>ERZ1034928.505-NODE-505-length-17588-cov-5.750414_pt1 | contig 17588 bp, 20 predicted proteins | sample MGYA00520627_ERZ1034928 | MGnify/ENA primary metagenome ERZ1034928 (study PRJEB33766, sample SAMN09781755) | gut metagenome | biome: gut microbiome | host: Homo sapiens | place: Madagascar | study: EMG produced TPA metagenomics assembly of the PRJNA485056 data set... | reverse complement strand
GTTTTAGAGTTAAATAGTGGTTGATGGGAGACTCGAACTCCCAGCCTGAAAATTAGGAATTTCCTGCTCTGTCCGATTGAGCTAATCAACCTTTAAAAACTTCACATTATCTTCACAGACTATGTGAAGTGTCTAAACTAAAATTAAATGCTTATTTATATTTCTTACCTTTAAAAACTATAAGCCTCTTTCGGGTTTTTCTGTCGTTAGGACACCCCCGATTATATAAAAGGTTGTGCCTTTTAATGATTGTTCTCTTTGTTGTACCTGCTTTCTTGCCTTAGTCTTATTATAAGACTTTTTGACACATTCTCTGTTTATGGTCAAATATTGGTCAAGAATAATAGCATAACTGTGAATGTCCATATCAATAAGAGTGTATATTCTTTTATGCTTAATAAGGCTATTCTGTTTGAATGCAGTCCAGAAATGAGCTGATTTAGGACAACCACATCCTTTTAGGACTATTTCCCATTGCTTCTTTGTGAAGCTTAAGTTGTTGAACTGGGAAAGTCTTTCAACAACAGCTATTTGGTTCAACATTGTTGGTTGTTAACTTTATGTCTATTTTGTATATAATCTTCAATAACTTCAAAGTCTGTTATATCACCAAATTTAGCTTTGGTAATGAGCATTCCGAAATATCTTCCAAAATGCTGAGCAATCTCTTTAGATGTGCAGCCTAAGAATCCAGCATGGCTAGTAGCACAGCCTACTCCATCTCTAGAATCAAAGTCACCTACGCCATCAAAAATACTAAAAGAAGTAGAACCACCAAAAACGTTATATAAAATTCCTTTATTCTTGATTTTGCCTATTATCTCTATTCTATTTGCTTTAATCATATTACTATAACTAGTACAATCTTCAGTTGCAAATTGATTGTCAGGATACCATATGGAAGAACCTTTTGTAAGATATAAACCTTTCAATGGGTTATCAAAATGTTGTACCATAAAGTCTCTCAATTCATCACAGCCATTAAGAGGCTTAAGTGTTGGAATGTTATTTTCAAACATAATATTTTTGTTTTAAGTTTTTTTGCTGGTTGTTATATATTGTGTTTTACACCTAAAACTTATCAAACACCTCTGTGTATTGAATATACTGTAATCGAGAGATAACATAATAAATAGGCTCTGTTATCCTACCACCTCCTTACCTAAGCGGACTTCACTTCTATACAGTATTTTATAAGAAACTGGTGCCCTCAACAACTTGGGAAGTTATTAAGTTTTTTATTTAAGATATGTCTATTTAATCTGCCAATCCCTCCTGCCCATTATAAGGCAGAAGGAGTAAGCAGCTTTCCATGAGTCAAATGTTTTAAGCCATGCACCTGTAGTGTCATAAACTCTGTATTTCTTGTTCATATAGTAAAAACAGTTATGTATTTATGATGTTGTGATAAATATTGGAGGATAAAATCGTGAAATATTGAGAGTGTGGTTTAAAACCACATCTCCCAACTATATCCACTTTCTATCTTCTTGATTTACAAAGACATAGACTAAAATGCTTACAAATCTCTTTACTTACGTATAAGGGAAAATAGCGTAGAATGTATGCACTTTTGTCCATAATTTTTTATTTATTTGTATCAGTGAAAACAGTTATTAATTTTGCTTCCCACATAGAAACCTTAAAAACAAAAGCCCAACACCCTTTCGGGTATTGAGCTTTGTATGAGAGTGGTTTACCACTCAAACTCAAGGTCTGACTTCTCGGTTGAGTCAGGCATCTGTGCCTTCCAACCATAGTCAGGGTCAAAGACTACATCTGCCTTAGCTAAGGCAGATTTATCTTCTTTCGTCTTCTCAACGATACTCTTGCTGAGTGTTACGAAGTTGAAGCCATTGACGGATTTGCTCAGTCTGGCATACTGGATGTGTTCCTCGCTATCATCGTAGCAGGAAGCTGACTTGCGAAGGTCAGGTTTACCTGTTTCCTTCGCTACTTCTGAAAACCATTGTTTGAATGTCATAGTTTCTCGGGTTTTGAGTTTAACAATATGTGATTTAGTCACCACAGGGGGTAACACCCCCCATGGGCCACGCCCAGGGGGAGGTATTGGCTTCCTATCCTCACCTCATACCAATATACAAAATTTTTAAAAAAATTAAAATTTTTCCTTAGCCTCTTGCATATATCAAATATTTTTATTACCTTTGCTCCCACTAGGACATAACAAGTACTAGCAGATATAACCAACCTATTAGAGTTGAAGAGGTTAAGATAGTTGAGAAGTCTCCAAGCCAACATGGGAAAGTAAAGGATACCATAAGTAGGGCAGAGGTAATTGGAGCTCGAGATAACTAAGAGAAGAACTAATAATATATAAACGCCTTCAATGCTATCTTAATACTATACCAGAGAGCTTAATTGGTGAATTGCTCTAGGTCTCTTTATATTCTTACTTAAACAGGTTGTTATGTTAGCTAGGAATCAAGATAACTATGAAGTATAAAAACAGAACAATAAAGGTATTCAATTCTTCCTATAGGATACTTTATGTCAATGACATTAAATCAGAGGACCCTAATAAAACTACTATGGGAGAGACTGACTTCACTAGTAGAACAATAAAGATTAGAGTATTGGATGGGAAAGGACATCCTATACCAAGACAGGAATTGGAAATATGTCTATTACATGAACTGTTTCATGCAATATTGACAGAGGGTCAGTACCTGTCATGTACAGATGATGAGCCACTTGTAGAATGGCTGGCAAGATGTACTAAACACTTACTGGACCAAAAAGTTCTTAATATAGAACAAGCTAAAGATACTAAGGAAAAATAATTCAGTAAAGATTTGCATATGTCAAAAATTTTACTTACCTTTGCACCATAATTCATATATCACTGCCACTTGGTGTAATGGTAACACATCAGTTTTTGGCACTGAGTTTAGAGGTTCAACCCCTCTAGTGGCAACAAATGCTCCCTTAGTATAAAGGATAATGCAATAGTCTTCTAAACTATGAATAAAGGTTCGATTCCTTTAGGGAGTACAAAGTTGTTTGTAATAGTCTAAATTTTGATGCAAAGTAACGAAGAATTCATTAACCTGCCCAGCCTGAGAAGGTGCAAGTAGGGTGCATGATGCCTTAGAGTAATTGGTCAACTCGTCACTCTTTCAAGGTGAAGATTATGGGTTCAAGTCCCATAGGCATTACATATATAGCTCATGAAGTGTAATGGTTTTGCATATCACACTGTCAATGTGAGGGAAGGGGTTCAATTCCCCCATGGGCTGCTGGTTATGTAACAAAGGCTCAGAGGAGCCGACTGGAAGTTTAATCTATCAGGGATAGAAGCAGTCTTGAAAACTGAATGCTCATGTGAAAGTGGGTGGGGTTCGAGTCCTCAGGCTTCCTCTATGATAACAATTCTAAGAAAAGAAGGGTGGGTACTCAACCCTAATGATAAAGTGGTCAACTCGATACTGAAGAGAGTTGAACAGAACAATGGACTATGTCCCTGTCAGAATGATTCTGAGGACAAGCACTGTCCATGTTCTAATTACAGAGTACTAGACCACTGTTGCTGTGGTCTATATAAGAAACTTGGAGAGTAAATTTACATATAGTAGTAGCTCAATTGGCAGAGTCCTAGGTTTGGGACCTAGATGTTGGAGGTTCGAGTCCTTTCTACTATACTAAATGGGCTTTTAGTTAAGCTGGCTATAACACCTGCCTTGCAAGCAGGAGTCCTGGGTTCAAGTCCCAGTTAGTCCACTTTGTTTTTCTTGTTTTCATAAAATGTATGACCGTTGTTAGTCCCTCTTTTCGGTAGTTAGAGGCTAAAGAAACTGCCCATTTTGGGATATAGCTCGAAGGTCGAGCGTGAGACTGTTAATCTCTTGGTGAGAGTTCGATTCTCTCTATCCCAGCATAATAAAGAGAATAGTACTAGTGTAAGACTCAACGTAACTTAAAGGCTTTGTGAAATATAATGTAAGTTTAGTCCTTTTGAATGTCGTATTATTCATCCTAGCTACAGGGAATGGTTAAAGGTAGCATACATTGGTGTAGCTCAATGGTAGAGCAGTAGTCTCCAAAACTACAGGTTGTAGGTTCAAGTCCTGCCACCTTTGCCATACTGGGATATAGCTTAGATGGTCAAAGCATCTGACTGATATTCAGAGGACCGTAGGTTCAAGTCCTACTATCCCAACTGTGTTGTTAGCTTATAGGTAAAGTGTCTCACTGTGGATGAGAAGAAGAGGGTTCGAGTCCCCACAACACCCCTGCTCATGAGTGGCATGGTAGTCCCTGGGATGGTTTTCAAACTACTATGTCTAATTAACCCCCTTACAAGTTCTTTGTAAGGCTCAGCCTGCTTAATAGCAGGCTTTATGTCTCCTTAGCCAAGTTGGTAAGGCAAGGGTCTGCAAAACCCTCATCATTGGTTCAAGTCCAATAGGAGACTCTAATAGAGGATGCGGTGTGAATCCTTTCCTAAGGTGAAGTAGTCTAACTTAGGTATGACTACAAGGAGACAACCTCTATAAAAACACCGCGCCACTTCCTATAGCTTAATGGTAGAGCTCCTGACTTTTAATCAGAAGGTTCTAGGTTCGAGTCCTAGTAGGAAGACATAACATTTTTAACTCCAAATTAATAAAGTGTTATGAGAGTACTTAGTTTTATTAAGAAAGCAGCTAAAGCTTATTTCAGAGTAGCTGCTAAGAACTATTCCATAAGGTGTACAGGAGATGTATTCATTCCTGCTCCTTAAGGATAGTTCCTCTTCTTTTACCTTATTAGATTAAATGATATGGGAGCATCGCATAGTGGCAATTGCAGCTGACTGTAAATCAGCCCTCATTAGAGTTCATAGGTTCGAGTCCTCTTGCTCCCACTATTAAAATATGGAAACTTGGTGTAGTTGGTTTGTCACGCAAGATTGAAGCTCTTGAGGCTGAGGTTCGATTCCTTGAGTTTCCACTAAATTTTATGATATGACTACATTAAAATTAGGTAGTAGAGGTAATGAAGTAAAGACTCTACAGAGTAAGTTAAATCTTATAGCTGATGGCATCTTTGGTCCTATAACTGAAGAGGTGGTTAAGGATTTCCAGAAGAAGAATGGTCTTACTGCTGATGGAGTAGTTGGTCCTAGTACATGGGATAAACTGGGAGTTACTAATAGCAGGTATATCAATGAGATTATTGTACATTGTAGTGCTACTGCTGAAGGTAAAGACTTTACAGTGGCTGATATAAAGAAGTGGCACTTGGCAAGAGGATTCTCTGACATAGGTTACCATTATGTAATATATAGAGATGGTTCCATAAATAAGGGTAGGGATGAATCAAAGATTGGTGCACATTGTACAGGTCATAACTCACACTCTATTGGAGTATGTTACATTGGAGGATGTGCTTCTGATGGCAAGACTCCCAAAGACACAAGGACTGCTGCTCAGAAAGCTGCTCTAGTAAAGCTGCTTAAAGAATTAAGGGTCAAGTACCCCAATGCCACAATACATGGGCATAGGGAATTTGCAAACAAAGCATGTCCTAGTTTTGATGCCAGGAAAGAATACAGCTCACTTTAGTGAGCTTTATGCCCCATTGGTGGAATGGTAGACACGTATGCCTTAGGAGCATATGCCACATGGTGTGTAGGTTCGAGTCCTACATGGGGTACTATGAAGAGGTATTATTAGTTATCTTTCCTTCTCTTCACTTTTATTTGCATTCATCTTAAAAATAATCATCAAATTATTTGGTAGTTTTAAATATTTTACTTAACTTTGCATTATCAAACTAAGAGATGCTTCCTTAGTTCAGTTGGTAGAACTACTGTTTTGTACTCAGTATGTCAGGGGTTCGAGTCCTCTAGGAAGCTCAACTAAATGCAGATATAGCACAATGGTTAGTGCTCTAGTCTTCCAAACTAGAGATGTGAGTTCGATTCTCATTATCTGCTCTATTCTGTGGGATGTTAGCAGCGGTAGCTAGTCAGCCTCATAAGCTGAAGGTCGGGAGTTCGAATCTCCCTCCCGCAACTAAATTTAAAAAATATATGGGAGAAGTTATGGTTAATAATGGCAAGATAATGACTGCTGCTGAAGCACAGACTATCAGAGAGTTAGTTGACCTTGTCAATGACTGCAAGATACCTAGGGAGGATGTTGTCTCAATTCTTCCCTCGAAAGAAGGTTATATAATGGTTTACTACTATTGAACAATATGGGAGAGAATAAGGAAGAGAAAATAAAAGAACTTATGCTGCTTAGATTCGAGGCAGTATCAAAGTTCAAATCAGTCAAGAGGGCTTGGAGAAGAGGTCATATCTCAGACTATGGGTTTATCTACCCAAAGAGACCTTTCAACAATAGGACTTCAAAAAAGAATACAAGGCCCTTTAATGAACTTAGAAAGGTAATATATGGGCAACTCAGAAGTAAAGACAGAATCGCACAATGACTATAATGAAGAACCAGTCTTCTACTGTAAGCATTGTCTGTCCCTCAAAATAAGGGATGCAGGTCTTCCTGACCTACTTTACTGTGATGATTGTGGCTCAGCTGACATCTATTCAACAAGCATAGAAGAGTGGGAGAAGCTCTATATTGAGAGACATGGGTTTAGATTTTTAGATAAAAACTACAATATAAAATAAAATGGAAGAGGATAAAATGGAAGAGAAAAAGGACGTGGCTGAACAGCCAACAAGATTTACTTATGAACAGCTTGAACAGATTGCAGGCAATCTAAGCACTCAGGTACAGCAGTTGAGTGCTAGGCTTCAAGAAGCTAATATGTTCAACATGTTCAAGAGGCTTGACTATTGCTTTAAAGTAGTTGAAGTAGCTTCTACCCTTTCTGCTACTATGTTCAGTCCTGGCTTTGTCGAAAAATGTGCAAAGGAGATTGAGGAACTCATGACTCCTCCTGCATCTGTAGAAGAAGAGACAAAAAAAGAGTAAAGGATATGATGGGGAAGATGAACAATGTGATTAGAATCCCCACTTCAATAAGCACAAGTTTCTTTAGGTTTTGGTTTGAGTTCCTTAGACCTTTTCATAACCTCACTGACAGAGAGATGCAAGTAGCCTCCTCATTACTCAAGAGGAGATATGAGCTTAGCAAAGTCATACAGGATGAAGTTATCCTCGATAAGGTTGTGATGAGTGAAGACACAAAGAAAGTGGTGAGAGAGGAATGTAATATCTCTCTCCCTCACTTTCAAGTAATAATGGGAAAACTCAGAAAGAACAAGGTAATTCTTGATGGCAGAATCAATCCAAGATTCATACCTAATCTTACAGAGGAACAGGGTTCTTTCAGATTACTTCTTAACTTTGAACTCAACTGATGGATTATAACAGCCTTGTAACTCAAGTATCTAAAGAACTGAACTTGCCATTTAGAGTGGTGGATAAAGTGTATAAATCTTATTGGAGGTCAATAAGAAATACTATTCAGGCACTTCCTCTCAAAGATGATATATCAGAGGAGGAGTTCCAGAAACTAAGAACAAATTTCAATATACCTTCTCTTGGCAAGCTATCATGTACTTATGATAGAGTTAAAAGGGTAAAGGAAAGATATAGATACATAAAAAATTTAAGGGAGAAAACGTGATTAAAGTAAAGAAAATAAAACCAATGTTCACCGCCCTTATAACTACTATGGACCTCTATGAGGTGGATGGTGTTACCAAAGGGGGTTTGATTGATTCAACAAAGCAGAAAGGCACTGTAAAGGAATACCAGAAGGTAGTTGCAGTAGGAGATTCAGTTAGAGGCATCAAGGTAGGTGACTTGGTATGTATAGATGCAACAAGATTTGCAGTAAGAAAACATAAGGACAATTCAATAAAGACTGACATTGAGGGGGGCAACCCAATCCTTGAATACAGGTTTGACATTGTAGAGATGGATGGTAAGAACTATATGCTTCTTCAGGATAGGGACATTCAATTTATCATAGAGGAATATGAGGAAGTTGAGGGACCCAAGCAATCCAGTCTTGTACAACCTCCTTCAATCATTGTTTAATAATATAAGCCTGTATGGATTAAGTTTCATACAGGCTATTTTTTTTATCGAAACTATTTAGATATGAAACTATTCAGATACGAAGGATATAAAATAACTATTTCTGAGGAAGCACTAGTACTTGCTCCTTTCAAGAGGATATGGACTAGAGATAAAAGTACCAGCAAGAACAGAGCTATATCAGAGTTAGGCTTCATCTACTTTATGGCTGACCCAAGAAGTGACTATCAGTACATTATAGATGAGGAAAGCAGAAAGACTTCCATTAAGGAAGGAGAAGGTCTCCCTAGTGACTGGGAACCTGATAATCTTGTACTTGAGGCAATGGAGTTTTATAAAACCTTCAAGCCTGCATCTGCACTACTTCTTGAGGATACAAGAGTAGCAGTAGATAAACTTAGGACTCTATTAAGAGAGATTGACCTTGGTGCAGTTGATGACAAGGGTAAGCCTATATATACCCTCAATACCATTACAGCTACTATCAAGCAGATTCCTTCTCTTGTAAAAGACCTTAATGAGGCTGAGGCAGCTATTGCCAAGGAGATTGCACAAAGCAACAAGGTAAGAGGTACACAGGAAAAGGCAATGTATGAAGACTTGTAATATGATACTTGAAGACATAATTGAATCATTAAATAAGTATGTGGAGAGCAGAAGATATAATGATGAGAAGTGTGCAAGGGCTATTGAACACTTTGTGCTTCATAAATCTATAACTCCTGCCCCTACATTCAAGACATATAAGGTACTTGAATATACTCTGTGGGTAGTAAAAGGAAGTGACAAGTACAGATTTTTTACTAAGAAACTCACAGTTAAGATTCCTACTGACTATGAAGAACTTGTCATAAAGGACTTTGAGATGGGCTTCCTTACAGACCTATTTAAGGCACTCTTCGATACTAAGTCCTTGAATAATAAAGATAGAACAATTCTTGAAGATGTAATCTATGGAGAATACCCCAGCTGTTGTAATGAATGAGTACCAGACCCCCTTGACTGATGAACTCCTTGGGTCTTTACCTGAGGAGGTCAAGGAGGAATTACTGGAAACTATGAATAGTGTACCTTTGATAAAGAGGCTTATATCTCCTGCAAGGAAATATGCCAAGGATAGACCAAGGGATGAACAGGGAAAAATTATAGTAGACCTTGCCAACCCACATATACTTGAGAATATGGACTATTTCAGACAGCCAGCACTTCACTTTATGAAGCATGGTTGCTATACATTCCTTAAGCCTAACTCCAATCCTAATAGTGAGTATAGAAAGCACTGGGATGAGGAGGTAAGAAGATGCAGGGAAGGTTACATAAGGGAAAGTGATGGGGAGTGGGTTACAGGTTTTCTGTATTGGTTTCTTAATTATTGTCCTATGATGGTCAACAAGGTAATTCCTGGCACAAGGAAAGCTGTCAGAGTTGAGTCCTTCCCATTCTTCTTTGAGGGTATTTATTGGAGGTTCCACTATCTTCATCAGGCAAGAGAGGCTGGTAAACATGCTATAGAACTTGCAAAGAGAGGTTGTGCAAAATCTTATAGCCTTGCAAGCATTATGTCCCATAACTTGATACTTGGTGAATCATCTGAAGTAAAGAGAAGAGTTATCACTGTACTTACTGCTTATCAGAAGGAGTATCTTAGTGATTCTAAGGATGGTACACTTTCAAAGTTCAAACCAGGAATCAACTTCTCTTTCAAGAATACTCCTTTCCCTAGACTTATGCTTAAGAACTCTCCTAATGAGATGGCATGGCAGATGGGCTACAAGGATGAGTTTGGTATTGAAAGTGGTTCATTGAATCAAGTACTGGCTGTATCTGCAAAGGATGACTCAGAGAAGTTAAGAGGTAAGAGAGGTTGGATTCTATTCGAGGAGATGGGTTCTTTCAAGGGACTTCTGTCTTTGTATGATATTACAAGAAAATCTGTAGAGGATGGTGACTATACCTTTGCAACTATGTATCTTGTAGGTACCGCCGCTGAAGATGAATCTGATTTCAGTTCAGCAAAAACTCTTCTCTATAATCCAGATGGTTATAATATTCTCGCCATTGAGAATGTCTATGACAGACCAAAGCAAGGAAAGCCTACATTTGGATTCTTCTTTCCCTCCTATGTGAACAGGGCAGGTTGTTACAATAGAGATGGTGTGTCTGATGTGACAAAGGCTCTCATAGAGATTCTTCTTGCAAGACATAAGGCAAAGTATTCTGCTGACCCTAAGTCAGTATTAAGAGTTATTGCAGAGGACCCTATTACTCCAGCAGAGGCTATTATAAAAGTAAAAGCTGCATACTTTCCTACAGTAGCTCTTACTGAAAGGCTTGCACAACTTGATTCTGACCCTCATGCTTTTGATGATGTCTACATTGGAAACCTTACTTTGACAAGTGGTAATAAGGTTGAATTCAGGATAAGTAATGATATACCTATTAGAAAGTATGGAGTTGACAACTCTACAGTAGGTGCTCTTGAGATATTCGAGATGCCAGAGAAACAAGCTAATGGAGAGGACTTTAATTTAAGGTATATCATGGGTCATGACCCTGTTGATAATGACCAGGCTGAGTCCTCCTCACTCTCTTCAACCTTTGTACTTGACCTATTCACTGACAGAATTGTGGCAGAATACACTGGCAGACAGGCATTTGCAGAAGATAACTATGAGATAGTGAGACTTCTTTGTCTGTTCTATAATGCAAAGTGTATGTATGAATCAAATAAAAAGGGTATTTATGCCTACTTTAGTAGGATGCAATGTACACATTTATTAGCAGATACTCCTGAATATCTTAGAGATAAACAGATGATTAAGTACTCTGCTTTTGGTTCAAATGCAAAGGGTATCAATGCAAGTGCAGCAATCAACAACTATGCCAATAATCTTATAAGAGACTGGTTACTTCAGCCAGTTCCAACTGTAATAAAGGAGAATGGAGAAGAGAAGGAGACCAACATACCAAGGCTCTATTCTTTAAGGAATAGGGCACTTCTCGAGGAGTTAATCTCTTATACTCCCGAACTTAATGTGGATAGAATCAGAGCATTAGGTATGGTTATGCTATATAGACAGGAAAAGATTATTCTTTATAGAGACAATCTTAATGCTAAGTCACAAGAAGAAGCCAGCAGCTCATACTTAGGCAATGACTCCTTCTTTCAAAGGAACTATACACAAGGTAATATACAGTAAATTTAGCAAAATAGAGTATCAAGACTTAATATTTTACTTATGGACTTGCACAAGTTAAATGTTTTATGTATCTTTGTACCACATTTAAGTTGAAGAATATATGAGTGATTTCACAAATTTACCCCCACAACAACTACCTTTCTCCAGGAAGAATAAGGCCTGGAGAAAGAAGCACCTCGACTGGGCTGACTCTAAGACATTTTTCAACTATTCTTTGGTGAGGAAGAGTGTGATACATAAGAAAATTAACTACGATTTGCTTAATGGTAAATTACACATGAGCGACCTTGCAATGATATTGAATCCTGATAATATAAAGGCAGGTTATGTACCTGAAAGGATTCAACATTACCCTATAATGAATAGTAAGCTGAATGTTCTTGGAGGAGAGGAGCTCAAGAGAGTGTTTGACTACAAGGTAGTTGTAACTAATCCTAATGCTATCTCTGAGATTGAGAACAACAAGAAGCAAGAACTTCTTACAAGAGTTCAGCAATTACTGTCTGAAGAGACTCAGACAGAGGAAGAGTTTAATGCAGAGCTGGAGAAACTTAATGACTTCTTTACATTTGAGTGGCAGGATATGAGAGAGGTTCGGGCTAATGCCCTCCTTAATCACTACTCCAAAGAGCTTAATTTCCCTATTCTCTTTAATCGGGGTTTTAATGATGCAATGGCAGTAGGTGAGGAGATTTACCAATGTGATATTGTAGGTGGAGAACCAATTATAGAGAGACTTAATCCTCTTAAGGTAAGAGTCTTCAAGTCAGGTTACAGCAACAAAATTGAGGATGCTGATATGATTGTACTTGAGGATTACTGGAGTCCTGGAAAAATTATAGATACCTATTATGATGTCCTTACAAAGAAGGACATGGAATATATAGAGAAGATGCCTAACCATACAGACCAGGTTACTGACTCTATGGATAACATAGATGACAGAATGGGTTTTGTAAATGGGCATATGGTAGGAGAGGAATTTACCTCACAGGAAGGTTTCTTTTGGGACCCTATAGGAATGACAGACGGTGTAGGTACCTCACTTCTTCCCTTTGATGTAGCAGGAAACATCAGGGTGCTGAGGGTATACTGGAAGTCAAGAAGAAGAATTAAGAAAGTAAAGTCTTATGACCCACAAACAGGTGAGGAAGTATTCAATCTCTATCCTGAGACCTATGTCATAGATAAGGATAAAGGTGAAGAGGAAAAAATACTTTACGTCAATGAGGCGTGGGAAGGAACTAAGATAGGAAATGATATTTATGTCAATATGAGGCCAAGAGTTGTCCAATATAACAGACTATCTAATCCTTCAAGATGTCACTTCGGTATTATAGGTTCAATCTATAATCTCAATGATGACAAGCCTTTTTCTCTTGTTGACATGATGAAACCTTATAACTATCTCTATGACACAATCCATGACAGGCTCAATAAGCTTATTTCAAGGAACTGGGGTATGCTTATTAATCTTGACCTTGCCAAGGTTCCTAAAGGATGGGAGATAGACAAGTGGATGTACTTTGCCAAAACTAATGGTATTGTGGTTACAGACTCCTTTAAGGAAGGTAATTTCGGTGCAGCTACAGGTAAACTCGCAGGTGCCCTCAACAATGCAAGTTCAGGGGTTATCAATGCTGAACTTGGCAATACTATACAGCAGTATACCAATCTTCTTGAGTTCATCAAGATGGAGATGTCCGATGTGTCAGGTATTTCAAAGCAGAGAGAGGGTCAGATAAGTAACAGAGAAACTGTTGGAGGTGTTGAGAGAGCTACACTGCAATCCTCCTATATAACAGAGTGGCTGTTTTTAACTCATGATGATGTCAAGAGGAGGTCTCTTGAGGCATTCCTTGAGACAGCAAAGATAGCTCTTAAGGGTAGAAGCAAGAAGTTTCAGTATATACTTTCTGACAACTCCAGCAAAGTCATGATTATTGATGGAGATGAGTTCTCTGAGAATGATTATGGTCTTGTAGTTGATAACAGTAATGGAACACAGGAACTCAAGCAGAAGCTAGATATGCTTGCTCAGGCAGCCTTGCAGAATCAGACCCTTACCTTCTCCGCTATAATGAAACTTTACAATAGTTCTTCTCTTGCAGAGAAACAGAGAATGGTTGAGAAGAATGAGCAAGACCTAATGCAGAGACAACAGGAAGCTCAACAACAGCAGACACAGTTACAGCAACAGCAAATGCAGGCTGAAGCCCAAGCCAAGGAAGCTGACATGCAGCTTAAGGACCAGATGAATCAGAGGGATAATGAGACTAAAATTATTGTTGCTACAATATCTGCTCAGTCATCTAAGACTGATGATGGTATTCAGGAACCTGAGTTCTCTGAAGAAGCAAAGGCTAAGCTTATGGAAAATATGAGACAGTTTGATGCTAAAATGAAATTAGAAAGAGATAAATTGGCAGAGGAGAAGATTAAGAGGGAAGAGGAAATGAGTATTAAGAGACAAAGTTTAAAACATAAAAATAAACAACAATGATAAAATATTCAGGTATTTATGAATCTTCCACTCCCCCTCCAAGTACTAAAGCATTGTGGGTAGATGGAGGTGTCCTTAAGATTTATAAAAATGGAAGTTGGAGACCAGTAGATGACCCTAAGTCTAAACTTACTATAGATTCTATTTTAAAAGCAGGTTCAACAAACCCAGTAGAAAACAGAGCTATACATAGTAGATTTATTGGTGTCGACAAAGATATTGAAGTAAATAAAAACAATATAGGTGTTCTTACAGGTAGAGTAAACGAAGTTGATGGAATAGCTAAAGGTGCTGAAGCATTAGCTAAAATTAATGAGAAACGTATTAACTCTGTTGAAGCATTGGCTAATGCCAATAAAGTCAAGTCTCAGGATAATGCGTCTAAAATCTATACTTTAAGTTATAATTTAGCAAATGTCAAAAATACAGCTGATGGTAATAAACATGATATAGAGTCTCTTACAAATAGGACAATCAAACCTATAGAATCAAAAGTCTCACAGCTTCAAGAACTTAATGTAGTATATCCTAATAATATAAGAAATCTTACAACAAAATCTACTGTAGCAGAGGTTAAGGAGGCCTTCATACCTGCAATAGGTGGTACGGCAGATAGGGTAAATACTCCACATGTTGGCTATCTTATAAAAGGAGCTGCTTACGAAGATAGCTCGGAAGATAACCCAGAATATGGCCCAGATTCTACTATTATTAGTGTGGACATTATAAAAACTGATAATAAGGATTATCATAAATTTATATATGTAGATAATAATACTGCAATTATATCTGTGACTGTAGATTTAGTTAATTATAGATTAATAGATAAATCTACGTTAGCAAATATTGAAGCTAATTCCAAAGTAGGCACACTCCGTGACCTGTACATCTCCGCTGGAGCGAAGTACAACGAGGCAACAGGTTTCTATGAGCTGAACGGGCTCACTGACATCACCGAGGAGGAGATGAAGGTGATATATGAAAAGACTTGGGGGTGGTGGCTACATTTGCCGTCTTTGAATGGATTTGGTTCTGCTTTGCCTCGCACCAACATCCCGTGCCCAGATTATAAAATCATAGTGTATGCTTCAAATATTAGCATACATTCTATTTTTTCTGTCTCGGGTAACGATGATAATTTAGAAGTAGTGAATTTAAGAGCTTTGTACACGCCGACTATTTTTGACGAGATTAAGATTATTGATTCCAATTGGGCTTTTCAAGGAGACAAAAAAATTAAAGAAGTGCAAGGCATTATAAACGTAAAGGAGGCACGCTCCGACTTGAATATAGGAGGAAATATTGAAACTATCAATATTAAAGGGCTGAAGGTGAATATCCGATTCTATAACAGCCAACGGTTGTCCAAAGAATCCGTTTTGTATATGATAAATAATTCAGAGGCAACATCGGCTATTACTATCGGGCTAAACAAAGCAGTTTATGATGGGATGAAAGATGACGCTGATATTATAGCGGCACTTGCGGAGAAAACAAATATAACCCTTATACAAAATACATAGAATCATGGTTACGAAACAGAACAATGAGATTTTCAGCACGGAAGGAAAGTTCGTGCATATCATAGGTACAGACAACTATTTTAAACGGGGACTTGCTATTGGGCTGTCAGTAGAGCAGTGCGAGGAAGTGGAGACCATACCTAATATTATCAATGATACAGAGTATGGGAACCAGGTTAATGAATTAATTAGAGCTAAGTACTCTCTAAGTGAAGAACTAAGTCTTTTAAGACAGAGGGACTCAAAACAGGAAGAGTATCAAAAATATAATGCCTATTGTGAAGAATGTAAAAAAACTGTTAAAGATAAAATAAGCGAAGGAGAGCCCTCCAATTAGATTATAGGAGGGTTCTAACTTAGTAGATTTAAATGAACAAGTAAGTACTATAAGAAATGAGAAGATTTAGAGCAATAGTACAGACTAATAAAGAGCCCGAAGATATTAATATACTATGGTATAGTAAGGGAGTACTTAAATACTTTGATGCAGGAGAGTGGAAACCACTTAATGTAGTACATCCAGAAGATATTAGTATTACAATTGAGGCTCTACCTAATATAAAAAATCTGAAAGAGGCTCTTGATTATCTGTTTGAAAAGACTAATAACTATAGAATAGTAGGTACATATAAAGAATTAGAATCCTTAAAAAATGGAAAAATAAACAATGGTACACATTGCTATGTTACTGATATAAAGAGAAGTTATATATACTCTACAGAACTTAATGAGTGGGTATTAGAGGATGTACCTCAACAATTCTACTTATTTACAGACCATTCCATTGTTACTGATTTTAATTCTAAAACAGGCTATATAGAATTTAAAGACACTATTCATGCTGATACTGTTGCATATATAGCTTTTGGAGATGCAGCTACTGTATCTGACTTAAGCATATGTAGACTGGAAAAAGAAGGAGAAGATTGGTATTTAAAAGATACTAATAAGAATACTCCCAAGAAAGGGGATTTTATCTATATAGTAGCTATTGACAGAGAAAGTAAGGAGGTACTTGTATTAGAAATAGATTTTGATGGGGAAGTGTCTCAGTCCAAGGTGCTGTGTTATAATAACACTATAGACTCAATATTTAAGGACCCTTTGAATATAATAGAGGCTATTGTTGTCAACACTGATAATATAAACACCCTCTTCACTTGGAAAAGAATAATTGACAGGGACCAATTAGTACAAGATACCAAAATAGAGGAAAATAAGAACTATGCTCGGGAGCTTAATGAGAAAATAGATGCCAAAGTAATAGAGGCAGGCGGTGTAGCATTTGACTTAGAACCTACTAAAGACAGTAATAACGCAGTATTCAGTGGTGGTGTGCATAAATACATAGAAGATAAATTCGTTGTACTAACCCCAGAGGAGTATGAAAGTTTAGTTATTAAAAACTCAAACACTTTTTATTTTATACTCGATGATAGCAATTAATTCTAAAATTATAGAAACCATATATCAAGGCAAACGTCCTATACAAGAGATAAGGAAAGGAGCTCAATTAGTATGGGAGGCTATTAAAGGATGCTTTGGTGGTGGTTTCTGGAAGAATGAAAAGGGCTGGATAAATACTGAAGGGTGGAGAAATACTAAATAAATATTATGGCGAATAAAGTTTATGATAAAGAAATAAATAAGCACTCTGACTGGGGTGGTGATGACAGTACAGAGAATCTACCTGTCAGTGGGTCTAGGGTTCAAGAGTTTATAAAAAAGACTCTTGACGGTAAAATGGGAGTGTTCTATTATGACACAACTAATAATAGGTATCTTGTATTTGCTGATATTGAAAATAGAGATTTATATCTAGAGGACCCAACCAAGAATGAGTTGGTGCTAGGAACTTTTGATGCTCCATTTAATTATGAGGCAGAAATAAATCTAATATCAGGCTCATATAAAGCTGTTCAATTAGGCTCCACAGGAAACTATGTGGAATTTATCTTTGACACAAAGAATAAACAAGGAGCTTCAGTAGGTGGTCTTGCTACTGTTACTTATACAATAGTAAGAAACTCTACAAAGAAAGTTATTACTGAAACTCGTAATAGCAGAAGTACCGTAAAATTCAATTTAGATAAGTACTTAGGTGAGGGTACAAACACTATTATTATAGGTATAACAGATAAAAACACCCTTGCAGCTACTACAGTTTCTGTCACATATCAAGTAGTTAATCTTACTATTAAAGATGAACTCAATATATCAAAGGTTTATGACCTTTCTTCTGCTACTTCCCTTAATATGGAAGTGTTATTTAACATTTCTGGATATGGTACAAAGACAGTAGAATGGTATATAGATGGTGAACAACTTGGGTTTGTTAAAGAGG
>ERZ1034928.504-NODE-504-length-17639-cov-5.398544_pt1 | contig 17639 bp, 15 predicted proteins | sample MGYA00520627_ERZ1034928 | MGnify/ENA primary metagenome ERZ1034928 (study PRJEB33766, sample SAMN09781755) | gut metagenome | biome: gut microbiome | host: Homo sapiens | place: Madagascar | study: EMG produced TPA metagenomics assembly of the PRJNA485056 data set... | reverse complement strand
TACGCCGCGGCGCGGGGAATATCCATTCCCCGCGCCGCGGTGGTTATATATGCATTTAATTTTTCTGTCGGTATCAAAGTGATCCGAGCATTTGCGCAAAGAGGGCGTTTGCCCATGCAAACCAGCTTCTTGTGTAGTCGGAAGCATCGTCCTTATTGAAGGATTCGTGCATGAAATAAGTACCGGCGTGTGTATCGCGGAGCATTTCAAGGCAGCGTTCGATTTCGTCGTTATCGGTTGAGGTGAGTATCTGCATTATTATTGAAATGTGCCATATTGTGTCGCTGCCGGTGTGCGGACTTCCTATGCCCTTGGCTACCTTTCCTTTGAAGTACCACGGGTTGTCCTCCGACAGGACGAACCGGCGCGTGTTAAGATAAACGGGGTCGGTTTTGTCGCAGTAACCGATGTACGGTGCGGCAAGAAGCGACGGCGAATTGGCATCGTCCATTAAATTCAGGTCGCCTTTGCCGTCTGTTTCGTAACAATACATTTTTCCGTACCTCGGATGGTTGATAACACCGTATTCCTTTATTCCTTTGTCAACTTCTTCGGCAAGCGACAAGCACTTCTCGGCATTTTCCGTGTCGTTATAGCCGTTTTTCAGGAGTGCCGCAGCCTTTTTCATTGCGACAACGCACATCATTTCGGACGGAATGAGGAAGTTGAACATACAGCAATCGTCTGACGGACGGAAGCCCGACCATGTCATTCCGGTATATGCCACGGGATTTCCCTGACCGTTATTGGGTAATGTGTCGGAGTCGCATGAGGTGTCGCGCGTGAAATAGTATTTCGAGTTTTCGGCATGGCTTTGTTCCGTCATAAAAGTGTCGGTTATTTTAATGAGCATTTCGCGGAGAGATTCGGTGAAAATGCTTGTATCTCCGGTGGTTTCATAGTAGTCGGACGCGAGGTAAACAGACGCGCAGAGCGAGTCCACCTCGTATTTTCTCTCCCAGATATAATCCGACGAAAAATCGGTTTTGTCGCGGTGCGACTCGGGATTTGAAATCTCGTTGAAGGCGTTTGAATACGGGTCGAGATTCACATAAAACGCATGACGGCGGATAACGCCTTTGATTATGTCGCAAAGCTCGCTGCTTTTCTTACAGATAGGCATATAAGGACGAAGCTGCGCCGCGCTGTCACGAAGCCACATTGCGGGAATGTCTCCCGTGATAACGAAGTAATCGCCGTTTTCGCATTTTCTGACGGTGGTTTCGATGGTGTTCAGATAGCAGTGGGCGGCAAGGGGAGCGAGAGCCGGAAAACGAAGTGCGGTCTTTTCGGTGAGGTCATCCGCGTATTCTATAAGCTCTTTCGGAATTTTTATGCGGTTTTCGGATTCGTAATCGACAACCTTTTGATAGGCGAGCCGTTCGTCACCGTTTTGCAGATAGATGATACCGCAATATTTGAAGCCGGCCTTAACGAGAGCGTTCTGCATGGGAATATTTGCACGGTGCGTGTCGGCACGGACATTGTCGCAATGCTGCGCAGCCCACTTGAAAACGAAAGACGCGATTCCTTGTTTCTGTACGGCAACGGCAATGCGGTGAATGGTGCAGTACGGCGCGTCATTGAGCCAGTTTCCGTCATATATCTTTTTGTATGTGGGGTCGTCGGCCGGGATAAACGCAAAAACGCCTACCGGCATATCGGAGGTGTCTGCCACAACATAAGAAAAGCCCTTTTCTATATCGTCTTTAACTGTTTCTTCGTTCGGGTAGCCGTTTGCCCACTGGTCGGTGTTGCCCGTTTCGCGCATATAGGCTCTGCCGATTTCGTATATCTCCATTACGCGCGCAATTTCATTCTTGCGCGTTTTTCTTATAAAAAAGCCGTTTTTCAAATTCAGTCGTCCTTTCAGCCGTTTTCCTACATTATAGTGAGCGCAGCGGAAAAATACAAGCAAAAAATAAGTAAAGCAGAGCACTTACTAATTGCGGGCAAACGGAAAAACCGTTTTGACGAAAATCGACTGTTTTTTATCAAATAACAAAAAATACAAGTAAAAAAATCGTGGTGTTATATTGCGTTGACGGTGATTTTGTGATATCATTTAACCGAATATTCTTTTAAATCGGTCGGAGATCATAATGTTCTATGTTATAATGGATCTGGAATGGAACAATTCCTACAACAAGTATAAAAAGTGTTTTGTCAACGAGATACTCGAAATCGGCGCAGTTATGGTTGACGAGGAGCTGGAAGTCATCGACACTTTTTCGGTGATAATCCGTTCGCAGCTCATAAAAAAACTCAGCGGCAGAGTAAAAAACCTCACGCACATAAGCAACGAAGCCATGTCGTCCGGCGTGTCGTTTCAGCGCGCCGTTACCGATTTTTCCCGGTGGATAGGGGCGCGCAACTGCGTGTTCATGTCGTGGGGAAATTCCGATATCAGAGTTTTGGTGGACAATTTTTCGATGTTCTGCGGCATAAGCGGAGTACCGTTTTTGACCCAGTATGTCGATTTGCAGAAATACTGTCAGCAGTTTATCGTCAGTGCGGCGAATCAGCAGATAGGGCTTGTTAATGCGGCTGTCGAAATGGGGATAGATGTTTCACATTGTCAGTTTCATCGCGCGTTGGAGGACAGTCTTTTGGGGCTTCGCTGTCTGAAAAAATGCTTCAATAAGGAGCTTTTCATGAACACCGCCGTTATTTGCGACAAGGCTTTTTATCAGAAGCTCCTGTTCAAGGCAAATGTTATTTCGAACATAAACAACCCCAAGATAGACAAATCAAAAATGAAGTGCAACTGCTCGAAATGCGGAACGCAGATGCGCCGTCTGAGTGATTGGAAGTTCTCAAACCAGTCCTTTTCGGCAATGTTTTTCTGCAAAAGCTGCGAGCGGCTCGTAACCTTTTCAGTCAGATTTAAAGAGTATTATGACAAAATGGATGTCCGGACCTCTGTCGTTGAGATGCCCATGCACAGCGATGACGGCGAAAACGAATGATATGCGGAAAGGTGCATGACGCTTGATATGAAGAAAAAACTTGACGCGGCGGTTGTGACAATCTACCTGCTGCTTTCGTTAGTTGTTCTTGTTTCGGGTTTTTATATTTGCGATGCTCTCCCGAACGGAATGACAAAAGCAATAGACGGTATTTTCAAAACAGACGACCTGCCTGCAAACAATCCCGGTATACTGAACCCGGATAACATTGCGGACGGGAGGACCGATTCAACGAAAAAGGTGCTGCCGGATGATATGAGCGGTATCTGGTTTGATATCGGCAGCGAGCTTACCGACCCCGACAAGACGACCGCGTCGGCGCTTTTTGCCGAGATCGGCAGTTATTTTGATTATTTTGACAATTTCCGTTCAAATACGGTCTTTGTCACACCCGATATTTTCGGAAAATACTCGTCTGTTACGGACGATGTCGGCAACACGGTGGATTATCTGCGTGAAACGCTTCGTCAGGCAACGGAGCGGTCGTATTTTACCGTTCTTATCCTGAATGATTCCATGCTTTTCAATTCCGACGGTGTGTTTGATTCGCAGTTTGTAAGCTACTATCTGAACAACTACGATTTTGACGCGGTGTGCGTGTCCGCCGATTATCTTTTAGATTCCGGCAAAGCGGCGGAAGCGGCGGAATATTTCGGTTCGTATGTAAAAAATGAATACCCCGACAAGTTTTTCGGGATAGATATTTATCCGGCTTCCGGCGGCAAATACTGCAATGACGACTACGCTGCGGCTCTGTCGAACGGCGCGGTTTCGTTCGCCTGTATCGAGGGCTTGGGCGGAATTCAGAGCGGCTCGTTCCCGTTCAAAAGCGTCATGTCGCAGCTCAATTCCGACTTTGCCGCTTTCCCGGACAAAAAACTGTATTGCATCAATAGAGCCGACAGTTTCACGGCAGGCACTGCCGGTTTCGGCTCGGCAACCGAAATTGCAGACGAGATAAGATATGTTTTCGACTGCGAAAATTTTGACGGATTTGTTCTCCGCAATGCCTATTCTCTCAAAAAGAACGATATGGCGTTTGCGCGTTATGTGTCGTCGCTCCTCATAGAGCCGTCGAACGAAGCTATGCTTATCACGCGCGTTGTTCCCGACAGCGAGAATTCCACCGTGGATTTTTACGGAATCGGTGCGAGCGGACATAAGGTGTACTGCAATAAGAAAGTCGCAGCCGCTTCCGGAGGAGCTTTTAAGTACACGGCGCACCTGGCGGCAGGGGAGAACACCTTCAATTTTTTCTGCTGCGGAAAGACCGTAACATATTCTTTTTACAGCAATTCGCACCTTATCGACAGCTATTATCCGTCAGAGGATATAAATGTTTCCAAGAACGATATAGTTAATATTTACGCCGTATGTATTGACGGCGCCGAAGTTGTTGCACGCCTCAATTCGAGGGAGTACAAGATGGAAAAGAATCCGTCCGCTTCCGTCGATTCCGTACCGGAGGGGTATGCAGTTTACTCCTGCGGCGTGTCGTTTGCGAGTAACTCCTATATGGATCTGAACCTCGGTAATATAAAAATTTCCGCAGAGTGTGCCGGTTCGAAAGAAACCGTGACCTGCGGGCGTGTTACGCTGCTGAAATCGGACAGATCGGACTTTCTGAACTCCGTCCTTGAATTTGTTTACTCGACCTTCTTCCGCGACTCGGTGAAGGCTCCTTCGCAGATCGAAAACACGGTAGAAAAGGGTATTTCCCCGTATAATGACAACGGACTCGGCACGGCGCTCATGTGCAGAATACTGACAGACGGCACGGAAAGACTCGGTACGGTGAATGAATATGATACATATCACCCAACATATTCAACGCTCCCGAGCGGGATGCTCGACTATGTCGATAACATTACCGTTTCCGATAAGGGCTATGTCCGGTATGAGCTGCGCTCCGGTATGTCTGTTTATTCGACGGGCGTTCAGCTTATAAGCAACGCCTACGCCATGCCCGAAAACAGAATGATAGTCTACGCGGTTGACGATACAAAAGCAACCTCAACGGATATCATTTTCGAAAAGGACTGGTTCTCGCCCATTGAAATAACGACCTCGCAGAAGAATTTTGCGAAGGGATATCTTAACTATTCATTTAACATCAGCCGTTTTGACGCTGAATATATTGATGTTAAGTTCTACTACACAAAGGAATTCTATAATAAGTCGCTGTTGAACTTTGACGGGAATTCGCCGTTTGCTTCGAGCGAGCTTTATGCGGACGGCAAGGGCAATATGATCCTTCGCCTGTATCTCAAATCCCCGGGCAAGTTCTACGGTTATGACATTTTCGAAAACAGCGACGGCAGGCTTGTGCTTTCCTTCAAAAAGCACGCCGACGGCTTACTTGCAGGAAAAACAATAATGCTCGACCCCGGACACGGCGGACTGTCCATGACCGGAACCGCCACCGGAAAAGATGTCGCCGAAGCGAAAATAACGCTTGCGATTGCCCTCAAAGCGCGCGATATGCTCACCTCTCTCGGCGCGGAGGTCAAGATGACAAGAACCTCCGAGCAGTCGCTGACGCTTGAACAGCGCGTTGCCATTCTGACCGATGAAAACCCCGACCTCTATGTGAGCATCCACTGTGACGGCTCGGACGGAATTGAGGACAGCGGCACGCACACATTCTATTACACGCCGTTTTCAAAGCCGCTTGCCACCGCGATAACATCATCGCTTGTTTCGGTTTACAGAAATTATATCTATTCTCCGACGGACTCGAATTACGCGTCCATCGACAGAGGCACAAAGTATTATCCGTTCTTTGTTACGAGGATGTTCAACTGCCCGTCGGTGCTTGTTGAAACCGGCTTTTTGACAAATCCCGTGGAGGGCGACAATCTCGCGGACGATAACTGCCAGTACTGGATCGCACAGGGAATAAGCGACGGAATCAAAAACTACTTTGCCGAGAATAACTGACACCGTTTCGGCTAATCGGACGCGGAAAATCCGCAGCAGACAAAACAGACACGCCGCAGCGGCAGTCTGTCTTGTGCAATTGAACACTATTATGTAAAAGGGCAGCGGCGAAACACGAGGTTTCGCCGCTGCCCTTTTTAGGCTGACGGGATTCAAACCCATGTCGCCCGTTTTTGAGGGGATTATTGTTCTGACATGATGCGGTCGGTGTCTTTGCAGACCGGAACTGAAACACGGCGGGTGCGCGGTTTATTGCGGCTGTGCAGCCTGCGTTTTTTTTCAGACACAGTACAGTCGGACAATTACTTTTCTATCGGGAAAGAATAGGAGTAGTTGTCAAGCCATTTGCCGTCGTAGCAATCTCTTGCGCGCAAAACGACCTTGTCGTCATACACTTCAAGAGCGAAGCCGACGCCTCTGTCCTCTCCGGTTTCGTCATTTGCGTTTATCGATGTGAACATGGGGACGCTTACGGTGCGTATCGTGTTGTACCGCTGTACCGAGCCGGGATTGAGCGCGGCGTGCATATGACCGTAAATGTAAAAGACATTCTTGTATGTGCTGAGAAGAAGCGGCACTGCAAGTCTGTTCGCGCCCGTGATAAATTCAAACGGGTAGTGGCTGAAAATGAAAACGGGTTTACCGTCCGCCGTTGCGATTTTGAGCGTTTCTTTCAGGAACTCGAGCTGCTCGTCGGACATATCAAACGAATTTGATGTGGAGCTTTCCGTTCCGAGAACGATAAAGTAGTAGCCGTTTATTATTTTGTAAAAGTAGGGCTTTGACAAACCGGCATTGAAAAACATATTGTTGTAGGCGTAGTATCTTTGCGAAAGCTCGTTGAAATCGCCCTCGCCGTTACCGACATCGTGGTTGCCGAGCGCGACGATAGTCTGTTTTGCGGGCGAAATGTTGCTGAGTGCGCCGTAGAAGAGCATACTCTCAATGTTCTGCCCGTTCATGGTGTTGTCGCCGAGAAAAACGACGGCGTCATTCTGAGTTTTTGTGTTTTTAATATCGCGGAGCATTCTGCCGAGGTTCGAAAGTCTTTCGGGTTGGTTGCCCTCGATGTGAGAGTCCGAAGCAATGAAAGCGTTCAGACGGCAGTTTTCTTCATCAAGAACATTGTGCTGCTGTGCGCCGTTCGGTCTTACGCCGATGAAAAATACGGCGATAATGAGAACGGCGATAAGCTTCCTGATTGAATAGAGTGTTCCGTTCATGTAGTTATTCTCCTTTTGTTTCTTTTGTTTTGAAATATGCTTTAAGTACGGCTGTCTGTGTTTTGCCGTCCTTAATATTTCCGTTCATGATCTCCCCGACGAGCGTTTCAAGGGGTATTTTTTCGGTTTCGATGAATTCGTCGTCATCGGGCGAGGTGCTTCCGAAGGAAAGTCCCGTTGCCATATACATGAATATTATTTCGGTCGAGTATGCGCAGGTGGGGTAGAACTCGCCGAGGAAGGTGAACTCTGCGGCTTCGGCTCCCGTTTCTTCTTTTAATTCCCGTTTCGCCGCGTCAAGCGGATCTTCCGCCGTGCTGTCGAGCTTGCCCGCGGGAATCTCGATAAGCACCTTTTTGAACGGGTAGCGGTACTGCCTTACGGTGAGAACGCACCCGTCATCGGTGACGGGAACAATGCAGGCGGCGCCCTTGTGGACTATGTAGTCGCGTACACCGTCATGTCCGTTCGGCAGCCTGACGGTGTCGTGCCGTAGGTCGAATATTTTTCCTTCGTAGACGAGCAGCGAGCTTTCCTGTTTTTCCGTCAAGTCCTCAAAATGAGGGAACTGTAATTCATTTTCGCTCATTTCCTTTTCCTCCGTAATATTGAGGCTGCTGCAACGGGCGCGGCGGCACAGACGGCGGCACCGGCTATAAGCGCAGCCTTTTTTCTGCCCTCGCCGTCCGCGTCCCATATGTAAGACAGGACGCTTGCGGGCGTTTTTCCGCACAATTCGAAATATGTCAGGAAGTATGTTTTGATGCTTTCGGGGTCGTTTTCGTCAATTTCGATAACTCTCACGCCGCGGTATTTGCTGCCGTAACAGCGGAAGGAGGCGGCGGAGGACTGCCAGATTTTTATCCCGTCAAGCTCTGCCGTAAAGAGATTCCTGTGGTCGTGACCGAAAACGGCTGCAAGAACATCTCCCTGTTTTTTTATCGCGTCAAATTCGCCGTAGTTTTCCTCGCACCCGTCAATGGGTTCACCGAAAACTCCGTCGACGGAGTTCGGGTCGAGCCGCATATATCTTTCGGGCTGTCCTTTTCTGAAAACCGGCAGCGCGCCGAAATCATCCTTGCCGCATTCCTCATGCAATCTGACAGCTTCCGTAAAGGGAATGTGCTGAAAGAGAACAGACGGCACGGGTTTTCCGCCGTTTTGTTTTTTCAGTTCTTCGCTTTTTTTTGTGTACCATTCGACTGCCTGCTTTTTGACTCCCGTGTGGCACTTTTGTTCGGCTTTATCGAGCCATGCGCTGTCCATAAGCCACAGGTTAAAGCGAATTTCATCGCTGTCCGACGCTTTTATCGGCAGATTAAATGTCGCGATATCTCCGCTTTCCGGGCTGTCGGCAAGTCCGGTAAAGCACTCGTAGCTTTTCCAAATCTCAGCCTGCTGCTCTTTTGAAATAAAGTTCATGTCGTCGTGGTTTCCGTATATCATCGTGAACGGAATGCCGCGTTCGTTGACGGGCGAAGCTATGTGCGAGATAGCTTTTTTCATAGCTTCGAATTCCCCCTCGGGGGACAGTATGACCTTGCGCGAACCGAAACGCGCGTCGCGCAGGTGGTTGCCGAGAATGTTATCTCCCGTGAAAACGACAAGGTCGGGCGAGATACGGTCGTATGCTTTGTCGAGCATTTTTACCATTGTTTTTCTTACAAATTGCAGATCCTGCGGGTCGCTTACCTGCAATATGACAAATTTTCCGTTTTTGAATTTCAGATCCATCGTGAATGCTCTCCGTTTGTTTTACACTTACCTGAAATTATACAATATAATGCCGGTCATGTCAAACGAAACAAAATGCTTTTGCCGTCAGCTCAAAAATATGCAAATAATGCGGTTGATTATATCGGCGTTTTATGTTATACTGTAACGAAAGCTTGTTAAGGGGTGTTTTATGGTCATTTTCGGAGTAGACCCGGGCTATGCTATCGTCGGCTACGGTGTTCTGCGTTATGAGAATAAACGCTTTACCGTGCTCGATTTCGGCGCGGTGACGACGCAGGCAGGCGTGCCTTTTTCCGTCCGTCTGCTCGATATCTTCAACGACCTTACATTCCTTTTTGATAAATACCGTCCCGATGTGATGTCGATAGAAAAGCTGTTTTTCAACACCAACAAAAAGACCGCAGTCGATGTCGCGCAGGCAAGGGGAGTTATACTGCTTGCGGCGAGAAATGCCGGCGCGCAGATATACGAATACACTCCGCTGCAAGTCAAGCAGAGCGTTGTAGGTTACGGCAGAGCCGAAAAAAAACAGGTGCAGGAGATGACCCGTCACCTTTTGGGGCTTAATGCCGTCCCGAAGCCGGACGACACCGCCGACGCACTTGCAATGGCTATATGCCACGCGCATTGCAGTATGTCGGGGCTTTCGGATAACTTACATACAACTTGAAAAACGGGAGATACAGAATGTTTTACAGCTTAACCGGAAAAATATTTACAGTCAACGCAAATACCGTTGCGGTGAACTGCTCGGGCGTTGCGTACAAGTGTACGGTGAGCCTTAATACACAGAAGCAAACGGCAGGCAAAACGGAAGCGACCCTTTACACCTATCTTTCCGTAAGGGATGACGCGATGGAGCTTTTCGGGTTCGCGGACGAAACGGAGCTTGAATATTTCAAAATGCTTATTGGCGTTTCGGGCGTCGGTCCGAAAGCCGCGGTCTCTATTTTGTCCGTCCTTACACCGAACGCGCTTGCGCTCAGCATTGCCTCCGGCGATATAAAAGCGCTTAAATCCGCGCAGAATGTAGGCGCGAAAACGGCACAGAGGATCGTGATGGAGCTGAAAGACAAAATTGCAAAGGGCGTTCCCGAGCGGATGTCGGCAGCCGAAATTCAGCCGTCATATTCGATAACCGGGAATATATCCGAAGCGATAAGCGCCCTTTCGGCACTCGGCTTTTCGCCGTCCGACGCGGCAGGCGCTCTCGCGGGTGCCGACAGCGAAGCGCCGGTTGAAGAACTGGTAAAATACGGCTTGAAGATGCTGTCCAAGAGGTGATAAGGCATGGCGATAAACTCAATAAACAATACCCTCAATTCGTACGATGAAGATGTTCGTCTTACCGCCCCGGAGTATACTCCCGCCGACAGTGAAATTGATGTTTCGCTCCGTCCGAAAACAATGGACGACTACATAGGTCAGACGCAGGTAAAGGAAAATCTCGGCATATATATGCAGGCGGCGCTCAGAAGAAGCGAGCCGCTCGACCATGTTCTCCTGTACGGTCCTCCCGGACTCGGTAAGACGACTCTTGCCGGAATAATTGCCAACACGATGGGAACGACGCTTCATACGACCTCTGGCCCCGCGATAGAAAAGCCCGGCGATCTTGCCGCGCTCCTTACGAATCTCAACGCGGGCGATGTCCTTTTTATAGACGAGATACACCGTCTGCCGCGAAGCGTTGAAGAAGTCCTCTACCCGGCGATGGAGGACAAAATGATAGATATAATCATAGGCAAAGGACCCTCGGCGCGTTCCATTCGGCTCGATTTGCAGCCGTTCACGCTCGTGGCGGCGACAACGCGTGCAGGCAGTCTGAGCGCACCTCTACGCGACCGTTTCGGCGTTATCCTTCGTCTGGAACTGTATTCTCCGGAGGAATTAGCGCTTATAGTCACGCGAAGCGCCCGGATTTTGGGAATAGATATAGATGAGGAGGGCGCGATCGAAATAGCCTCGCGTTCGAGAGGTACCCCGCGAATCGCAAACCGACTTTTGCGCCGTGCGCGTGACTTCGCGCAGATAGTCGGCAGCGGCGTTATAACGCTCAATGACGCGCAGATAGCCTTGCAGCGGATGGATATAGATGAGCTGGGGCTTGATAACATCGACAGGCGGATCCTTCTCACCATGATACGCAACTACAACGGCGGCCCCGTAGGGCTTGAAACGATAGCGGCGGCGGTAGGCGAGGAGGCTGTGACGATAGAGGATGTCTATGAACCGTATCTTATGCAGATAGGCTTTTTAGCGAGGACTCCGCGCGGCAGAACCGTCACGGACGCGGCGCGTATCCATTTGGGGCTCGGCACCGTCGACTGATTTCGTTCGGCGGCTTTACCGAATTCACAACAGATAATATAAAGCCGCAAAGGGTGCGGCAGCGCGATACAATAATATATACGACAACTACCGAATAATAATTTCAGAACGGCTTTAAGCGCGTTCGTACGGCACAGGGCATATTTTCAGCCGTACATATCCGGAATCTTGCACGAAAACGGCAGGAACGGAAACCGCGCTTTACCGTCAAAAACTTATTTTTGAAAGGATGATTTTTTATGGGCAGACTGTTCGGAACGGACGGAGCAAGAGGTATTGCAAACACCGAAATAAGCTGTGAACTCGCGATGAAGATAGGACGCGCCGCGGCTATGGTGCTTTCAAAGGGACAAGAGGGCAAGAAGCTCAAAGTGCTTATAGGCACCGACACGAGAAAATCCGCCGATATGCTTTCGAGCGCTATCGCGGCAGGACTTTGTTCCGTCGGCTGCGATGTACTGCTGCTCGGCGTTGTGCCTACTCCCGCCGTCGCATTTCTCGTAAAAGAGTATTCGTATGACGCAGGCGTTATGATTTCCGCTTCGCATAACCCGTGCGAATACAACGGAATAAAAATCTTCCGTTCGAACGGCTACAAGCTCCCCGACGCAATGGAGGAGGAAATTGAAGCCATAATTCTCGACGAGATAATGCCGCCGCCCCTCAAAGTCGGCGGAGATGTCGGTTCGATAACCTCCGGCAAAAACGCCGTAAAGGATTATATAAAGCATATTGAAAGTACCGCCGTCGCGCACTTCTACGGTACCCGTATCGCAATAGACTGCGCAAACGGCTCGGCTTCCGAAACCGCAAACGAGCTTTTCCGCAGACTCGGGTGCGAATGCACCGTCATAAACTGCCGCCCGGACGGCGTGAATATCAACCGCGACTGCGGCTCCACACACATTGAAGCGCTTCAAAAATATGTTGCCGAAAACGGCTTCGATCTCGGCTTTGCCTTCGACGGCGACGCGGACAGACTTCTGTGCGTCGACAGCAACGGCGAGCTTGTCGACGGCGATAAGATAATGGCTATCTGCGCCAAAGCAATGAAGGAAAACAACGCCCTCAACGCGAACACGCTCGTTGCAACCGTCATGAGCAACATGGGGCTTTTCGAGTTCTGCAAAAAGTATTCCATCAACTGCGAAAAGACGAAGGTCGGCGACAGATATGTACTTGAAAGAATGCTCGAAGGCGGTTTCCATATCGGCGGCGAGCAGTCCGGTCATGTAATATTCCTCGATTACGCCACCACCGGCGACGGTCAGCTCACCGCAGTCCAGCTGCTCAATGTTATCCGCACCACCGGAAAAACTCTCGCCGAGCTTGCATCCGAAATCGAGATATTCCCGCAGGTGCTTAAAAATGTGCGCGTATCCTCACTCGGAAAGCTCAGACTTTTCGATGATAAAGATATAAAGATAGCGATAGAGGAAGCGGAGAAGGAACTCGGCTCCACCGGACGCGTTCTTGTAAGAGCCTCCGGCACAGAGCCGCTCGTTCGCGTAATGCTTGAAGGTAAAGACAAAAAACAGATAGAACGCCTTGCGACTCAGATCTCCGAGGTTGTCAGAGAAAGGCTTATTTAATGAGAGTATCCGATAAATGGAAGGACTATGAACTTATAGACTGCTCGGACGGCGAGCGCCTTGAACGGTGGGGAAAATATATCCTTATAAGACCCGACCCTCAGGTTATCTGGTCAACGCCGAAAACGAACGGACTGTGGTACAACGCCGACGCGCGCTACCTCCGCTCCTCCTCGGGGGGCGGCAGCTGGAATGTCTATAAAAAGCTGCCCGATGTGTGGCAGATAGGTTATTCCGACCTCAGATTCAATATAAAACCCATGGGCTTCAAGCACACCGGAATTTTCCCCGAGCAGGCTGTCAACTGGGATATGACCGCCGATATAATCAGAAAAGCCGGGCGCGAGGTCAAAATGCTCAATCTTTTCGCATACACAGGCGGGGCAACCGTCAGCGCAATGAACGCCGGAGCGGCGGTGACTCATGTCGACGCTTCAAAGGGTATGGTTCAGTGGGCAAAGGAAAATGCGGAAACCTCCGGTGTCGCAAGCCGACCCGTGAGGTGGCTTGTTGACGACTGTAAAAAATTTGTCGAACGCGAGATAAGGCGCGGCAATAAATATGATATAATCATTATGGACCCCCCGTCCTACGGCAGAGGACCGGGCGGCGAAGTGTGGAAGCTCGAAAACGAGGTGTACTCGCTGTGCGAACTGTGCGCCGGGCTTCTGAGTGATGACGCGCTGCTGTTTCTCATCAACTCCTACACGACCGGACTTTCGCCCTCCGTTATGAGCTATATCCTCGCTTCTCTTATTAAGCCCGCTCACGGCGGAAATGTTTACGCTGACGAAATAGGGCTTCCCGTGACGCAGTCGGGGCTTATTCTGCCGAGCGGCGCGTCCGCATACTGGACCCGATAAGGAGAAAAAATGGAACCGAACGCTCTTATAAAATTCGATAATGTTTCTTTCTCGTATGACGACGAGGACGCAATAAAGGACTACGCCGTAGAGAATATTTCCTTTGAGGTGAAAAAGGGTGAGTTTGTCGCCGTTCTCGGCAGAAACGGCTCGGGTAAATCTACGGTCGCAAAGCTGTCGAATTCGATTTATATTCCGTCCTCCGGCAAGGTTTATGCGGACGGCGACGACACCTCCGTCCCCGAAAACGAGCTTCCCATACGCAAAAAAGTGGGCGTTGTTTTTCAGAACCCCGATAACCAGATAGTCGCGTCCATCGTTGAGGAGGAGGTCGCCTTCGGCCCCGAAAACCTCGGCGTAGAGCCGACGGAATTGCGCCGCCGCGTTGACGACGCTCTTAAAGCCGTCGGTATGTATGAGTACCGCCGTCACGAAACGCACCGTCTGTCGGGCGGACAGAAGCAGAGAATAGCCATTGCAGGAATGATAGCGATGATGCCGCAGTGCCTTGTTTTGGACGAACCTACGGCAATGCTCGATCCGCAGGGCAGGCGCGATGTAATGCAGACAGTCAAAAAACTGAACAAAGAAAACGGAATGTCGGTCGTGTTTATAACCCATTTTATGGAGGAAGCCGTGAACGCCGACAAGATAATTATTATAGACGAAGGCAAAAAGGCTGCCGAGGGTACACCCGATGAAATTTTTGCACAGCGCAGTCTTATTAAAAAATGCGGACTTGAAATTCCCGAGTCCGCCGAGCTTGCCGAGCTTTTGGCGGCAAGGGGAATAAATCTCGGAAAAACGCCGCTTACTCCCGACGAGTTTGCGGACGCTTTTATGAACTATATATCAAGCATAAAATAACGGAGAACAAAATGCCGCTTCTTGAAGTAAAAAATCTGTCATATTCATATTCAAAGGGAACGCCTTTCGAAAAAAAGGCTCTTTCCGATATCTCGTTTTCCGTTGAAAAGGGCGAGTACATAAGTATAATCGGACACACCGGTTCGGGAAAAAGTACGCTTATGCAAATGCTCGACGGCTTGATAAAACCGGACGAGGGAAGCGTTGTCCTTGAAGGTAAAGACATAAATTCCGACAAAAAAATAACCCGTGAAGCCCGTTTTAAGGTCGGGCTTTGCTTCCAGTATCCCGAGTATCAGCTCTTTGAAGAAACGGTGGAAAAGGATATCGCGTTCGGACCGAAAAACATGGGGCTTTCGGCGGCGGAAATATCCGAAAGGGTACTCAAAGCCGCCGCATTTGTTAAGCTTGACGGCGAGCTGCTCAAACGCTCTCCGTTCGATCTGTCGGGCGGGCAGAAGCGCCGCGCGGCGATTGCGGGCGTTATGGCAATGCTCCCCGAAATTCTTATTCTTGACGAGCCTGCCGCCGGTCTTGACCCTGTCGGCAGAAACGAGATACTCTCCATGATAAGCGAATACCGACGCTCGACCGGCGCTACCGTAATGATGGTAACTCACAGTATGGAAACAGCCGCAGCCGTATCGGACAGAATATTCGTTCTCGAAAACGGCGCCGTTGCCTATACCGGTACGCCGCGCGAGGTGTTCGGACACTCCGAGGAGCTTATAAAAATGGGACTCGATGTCCCCGTTTCGGCGAAAATAGCGTCCGAGCTGCGCAGCAGAGGACTTGATCTTCCGCTTGATATCTATACCGCAGAGGGTTGCGCCGATGCATTGGCTCGGTACGCCGCGAAGCTGAAAGAGGGGAAACGGAATGGTTAAAAATATTACTGTCGGGCAGTTTTTTCCGGGAAATTCTCCGCTTCATAAGCTCGACCCGAGAATCAAAATAACAGTTACTCTCATATATATCGTGGCGCTTTTCGTGTGCCGCAGCTTCCTGCCGCTTATCGTTCTCACGGCTATTTCCGTGACGGCGGTCGCGCTGTCGAAGATTCCGCTCAAAACGGTTTTCAACGGGCTTAAAATGGTCATGCTGCTCGTGTGCTTCACGGCGTTTTTGCAGATATTCTATAATGACAAGGGCAATGTGCTGTGGAAGCCGTTTGACCGTTTCGACTTTGTTATAACGGACGAGGGCATTTTCAGCGCGGTGTTTATAACGGTCAGAATAATTTCGCTTATTTTGGCAGGCTCTCTGATGGTCAACACCACCTCTCCCACGATGCTCACGGACGCTATCGAGCGGCTGTTGTCCCCCCTCACACTCGTAAAGGTCAATGTCCACTCGCTTGCAATGATGATGACAATTGCTCTGCGTTTTATCCCCACTCTTATCGAAGAGATAGACATAATCATGAGCGCGCAGAAGGCACGCGGCGCACAGCTTGAAACAGGCTCGATAAAAGAGCGTGCAAAGGCGCTTGTCCCCGTTTTTATTCCGCTTTTCGTGAATTCTTTCAGACGCGCTTACGAGCTTGCCTTCGCAATGGAATGCCGCTGCTATACGGGCGGCAAGGGCAGAACGCGCCTTAAAATCATGAAGATACGCGTTTCCGACATTCTCGTGTTGGTCGGAATGCTCTGCGTTTTGGGCGGCGTGATTTTTGTTTCGGTTTATGATTTCGGCAATAATATAATGTTAAGAGCGGTGATGTGAGATGAACTATTTACTGACCCTCAGGTTTGACGGCAGTTCGTTTCACGGCTGGCAGCGCCAAAAAAACGCCCTGTCCGTTCAGGAGTGTGTTGAAAAAGCCGTGTCGTCGCTTTTCGGCAGCTGCGACCATGTCACCGGGTGCAGTCGCACGGACGCAGGCGTTCACGCCAACACATATAAATGCAATTTTCAGCACGATAAGATGATACCCCTCTCGAATGTCGTGACCGGACTGAACCATTTTCTGCCGGAACAAATAGCGGTTACAAACGCAGCCGTTGTTTCCGACGAATTCAACGCGCGGTTCGACTGCGTATCAAAAGAGTATATCTACATAATTCATAACAGTCCCGTGCGCGACCCGTTTTCGGTCGGACGCGCATACCACTACAAGTATCCGCTGGATGAAAAAATGCTCAACGAACAGGTGAAGGACTATATCGGCACGCACGATTTCTCGTCTTTTCGCGCGGTCGGCTCCGATGTCGGAACTACGGTCAGAACGATTTTTGACGCGGAAGTCGGGCGCGAAGGCGATAAGGTCATTTTCCGTGTCGAGGGCAACGGATTTTTGTACAACATGGTTCGCATTATGGCAGGAACGCTCATATACATTTCCGAAAATAAAATAGCCCCCGGCACGATTCCCGAGGTCATTTCATCCCGTGATCGCCTCAGAGCCGGAATGACGCTTCCGCCGGACGGCTTGTATCTGAATAAGGTCAACTACGAAAGGTTTTGATCGTACAATGACAAACGAAAACAAAACAAACCGCGGTAAACAAAAACTGAATATTGCCGCGCTGATTCGCGTTATCGGCATGGCGGTGCTTATCGTTGCGGTGATAGTTGCGGCGGCGGTTGCGATAGACTCCGGCAAGGGAAAAACTCAGACCGCAAAGTCCGTGTCCTCCTTCAATGTCGGCGCGGCTGCCGTTGAAGCCTTGCTGCCTTATCCCGGCGGCGTTGCGGCTGTTGCGGACAGCGCCGTCTACTATTTTGACGGCAACGGGAATGTCATATCCGTCAACGAGCATAATTATTCCTCTCCGGCGGCTCAGATAAACGGGAAAAACCTTGTTCTGTACGACCTCGGCGGCAAAAAGATGAGAGTCGAAAAGCGCGGCGGAATTTATTCCGAAGTAGAGCCGGGCGGCATAATCACGAGCGCCGCCGTCGGCAAAAGGGGCAGCTACGCCTATTCGCTCAATTCCCACGGCGGCTTTCAGTCGCATTTGTTCGTCTTTTCCGGACGCGGCAAAAAGGTCTTTGAGTGGGGAAGCTCCTCCGACTATATCTCGTGTATTTCTCTTTCCGATAACGGCAAATACTGTGCGGTGAGCCTTCTCTCTGCCGACAACGCACAGACCGTGCCGCGGTTAAAGCTGTTTG
>ERZ1034928.496-NODE-496-length-17786-cov-49.726355_pt1 | contig 17786 bp, 20 predicted proteins | sample MGYA00520627_ERZ1034928 | MGnify/ENA primary metagenome ERZ1034928 (study PRJEB33766, sample SAMN09781755) | gut metagenome | biome: gut microbiome | host: Homo sapiens | place: Madagascar | study: EMG produced TPA metagenomics assembly of the PRJNA485056 data... | reverse complement strand
GCGTTCGCTACAAAATCATGGCGTTCGCTACAAAATCATGGCGTTCGCTACAAAATCATGGCGTTCGCTACAAAATCATGGCGTTCGCTACAAAATCATGGCGTTCGCTACAAAATCATGGCGTTCGCTACAAAACAGAATCTTTTTAAAGATGCTTCTTTGAATGATGCGCCACTATATACCTACAATTTTGCGGAAACCCCGTTTCCTCGCTTTCAATGGGTTATTTTCTGTTTGGCTTATAGTTTATCATTTGCAAAGAGATAAGCCGGCCAGAGCGAAATCCTACAGAAATAACAGAATCAAACAGGCAAAAGCAAAACGAATTATTTACACTTTGAGAGAATGCACTGAGTTATTAAGAAATTCTTTAAAAACCTATTAATCTATTAAAAGCGCATTTAAGCCACTAAAATTTAGCTATTTAGCCAAATATCAGCGTATAAAATACAATTCTTAAAGGATATTTATTGGATATAATTAAAGTTAAGGACTAAAAGAAACTAAAATTTAACTAATAGGTTATTAAAAGAAGTATTATCTTTGCACCCGAAAGTTATTAATAAATCAAATAATAAGTAATAAAATGACAAAAGAAGTACTAACTTTGCGAGAAGCGGCTGAATATGTCGGCATGAAGGAAACGACTTTAAGAAACATGGTTTATCGAAAAGTAATTCCTTACTATAAGTCCAAGGGCAACCGCACGTATTTTGATATTAAGGAACTTAAAGCCTACATGATGGCACAGCGTGTTCCTTCACTCGCAGAAGAACAAAGCAAGGCAGAAGTACGAAGCCTTCAGTAATTCGTACAGGTAAATAACATTTTTAGTTTAACGTAAAAAAGGAGATTACAGAATGAGCAAAGAAGAGTTTTCAAAGTTGAATACAACGCCACGTAAGTGGAATGCCCCAATGCGTAACATTTCGTGTCCTTATCTTTCAGAGTTGGATATAAAACATCTCGTACACATTAATCCATTAGACTTCTATTTGTGTATTGATGAAGGCATGATTTCAATACTCGCACAACTGACAGGCGAGCAATTAAAGGAAGTTTTTACTCGTCTTGAAACTTGCGGTTTAAACAATATTTTCGCAGATTCCGAAGATAAAGCAGAAACGATGGTCGATGTAATATTAAATGAAATCTCACGAAGAGGCTTGCAACGTGGAAGATATATTATAGATTGTGTAGGTGAAACCATATAAAACGTTTGCGTATGATAAAGTTAAAACCATGTAACTCGATATACATACCAGATGACTTGCCAGACTTTTTTAGAGTAATGAAAGACGGACAGCCAGGAAAGGTGTGTTATTGTCTTTATCAGCTATCTAAAGGAAAGTCAATTCCTAAGGATATGGATAGAGAGGTTATACTCGTAGTTATGCACGTTATCTCTTTCCATAATCAATGCTTGAAAGAGGAAGAGCAACAGAGAACAGAAAGCGAGGTGGAACAATGAGAAAAAAACGTGTTGAAACCGAGTGGATAAAAATTGCAATCGGTCTTGATAGTTCAAGCAAGACGGCTATATTTTTAGATGTCGTTTTGAAAGCCTTGGACTTTGAACAAATCAATATTGAAAACGAAGCGGTAAAAGTAGTTTTTGATACGATAAAAGACGATGTGCAAAAAGAAGCCGAGAAGCAGAAATCAACAAGCGAAAAGAACAGCAAAAACGGTTCTAAGGGTGGCAAGACGAAATGGGAGAAGGAACGACAGGCACAAGCGAACCATAAACAATCGGATGCGCCGCCAAAATCACCTAAAAATGAGGCTGAATTTTTTAGCGCAGAACAGATGGAAGAGTTTCCTTTTTCGGAATTTTATTCTATTTTTCCTAACCATACAGACAGAAAGGACGCGGAAGAAAAATGGAAGAAAATGACAAACGAAAAGAGAAAACTTGCTTTTGAAGGTGCAAAGAGATATGCCGCTTATATAGAATACAGAAAGAAATACGAAAAGAATGTTAAGGTATTAATGCCTACCACGTATTTAAACAAAGAACGCTGGGAGGATGAATATGAAATACCAAGTATTGACAATCAAAACGCAAGCAATTATGGAAGTAACAACAGGCAATACAACAGCAGACTTGAACAACAGCAACGGAATAATGAAGTCCTGCGCAACATTATGGCGGAAGCAGCCGCAAACGTGCAACCTATCAACCCGACAGAAAGCGGAATTTGAGAGATTTAAAAAGTGGTGGCCAACCGTACAACACGTCCAAAGTTCATTTATTCCACAAAAATGTTGTGTGGTAATGGCAAAAGAAGTTGAAGCAGTCACAAAGTGGCCACAGGTGACTTTATCGCAAATAGACAGCATATACCAAACAAAAGACCTTGCATTATATTTTGCAAAATTGCTTTTTACCACGATATACGCACAGGGCAACAACGGCGCAACGAATTGCAATCAAGAAGTAGCCAAAATGCAAGCTGGATTATTTCTCGCAGAATATGGCAACCAGTGTTCCATGTTTGACTATATGTTATATATGGGAACATACAGAAGCAAATACAAGCCCGATTATATAAGCAATGGCGATTTGTCGGATATTATCAAGCGTTTCCCCGAATATATGAAGCACAAAGGCAACATAATAGAAGCGCACAAGCCGAAGCAGGAAGAGCCTCAGCAGAAGAAGGGAGAAAAGAAGTTGGTGGGTATCGAAGCACTTGAGGCTTATCTCATTACAGCCGCAAAGCGAGGCGATAACCTTCTCCAAGGTGGTTTGGTTTCGTTTGGAATCGTATCAAGAGAGCACGCAAGCGAGGTGATGAAGAAATACGCTCCCGAACCTTTCTAACAGAAAGCGAGCAATAGCAGAAGTAACAACATTTAAAGCAGAATGAAGAAAATGAAGATAAAGAACGTTTTGAACACTGGCGAGGTTAACAAACTGAAAGTCTTAATCTCGAAAGCCGCAGAACTCGAAAAGGGTTTAGAAAAATTCTCAATGAAGAACTTTCCTAAAATTGAAAGTATTGAGACAGACAGCGAAAGCGAGATTTTCAAAGACCTTTCATTTGCTGAGGCTAAAATCTCAGAGGCACGTTTGCATATTAGCAAGGCTTTTGCCCTTCTTATGCACGACAACGTAACGGCAGAGATACAAGCCGAGTTACAGGACGAAAAGACGCAAGAAACGAGCAAATAAACGGCTGATAGCTGAAATTTGCGCTCCAAGCGGTTTTTCCGATGTCGGATGATAAATTACACAACCGACAAGGGAGAACCGCTTGGAGAGGGTTTCCACAAAAAATAACTCAAACACTGATGCAAGACAATGGAAAAAGAAACTCAAACAAAGATAATACTTGAACGCTTGCAAGACGGCGACAAGGTAACGGCTTTATCAGCTTTTAAGATGTGCGGCAGTTTGCGCCTTTCTTCAATCATTTTCAATCTGAGAGAAAGAGGCTATAACATACATACCGAAATGGTAACAAGAAACAAAAAGAGAATAGCAGAATATTCTTTGATACAGAAATAAAAACAACGAAGAAATGAGAGCAAACAAAAAATCATATTTAACACTCAAACTTGATGTCCTCGAACTGAACGAAGGACAACTAAACGGCGTACCGAAAAATCCCCGTTTTATCAAAGATAAAAAGTTTGAGGACTTGAAACAGAGTATTAGGGAATCACCCGAATTTCTGAGAGCCAACACCTTGAAGGTGTACGAACTCAAAAACAAAAACTATATAGTAATTGGCGGTAATATGCGCCTTAGGGCTTGCCGTGAATTACAGATGAATGAAGTGCCGTGTTACGTCTTCCCTCAGTCCACAACGTTGAAGAAGTTGAGAGAATATGCCATAAAGGATAACCTGGCTTACGGACAAATCGACTGGGAATCAATCGCAAACGAGTGGGACGAAGAAGAGTTGGAGGACTGGGCGTTTGACACGATGCCCGACTTTGAAGAGGAAGACCTTGAACCACTCGACAAAGACAATGAAGAGGGCGAAGAGAAAGAAGAGAAGACAGACGAAACACGCCCCGAAGTTGAAGAGCTTTTGAACAGAGCAACAAAGGGCGTGGCTTCTGATATACTGACGCAATTTGATGTGCTGAGTGGCTTTTCCTTCATTACCCCGAATACCGCATTATTCGACTTCATAAAGTTTGCGTATTACGGCAAAGACTATCCACGTTATAACTCACTTGCCTTCCATCCGCAGCAGTTTAAGACCGTAGGCGACCAATTCAGTACTTACGAAGGGTTGCAGCGAATTTGCAACGATGAAACGAAAGCCGAGCGTTTGCGTTTTGTGTGTGCTGATAAATTTAGGGCATTAATAAGCGGCTCACTCGCTTTCAGTGGTGCAAAAATGCCACTTGATTTTCCAGCAGACCTTGCAAAGTCTTTGATAGATGAATTTTGCCCTATCGGAGGACGTGTTCTCGATGCGTGCGCAGGTTGGGGCGGTCGTTTGGTGGGTTTCTTGGCTTCAAATGCTGGCGAATACAACGGCACGGACGCTTCACCCTATCAGATAGATGGCGACAAAGCGATATGGAGCACTTTCAAAGGGTACACAGAGCACGAAAAGGCGGTAACGCTTAATTGCTCACCTTTTGAAAAACAACCGCTCCAAGACGGGTATTTTGATTTTGCGCTCACCTCTCCACCGTATTTTGATACCGAGAAGTATTTGGGCGGTGAACAGAGCCGAGAATCAAACGAAAATTACCAATCATGGCGAGATAACTTTTACCGTGTTTTGATACAAAAAGTTTTCGATGCACTCAAACATGATGCGTATTTCTGTTTGCAAGTAGGCTCACAGCGTTACCCACTCTTAGAGGACGGAAAGAAGATAGCCACAGAGGTTGGTTTTACCTTTGTAAATGTGCGCTCCGCTGATATGAAGAACAACTTTAACAAGACAGAAGAACAGGACGGAGAGGTTGTTATTGTCTTGTATAAAGCGTAAATTACAGAACTTTAAAAAGAAAGGAGTTTGAAGATATGGCAAAGTTTCAGAAAGGACAATCAGGCAACCCGAAGGGAAGACCAAAGGGAAGTTTGAATAAGAAAACAATGTATTTGCAAGAATGGGGAGCGGTATTTTGTGGTTCAGTTTCAAAGAGAATGCGAGACGATTTTTTTGCATTACCAATTGATAAGAGATACGATTTTTTTGCAAAGATTTATAGCCATATAACACCGAAGCAGACAGAAAGCAAAATCAAAGCAAACGTGGATTTGCACGATTTATCGGAGGAGCAAATAGATGATATTATCTCCGAAATTACAAGTAACATAGACACGGGAGGCGATGACAATGGCGAGTAATAACAAAAAGCAACGGGTTACAATTTTAGAACATGAAAGCAAAGTTTTGCTTCTTCAAATTCTGAGACAAGGATACATTACCGCAGAACAGAAACAGGAGTTTTCAACTTTGCTTGATGTTGAAACGTATGAAATGATTTATGTATCGAAGCAAGAGGACTTGGAAGAACTCGAAAAGATGTACCAAGAAATTGAAAGTTTAAAGATGCGTAAAAATGAAGCGTTTGCGGAACGTGGATATATCGAAACAAACGGAATGAGCCACGAAGAGATTAAAAGAGTTTTAAGTTAAGAACAACGTAATATTAAGCAATTATGGCAAGAATGAAGTACAAAAGGGGTTGCAAATCAGAGAGAAATCCACCCGATGCGTGCGCAAATGAGTAGTTAAAAATCAAATTGTAAATTACGACTTTATGAAGTATTTAACAAAGAATATAAACGGCGTAGATGTATCTTTTAAAGTCTCAGACGATAAAAAGCAAGTTTGGATTTTGCTTGATGATAACTTTGCACTCGCTGAGGGCTTTCTTTCTTTGCGTGCGATGATGGCTCACTGCATTTGTAGCAAGCATGAGAAAGCAAAAGCAGTTATCAAGACAGAAACCGAGCAGTTTGCACCGATAGACGAAAATGGATTTTTTACGTTTGAAGTTAGCAGACAAAGCGAAGTTATAAAAGAGATATACAAAGAATTGAAACAATAAAACAAAAAAGATTTATGAAAAACGAGCAGGAAAAACAAAAGACAGAGCAAGAAGAGAAACGAGCATTTGAGCCTTTTCTTTTAGCAAAGAACGAACTCGCAAAAAACGAACTTATTTACAATGTAAGTCAGTTTTTTAAGATGGTACAAGAAATCAAGGCAAAACTTGATGAAAAAGGAATCAAGTCAAACGAGGAGATTATTACAGACTGCCTAACGATGCACAAGCGAACAGACGGCGAGGGAAGAAACTTTGTCTATGTATTCGATAACTCAGAGCATTTGGACGAAGAGCTTACAAGACAACTCAAAGAAGAGACTGAATGCATAAAATCTCGCATTATTCGTGATAACATAACAAGCACCATGAAGCAGGCTGCCGAAGTTTTGAAAAATGAAATTCTTGCTATTAGAGCAACGTTTGACGAGGTACGATACAATAAAGAAAAATACAGAAAGTTTCTTTCATTTGATGAAAGCGGTGAAATTACGCTTATTTCAGACCTTGAAGAGATAGCTGGGCAAGAAAGTGGTTACTGGGTAACGACAGAATCACAAAACGAGGCATACGAGGCGCACAAGAACGCCGCAAAGGCGATTACAGATTTTTTGAACCATTTTCCAAAGTCTGTATGGCCAAGCACAATGGCAGAAGTGGGAATACTTTTCAAGATGGGAGACAATGGCGAGTTTGCTCCACAATTAATCAATTACGCAAATTATATTAACTAAAATATAGGAGAAAAGAATAATGGAACAAAATTACGGAGGACGTTTTGGCAGTTTGCATAAATTCTTTGACGAACAGGACAAAAAGAACGGAATAGCACCTGATAAAACGTTTCAAGAGTTAGTGACAGAGAAACGAGACAAAATTTTGAACAACTTACGCAATAAGTTGGCAGGTTATCAGACAACAGCACAACAGAAAGCGGTGGAGCGTACGCTGGCAAGCCTAAAAGATAAGGTTTCAAAGGGTGAAATCACAGGCAATGAACTCACAGAAGCCGAGCGCATGATTAACGACCCAACGTTGATTAAAGTCTCGCCACTTGATGAAGACTTTGGCGACAATCTTTCACTTGTTAAACATTTGCTTTCGTTGATAGCAAATCCAGACAGAGCGACAGAAGAAGCCGACCAAGCCGACTTTCTCGCAGCTATGAAAGGCTTTGGCGAGCGAAACGCAAGGAAGTAAGTAGGAATGAGATTGGAGCGGTTTTCCGCTTCACCACGAGGTTATAATAAGCGAGCGCAAAGAAATGTACTAACAGAGTATTTGCGCCCCTTAGAATAAAATTAAATAAACGAAAGAATGAACACAAAAACAATTATAGACAAGACTGGCGAAAATTACGTATTTCACAAATATAACTTACAGGGCGCAGAAATCGCCACAATGCTTATTTGCGCACAGACAGCGCACAACGTAGCAACAGAGTTAAAGAAAATACTGCCTGAAGAAGTCCTAAAGGCTTTAATCGACAAGTAAATAACAACTTAATTTCAGTAAATATATGATACAGAAATTTATTGTGTTAAAGATGAAGTACAAAGGTACTGAAATCATTTTCAGAAGATGGTTTGAAGATGGCAAAGAAGAAATCCAAGTGGACGATAACTTTGCCCGTTTGATGGGTTTCCCTTCAAAGGAAGAACTCATTAAAACAATGCTTAAAGATACCGAAATCGACTACAAAGAGGACAATATTCTTTGGGCGTGTTTCGATGAATCGACACAGAAGATAACAAGCGTTTCGGTTTCAAAGATAGAAAAGGAGATGCACGTATGAAGAAAGAAGTTATTTTCACTTGGAAGAGAGGTTTCTATGGGTTTTCTTTATTCTCAGATATGAAGAGAACAAACGTAGAAAAAGACGCAATCCTGACGCAAGAAGATGCAACGGCTTTTGGTTACGGAAACGTTGAACAACTTGCAAGGGCAATCGTAGGCGGTGACCCTATAAAAGTTTGGCCAGAAGGAAATCAAATTGATACGAGCGTAGAAATAGATGGTAACGACACACACGAAGTTATTAGACAGCTTTTGGAGAAGAAATGCGCAAGCGTTTAAACGTTTTCGTCTTCTTATGTATTACAGGATAATAAAATATATAACTTAAACTTTGATATTATGGCAGATGATATTTTGGGTATATCAGCGCATTTTGACGCAAACGATATGTTGCAAACATTTGATACGCTGACAATACGACTTGACAAACTTGGTGTTGATACAACAAACTTGCAAAACAAGTTAAATGGTGCGTGGAACGAAATCACAACAAGCACAAATTTGAATAGCGAGAAAACGCAAAAAGCGTTTAAGGTGATAGCTGACGCAATGGCTACCTATCAGAAGCAAATGGAGAACACTCAGCAAGCCATAAAGCATGTAAATGAAGAGATAACCAAGACGATGTCTTCAATCGAAAACATGAAATCTCGCATTTCTAAAACTCAGACAGGCACGGCAGAGTGGAACGACTTAAACAAGGCGATAGAGGAACACGAGAAAACACTCGGACGATTAACTAACACTTACGACAATTTACAATCCACCTTCTCCGAAACTCAGCAGATGGTTTCGGCACTTAATTCTGTTTTTGACCTTTCAAACGCTGGCAGAAGTATTGCAAACGTAGCCACGGGCGTTAATGCTGGAGCGCACGCAGCCGCAGCCGCAGCGATAGGCACAGAATCAGCCGCACACGGCGAGAACGCAACGAAGATAGGCGAGGAAACGCAGAAGGTGCAAGAGAACACCGCAGCAGTACAACAAGCCGCAGAAGCAAGCAAGCAACGGGTTTCAAACTCAGATGCCGAGGCAGAAGCCATAAAGCGAGTTGCAGAACGTTTGCAAGAGGGAAAGGTTTCTGAGGATGAGTATTTGCGCACGAAAGAAGCAGCAGAAGAGCGTTTGAACCAACTTAGCAAAGAACGTGCTGAGTTATTGGAGAAACAGACGCAGGCATACAAGAACTATGAGGACGCTTTTAATGAAGGTATCGGGGCAGACGATGCAACAAAAGCAGCAGCCGATGCGAAATCCCATACCTACTTTGGTGCATATAAGAGCCTTGGAGAACAGGCAAACGAAATAGATGCGCAAATTAGAGCAACGCAAGAGAGTTTGACCTCATTAAATAGCGCATACGAGAAACTTAACCAGACGAAGCAACAACAGACACAAGCAACCTCGCAGACGCAGCAACAGGAGAAGGAGCAGACAGATAAGGAAGCCGATGCCATCAAGGCAAAGACCGAGGAGATTAAACGCTTGCAATCTGAATATGCGAAACTTTCAGAGCGACGTCCGAATTTTTGGGGACTTGGCACAGATATAAAGGAGCAGAAATTTCCTTTTGAAACTCTTATAGAGTGGAACAAACAGACGGGCGAGGCCAGACAGAAGATTTATGAAGCAGAGGCAGAACTTGCAAAGATGAAGCTGACCGCAGCCGATGTAAAGAACGAAACTGCCGATATGTGGGCAGGAATGACAAAGGAAGATATTGCCAACGTTATAAAGGAGAATATCGACCAGTTGAAAATCTTGAAAGGCGAATATCAGAACATAACCGAAGTGTATGGTAAAAATTCTGATGAAGCAAAGAAGAATAAGCAGCAGCAGGAAGAGATAACAAAGGAAATTCTCAATGGCAAGGAGAAACTTAAAGGTATGGGAACGTCTTATGAAGACGTAACGAAGAAAGCCAAAGAGACTGCAAAAGCCACGAAAGAAGTTGGTAAAGAGGCAGAGAAGTCTTCAAGTAAAGTTAAGGGGATATTAGACAAATTGAAATCCTTTGCTACAAAGGGCTTGAACCCCGAGAACCTTCTTTCCTTGATTTTCTCGCCAAAGGGCGCAACAATGGCAGGTATTACAGCCGTGGCGGCAGGTTTGAAGAATATTTCGCAGATTAACGAGCAGTTAGCGGAATCACTGATACCGCTAAAGGCTTACGTAGATAGAGGTACGCTTGAAGAATTGAGAGCGCAATTTGTGGCACTTGAATACGATAGCAGCCACTCAGCAGAGGAGATGGCGGCAGGTGCGACACGATGGGTAAAGTATTTCGATGGAATACGCAACAATGCCGATGTAATTGCCGATGTAACGAAGTCTTCAAACGACTTTGCAACTATACTCGGAAAGACCTCGGACGAGGCGGCAAGTTATCAGTTGAAGATAGCTGGAGCGTATCACCAGACAGCACTCCAAGCAAAAGAAAATAGCACGGTTATTATCAATGCTACAAAGAAGAGCACAACAACGTATGACGAAATGGCGCAAGCCTTGGCACAGACGGCTAACAGAGCACAAAACGCTGGCGTTTCTTTTAAAGAACTCGCAGCCGCCACAAGCTATGGCACAAGCACGTTTGGCAGCGCAAGCGAGGCGGCAAGCGCATACGTTATGATGATGACCCGACTTTCCGCACAATCAAAGAACGAGTACAACCCGAGCGTAGTGGGTGCGACAAAAGCACTGCAAAACTTGGCAAAATCTCACGAAATGAATGCACTCCTTACAAGCCTTCTTGGTAAAAGACAGGCCTCACTTGCAAAGGTGTTTGTACAAGGTGCGGCCGATATAAAGCAGATGCAAGGCGGTTTGGATGATGAAGCGAATGCAGCAAAAACACTCGAAAGCGCAGAAAGCAAGTTGGAGAATCAGGAAAAACGCCTTGCGAATGCAAAGAGAGCACTGGCACACGAAGTGAATGTTAATTTAACGCCAGCGTATATAAATTTCTTGGAGAATTGTAGCGAGTTTCTTAAAGGTATCGGTAATATCGGTAGCGCAATTAAAGGTTCTTTAAAGACTGCCCTTGAATGGATAAATACTGTTGATAACGTTATTAAAGATAGTACAATCTATAAGTTGTTAGGTATATCAACGCAAGAGCAAAAGAAAAATAATACGAGTAAAGGAAATACCTTTATTATTGACAAGATGTTAAATAATACGGACGAGAACTCTTTTTGGGACAATCATTTCAATGGTTGGACTGGGAACAAGACTTTGAAGGAATACAACGAAGAAAGACGCAATCGAGTAAAAGAGAGCCTAAAAAAAATATTCAAAGACAACTTGAAGAAATATGGCTCACAATCACCAGGAAAGGCTATGATGGCGACTTTGAAAACGTACAATAACAGCTCAGAATTTATGTATACCAAAAAACTTTTCGGTGGAAGATATATTCATGACTATGTAGCGCAGATGTCAAAAACGGCAAGAGATGAGAATAAAGCAAAGGTAAGAGGCGATGCACTTGCAATCGGTAACTTTAACGAAGTACCAGACACAAAGGGAGGAAACAAGCTAAAGCAGTTACAACAACAGCAAAGACAATTCAGAGAGCAAGAGGCAGAACAACAAGCGAAAGACCTTGCAAACGCTGAGAAAGTAAAATGGGATTTATATCTCGCTGAGAAGGAGGCAGGAATCGCACGACTTGAAAACACAAGCGAGAAAGAAGCAGAACAGCACAAACTCGATTATGAGAAACAAAAGCACGCAATCGAAGAAGAGCAAAAGAGTTTGCTTCAAACGAATATCGCAGCAGCCAAACAAGCATACGACAAGAATCCAGACAACAAGAAAAAAGAAGGTTTTTATGCAAGTGGCTTGGATAAGAAAGTAACACTCACAAGCGACCAGAAGGCACTCATAAACGCAAAATATGAAGCCTTGGAAGCAAAGGAGAACGCTTACGACTTGGCGCAGTTGAAGCAGAAAACACAAAGTCTTTATGACTATCTGAAGGAATACGGAACTTTCAAAGAGCAACAACTTGCAATCGCTATGGAATACGATGCGAAGATAAAGGAGGCAGAATCACAGGGCGACACCTACAAGGTGAAGACTTTGCAAGCTGAGAAGGCGAAGCAAATTGGAAATGTTAGAGCCAACGAGATAGAAAGTAAAATTGACTATGCAAAGGTATTTGGCGAATTTGGTGTAATACTCAAAGACCAGATGACCGATATTTTGAAGACAATGAAGGACTTTTCAAAAACTGAAACCTTCAAAGCAAAGCCACTCACAGAGCAGAAGGACTTTCTTTCTCGTATGAATGAATTATCCAACCAGTACGGCACAAGCAAGTGGAAAGATATTAATTTCTCACAACTTGGCAAGCTGATTAATGACTATAATCAGAAGTTAAAGAAGAGAAACGAAGCAGAGGAAAAACTCAATGTATCAAGTAAAAAGTTGGCAGAAGCACAGGAAGCCTATAAAAAGGCAATGAAGAGTGGCAACGATATGCAAAAACTTGATGCAAAGGGAAAGCTCGGAAATGCGCAGATAGAGAACGACAACAACAGAAAAGCCTTGGCAGACGCTGATGCCAACCTCGTAGGCGCACAAAGCAACGTTACCGACTCAGCGCAGAAACTTAGCGGTACTTTGACCTCGCTTGATACGCTTTTGAACAATATGAAAAGTGGCTCAATTTCGAGTGTTTGGAACTCATTTGTGGACTTTGACCAGAAGGTTAATGGCGGCAAGGCAACGCAAGCAGTTACAGACACAATAGGAAAGGTACTTGGCAAAGCATTTGCAGGTAAATCGGATTTGATATCAATGATTATTGGAGCAGTCCTTACTTTGCTTGATACAATCGCAGAGCAAGGAATCGGTGGAATCGTTGGAGGCTTAATTGATTCCGTACTAAGTGCAATAAACGGGCTGATAGATAATATTCTTAGCGGCAAGTTTATTGAACAGATTGGAGGCTCACTTATAAACGGAATCGGTGGTATTGTTGATAATGTTGTTGGAAAGCTGGGAAGTGTTCTGTCATTTGGTGCTTTATCCTCGAAAGGTCCGAGCGCATGGTTTGAAAACTCAAACGCAGAAAAGGTAGAGGAAGCAATCAACAACCTTACGGACAGAAACAAGAGTTTGCAACAATCAATCGAAGACTTAAACGACACGATGAAGAACTCAAGTGGAGCGAAGTCCGTTGAAGCGTACAAAGAGGCGTACGGATTGCAAGAAGAGCAAAACGAGAATTACAAAAAGATAGCACAAGAACAGGCAGGCTATCACGGTTCTCACCACTCTTGGAACTATTATTGGAATGGTTTCTCAGATGATGAGATAAGCCGCATAAAGAAGATTACTGGCAAAGATAATTTTAGCGGAAATCTTTGGGACTTAACACCCGAGGAGATGAAGAAACTCCGTGGCGGTGCGGTTGATATTTGGGAACGTATCAAAGACACGGGCAAGGGCGGTTATGGTAATTCAGTTGCCGAAAAGTTGGATGATTATATCGACCAAGCCGACAAGTTGGAAGAACTCACTCAGCAGATAAACGAGAGTTTGACACAAATCTCCTTCTCCTCAATGAGGGACGATTTCGTTTCAAAACTTATGGATATGAAAAGTACGGCAGAGGACTTTTCTAACGACTTTGCCGAAATGATGCAAAAATCGGTTGTTAGATATGGCTTGGAAAAATTGATTAATACCGACTTGAAAAAGTTATATGAGAAATGGGGAGCAAAGATGCAAGAGGGAACGCTCACAAAGGACGATATTGACAATTTAAAGGAGGAATATGATAAGATAGTCCAGCAAGGTATCGAGCAAAGAGATTATTGGTCACAGATTACGGGATATACTGGCGAAAGCTCTCAGTCTCAGCAGACAGCAACGGGCAAGGGTATTGAGGCTATCACCGCAGACCAAGCAAGCAGCCTTATCGGCATCGGTTATGCGGTACAGATTGCACAAGAGCAAGGTAATGAAGTTCGAAAGGCTATCGCCGTTGATGTTTCTTTTTTGCGCATCTATGCCGAACAGACATATAATAATATCTCAGAAATGAGAGATATCCAATACCAAAGTTTGGAGCATTTGGAAGCAATCAGCAAGAACACGGCGAATTTGTTTGCCATCAAGGATGATATTGCCGAACTCAGAAAGATAGCAAAGGAAAATTGGTGATAATGTGCGCCTTTCTGTAAATATCAGATTAAAAACAGATGATAGAGTGGTATTTCCGTTTGCTGCCATAAACGAAGATACAGATATATAAGAAGACGAGTCACCAAGGGTAGATAATATCCGAGGTGGCTTTTCTTTTGCAAACAAAATACTTGAAAATTATGTAATTACGTAAAAAGAAGAGACTTGAAACGTGGTACTATTATTCGCACGTTATTATGGCAAGCGAAAAGCAACGCCCCTTCTTTTCGCTTGCAAAGGTACTCATTTTCTTTCTATCAAGAAACAGAAACAGAAACAGAGTGTAAACAGAATCAAAGCACGGCACGAAGCAGACGAAGAACGCTGTATGGTTTTTCCTTTACTGGAGCGGTTTTCTCTTTTGAGATGATAAGTTATAAGGTTTCTAAAGGATAACCCCTTAGACGCAAAATCCGCTCAAAATAACTATTTTTGGGTTACTTTTATTCACGTAATTTGCACACGAAAAAGCAAATAACCTTATAATATTCTGATACACAAACAATTATAAAAAAACTATTTTTTCGGCACGCCGAAATAATGCCACGTTTTTATAAAGTGATATTAAATGTAATAAAATGATGGTTTTTAAGATTTTACGCTCATATTCTTATAGATACGAAAAACGGCACAATATCATTTAATGCAACAAAAATATAACTTTTTATTGCTCATAAATTGCACACGTTTCAAAAAGAAATCGTATATTTGCAACCGACAACAGAATAAAGCAAAACATAAATACTTTGAAGTTATGGCAAAGAAAAGACTATTTAAGACAGCAAACGAACTTATTAAGGGGTACGGACTTCCCGAGCCTTCACAGAAGAGAGGGCGCAAGACTGGAGCAAGTGATAACAGAAAGGTAACACTCAGAGCGAGAGAGTTACCAAGTGGTAACGTGCAATTATATCTTTATTCAAGTTATAAGGGCAAGGCTACACGTTTTTCTGTAGGTGTATTGAATCCCGAAGAAGACGAAGCCGCAAAGATGCGAAATGTAGAAATCGTGCGCATGGCTGAGGCTGAGGCAGGAATAAGAAATGCCGATGCAATCAGACAGGGACACGGGATGAAGCCTCAGCAGAAAAGAAACGTTTTTCTTTCTGATTTTATAGAGCAATTAATCAAAAGCAAAACTTTCTCAAAGCAAACAAACGTTTCTTTGGAAATGCTTTTGGCTCATGTGAACATTTTTAGAAATGCACAAATTAAAATTGCACTTATAGATGCGGCTTGGCTTGAACGCTTCATAACTTATTTGCGCAAAGATGCCGTTTCAAGAGTAACAACGAAGAAGCACAAGCAGATAACACAGAACACGCAGGCACGACTTTTTGAAATGCTTGAAATCGTGTTGGCTAAAGCCGTGAAAGATGGTATTATAAGCAAGTCGCCAATGTCGGAGATAAAGCCGAGCGAGAAACCGAAGTACAACAAAGAAGCCCGTGAATATCTGACAATCGAAGAGGTTAAAATGCTGATGCAAACACCATGCACAAACGACCAACTAAAAAGGGCGTTTTTGTTTTCCGTCTTCACTGGCTTGCGATGGAGCGATATTGTAGCCTTGAACTGGGCAGAACTCAAAGAAGACGATAACGGAAAGTACTTTCTCCTGACGATGAAGAAGACAAAGAAACAAATACGTGTATATCTTTCACAGATAGGACTTTCTTTCTTACCAGAGCACACAAGCGAAGAAGATGCACCGATATTTCAAGGCATACCGAAGAACAGCGCAACAAACAAGCATTTGAAGATATGGGCGAAGAACGCAGGTATTACAGACAAACAAATTTGCTTTCACGTAGCAAGGCACACGTTTGCAACGATGATGTTGAACAATGATACACCGCTTGAAATGGTTGCAAAGATGTTAGGACACGCAAGACTATCCACCACCGAGATTTACGCAAAAATACTAAACCGCTCAATCGCAGCGGCTACACTGAAACAGGATGCAATCTTTCAGAATCTCACTAAATAGATTTATTAAATGAGAATATAAGAACAGAAGAAAGGCGAACTGTGAAAGATGTACGTTTTTGGTTAATGGCTGAAATACCAAGTGTTTTGTATCAGATACAAAACCCCGTACAACTTAAACGAACTCGCCTTTTTTTTGTTGCCTCATTTCTGATGCAATAGAAAATATATGTATTACGTAAACCCACAACCCAAGAGCGGCTTTCCTTTCGTTTTTGATAAATCATACACGAAGAACGTTATAACCGCTTATATCGCATTATTTGAAATGTTATCCTGAAAAATCAACCTTTATTACCTCGTAGAACTTCACACCTATCTTTCTTGACTTTTTAAAGCAATTAATATGAGTATTAAAACAGATTTTGCTTAAATAATTATTATATAGTAAAGTTATTTTAATTCGAGTGCAAAGATACGGCTTTTCATACGAAGAAACAATAAAAAACGAAGAACTGAGTAAACAGAAAGAAAAAGGGAGCAATCTCACAGAAAGACCGCTCCCTTATAAGCTATTCCACCGTAGTGGATAACTTTCCGAACTTAATCGGCTTTTGCCCGATGATGTGCCGACAATAACACCAAAGGAACTGAGGAAGGGCGATGTGCGCACCAACGCCCTTATGATGCAAGCCAAATGTGCGACCAGTTGGCGAGCACTCGCACCTATATGTTTAAGGGAATGCGGTATTGCAATCTGATAGGCTTCTTTGTTTGCTCCAGATAACGCGAAACAGAACACAGAACACAGAGCTTTTGGAAGCAGTCTCAGAACCGCACGAAACGACAAAGGCACGTTTGTAATGTTACAAAATCGCTTGAAAGTCGCAAACTATCAAATATAATGCACCATTACCGAGTGCAAAGATAGGATAAATATTTGAGATACAGAAACGTTTTTCTGAGAAAATTTGCTAAACACCCCGAAAAAATGGGATTTAAAGCAAACGTAAACAGACAGAAGAGAACGAAAGCGTAATTTATGAGACTTTGAGAGCAAGAAACGCACGTCTTAGGGGTTTGGAGCGGTTTTCTTCACCGAAACGATAAATTACACACCTTTGCGATGATAACCCCTTAGAAGCGAAATCCCGAGAAAATAACTATCTTTTTGCTCACCTTACAGATGAGGCGAGCACAAGCAGAACGAAGCAGAACACACGCACACGCACGCACACGGAGGAAGAAGACGAACACGCAAGCAGACGCAAACGAAGAAGAGCCGAAGCACTTGCAACACGATGCGCACAAGGATAAGCCACAAATTATCTTTGTACCCTCATTCAATAAAGCTATTGAACGAGAGCACCAACAGAACGCAAGAAGAGTGAACAGCACTACAGCCGCCCACCCTTCTTTAAACGCTGATAACTTTTGCTGTCACTTATATGCTGATACCTAACTTTTCGCCTTTAACTCGCTTACGATGTCTTCCAACTCCTTCAATGAAGAAGCACAAAAGAACTCGTTACCCGACTTAATCAAAGCAACGAAATCCGTACCGCTCATTTCATCCGTGAAAAAGTCGCCAACTTTGCAACCGATAATACTTGCAATCTCACGCAATTTGTTAATTGTCGGGTTGTTTGATAGCATTTGAGATAATGAAGCGTGCGAAACGCCAATATTACCTTGCTTATCCTTCATTTTTGCGGCTACCTCAGACAAGGTAAAACCTTTACTTTTGATTATTTCCTTTATATCCATAACTTATAACTTTAAAATTATGGTGCAAAGATATAGCTTTTATTTGAAAGCACCAAACAAATTAAGAT
>ERZ1034928.495-NODE-495-length-17789-cov-4.764577_pt1 | contig 17789 bp, 9 predicted proteins | sample MGYA00520627_ERZ1034928 | MGnify/ENA primary metagenome ERZ1034928 (study PRJEB33766, sample SAMN09781755) | gut metagenome | biome: gut microbiome | host: Homo sapiens | place: Madagascar | study: EMG produced TPA metagenomics assembly of the PRJNA485056 data set... | reverse complement strand
GAACCACGAGCACCAGAGTCGGACATCATATAGATGGGGTTGCGCTGGTGGTGGGTCTTCAGGTTGGTAGACAGAGCGTTGGAAACTTCCTCGGTAGCTGCCTGCCAGATCTCAACGGTGTTCTTATAGCGCTCTTCATCAGAGATAAGACCACGGTTGAAGTTCTTCATGACCTTTTCAACCTTCTTGTCAGCCGCAGCCAGGATCTCCGGCTTCTCTTCGGGGATGATAGCGTCAGGCACGGCAACGGTGATGGCGGAAAGGGTGGAATACTTATAGCCCTGTGCCTTGATGTGGTCCAGCATGATAGCGCAGCGCTTGGTGCCATGCTTTGTCAGGCAGCGGCTGATGATGTCGGGCAGCTTCTTCTTGGTGACCTGGAAATCGACTTCGTAATCGAACTTATGTTCGGGGTCGGTGCGGTCCACATAGCCCAGATCCTGCGGGATGGGGGTGTTGAAGATGATCTTGCCGACAGTGGTGGTGACAAGGGCGGTTTCGGGGCCGTTGCCAAAGTCCATGGTGCGGCGCACCTTAACGGGAGCCTGCAGGGTGACGATATGCTCGGCGTAAGCCATCAGGGCTTCGTCCTCATCGCGGAACACCTTGTCGTGGCCGGGGTCTTCGGGGTTGACCATGGTCAGGTAGTAAGAGCCCAGGATCATATCCTGCGTGGGCACGGTGACGGGTTCGCCGTCAGACGGCTTCAGCAGGTTGCCGGAAGCCAGCATCAGCATCTTGGCTTCGCGCTGTGCTTCGGTGGACAGCGGCAGGTGAACAGCCATCTGGTCGCCGTCGAAGTCAGCGTTGAAGGGGGTGCAGACCAGCGGGTGCAGCTTGATGGCGTGGCCTTCGACCAGAACGGGTTCAAATGCCTGAATGCCCAGGCGGTGCAGGGTAGGTGCACGGTTCAGCAGAACGGGATGGCCCTTGATGACGGTTTCGAGAGAGTCCCACACCTCGGTGGAAGCACGCTCGACCTTTTTGCGGGCAGCCTTGATGTTGGAGGCAATGCCCTTCTGGACCAGGTCCTTCATAACGAAAGGCTTAAACAGCTCCAGAGCCATCTCTTTGGGCAGACCGCACTGGTACATCTTCAGCTCAGGGCCGACAACGATAACGGAACGGCCAGAGTAGTCAACACGTTTGCCCAGCAGGTTCTGGCGGAAGCGGCCCTGCTTGCCCTTCAGCATATCGGAAAGGCTCTTGAGGGCGCGGTTGTTGGGGCCGGTGACCGGGCGGCCGCGGCGGCCGTTATCGATCAGGGCGTCAACTGCTTCCTGCAGCATGCGCTTTTCGTTGCGCACGATGATGTCGGGAGCGCCCAGCTCCAGCAGGCGCTTCAGACGGTTGTTGCGGTTGATCACGCGACGGTACAGATCGTTCAGGTCGGAAGTCGCAAAGCGGCCGCCATCCAGCTGGACCATGGGGCGGATATCCGGCGGGATGACCGGAACAACGTTCAGGATCATCCACTCCGGGCGCTGGCCGGACAGGCGGAATGCATCAACGCACTCCAGGCGCTTCAACAGGCGGACGCGCTTCTGGCCGGTAGCCTTTTCCAGTTCCTCATGCAGCTCTGCGGACAGAGCTTCCAGGTCGATCTCAGCCAGCAGCTTCTGGACGGCTTCGGCGCCCATGCCGGCTTCAAAGGTATCCTCGTACTTTTCCCGCATCTCCTTGTACTCGCGTTCGGTCAGGAGCTGCTTTTTCTCCAGCGGAGTAAAGCCGGGATCGGTAACGATATAGTTTGCAAAGTAGAGCACCTTGTCCAGCTGGCGGGGGCCGATGTCCAGCATCAGGCCAATGCGGCTGGGAATGCCCTTGAAATACCAGATGTGCGAAACGGGTGCAGCCAGCTCAATGTGGCCCATGCGCTCGCGGCGGACCTTAGCGCGGGTAACTTCGACACCGCACTTATCGCAGATCTTGCCCTTATAGCGGATGCGCTTATACTTGCCGCAGTGGCATTCCCAGTCCTTGGTAGGTCCAAAAATGCGCTCGCAGAACAGGCCGTCGCGCTCCGGCTTCAGGGTGCGGTAGTTGATGGTTTCAGGTTTCTTGACCTCGCCATAGCTCCAGGCACGGATCTGGTCGGGAGAAGCAAGGCCGATCTTGATAGAATCGAACTCTTTATTTTCCATTCAGCGAACCCTCTCATTTAATCGTGACGTAAACAGCATTCCGATCATTCACCGTCGAACAGGTCGTCGCCATTGTCGGCTTCGATCTGTGCCAGAGAAGCTTCATCCGGCTCCTCATCGCCCAGGTCGTCGTCAAAGCCTTCGTCGGCATCCTTGACGCTGTAATCATCCTGCAGCTCGCTTTCCAGCAGAACGTTATCACCGATATCGCTGTTGTCAAAGTTGGCATCGTCATCGTCATATTCCTGACGCATATCAACAGCGTTGCCTTCCTTATCCTGCACAACAATGTCCAGGCCAAGGCTCTGCAGTTCCTTCAGCATAACGCGGAAGCTTTCGGGGATGCCCGGATTCGGCACATCTTCGCCCTTGACGATTGCTTCGTAGGTCTTGACACGGCCCACAACGTCGTCAGACTTGACAGTCAGGATTTCCTGCAGGGTGTAAGCCGCGCCATAAGCTTCCAGAGCCCAAACTTCCATTTCGCCGAAACGCTGGCCGCCGAACTGGGCCTTGCCGCCCAAAGGCTGCTGGGTAACCAGAGAGTACGGGCCGGTGGAACGGGCATGGATCTTATCATCAACCAGGTGATGCAGCTTGAGGTAGTACATATAACCGACAGTAACCTTGGAGGGGAACTTTTCGCCGGTACGGCCATCGTAAACGGTGGTCTTGCCGTCATCGGTCAGGTCGATCTTGCTGAAATCGATGATGTGGCCCTTATCGCCCATCAGGCGGGGCAGCTTGGTGGGATATTCCGGTGCATGGTCGCCATGCCACTTATCGCGGGCTTCGGCCAGGCAGTCGCGGATATCGGATTCGTGCGCGCCATCGAACACAGGGGTCTGCACATGCCAGCCAAGAGCCTTGGCAACATAGCCAAGGTTGACTTCCAGCACCTGACCGATGTTCATACGGGAAGGAACGCCCAGGGGGTTCAGCACGATATCCAGCGGGGTGCCGTCAGGCAGGAACGGCATGTCCTCCTGCGGCAGAATGCGGGAAACAACACCCTTGTTGCCGTGACGGCCTGCCATCTTATCGCCAACGCTGATCTTACGCTTCTGGGCGATATAGACGCGCACGCAGGTGCGCACGCCGGGCTGCAGCTCATCAGAGTTTTCGGGGGTAAAGACCTTAACATCCACAACAATGCCGTAAGCACCGTGGGGAACGCGCAGGGAGGTATCACGTACTTCCCGTGCTTTTTCGCCAAAGATGGCGCGCAGCAGGCGCTCTTCGGCGGTCAGTTCGGTTTCGCCCTTCGGGGTAACCTTACCAACCAGAATATCGCCGGTCTTGACTTCGGCGCCGATGCGGATAATGCCGCGGTCGTCCAGATCCTTCAGGGAATCATCGCCGACGTTGGGGATATCACGGGTCACCTCTTCAGGTCCCAGCTTGGTATCGCGGGCTTCGCTCTCGTACTCCTCAATGTGGATAGAGGTGTAGATATCCTCGCGGACCAGCTTTTCGTTCAGCAGAACAGCGTCCTCATAGTTGTAGCCTTCCCAGGTCATGAAGCCGATCAGAGCGTTCTTGCCCAGAGAGATTTCGCCGTCCTTGGTGGCGGGGCCGTCAGCCAGAACGTCGCCCTTCTTGACAACATCGCCCACATAGACGGCGGGGCGCTGGTTGACGCAGGTGCCCTGGTTGGAGCGCATAAACTTAATCAGTTCATAGGTATCGGCAGAGCCATCTTCCAGACGGACAACGATCTTATCTGCGTCAACGCTTTCAACGGTGCCGTCATGGGCAGCCAGTACGCAGACACCGGAGTCGGTAGCAGCCTTGTATTCCATGCCGGTAGCAACCAGAGAGCGCTGGGTGACCATCAGAGGCACAGCCTGACGCTGCATGTTGGAGCCCATCAGAGCACGGTTACAGTCATCGTTTTCCAGGAAGGGAATGCAGGCGGTAGCCACAGAAACCATCATTCGCGGAGAGACATCCATGAAATCGACCTGTTCACGGGCAAATTCCTGAATGTCGTTGCGATGACGGCCGGAAACGCGGGGACGGACAAAGCGGTTGTTCTCGTCCCGCGGTTCGTTGGCCTGTGCCACGATGTATTCATCTTCAACATCGGCGGGCATATAAACAACTTCATCGGTAACAACGCCGGTTTCTTTATCCACGCGGCGGTAAGGTGCCTCAATGAAGCCGTACTTGTTGATCTTGGCGAAAGATGCCAGATAGGAGATCAGACCGATGTTGGAACCTTCGGGCGTCTCAATCGGGCACAGACGGCCATAGTGGGTATAATGAACGTCGCGGACTTCGAAGCCTGCGCGGTCACGGGACAGACCGCCGGGGCCCAAAGCGGACAGACGGCGCTTATGGGTCAGCTCAGACAGCGGGTTGTTCTGGTCCATGAACTGAGACAGCGGGCTGGAACCGATGAACTCACGGATGGCAGCCACGACCGGGCGGATGTTGACCAGGCTCTGCGGGGTGATCTCGCCGGATTCCTGGTTCTGCAGGGTCATGCGCTCGCGCACAACGCGCTCCATACGGGCAAAGCCGATGCGGAACTGGTTCTGCAGCAATTCGCCAACGCTGCGCACGCGGCGGTTGCCCAAGTGGTCGATTTCATCGGTCACGCCGATGCCATGGTCAAGGCCCAGCAGGTAGTTGACGGAAGCAAAGATATCGTCAACGGTAACGGTGCGGCTGATGAGCTTATCATGATTCTTGGTCAGCAGTTCTTTCTGCTCTTCGGGATCGGAGGTGGCATCCAGAATCTTACGGATTTCGGCGAAGGAAGCGCGCTCGTTGATGCCGCATTCCTTCACGTCAAAGCTGAAGAAGCTCTGGGCATCGACACAGCCGTTGGAGAACACGATCACATTGACCGGATCCTGGCCCTTGCGCTCCACGATAACAGTAACGCGGGAAACACCGGCGTTATCAATTTCAACAGCCTTTTCGTGGCTGATGCGCTCGCCCTTGGCGGCCAGCAGTTCGCCGGTCAGCGGGGCAATGATGTCCTCGGCAGTCTTATAGCCCGCAATACGGCGGGACAGGCACAGCTTGTTGTTCATCTTGAAGCGGCCAAAACGAGCCAGGTCGTAACGGCGCGGATCAAAGAACAGCAGGTTGATGTGGCTGCGGGAGCTTTCCACCGTCGGCGGCTCGCCGGGGCGCAGCTTGCGGTAGCACTCCAGCAGGGCTTCCTCGGTGGAATGGGTGATATCCTTTTCCAGGGTGGCGTTGATTTTGGGTTCAGAATCGCCGAAGTACTGGCGGATCTGCTCATCGGTGCCAAGGCCCAGTGCGCGCAGGAAGGTAGTAACCGGCAGCTTGCGGTTTTTATCAATGCGCACATAATATACATCGGAAGAATCGGTTTCGTATTCCAGCCATGCGCCGCGGTTGGGGTTCATGGTTGCGGTGAAAAGGTCCTTGCCGGTACGGTCCTTGCTGGAAGCATAGAACACGCCGGGCGAACGAACCAGCTGGCTGACGATAACACGTTCTGCACCGTTGGAGATGAAAGTGCCGGAATCCGTCATGAGCGGGAAATCGCCCATGAAAATTTCCTGTTCCTTCACTTCGCCGGTGCTTTTGTTCAACAGGCGCGCAGTGACATAAAGCGGCGCAGCATACGTTGCGTCACGCTCTTTACATTCTTTAATGGTATATTTGGGGTGCTTGTCCAGACGGTAATCGACAAATTCCAGCGAGAGATTCCCGGTGTAATCCTCGATCGCGTCAATGTCGTGGAACACTTCGCGCAGGCCCTCGTCCAGGAACCAGTTATAAGAGTTTTTCTGGATCTCGATGAGGTTGGGCATGCCAATCACTTCGTTGATGCGGGAAAAGCTCATTCTGGAGGTTCGACCGTTTTGTACGGGCTTGACCTTTACCATAAAATGCGACCACTCCTATTCCGTTCAGATTTGTTTTTGGCAAAAGCGCTCCGCCGAAGCAATGATTTTCTTGGAACATTCGTCGTTTTTAACAAAGTTTGAAAAAACGCGGAAAAATCAAAATTCCTTTAGGGCGCTCTATTCCATTTTGTGATACTATGCCAGTATACCAGCCAAAAAGCTGATTGTCAAGGGCTCTTTTGGCATTTTGCGTGTTTTTTTATCAGGCAGTTGAACGCCCGGCTGCGTGTCATATTTCTTTTGGCAAAGTGCTATTTTTGCATTTCTTCTGCCACTTGACAAATCCTTGAAATGCCGCTAATTGGCACAATGCCCAATTACCTTGTGTGTTTTTTGTATGGGTTGCAGCCTGCGTTTTTTCTGCATTTTCCCGGTTTTTACGCTTTGCAAACAAAAAGTGCCCTTCCCCGCCGCCATCCGTGTGCAGGGTGGGCACTCGTCTGTTTTTGGTGTTATGCGTTTGATGCCGGGCCCGCCACACGGGTATTTACACCAGCTCCACCCGGTATTTTTGCAGCCAGTAATTCAGCTGCACAAACCAGGCAATGGTCTGCGGGGTGGTCATCAGCTGGCCATACCAGGGGGTCGCAGTCTCGGCAGCGGTCAACAGCTGTTCCAGCGCTGCCCTCTTGGCAATACGCAGCAGTGGGGCATCCGGGTCCTGCATCGCACTGCGCAGCATGGCGCTGACAGCGTTCAAATACGCCGGGTTCCATGTTTTAGGGTAGGGGCTCTTTTTTCGCCACAGCACTTCCGTGGGCAGCACGCCCTGCATCGCCTGGCGCAGCAGGCCTTTTTCGTGGCCCTCGTAATCCTTATATTCCCACGGCACGCTGTACAGGTATTCCGCAATGCGGTAATCGCAGAACGGCACACGCACTTCCAGCCCGCTGTACATACTCATCCGGTCCTTGCGGTCCAAAAGGGTCTGCATGAACCAGTTAAAGTTCAGGGCAAACATCTGGCGCATCCGTTGTTCCAGGGGATCCAGACCGGGGCGGATGGAAGTTTGCTCCAGCGTGGCGCGGTAGCCTTCATCAATATACGCCGCCGGGTCAATGCCGCCGAACACCTCCGGCTTAAAAAAGCCGACCCTGTATGCCGTGCTCTGCGCCCAAGGGAAGCCATACCGCTCCCGCACGGTCTTATCCCTGTACCAGGGGTAACCGCCAAATATCTCGTCCGCGCACTCGCCGGAAAGCGCCACGGTGGCTGTTTTACGAATCTCACGGCAGAACAGCAGCAGCGAGGAGTCCACATCCGCCATACCGGGCAGGTCGCGGGCGTCCACCGCTTCCAGCAGGGCGGCGGCCAGTGCTTCGCTGTCCAGCGTTACCCAGGTATGCTGCGCGTTCAAGAACTGGTTCATGGTGCGGATATACGGCGCATCCGGGCTGGGCTGGAAATGGGTGGCGTGGAAGTACTTTTTGTTATCCTGATAACCGACTGAGAAAGTCTGCAGCGTTTTGCCCCGCGCCGTAAAGCGGGAATCCGCGATGGCCGAAATCAGGCTGGAATCCAGCCCGCCGGAAAGGAAGGTTGCCACCGGCACATCCGATACCAGCTGCCGCGTGACGGCATCCATCACCAGGTCCCGCACTTTGGCTGCGGTGTGGGTAAAATCATCGGGGTGTTCGTGGTCGGTCAGCTGCCAGTAGCGCTGCACGGTCAGGCGCGGCGCACCAACCTGCGGCACAGTGTATTCTGCGCAGCAGCCGGGCTTCAATTCCTGCACATTACGGAACACCCCGCACCCCGGCGTGCGGCCGGGGCCGAGCAGCAGCACATCGGCCAGCCCATGGGCATCCACCTGCGGCGGGATTTCCGGATGGCAGAGCAGCGTTTTCAGCTCGGAGCCAAAGATCAGGCTGTCCCCGCGCAGGGCATAGAACAGCGGTTTGACCCCGATGCGGTCCCGCGCCAGAAACAGCTTTTGCGCCCGCTGCTGCCACACGGCAAATGCAAAAATGCCGTTCAGCTTTTCCAGACAGTCCGGCCCCCACTGGGCAAAAGCATGTAGCAAAACCTCAGTATCGGAATGGCTTACAAAGCGATGGCCCAGAGCCGCAAGCTGGGCGTGCAGCTCCGGCGTGTTGTACAGCTCGCCGTTGTACACCAGAATGTATTTCTCCCCGCCCTGATCCAGCACCATAGGCTGGCAGCCGTTTTCCAGATCCACCACAGCCAGCCGCGCATGGATCAGCGCCGCATAGCCGTGCAGGTATATTCCCCGCTGGTCCGGCCCGCGGCGTGCAAGGCTTTGCTGCATTCGGCAGTAAGCTGGGTAGTTGGCTGCAATCTTATTTGGGTCTGCACTGATCTGCCCGGCAATTCCACACATCGTTATCCCCTCCCCTATATCATCAGGGTAATCGTATGCTGTGGCTTTGTCATTTATGCCTGCTGCACACAAAAATACACCCGCACCGCCGGGCAAACAGCAGTACGGGTGCAGATGATTTTAATTTGCTATTTCTATTCTATATAAGAATCACGGCATCAATCCAGGAAGTCGCGCAGCTTTTTGCTGCGGCTGGGGTGGCGCAGCTTGCGCAGGGCTTTTGCTTCGATCTGGCGGATACGTTCACGGGTAACGTTGAACTCCTTGCCCACCTCTTCCAGCGTGCGGGGGCGGCCATCTTCCAGGCCAAAGCGCAGGCGCAGGACTTTTTCTTCACGCGGGGTCAGGGTTTTCAGCACATCGGCCAGCTGCTCTTTCAACAGGGTCTGGCTGGCGGCTTCGGCGGGAACGGGGGCTTCTTCATCGGGGATAAAGTCGCCCAAGTGGCTATCTTCCTCCTCACCAATGGGGGTTTCGAGGCTGACGGGTTCCTGTGCCACGCGCATAATCTCGCGCACTTTGTCCACCGGCATATCCAGGCGCTCGGCAATTTCTTCGGCGCTGGGCTCATGGCCGTTTTCGTGCAGCAGCTGGCTGGAAACCTTTTTGACCTTGTTGATGGTTTCCACCATATGCACAGGGATACGGATGGTGCGGGCCTGATCCGCAATGGCGCGGGTGATGGCCTGGCGGATCCACCACGTTGCATAGGTGGAGAACTTGAAGCCCTTGGTATGGTCAAACTTTTCAACCGCTTTGATCAGGCCCAGGTTGCCTTCCTGGATCAGGTCCAGGAACTGCATGCCGCGGCCCACATAGCGCTTCGCAATGGAAACTACCAGACGCAGGTTGGCTTCGCTCAGGCGCTGCTTGGCGCGTTCGCCGTCCTTGCCGCCTTTCTGGATATCCAGGGCCAGCTGCACTTCCTCATCGGGGGTCAGCAGGGGCACACGGCCGATCTCTTTCAGGTAAACCTTAACGGGGTCATCAATGGTAATGCCGTCTGAGGTAACGGTATCCTCAAAGTCATCCATCCCCTCTTCGCCCATATCGGCCACAGCGGACATATCAGCGGCGTCATCATCCACCACTTCAATGCCGTTGCTTTCCAGCTCTTCATACAGCTTTTCCATCTGCTCCGCGTCAATGACACGGCTGCTTTCTTCCATAGCGTCACTGATTTCGGTGCTGGTCAATTTGCCTGCACGGCGGCCCTGTTCAATCAGGTTGCGAATCGAATCTTTCTTTTCTGCCATAAGTAGTTTCTCCTTTGGTTTTTATTCTGCCCATCTTACTGGAACGGGATAAAACAACATGGTTTTGGCCGGGTGGAAATTATTCTTCCGGCGGGCGTTCGCCCACTTTTTTGCGGGCAAGGGCGGCAAATTTCTGCCGGAATTCATCATCTGTGGTACCTGCCACCTGGGCGCTTTCGGGGTTTGCGGTCTGCAAACGATCCAGCAGCATATCAATATCCCGGCGGGTCAGGCGGGTATCGGCGTTTTGGGCCTGGGCCAGCATCACCTGGCTGTAGGCTTTTTCCTCCAACAAGGGGGAAAGGGTCGTTGCGTTGGCGGGCTGGCCGCGGGCGGCGCAGTCGTAAATTGCCTTGATCGCCTGCTGCATTTCCGGCAGCACCACCATGCCAAGGTTCAGCCGCTCCCGGATGTAGGGGATGGCACCGGCATCCTGCAGCATAGCCGCCACAAGCTGGCGGGCGGCGCTTGCGGCCCCCAGGGCAGCTTCGCCCCCGCGGTCATAGGGCACGCGGATATCCGCCGCAATCCCCTGGCGGGAAAGTTCGTTCTGCTCTTTGCGGCGCGCCCTGCGCCCGGCCCCGCGCACGGCGCTTTCCAGCTGGACCAGCACAGCCTTTTTATCAATGCCGGTCTGCTCCGCAATGCGCCCGGCATACACATCCCGCGCCGTGGGGCTGACCGCGCTGCCTGCCAGAATGCCGATGGCTTCATCCACATATTGCAGGCGCTGGGCATCGTTGCGCAGGTCATATTTTTTCACTGCCTTAGCCAGCTTGAACTCCAGCGGGGTTGCGGTGCCTTCCAGCACAGCTTCAAACCGGTCGCGGCCATAGGTGCGGATAAATTCATCCGGGTCCTTGGCACCGGGGATGTTCAGCACCCGCACCTGCAAATTGGTACCGGAAAACAGCGCCAAACTGCGCTCCGTTGCCTTCTGGCCTGCTTCGTCCGAGTCATAGCTCAGCACCACTTCGTCGGCGTATTCCGTCAGCAGCTTGACCTGCTCCGGCGTCAAAGCCGTGCCGCAGGCACAGACAGCGGTATCAAACCCGGCTTCGTGCATCGAGATGACGTCCATATACCCTTCGCAGAGGATATACCGCTTGGACGTTGATTTTTTTGCCACATTCAGCGCAAACAGCGTGCGGGATTTGTGGTAGACCATCGTTTCGGGCGAGTTGATGTATTTCGGCTTGGAATCATCCATCACGCGCCCGCCGAACGCAATGATATTGCCCCGCACATCAATGATGGGCACCATCACGCGGTGGCGGAAGATATCATACAGATTGCCCTTGGCGCTGCGCTTGACAAGGCCGGAGGATTCCAATTCCGGCTCGGTAAAGCCGCGGTGGCGCAGGTAGTGCAGAAGGCCGACAAAATCTTCCGGCGCATAGCCCAGGCCAAACCTGCGGATGGCCGCATCCGAAAGGCCGCGTTTTTCGCGCCAGTAGCGGCGGGCCATGGCGGCTTCCGGCGTTGGGGCGTTGAGCTGGTCATAAAAATAGCGCGCGGCGTTGCGGTTGATCTCCAACAGGCGGGAGCGGGAACGGCTTTCCTGGTCGTCCTCCTCCGGCATGGGCATCCCGGCGCGGCCCGCCAGCTGTTTAACAGCTTCCACATAGCCCAGGTTGGAAATTTTGCGCACAAAGTTAATCACATCCCCCGCCGCGCCGCAGCCAAAGCAGTAAAAACTTTGGGTATCCGGGTAGACGGTAAACGAAGGGGTTTTCTCGTTATGGAAAGGGCACAGCCCGGTATAGGTCCGCCCGCGATGACGCAGCTGCACATATTGGCCGATTACTTCGGTAATATCATTGCGTGCAACCACTTCCTGTATGTATTCCTGTGGGATCAATGGGGCTCCGGGCCTCCTTTCGCGTATATATCGTAATAATTTATAGGTTAGCGGGCGCACAATGTGCGCCCCTTCGGGGCGGGCGGCAGTGCTCTAACATACTGCCAATTTTATAGCACCTGCCACTTTTGCGGCACAAACAGCTCCTCAAACAGGCGGGTTGCAAATTCATCACTCATGCCGGAAATATAATCCGCCACGGCACGGTCCATTCCCTGGTGATATGCCACCTGCATATAAAAATTAGGCATCAGCGTGGGGTCCGCGCAAAGGCGCTCATACAGCGCTTCGATCATCTTGTCCACTTTTTTCTCTTCGCGCTTGGCATCCTTGTCCACATACACCGTGCTGTACATAAAGTCTTTCAGCACACCGTATGCTTCCTCCACTTCGGGGGAAAACTGCATTTTCCCATTTTTGCAGTTTGCGCTGTTTGCCACAAGGTCGGTGATCATTGTGGTGATGCGCCGGGATTTGGTATCTCCCAGCACCTGCACGGCATCCCGCGGCAGGGCGGCGGGGTTCAGCACACCGGCGGCCACGGCATCCTCAATATCATGGTTCAAAAAGGCAATGTGGTCCGCATAGCGCACGGTACAGCCTTCCATCGTGCGGGCCCAGGCGCCTTTGGTGTGGGTAATAATCCCGTTGCGCACCTCCCAGCAAAGGTTCAGGCCCTTGCCGTCCTTTTCCAGGTAGTCCACCACCCGCAGGCTTTGGCGGTAGTGGGTAAACCCGCCGGGGCACAGCCGGTTCAGTGCGCGCTCCCCCGCGTGGCCGTATGGGGTGTGGCCAAGATCATGCCCCAGGGCAATGGCTTCGGTCAGGTCCTCATTCAGCCGCAGGGCGCGGGCAATGGTCCGGGCAATCTGGCTGACTTCCAGCGTGTGGGTCAGCCGGGTGCGGTAGTGGTCGCCTTCCGGCGAAAGAAACACCTGTGTTTTCTGCTTCAACCGCCGGAAACTTTTACAGTGTAAAATTCTATCCCTGTCACGCTGGTAGCAGGTCCGCAGGTCATCTTCCGGTTCCGGGGTGCGGCGGCCAAAGCTCTGCTCACTTAAAGCGGCATAGGGGCTTAAGGTCAGGCGTTCAATTGTCTGGGTCTCTTCCCGCACAGTCACGGCGCAGCCTCCTTTCCCCTATCCGGTTCCCCGTTGGGCATATCATGCCCAAAAACGGCTCTCTATATTATAAATACGATAAAAAGCCGCCAAACACTTGTATGAAATGTAAAAATTTCATGGGAAATTCTGCTTTCTTGCCAGAAATGACTGCGCAGCATCAAAAAGCTGCGTAAAGTGGTTTGCTGATCGTCACTTCGGCACTGCCGCGGGTCAGCTCGCTCAGGTCATGGCACAGGGCTTCTTCGGTTCCGGCAGGCATGCGCCAGCGCAGGGTCACAGCGTCGGCATACTCCGGTTCCTGCAGTTTGGCCCCGGCGGCTGCGATCATCCGCTGGGCCTGTTCAAACTTGGGGTATGGCACGGTCACGGCGCAATCCGTCACCAGCCGCATGCTGACAATCTCCGCCTGCTGCAAGGCTCCGGATGCCGCCGCAGTGTAGGCCCGCACCAGCCCGCCGGTACCCAGCAGAACTCCGCCAAAGTACCGCGTAACCACCACGATCACATCCGAAAGCCCCGCATGGCCGATGGCTTCCAGCACGGGGGTACCGGCGGTTTTGGCGGGTTCGCCGTCATCACTGTAGCGGGTGCGGCCGCCCTCGCGCAGAACATAGGCATACACATTATGCCGCGCGGTGCGGTTGGCCGCTTTGATGCGGTTCAGGTGGGCAAGGGCAGCTTCCTCGGTATCGGCAAACGCAGCGGAAGCAATAAAGCGGGAGCGCTTTTCTTCATATTCAAAGGTGGAAATACCGCGGATCGTTTGATAGTCCGGCATAGGGGTTCTCCTTTGAGATGCAAGATGATGTATTTGAAAAAAATACCGCAGATGTTGCCATCTGCGGTATACAAAACCTTAATGCAATTACTTGCCAGCCTTGTTGGCGTAGCGGCGCTTAAAGCGCTCAACACGTCCGCCGGTGTCAACCAGCTTCTGCTTGCCGGTGTAGAAGGGATGGCACTTGCTGCAAACTTCAACGCGGATCTCCGGCTTGGTATCGCGGGTATGGATCACGTTGCCGCATGCGCAGGTAATGGTGCAATCCACATAGTTGGGATGAATACCCTGCTTCATTTTCATTTCACCTCTTTCTCGATCATGACTAAAGGGAGCCATACTTGATATATGTGCTCATCACAATCTTCGAATTTCGGCTACCAGCAGACGCCATCCTGTGCGTGTGGAGCAGCCCTCTGAACGATTGCTAGAGTATTTTACCAGAGTTTTTGTGCTTTGTCAAGTAGTGCGGGCAATCTTTTGCGGCGGCAAATTGCCAGCAAATGTGCAATCATTTATATGCCCATCCGGGACGTCGAGGACGCCGTCTCCTACTGTGGGGCAAAGTACATCACACGTTTTTTGTATCTGCTCCGGTAAGTTTCCGGCGGAGTCGGGTACCCCCCTGCTGGGTTTTTGTGGGTTGGCCGCACACAATAAAATGCTCTGTAGGGAACGGTCTTGACCGTTCCGGGGCCTTGTAGCAGATGCCGCAACAATTTTCCGCAAAGCCTTTGGCTTCCCTTCGAGGGGAGCTGTCGCCGAAGGTGACTGAGGGGTGATTCCCCAAGCGGAGCCTGAAAATGCGCGTTATTTCCTCACTGCGGCGGCTAGGGGCTGCATACAAAAAGGGCCGCCTGCATATTACAGCAGGCGACCCAAAAGCGCTAAACTTATGGTATTACATTATGCCAGCAGCGGCTTAACGGCAGCGGCCAGTTCTTCTTTCTTGGCTTCGGCTTCGGCCAGGTCTTTGCCCTTGGTGGTAAAGTAGGTCTTGATCTTCGGCTCGGTGCCGGAGGGGCGCACCACAACGGTGCAGCCGGATGCCAGGGTGTAGATCAGCACGTTGGCGGCGGGCAGACCGGTCTCTTCAGGCTTTTTATAGTCCACAACCTTTACAACGGCGTCACCGCCAAAGTCCTTGGGCGGGTTCTCGCGCAGGCCGGACATAATGTCCGCCATCTTGTCCATGCCGGACAGGCCCGGGAACTCAAAGCTGTCAACCTTGTTCAGGTAGCGGCCATACTCGGCGTAAATGCGCTCCAGCTCTTCCTTGATGGAACTGCCCTTTGCGCGGTAATAAGCAGCCATTTCGCAAATCAGCATAGAGCCGATGATGGCATCCTTATCGCGGACGTAAGGACCAGCCAGGTAGCCATAGCTTTCCTCAAAGCCAAAGATGAAGCGGTCAACCTGACCAGCAGCTTCCAGCTTGGCGATCTGATCGCCGATCCACTTAAAGCCGGTCAGCACATTGCGGCACTCAACACCGTAATGCTCGGCCACCTTGTCCGCCAGCGGGGTGGACACGATGGACTTGCACATGACGGGGTCTTTGGGCATGGTCCCCTGCTCAATGCGGCCCGCGCAGATGTAATCCAGCAGCAGAACGCCGACTTCGTTGCCGGAAAGCAGCTCATAGCTGCCATCCTTGCACTTAACGGCAATGCCAACGCGGTCAGCATCGGGGTCGGTGGCCAGCATCAGGTCTGCACCAGACTTTTCGGCCAGTTCCAGGCCAAGGCGCAGAGCCTCGAAAATTTCGGGGTTGGGGTACGGGCAGGTGGGGAAATTGCCGTCCGGCTTTTCCTGTTCCGGCACAACGGTGATATCGGTAATGCCGATGTCGTGCAGAACATGGGTGACCGGAACCAGGCCGGAGCCGTTCAGCGGGCTGTAAACCAGCTTCAGGCCGGCGGTCTTGCAGATACCGGGACGGATGGAACGGGCTTCGATTGCTTCGTACAGGGCGTTGATGCAGTCATCGCCAACGTATTCGATGATGCCCTTTTCCAGCCCCTCGGCAAACGGCATGGTTTTGGCGCCGGTCAGGATGTCGGTCTTCTGGATTTCGGCGTACACGATGTCCGCAGCCTCATCGGTCATCTGGCAGCCATCGGGGCCGTAGGCCTTATAGCCGTTGTACTTGGCCGGATTGTGAGATGCCGTTACCATGATACCGGCGTTGCAGTTATAATAACGGGTAGCAAAGCTCAGTGCGGGAACCGGCATCAGGGCGCTGTAAATGCGCACCTTTACGCCGTTGGCGGCCAGAACTTCGGCAGCAGCCTTGGCAAACACATCGCTCTTGATGCGGCTGTCATAGCTGATGGCAACGGTCTGGGTGCCGCCCTGGGTCTTGACCCAGTTGGCAAGGCCCTGGGTAGCCTGGCGCACAACATACACGTTCATGCGGTTGGTACCGGCACCGATCACACCGCGCAGACCGGCAGTGCCGAACTTAAGGGCAACGGCAAAACGATCCTGAATGGCAGCGTCATCGTTCTGAATCGATTCCAGCTCCGGCTTCAGGTCGGGGTCATCCAGGTTGGCAGCAAGCCAACGGCTGTACATTTCTTTATACATTTTGGACACCATCACTTTCTTACCCTGTAAAAGTTTTGGGTAAATTTACTTGTTCAAATTAAATATATCAATTTTAGTTTGCATTGTCAATCAAAAAAAGCTGGAATTCCGGCTTTTTGCCGGGGCTTTGCCTGTTTTTTACCCTACAGCGTCAAGGCAGATTTTGGGCACAAAAAATATGCTTGCCGCCGCGGGCGGAACAGGATATACTGAAAATAATCAAAGTACGCAATTTGTTGAAAAAAGGAGTTGGCTGCGCCATGTATGCACACGTTGTCAGCCTGGGGGTAACGGGGCTGGATGGCTACCCCGTTACCGTGGAAACCCACATCAGCGGCGGTCTGCCCAAATTTGCCATGGTGGGCCTGCCGGATTCCGCCGTGAAGGAAAGCAGCGAGCGGGTGCGCAGCGCCATCAAAAACCTGAACTGCCCCTGGCCCGCCAGCCATGTTACCGTCAACCTGGCCCCCGCCGATGTGCGCAAGACCGGCAGTTTGTATGACCTGCCGGTGTTCATTGGCATTTTGGCGGCGCAGCAGTACATCCCGCAGCCAGAGCCGCACCAGGCATTTTTGGGTGAGCTTGGGCTGGATGGCACACTGCGCCCCATTGCCGGTGCCCTGCCCATGGCCCTTGCCGCCCAAAAGGCGGGCGTGACCGAACTGTTTGTTCCTGCCGAAAACGCCGCCGAAGCCGCCGTGGCCGAGCAGCTGACAGTTTACCCCGCCCGCAGCGCTGCGGATGTGATCCGCCACCTGGCGGGGCAGGCAAAGCTCAGCCCCGCCAGCCGCACAGGATACGATGCCGCCGGGCAGTGGCTTGGCCCCGATTTTGCGGATGTGCGCGGCCAGGCGGAAGCCCGCCGCGCGCTGGAAGTTGCCGCCGCGGGCGGGCACAACCTATTGATGGTGGGTCCGCCGGGCACCGGCAAAAGCATGCTGGCCAAGCGCCTGCCGGGCATTCTTCCGCCGCTCAGTTATGAGGAAGCATTGGAGACCACCGCAATCTATTCCGTTGCCGGGCTGGTGCAGGCCGGGACCGGATTATTGCAGCAGCGGCCGTTCCGCAGCCCGCACCACAGTGTCAGCGCCGCAGCCATTGCGGGCGGCGGCACAGTGCCCCGCCCCGGCGAGGTGAGCCTGGCCCACAACGGCGTACTGTTTTTGGACGAGCTGCCAGAGTTCAGCCGCGAAGCGCTGGAGGTGCTGCGCCAGCCAATCGAGGACGGGTGCATCTCCGTGAGCCGGGTACACGGCACCGCCACCTACCCCTGCCGTTTTATGCTGGTTGCCGCCATGAACCCCTGCAAGTGCGGGTATTATGGTTCCGGCGTGCGGGAATGCAGCTGCACGCCCAGTGCGATCGAGCGCTACCGGCAGCGGATTTCCGGCCCGCTGCTGGACCGCATTGACCTGCATGTGGAGGCCCGCCCCGTGGAGTACGATGCCCTTGCCGCCAAAACCGGCGGCGAGCCGAGCACCAATATCCGTGCGCGGGTGGCCGCGGTACGCGCCATGCAGGCCCAGCGCTACAAAGGCCTTGGCTTTACCTGCAACGCCCAGCTGCCCAGCGGCATGCTGCGGCGCTACTGCCCGCTTGCCCCCGCCGCCGAAAAGCTGCTGCGCGGTGCGTTTGAACGCATGGGCTACAGCGCCCGCGCCTATGACCGCATCCTGCGCGTGGCCCGCACCATTGCCGACATGAACGGTGTGGAACAGATCGGCGCCGCAGAGCTGATGGAAGCGCTGCAATACCGGAGAATGGACAGGGCGGTGGGCAAATAAGTGCTTGACCTTATTTGCC
>ERZ1034928.494-NODE-494-length-17790-cov-113.667099_pt1 | contig 17790 bp, 21 predicted proteins | sample MGYA00520627_ERZ1034928 | MGnify/ENA primary metagenome ERZ1034928 (study PRJEB33766, sample SAMN09781755) | gut metagenome | biome: gut microbiome | host: Homo sapiens | place: Madagascar | study: EMG produced TPA metagenomics assembly of the PRJNA485056 data... | reverse complement strand
GAATAGGCCCTTTTCGCCCTTCTCATTTTCCCCATTTTCGGTAAAATGACGAACACTTTTTTGAAATTTTCTATTGACATTGTGCCTACATTTTGGTATACTTGTATCAGAAATAAGGGAGAGCGAAAATCAAGAAAAGATTTTCAATGAAAATCGAAAAAAAAAAGACTTGACAGCAACCAGAAAATCTGATATACTTGTATCAGAAATAAGGAAGAGCTACTATAAAGAAAGGGGAATGAAAAATGGAATATAGATATAAGATTTATTGCAAACTCATGTCATCAAGCAAAATGAAACTTTGGAGCATGACCAACGATGAAGATGAAACAGTAAAAATTATAGAAAAACTACAGGATTGTGGAGCTAAAGAAATCAAACTAGAGGTAGAAAAGATATGAACAAAAAGTTCCGACCTAAAATTAAACAAAGGAGTGCATAGCAATGACGAAAAAGGAACAGCAAATCGAGATAAACAAGAACACCATGGTAGGCATGGAGCTCTGGGACCAGGCAACCGCCGTAATAAGCCGGGAACGCTTGTATAACTGCAAGGCAGAGGTACTTGAACTCGACAACGACTGTTTAGCCTTGCTTAGCTACGGGACCCTGGTAGCTGTGTTTGACAGACTAACTGGTTTTTTCTATGATGTCCTCCGCTACACCTACGGCTATACTGCAACTAGTGCCCAGCACATTGCAAAATTCCGTGGCCTGTTACGCAACTCGATTCTCATGGAGTACCGCTATTATCCTATCTAGCACCAGCGGTTCTAGGGGGTTCATCCTAAAGCCCCCAACCAACCCGCAAGGGTAAAATAAAACTGAAAAGGAGAATATCACTATGGCTAAAAACATCACTAGGACCATTCGCACCCTGGAGGGAACCGTCCTGCTGACCAACATCGAGAAGCGGACCATAACCGAGGAATGGTTTCGGATTCCCTACACCACCGACCCCGTGGGGTATCTCAAAGAGCGGCGTGAAACTGGGAATGAGATAGTCACGGCTGTCGTTGACACCCACCCCGTTGATAGGCTCTACTCCATGCCTATTGAAGCATTCATGGCCTATGGCTACATCGTCGAGAAGGACGAGGACACCGACGAGTGAACCAACGGTTCTAGGGGGTTAATCCTTAAAGCCCCCAACCAACCCGCAAGGGTACAACTCAATAAAGGTGGTGATACCATGAAAAAGTCTGACAAGTACGCCGTCCGGGTTAACTTCAAGACCGGTCTGTACTACGATTACTATCGCCGGACCCTGCATGATTGCATGGTGCTCATTGAAGGCTTCAAGAAAACCGCCGGGGCCGATGTCGCTAGCTTCAATATGGTTTACTGTGGTAACCCGTCTACAATTAAATAAGGAGGTCTAAGTCCATGAAATTGACCAGAGAAGATTTAGCGGAGCTTTACCGCCTGATGGACGAAAAGGTCATTGACACCCTGGATGAAATGGCTTACCATCAGATAGAATACATCAAGGCCAAATGGGTCAACCCGCCCAGGGAGTATTCCAATGGCGCTATTGGCTGGGTGTATGATGACTTCATCGAAGTAAATTATAATCACTGGCTTTGCGGGTTCCTGGACAGACGTAGTGGCACCTTTTACAACGTGGTCCGGCTGTTCTGTACCGACAAGTCTATGCACGACCAGCTGGACGGAGTTTTCCGTCAGTTCTTCATCGACGAGCACCAGCCTAACACAAAGAACCTGTTCATCTACGGTCTGGATATGCCCTAACATCAGCGGTTCTAGGGGGTTCACCCATAAAGCCCCCAACCAGCCCATTTCAGGGCCGCACCTATCAACCCTATGCAAGTTTTCCGTCATATTTATGGCGACTTGCAAGATTTCCGTCACACGGAGGTGAACGCCTATTGATTCCATATATGGCCCGAGCGCCCTAGATTCTGACCCTCTCTTTTACGCCAAACTGGCTATTCTGTATGAAGAACAGGAGGGGTTCGATGAATCAGAGCAAAAAGCCCAGGAACAGGTGGTTCCACATCCCTATCAACCAGACAGACCCTAAACCCATGCGGGCTGTAAAGCACCTTGTCAATTTAATACTCTTTGTTGTATCTATCCCCGTAACCCTTATAGTCCTGGCTTTAGGCATGGCTGTTCTCGTGTTCTGGTTCTGTTTGAGCACCCCCGAGGACATACAGCGCAGGCAAATCAGGGACGAACTGAGACGGTTAAACGATATAAAATCAAGAGGGCTTTGACATTGTTAATTATTTAACTTGTCAATTAAGGGTTGACATCTGTACCAACTTTTGCTATAATAAGAGCGTGAAGAAAGCCTAGCGGGTGGCTTCATAACCCGCATATATGGCAAGAAAGCGGGCCACCCGCCAACTTGCAAGGTGGTGACGGAAACACACCGCCGTTATGACAACCCATTCAACCGTTGTTACTTATAGGAGGTGAGCATATTGAAGTAGCATAACACCTATTTAATGACTAAAATTAGACTAATATCCCGCAAGCGCAGTCTCTAAGGCTATCTCCCACGTGTTGCGGACACGTTGCCTTAAAGGGGCTGAAATATTCTAAGGTGATTTCGGTACGACCCAAGCCGGTATTTAACCAAAGCAGATTCTTAATCCTAGCAGAACTCGTCCGTGCATTCACCCTGTCAGATGGAACAGACACATGGAACTCAATCTCTTACATCACCGGGAAAAGGGTGGGATTTAGCACAGACGAACTAGAGTGCGCCACAAAGTTCTTCAAAAGCGCAATGGGGCAAGCCTTTCTTGCAGAATCAGATATAGGCGCAAGACGAAGCGTGGCTATCTCATATCTAAAAATAAAGGAGCAATAATTATGGCTAGAGTACGCATGGTAACACGCACCATTCCCGTAACCAAGGCAACCTTCCTGGCTCTCAACATCGAGACCGCCGAGCCCTCCAACGTCACCGTGGAGCTCCCCCGGACCTACAAGACCGAGACGGACATCCTCGCCGCCGCCGCTGAGTTCATGCCTGAGAACACCCGGGCTGTGTCCCTGGTGAATTCCGAGGTCCTGGACATTCGCTATGGTATGCCTGAGACGGAGTTCATCAAGTTCGCAAGCATCATCACCAACAACGCTGACAGCGCTGACGACACCTACACCGAGGAGGGCTAAAATATGAACGGTTACGAAGCTAAAATCATGTACGCATCCCGCGACCTGACCGCCAAGGAGCGTATTCGCATCAAGGACTTCACCCACGCCATTCAGCTGGACGATGCTGTTCTCCCTGACCAGCCCCTGGTCATTGACTACGACTACCACGTCACGGTCTCCGTTCACAACGAGCATGCCAAGGGCGATAACAAGGACTACTTCAAGACCGTCATTTGTGACAAGGCCGGTAACGCCTACATCACCGGGTCTGAGAGCTTCACCACCGCCATGGAGGACATCCTGGCCGAAATGAACGAGGTGGCCCCCGGAGAGGACATCTCCCTGGAGTGCTACAAGGTTCCGTCCAAGAACTTCCAGGGCAAATGCTTCCTGACCTGCACCATCGTGTAACACATCTATACAACAAAGGTCCCCGCCCACTGTGTCGGGGGCCTTTGTTTACCTAGGAGTGATTTAAATGTCAAGAAAGCCACAAAGCAGGGCCGAAAAAGAGTTCAAAAAGCAGTTAAGGAGAATAAAGTCCTTCATCACGGCCGCTGAGAAGAGAGGTTACACCTTCAAGGCTTCTGCATACCCCACCATTCCCAGACATATCACCATCGCTTCTGTCAGAAAACTTACCAAGCTAACGCCGCAAGAGCTGTACAAAAAGGCAACCTTTTTGACAGAGGACGGACAGGTTGTTTCTGGTACAGAGGGTCGTACTTACGAGTACAAACAGGCCCGGAAAAAGCACGCTTCTAGGCCCAGAAAAGCTAAGGCTCCAAATGCTAAGAAAGACGTATCAAAAAGAAAGCCACCTGTATTTTCTGACGTGGTTCTTTCCAACGTCGAGGAAATGCTTGCTAGATTCCCCGAGGGCATGGGGCCTGGAACACTAGAGTATCAGTACAAAATGCACGAACGACACAAGAACATTGTTGAAAATGTGCTTCGTGGTCAGATACTTATGAGAGGGAGAAACGCTGTAGCTATGGCGCTTGAAGCCAGGGCTTCTGAGATTCAAACTCTACTTGAAGCTATGCTCTATGGCGATTCCGAAGAAGCACGGTTCCAGGTTGACATTGCATACTTTGCTAGCATTGTTAAAGGTACGGCCCTTACCGTTGAAGAATCCATTTCAATCCAGAACTATGTAGACGAGAACGGACTTGAATAAGGTACAATTTCGGTACTTTGTAGGTGACTTTGAAACAACTGTTTACCAGGGCCAAACATTCACAGAAGTGTGGGCAAGTGCTATGGTTGAGCTATTCACCGAGGACGTGAAGGTTTTGCACAGCATTGACGAAACATTCGCTTACCTTCTGAGTTTAAACAGTAACATTGTTGTCTACTATCACAACCTAAAGTTTGACGGTAGCTTCTGGCTATCATACCTGTTAAAAACCATAGGTATGCCCCAGGCGTTTGAAACATACGACCCACAGCACCCCACTTTCTGTTCCCAAAAGGGCATGCCACGAAACAGTTTTAGCTACTCAATTTCAGGTATGGGACAATGGTATCGCATAACGATAAAGACACACTCAGGCAAAATTATTGAGATAAGAGACAGCTTAAAACTCCTTCCCTTCTCTGTCAAGAAAATTGGAAACTCTTTTGGCACAGCACACAAAAAGCTAGACATGGAATACAAAGGCGTTAGATACGCTGGCTGTACTATCACAGAAAAAGAAGAACAGTACATCAAGAATGACGTTCTTGTTGTTAAGGAAGCCCTTGAAATTATGTTCACAGAAGGGCACAAGAAACTTACAATCGGGAGCTGTTGTTTAGCTGAATACAGAAAGCTTATTTCAGGGAAGCGATACGACGCATTTTTCCCTAACGTCTACGACATCCAGTTAGACGAAAACAAGTATGGTTCTCCGAACGCAGGAGAATACATCAGAAAGAGCTACCACGGCGGCTGGTGTTACCTAGTCAAAGGCAAAGAAAACATCATCAAAACTAACGGCACAACCGCTGACGTGAACTCTCTGTATCCATCCATGATGTCCAGTGAATCAGGGAACTTTTACCCCGTAGGAGAACCGACATTTTGGGAGGGTGATATTCCAGACGAAGTAAAATCCAACGGCAGTTATTATTTCGTCAGACTAACATGTAGATTCAAAATAAAACCAGGCAAATTACCATTCGTGCAAATCAAAACATCATTGTTATACAAAATGACAGAAATGCTAGAGACTTCTGACATTTACAACCCAAACGACGGCCAATATTATAGCGAATACTATGACGCAGAGGGCAATCTGAAACCTGCAACTGTCACCATGACTATGACGATGATAGACTACCAGCTATTCAGAGAGCATTACGATGTCTTTGATTTAGTAATACACGATGGCTGTTACTTCAAATCAGAGATAGGTATTTTCGATAAGTACATCGAAAAATACAAGAAGATAAAGCTAGAATCTAAGGGCGCAAAGAGAGAGTTAGCCAAGCTTTTCCTTAACAACCTGTACGGTAAAATGGCTAGTTCAACTAACTCGAATTACAAGGTAGCTTTTCTCAAAGACAACGGTGCTGTTGGGTTTTATACCGTGGTGGAGAATGGCAAAAAGCCAGGGTATATACCCGTAGGTTCAGCCATAACTTCTTATGCTAGAAACTTCACAATCAGAGCGGCGCAAATGAACTACCACGGAGTAGACAAACCAGGCTTTATATATGCTGACACAGATTCAATTCACTGTGACTTAAATCCTAAAGACATTAAGGGGATTGTAGTACATCCAAAGAACTTCTGTTGCTGGAAACTAGAAACTTGCTGGGACATAGGCTTATTCGTGCGGCAAAAGACATATGCAGAGCACGTCACGCATGAAGATGAAGAGCCTATAGACACCCCCTACTTCAACCTAAAATGCGCTGGTATGCCTGAGACTTGCAAGCAGTTATTTTTAAAGTCCATGGCGGGTGAAAAAGCACCACCAGACGCAGACGATGAAACCAAGGCTTTCCTATCTAAAAAGCGAACATTGCAAGATTTTACCATAGGACTAAGGGTTCCCGGAAAACTTTTACCGAAGCGTATTCCTGGCGGCGTACTGCTGACAGATACGACATATGAAATGAGATAAGGAGAATGAACTATGAGAATCAAAGTAGCGGCCCATGCCATCACTCCTACCCGTGCCCACCCGACTGACGGAGGGCTTGACCTGTATACCTTCTGTTCCGTCACTGTTCCGCCCAAGGGTAGCGCCGTCATTGATACCGGTGTTTGCGTCGAGCTTCCGCACAACACTTGCGGCTTGCTGGTCAGCAAGTCTGGCCTTAACGTCAAGCGTGACATCACCAGCACGGGGCTGATTGATGAAGGGTACACCGGCACTATCAAGGTGAAGGTATACAACCACGGGTATGACCCGTATACTTTCCAGGCTGGTGAGAAGGTTTCGCAGTTGCTGGTGTTCCCTGTTCTGTACCCCACACTGGAAATTGTTGACGAACTGAGCGAAAGCCCGAGAGGTGAAAATGGGTACGGGTCCAGCGGCCAGTTGAAGGGTGGCACCATGTGGGAGGTGTAACATGTGAACATTAGGAACGGAGTAGCTGATAAAATCAAGCTTTCACATATGACGAAAATTCTCCATTACATTAAAACATTAAACGGCCAGGGTGGGTGTTTGTATTTCACAAAAGATGAACTTGAATTTGAGATTAGCTTAACCGCCTACGGCGACATTGCTATCAGCATTAAGCATACACGCATATAAAATTTGCCCCCTACGGTTATCCGTAGGGGGCTGTATCATTTCACTACGCATAGCACAAACCGGGTAGCATTTCCGTTTGATAGTTCAAGTGGAGTTTTTCATCCATGCTATCTTGCCTATCGAGTGCGCCCTTGCGTAGGTGATACCGTTAATAGGATAGTGCTTTTAGAACAGCTTCTTTGCAACGCAGATTCTTAAATCTAAAGCATCCACGCTCAAAGTAAAATCGCATTTGCCCAAGGAAAAAATCGTTCCGTTTCAGCATCACAAAGTTGATGTTGTGGTCCTCTGTAGTGACAGCCAGTTTATTCTTGAAACTGCTGTCCGCTCTATCGTCACAATAGATAATGCCAACGTCAGGATATTCACGAATGGCATAGTCATTTCCGCAGTATCTAAGTGTTGCCAAATAAGTGCTTCTACCTATGGGCTTCTCGATGAAAGCCTTGTTGTCGTTCAGGTACACGCACTCTGAACTATAGGCAACATACTGATTAGCAGAAAAAGCTTTGTTGAAACCGCTCAATTTTTGAGCTTCGCTGGCAGATTCAATGAATCCCTGTTCAAGCACATACCCATTGCCACGGAGGAACTTAGTATCATCCCTAAGTCGTTCGCTTATTCCCATTTCAGTATAGTACGGGTTAATCAAACTGACGGGGTTAGCACACATGTACACAGGTACACGTCTTACTTGCTTTCCTTGACCTCTTGCTATACTTGTATGAACAGATATAAATTTCTTAACTTCGTCCGGGCAATAGTGATTAGTTTCGGACTGGAATTCGTCGAAGAACATTCTGTCCGTGTCACTAAACAAATGGCTGTACTTTTTCAGCTGGTCGGCAGAATTCAAGGTGACAGCATAGCCACAGCTTTCACCATTCAAGAACAGCTCATGGAAGATACCATTCGCTCTTCTTTTGGAAGTCATTTCGTAACCCTTAAAGAACAACTGACCGATATCTTTAAAGAATTTCTCGGCACAATCGTCAAGCTCATAGTTGTATCTATACGTGATAGCAAACTTACCTTTTCCAGACAGGAATTTATTCACCATAAACCTGCTAAAAAACGTAGTTTTTCCGCCGGTTCTGTTGGTGGTACACATATAAATTTCAGGCGGTTCACCGTTCAAATCCTGCATGGATAGCAGTTTGGTCCCGTCGTAATAAATGCCCGGCATATTATCACCTCTTAAACAATTATATCAAAAAAAGCTTGACTTGTCAAGAGTTTTGGTATATAATTATAAAAAAGGAGGAAGGTCATGTCTAACAGTAGTTTGATAAATTACACATTGCTGTCACCCAACTGCACAAAGCCCAGGCGGTCAAGGATTGACACCATCACAATCCATTGCTATGCGGCCCAAGTCACAGCTTTGCAGGGATTAAAGGCTTCTAAGTTCCAGAAGTTTGACAGAGTACGTGGAGCTTCCTGCAACTATGTCGTAGGCAAAGACGGCAAAATTGGTCTTTGTGTTGACGAAGCTAACAGAAGCTGGTGTTCCAGCAATAGAGCGAACGACCATAGAGCCGTGACAATCGAAGTTGCTAGCGACAACAAGCCACCTTATGCGGTAACAGGTGCCGCATATAAAGCCCTGATAAATCTTGTGGCTGACATATGCAAACGAAACAACATCATCAAGCTTGTGTGGAGTGATATGAGAAAGAACAGAATCAACCACATTGGCGGGTGTAATATGACCGTCCATAGGGACTACGCAAAGAAGGCGTGTCCGGGTGAATATCTTATGTCAAAGATGCCCGACATAGCTGAAAAGGCAAACGCCATTATCGGTGACTATCCTTACGGCGATACGGTATCGCCTTATCGGGTTTATGTCAGTGCAACACAGCTGAACGTCAGAACCGGCCCAGGCACCAGCTATAAACGCACAGGCTATTTAAAGCCAGGCAAGTACACTATCACCGCCCATGGGTATGGAAGTGGTGCTTCCGTTTGGGGCAAGATTGCGGGTGTTGGATGGATAAGCCTTGACTATGCGCAACGGCTTTGACACTTCACTAATATAAAACAAGGAGGTAACGTCATGGATGTTGGTATGGTAACGCAGTTTATTTCCAATGTCGGGTTCCCCATTGCCGCTTGTATTGTGTGCTTCTGGTACATGGACAAGCAGGAAACCAGACACAAGGAAGAGACTGACAAGCTGGCTGACAGCATCAACAACAACACGGCAGTTATGCAGGAACTGTTGCGTAAACTGGAAAAGGAGTGAGAACATGACAGCCGAAGAAAGAACCACTATTTACACGCGCATCAGCGAACTTACCGGAGACAGCGAAGAAGTCATGGAATTGCTGGGCCAGCTCCAAAAGGACGCAGACGAAAATCAGCCCACTACCTACACTGACAGCGACGTGATGGACAAAGACGGCGTGAGATGGTCCGAGAAATACGCCCAGGCACAGAAGCGATATCGTGAGCGCTTTTTCGGCGGCGCTCCCGAGGTCAAGGAAGAGGAGCCGGAAGAGAAACCTGTCGAAGCTGAGAATATCAACTTCGATGACCTGTTTAAAAAGGAGGAAAAGTAAATGCCCGTTAAGCCTAATTCGCAGACCCTTACCCACAACGGCGTGGATATCCTGAACGCTATCCGCAACAACGCAAGCGAAACTTATCGTACCCGTATCCCGGTGGCAACGCAGAACAACATCCGCGACATCGGCAACGCCATGATGCAGTATCAGGCTACTCAGAACGAGTTCCTGAATGCCCTGGTCAACCGCATTGCCCGTGTGCTTATCACCAGCAAGAGCTATGAGAATCCCCTGCGTATGTTCAAGAAGGGTCTCATGGAATATGGTGAGACCGCCGAGGAGATTTTCGTCAACATCGCAAAGGCCCATCCGTTCGACCCCATCCTGGCCGAGAAAACGGTGTTCAAGCGTGAGATTCCTGACGTGGCCGCTGTGTTCCACAAGATGAACTACCAGAACTTCTATAAGGCAACCATTTCTCAGGACCAGCTCCGGCAGGCTTTCCTGAACGAAGCCGGTATCACCGACCTGGTGGCCCGCATTGTGGACAGTATGTACACCGGGTCTGAGTTCGATGAGTTCCTCTGCATGAAACAGCTTATCACGGATGCGGCGAAGTCTGGCCGCATGTATCCCGTTCTCATTGCTGACCCCGTGGATACCAATGCAAAGGCCGTTGTCAAGAGCATCAAGCAAATTTCCAACCAGCTCGAATTCCTGTCCAGCAAGTTCAACTCCATGGGCGTTATGAACTTCTCCAAGAAGCCCGACCAGATTCTGATTGTAGATGCAAGCTTCGACGCTACCGTTGACGTTGACGTTCTGGCTTCTGCTTTCAACATGACCAAGGTTGAGTTCCTAGGACAGCGGGTTCTCATCGACAACTTCGGTGAGCTGACTGGTGTTGTCGCCGCCCTGGTTGACCGTGACTGGTTCATGGTTTTCGACAACCTTATGAGCTTCACGGAGAACTACAACGGCGAAGGTCTGTACTGGAACTATTTCTATCACGTATGGAAAACCTTCTCCACCAGCCCCTTCGCCAACGCCATCCTGTTCACCACCGAAGCGCAGACCATTAACACGGTCACTGTCACTGGCCCGAACACTGCCAAACCTGGTGATGTTCTCCAATACACCGCTAGCGTGGATGGTTCTGTTTACGCCCCCGAGGGTGTTTATTGGACCGTGACCGGTAGCGACAAGTGCTTCATCGACTGGACCGGCAAGATGATGGTCGCACCTGATGCCGTTGCTGGTGTTGTCACCGTAACCGCAACCTCTGTGTATGACGGCACCAAGAGTGGTTCCATCGAGGTCACCATTTCCTGACGATGTCGCGGGGCCTGGTATAAACTCCAGGCCCCGCATAGGAGGTAAATAACATGCCAGATTATACACCTGACACTGTAGTAAAACTTCTGAAAGATGTGCCGCTAGATTCAACCTACACTGATACAAGGTGGTTCACCAGCGCAGGGGCACAGCAAGCCTTTTTCAATGGCAAAGTTAAAAAGACTTACACGGGGCTGACGTATCAACGCGTGAACAATTCTGTTGCACAGCCACGTGGGCCTTTGACTTGTCGTGTTCCTGACATTGCAGATAACCTTTATGACTGTAACTACATGATGTTTCAGAACAGTTTTTATGGGTCTAAATGGTTCTATGCCTTTATAAAGCAGGTGAACTATATCAATCCCAACAACACTGAAATTGTGTATGATATTGACTATCTGCAAACGTTCATGATGGACATCCAAATCAAGCCGTCCTATGTTGTAAGAGAACACGCTTCTTCCGTCGAGGATAAGCCGTTTGCAAATTTAACACCCGAGCCTATCACGGTGACAAACTGGATTGATGATTTAGGCGATAGTTCTAGGTATAGGTGGGACTTGTCTTTGACAGGTGACTTTGGTGATAAAATAATCGTGGCTGTAATCCCCAATGACCTTATCAGTTCGCTCCTAGTTGGGTTTAAATCTGCTATGTTCAGCGGCATATTCTCTGGTGCAAAATATAAGGTGTTTACTAGCGCTAGCGAAGTGGATGCTTTCATCAACCAGCTTGCCGCCCTTAACGCCGCTGATGCTATTGTTTCAGTCTTTATGGCACCTGGTGCCCCTGCTGAATCTGACTCCCCTACCTACGTTAACATAAACACAGGTATTGACACAACTAAAGAAGTTTTTAGCAATGCAAAAGGTAAACAATATAAAATTAAAAACAAAAAGCTACTTAATGGTCAGTTCACTAGAATCATGGCTATGTCTGACACGGGGGAACAACAAATTTATTACCCTGAAAACCTATACGGTGGGGACGTTTTAAAGGGTCGTGTAGCTATAATCTATGGGCCTGAGTTTGAAATGTTCTTTAGACCGGATTATATTCTGCCATCTTCAAATTTAAGCTCAGCCAACTATGGACTAGGGTTCACTCAGAATCTACAATGCACATGGAATGGAAATGGTGTACTGGGCAAAACAATCCGCAACTGTGTTATTGGCGGTGCCGCTTTGCTAATAGGTGGTGCGGCAATAGGTGCCGCTGGTGCCGCTGGTGCTATGGCAGGAGCCGCGGGTGGAACAGGTCTAGCTGTCCAAGGTACAAGCGCAATCGCTGGAATTGGTGAAGGTATGGCTGTTCAGGGTGGTATGGCTGGGGCTGGAAGAGCTATAGCAGGGGTCGCTCAATCCAGTGCAGGAAGGGCCGCTCTTATGAGCTACAATATAGCTGACAATGTTCCACAAATAAGAAGATTTGTTAACATGCTAGCTGGTGGAGAAAGAAATCAGAAGTATACCAGCGGTTCTAGCACGGCAACCTTTGCTATGGGAATGCACGGTTTTGATTTTCGTAGACAATGCCCGGACCTGGATACGCTTGAAAAGATTGACACGTTCTTTGATATGTTCGGGTATGCTGTTAATAAGGTGAAGATGCCAAACCTACAAACCAGGCAGTGTTGGAACTATGTGCAGTTAGACACCCCCTGCATTGTTGGCTCTGTCCCTGTCCAGGGTATGAACAGAATCAAGCAAGCGTTTTCGGATGGTATCAGGCTGTGGCATGTCGATGAAGTTGGCGACTACAACAAGGACAATCCGATAACGGCAGGATAAGGAGGAGCGTGTATGCCAAAAGACCCCAGGGTGACACACCCGCTGATGAAGAAACCTGCAAAGAAGTGGGAAGCTAAAGTTCTGAATAATCAGACTTTCCTTGACTACTTCTACAGGTTGCAGGAAATCGCTATCAATATGTTTGAGTGGAGTAACCTCCCGGACACTGTTGACGAACGATTCCTTGAACTGGCTCTTTGCGAATACGGGTATGCTGTGTACTTCAACGACGAGGAAATCGGGGACTTAGCGCTGACGTGCATGATTGGCGGCCAGCTGGACGTTTACCGCTACCCTATATATCGCAGAGCCTACGCAACAAACGGCTATCAAAAAGAGCTTGACAACAAAAATAGCGTTCTCATTTTCAACAACTATCTGCACATGCCTAGCATGTTGACTATCGTGCTTTACGCAAGGCGTTTGTATGAAATCGAGCGCACGATTGACGTGAACGTCAAGGCGCAGAAAACCCCCATCATAATGCTTTGTGATGAAGCACAGCAACTGACGTTGAAGAACGTCTATGCTAAGTATGACGGAAACGAGCCTATCATTTTCGGGGCCAAGAATCTTGACCTGAAAAGTGTTCAGTGTTTGAAAACGGATGCACCCTTTGTGTCTGATAAGCTGAACATTTTGAAGCGTCAAATCTGGAACGAAGCTATGACTATCTTCGGCGTAGAAAACGCCAACGCAGAGAAGAAGGAGCGACTTGTCACTGACGAAGTTCTTTCAAACCTGGGCGGCGTTCAGGCGCAGAGATATGTTATGCTTAATGCCCGCAGACAAGCCGCAGAGAAAATCAATAAAATGTTCGGAACCAACATCGAAGTGAACTTCCGTCAGGATTATAGTGCTCTTAACCTTGACATGCCCACAACCACTACCACCAAAACTGAGCCTGACATTGTTGAACACTCCGCATTCCATAAGACAGAGGAGTATTAAGGAGGGGTATAGTTGGCACAGTACACCATCGAACTGCGTAGCCTGGTCAATAGTGGATACCCCCTGGCGCTGGACAAATACCCTATTTTCTCGGAGGAGTACAGAGGTGCGCTTAACCAGAAAATCATCGAGCATTTCTGGTTCCGTGAGATAGGTCAGGAGACGGCTGACAGATTCAATTTTATGCTTCGCAGAAAAATGAATGAAATCATGCCGTACTACAATGAAATGTACAAGTCCACGCTTATGGAATTCGACCCACTTGCTAGTGAGTTCTTCACCGAGGGAACGAAAACTGGCAGGGTCCGTGACTATACGCAGGACGCTAAAAACCGCGGCAAGAGCGGTGAGACAATCGGTGAAGTCTTTACCAGCAACGAGGACATGGTAAACCATTACGGCATGAACGCCACCACGGACGAACAGGTGGATTCCACCTATTCTAAGCAGGGTGACGAAACCATCGCCGTTGTTGGTGATAAGACTATAAATGTAACAGGCAAAAAGGACATTGATAAAACTGGTAAACGAACCGAAGATTTAACTCAGAATGAGAGCGGTACTGAACTGCTGACAAACAACCTAAAGGAAGAACAGAAGGAGACCACCAAATCCAACCAGGTTACTACTAACGACCTGACTACCAACACCGTGGCGGATGGACGCACAACGGGAGAAGCTAAGAAGGTTGGTACTAACGATACCACATTCTCTGATATCCCGCAAGCTGGTGTGGAGACAACCGTTGTCACAGCGCCTGACGGGACTGTAACTAGAACCACCAAGGGCTATGCAACCACCACAACGGATGTCCAGTACACTGAGAACAATAATACAAAGGGAACCACCCATGACGAAAGCACTGTCACCAACACCGGAACTGTGACGGTTGATTCTACCGGTGAGCGCTCCCTGACTAAGGACAACACTGGTACTGTCAACACAGATAAGACTAGGGATGTTACGAACGATAACACCATCAACACAACTGAGACGGAAGCACAAACGTGGAGCGAAGATACCAAAGAACACTGGACGGAGGACACAAGCAAGGCGTGGCATGAGAGTGGTACGTCTAAGGATGTCACCGGTGTTAAGGAAAAAGAGGACAGAGACACAACTCAAAATAATAAAGTTGATAGTGAGAAAAACACAGCCAACAATAGAAAGTTTGACAACACTCATAAGGAAACTAGCAACACCAAAGAGGATACGACCAATGTCGTAACTGGTAAAGGCCGCAAGGGGTTCAGCCCTGCTGACCTTATCAGGAAGTACAGAGAGAGCTTAATCAACGTTGATATGTTGGTTATCGACGAACTCGAAATTTTATTTATGGGGGTATATTGATTTATGGATAAGTGTTATAATCACGACTACCACGACCCTTGCCAGCCTGACAGATGCCACGCCCCTACCCCTCCCTGTCAGCCGCCTGTTCCTCCTATGTATGGGTGCAATGAGCCTACCCATCATCACCATGAAGATGGCTGTCGCCATGACCCGTTCGCACCTTGCGACAAGCCTGACTTCTGCCCTCCTCCCTTTAAGCCCCGTCCTCCTATGCCGCCTGTTCCCAGCGTGTGCGAAGGGCAGAGTTTATATGAAGCCATGAACGTGCTGACTGGCCGGGTCAATACCTGCATTGAGACCTACAATGCCGTTATGGCTGAGAACTACAGGACCCTGCACAATTTGCAAAGAGCCGCCGCTGAGAATGGCGCTTACTACGGGCCTTGCGAGGTGTGGGTCGAGGAGGGATATTACCCTGACGAGAGCGCCACGTATCATCTGATTCACAAGGCGTGTGTGGACAGACGCGGTGAGCCTATTCGGATGGAACTCCATCTGGCTTATGGGAATACCACCAATAGCAAGATTGAGCAGGACATTTTCAGCGCAAGCAAGGTCACGTTCGCTGACAAGATTGTTGTCGCCCAGCCCAAGACGGATAAGGGCTGGTATGGCCGGGCTATCTGGAAGGGATGTCCCATCGCAAGTAGCGATAGCTCTGACCTGTACACTGTCGGTTTTACCCGTGCTGGGCATATGCGGGTGTATCAGAACAGCGTGTCTGTTGACCAGATGCTCCGGGATACCGTGGAGAATGCCATGGGGTGCTCCGGTGTGCTGATTCAGAACGGCCAGCTGTGCGAAGATAGCTGGCTGACCAGCATTCCTAACTATGACCAGCAAACTGAGCGTGTGGTCATGGGCCAGAACAGGGACACTAAGGAGGTTATCTTCCTGGTGTGTGGCGACGAAGATGATGTTCATCGTCAGGGTATGACCACTAAGGCGGCGGCAAGAATCCTGCTGTCCTACGGGTGTGACATCGCCGTGGAGCTGTGCGAAGGTGCTGACGCTGGGGCCATGGATAAGGGTTCCCTTATGTATGTGCCGCCTGAGAACAAGGTGCCCACCGCTTACTGCTACTGGGTTATTTCCCGTCGGTGCTTTTACCGGACCGACTATGAGCGTGAGCTGGCAGAGCTGATTCAGAACTATGGCCGCTGTCTGTGGGATGGCTTTCTGAACAAGAAGAGAATCGAACAGGTCAAGGCTGAACTGGACCAGGAAATTAAGGACAGAATCGCCGGAGACGAAAAGCTCCAGGAGAATATCGACAAGGAGACCGCTGAACGCAAGGAAGCCGATAGGATTCTCCAGGAGAACATTGATAAGGAGGTGGCCCGGGCCACCTCCGAGGAACAGCGGATTGAAGGGCGGCTCAATGAAGAGATTCAGAGAGCTACCGGGGAAGAGCAGAGGATTGAGACCAAGCTCGACGAAGAGATTCAGAGAGCGAAGGGAGAAGAGCAGAGGATTGAGACCAAGCTCGACGGAGAAATTCAGAGAGCGAAGGACGAGGAGACCAGAATCGAGGGCAAGCTCGATAAGGAAATCGAGCGGTCCACCACCGAGGACAAGCGGCTGGATGATAAGATTGACAAGGAGATTCATGACCGGACCAACGAGGATGCCCGTCTGCACCAGGAAATCCTTACCGAACAGGGTGAGAGAATCGCCGCTGACAAGGTGTTGCAGAACAACATCAACCAGGAAGCGGCAACCAGGGCTTCGGAAGATACCAGAATCAGCGAAGAGTTTCAGACCAAACTCGATGCTGAGACTGCTACTAGGACGGAGAATGACCAGCGTTTGCAGGCCAATATCGACGCAGAGATTGAGAATCGGACTAATGCTGATTCCGCTCTGGGCGCTCGTATTGATGCCGCTGTGGCTAGAATCACAGCCTGCGAAGGCGATATCATTAAGTTGCAGGAACTGACCGTTAAATTGCAGGGCCAGATGTCTAGTCTGGATACCACTGTCACGGAAATTCTGCACACCATTTCGGACATTGAATCGTCTCTGAATAACCTGAAACTCAGTGTGAATAATCTTAACACCACGGTCAATAAGATTATTGACGGCACGATTGAGCTTCCGTATGTCAAGAAGAAGGGCGACACCATGACTGGGCCGCTGACTATGGCGGATGTCAATGGGAATGTCAAGGGTAGTCTGAGTGTCACGAACGGCGGCGTTAGCATTGCTGATGCTGATGGCTCCTATGTGAAGGTGGACGGGGATTCTGTCGAGGTTGGGAAGAACGATGGAACGCCCGCCAAAATCACGAATGTGGCTCCCGGTGTGGCGGACACTGATGCGGTCAATGTGGGGCAGTTGAACACAGCAATTAGCGCCGCAGAAGGTAAAGTTAAGACAATGCGGTTTACCACAAATCTCACCAGCAGGCGCGGCACACTGTGCAACGCTTCGTTGGAGCTCAAATGGTGGACTGACGCAAGTGGTAATGAACACGCATCTGCCAAATCGCTGACGCTGGATAACGGTGTTAAAGGGCCGTTTACTCCGCTCTTTTGCATGGTCAAAAGTGCGGAAGCGGCCAACTCTGGTGACATGCCTGGCGAGGACGGCAATTACACGTGGTATAGCTGGTTTACAAGTAGTTATTTCAACACATCTGTTGCTGGCAGTAGCAGTTTGATTGTTGGGTATGAGACTAACCATCCTGAAGGCCCTACTGTTGCCGGTAAGCTTGTCGTAGCATTTGATTTTGACTTTGCTATGCCCAACGGTATGTACGACGTAGTTCTTTTCTATTACGAAGGGGGTCCCGGTCCTAATATCAGACTCATGGCCGAGTAAACATCAAACAGCCAGCGTGCAATATCAACGCACGCTGGCTGTTTTAATTTATGCCCAAATTCAGTGACCAGGAATATTCGTGGAGTGTATATTTTGATAGTGAATTTTTGTACAAATGAGAACGGCGAAAAGGGCTTAATC
>ERZ1034928.492-NODE-492-length-17946-cov-13.741602_pt1 | contig 17946 bp, 28 predicted proteins | sample MGYA00520627_ERZ1034928 | MGnify/ENA primary metagenome ERZ1034928 (study PRJEB33766, sample SAMN09781755) | gut metagenome | biome: gut microbiome | host: Homo sapiens | place: Madagascar | study: EMG produced TPA metagenomics assembly of the PRJNA485056 data... | reverse complement strand
TTGCCGTGCTCTCTCCGGTCTTTTCGTCGACGACGAAGCCGGTGTCAAATTCGTTCTTGTAGTAAGCCATTATTCAAGTTCCTTTCCGTCAAAAATTTCGTTTAATGCTTTGATCTCTTCTTGGTCAAAATTGCAGATTAAAAGCTCGTGGAAGCGGTCGCGGAGGTTCTGGGCGCAGTCGTCGCAGTAGATTCCCTCGGCGTACCGTCCGCACAAGGGGCATTTATTCCCCCATTCGATCCGGTCGGATCCGCAGGTCGGGCAGCGCTCCCAACCGTATCCCTCGTCGGCATAGACTACGGGATAAAATCCGTCCTCGCCGCAGTCACGGCAGCGGCACGTTCTGGACACTTGACAAGTCCGCCTCCTTTGCTGTAGAATTTGAAGCAAGGTTGTTTTTCCTGTAAGCGTCGTCGGTGTCATCTCCACCGGCGGCGCTTTCGCTTTGCGCGAGCCATGCCAGCACGAGGGATTCCAAAAACGTCTGCATCGAAGCGATGCCGTTTCTTTCGAGCGCTTGTTTAACGCGCTGTGCGGTGCTTTCGGTGAGGCGGCACTGCAGCCGTATGGGCTTCGCGCGGCGCGGTCTGCGGGGCTTCTGCTGCGTCACGGCGTCGTAAATCTCCTGCGCTCTGGTGCAGAACTTTACGCCGTAGTCGTTCGTGTGCAGCGCCATGCTTACCGTGCCTTTATTGGCCTTCGGGAACTCCTCCCGGAGAGCTGCGGCAATGGCCGTATAACGTGTGTCGTTCATAGTTCTTCACCTTTCGGAATCCAAACTTCCATGCGGACTAAATGTTTGTCGAGAAGTTTGCTATAATAGATTTCAAGCTGCGACAGAAAATCGCTTTTCCATCCGGGCAAAACAAATACTTTGTCCGCAGAATCGATCATTGAAAAGCACGAGCGAACATAGTCCGCTTTACTCATGTTCTCCGGCAAATCTGCGGAATCGAAAACGGTGTTTCCTTTCGCCTTCTGAAACGATTTTATAAGTTCGCGGTGTTTGGAACCTTTTGGGGGAAAGTTTCCGGCAATATAAATCTTCATCCGTTCCGTCCCCCTCTCTGCATGATCGACGTGTCCGGCATTTGCAGCCAGCGGCAGCAGTCATCGGCGAGGCTCGAAAAGCCGTAGACAGCGAAGATGCCCTCAATGACAGCAAAGCCGAGGCCGTTTCCGAATTTCCAGACGAAGAAGATCACGGCGGATAAAAGCGTCATGATCGCGGTTGTGGCAAACGTTGCCTTTGATTTTGTCATGGTTGTTTTTCCTACTTTCTGCGGCGATGGGCCGCTTTTTGTACTCGCTTGGTGATGTCAATCGTGTAATCGGCGATAGGGTGCAGCTTTGTCCGCGCTTCCCGCCGCTCTTCGCATCCGGCCTTGAATTCTGCGTACCGGGGGCATGAGGCGTGACAGCCGACGTGCCGCGCGTGGCATCCCTTACACGGGGCGATCATGTCTTTATCCCCTTCTGGATGGCCGTGATGGCTTCGTCCTTGTCCACGTGGAAGCGGCGGAAGATCAGATCCAGCTCGGCGAGCGTCAGCGTTTGGGGAGAAGAGAGCCGCGCGGCGGATTTGCCGTAGCTCCAGCCGGTCTTTTCCGCGAGGGCGACGGGCGTTACCTCATACCCGCGGAGCAGACGCCCGACGGCGGCGAACGGGGGTTCGACGAGGGGCTTTATGTACGGCATTTCGGCTCTTCCTCTTTCTCCTTTTTCTCGGCGTATTCCAGCCCCATCTTTGCGCCGGTGACGATATCGAGAGCGCGGCGGCGGAGCTGGGGCGGCAGAGCCGCGATCTCATCCAGGATCTTCTTCTTTTCGGATACGGACATAATTTCAACTCCTTTCGTTTTTTCAAGACTGCCGCCCGTCCGGAACGGGCGGCGGTCTCTTTGCAAGCACAAAACCGTTGCAGGGAGGGGGTGGGCGCCTTGAGCGAACTGGTTACAGCCATGTTTATCGTTTTGTCGGTGCTTTGTGCTTGTGAAACTATTATATGTTCGTCCTAAACAAATGTCAAGCCTTTTTTGTGCTCTACGAACATTTTTCTTGACTTTTTTGTTTTCACGTTTTATATTGAAAGCGAAGAAAGGAGGACACCAACATGACATTTGGAGAACGCCTCAAAGAGCTGCGTAAATTTAAAAACATGACGCAGCAGGAATTTGCTGATAAGTTAAAAATCAAGCGCCCGACGATTGCCAATTATGAAGCGGACAGAGTTGAGCCGTCATCCGCAGTTATTGCGGGTATTTGCCGTGAGTACGGCGTAAACGAAATCTGGCTGCGCACGGGCGAGGGCGAGATGTTCCAGGCGATGACGGAGAACGAAGAGCTTGCCGCCTATCTCGGCGACGTGATGCGCGACGAGCCGGAGAGCTTCCGCAGACGCCTTACCCTGGAAATGAAGAACTGGACGCCGGAGGTGTGGCAGATGCTTGAGGACATCTGCAAGCGGCTGGCAACAGAAAAACCCGACACGGAATAACCGTGCCGGGTTTTTTTATCGCCGGTGCAGGAGGAAAATATAAACTTCCCGGAGCTTCTGCTCGTCCATGAGCCGAAGCAGGCGGACGATCTCCGCGATCAAGATGTTCTCGTTTCGTGTCATTTCAAAAGCCCTCGCTCTCCGTATTTGTCTTGATGGCCTTACTATAACACGGTCTGTGTCCTATAAATCGGACTTTCGCTTATCAGGCGAATTTTCCGACAAAAGAAACGCCCCGGCAAAGGGCGGGGCATTTGGCATTATATACAATTTAAATAGGGGATTTTCTACTCCACAGGGGCGGGAAATGGTGTATTATTGGGGAAAAAGGAGGGGAAAAGTATGGAAAAGAAGAAAACAAATTTATGGAAAGAAGCCGGACAGATTTTACTTATCCTGCTATTGAATTGCTGCATTTTGTTTGTTGTAACGTCTTTGGAAGGGTGCAATTTTGTAAGCGAGGACAAGATAGAAGAAATCCGAAAGGACGCATACGACAAGGGATATAGAGACGCCGAGTTTGATAATATGAGCACCGCAAACGACGCATACAAAGAAGGATACGGCGAAGCAATGAGCTATTACGGAGTGGAGGAATACCATACCGTTCAATGCCCGCATTGCGGCGTTTACATTTGGGCGGATGTGTTCGGGAATACTGACGGCTACGATTGGGGCTGACAGATGAAACTGCCCGAACCGAAAAAACGTAAAAGCGGCACTTGGTATATACAGTTGCGTCTGAACGGCGTAAGCCATTACGTCAACGGAAACAGCGCGAAGGAGTGCCGGGATAAGGCGCGGCTTTTGAAGTCCGAGTATTCCGCCGGGGTGCGCGAGATCAAAAAGGGCGTGCCGACGCTCACGGAAGCGATAGACCGGTACATCGACAAGCGGCGCAATACGCTTTCGCCCTCGACCATCGACGGATACCGCCGGATTCAGAAAAACCGCTTTTCCTCCGTCATGGGTCTGCCGCTGGATGCAAAAACCGACTGGCAGGCCGTATGCAACGCGGAAGCGCTTCTGTGCTCTCCTAAGACGCTTAGAAACGCTTTTCGTTTTATCGTGTCCGTGCTGGGGGAGAACGGCATAAACGCGTCTAAGGTCACTTTGCCACCGTTAAACACGAACATGCGGCAATGGCTGGAGCCAGAACAGATCCCGCCGCTCGTCGCCGCCGCTGTCGGCACGCCGTCCGCGTTTCCTGTTCTGCTCGCGCTGCACTCCCTCCGACGGTCGGAGCTGCTCGCGGTGACGTGGGAGGACATCGACCTTGCCGCCGGGACGATCCGCGTTTCCGGCGCTGTCGTGCAGAACGAAGATCACCATTTTGTTACGAAGGCAACGAACAAGACCGCAACGAGCACGCGGACGGTGCCGATCATGATACCGGAGCTGCGGCAAGCGCTGGAAGCTGTGCCGCCGGAGGATAGGACGGGGCGCGTGATCCCGTATGCGCCGCACTATATCGCGGAGCTGGTCAACAAGGCTTGCGCCCGTGCCGGTGTGCCGGAGGTAGGCACGCACGGCCTGCGGCATTCGTTCGCTTCGCTTGCTTATCATCTAGGCATGTCCGAGCTTGAAACAATGGAGCTCGGCGGCTGGTCTGACGCCGGGACGATGCGGAAGATTTACACCCACTTGAGCCAGCGCGACAAAGCAAACGCGCAGAACAAAATGAGATCGTTTTACGAAAATGCTTGCTCTCGTGCTTGCGATTGACTATAAACCATTGAAAAATCAGTGTTTTTGCGGCTCTGTTGCGGTGTTCGAATCCCCGCTGGGTCACCAAAAAGAGAAAGCCCGTAATCCGTTGGGATTGCGGGTTTTTCTTTGTTTTTCAATGCTTTCTGGTCTTTCCGGTATTGCAAAATATTGAAACCTATTCCAAGAAAAAGAAAGCAAAAACAGAATTTTGTAAGCAAGTTTGCTTGCTATTTTGCTTGCTGTTTGCTTGCGATAAAAAAGCCGCTCGGATCTCTCCGGGCGGCTCTCTCTTTATTTCTCCCATGATTTTTTCTCTATGTCCATTTCGGCAGCGATGCCGGGGTACTGCTTTTTCAGCTCGGCAAACCTCGCCAGAGCTGCGCGGCGCTCTTTTCCGGGGAACTTTTCCGTTTCCGTCTCTACGCTGGTGCCGTCGGAGTATTCGGTAAAGTGCCGGATGTAATAGAATTTCCGGTTGTCGTAGTTCACATACCGTTCGAGCTTCAACCGGCGGCAGCTCGGCATGGTAGCAAGCTGGTTATACCGTGCGGCGAGCGCCTGCCGGTATTCGCTCATGTCCTCGATCAGCTTCTTACACTGCGCTACAAGCTGCGCCGCTTGGCCGTCGTAGTGCTTTATTCGGTCGAACGTGTCCAGGGATTCCGGGCGCTGGAGGTAATACCAGAACCGGATCTCTGCTTCTTTGCTCGGTGCGCCGTAGCGCTGGAAAAGATCGGTATAGCTCATTGTTTACCCCTCCTTACAGCTCGCGGGGATCTTCCCCGCCGAGCTTGCAGCCGGTGTATTTTCCCCAGAGCAAAAGCGCCTTTTTCATAAGATCGTGCATCTCCGCATAAGTCATGTTTTCCCGTCCGTCTGCGACGGCGGCATAGAAAAAAGCTTCTTCCATTTCGGAAAGGTTTTCTAAAATTGTTTGGTAGTTCATGGTATGCTTTCCTTTCTGCCCTCGTGACCTCCGGGGCGGGTTCTTATTTTCATCCGTGATACTCTTCGCAGCTTTGCACCGTCCAACGGGCTATTTTGTCGCTGCGGTGCTCATCGCGTCCCCAACCAATTACAGACCCAATAGGGAGCGGTGAATACACAATAATTGCTTCGGTTCGATCCGTGTAGATGTTTAATAAGCGAACGAGATACATTTTGCTTTCTCCTTTCATCCGGGGGACGGCTTACGCCGTCGCCCCCAGTCTGTCAAATCCGCTTTCTTCCGACGAGCCGCGGAAGACCTGCGAGCCGTATTTCGTGCGGATGTCGGACATTGTGGCCTTGCTGCGGTAGTAGCTGCGCCCGTCCTCGGGGTGGCGCCAATACCACATCGATTTCGGCTTGCTCCAGCGGCAGCCCGCCGCCTTTAATGCTTCCTTGTGCTCTTTGGTGTTCCCGGAGATCCACAACCAGCAGCCGCACAGCTCAACCGTCAGGCCGTCCAGCTTCAGGAGCGCCGCGATGATGTCGCGGAACTCTTCCGCCGTCTCCGTCGTCTGGTGGTACTCGTCCGCGCTCTCGTTGTGGCGCCTCTTGAGGATTTCAAAAGCCGCGTCATGATCGGCGTTTATCTGCTTCATCGTCTCCACGTCTCCGCCGCGGTCGGGGTGATTCGCCATTGCGAGCCAACGGTATTCGGCTTTCAGCTCGTCGAGGGTTTTGCAAGTGGTAAAGTATTTCATGGTTGTTTCTCCTTTTACATACCGTTTCTGTATGTCGTATTTAAGAGGGCTTTAAAAGCCCTCGTTTTTTAGTTTTTCGAGCCCTGCGCGGAAAATCTCGGTAGTGCCGTGCTTGTCTTTGTTTTCCTCTACAAACTTGATCAATTCGGCGTCGTCTTCTACACGCAGCCGGACAAGAAACTTTTTGTATGCCCCGGCTTCCCAGCGCATTTTGACCTCGTTGCTCGTGGTGGTCTTTCTCGCCATTACTTAGCCTCCGAACTGTCGAAGCAGCCGTCCGTAGACCCGGCGCAGCCGTAGGCTTTCCAGTCGATCGGTAGGTCTTCGTTTGCGATGCTCTGGTCCAGGTCTTCGCGATCAACTCGGAAAACCCAGATGTGCCGCTGCTTGCGCTCGCGCTCGGTGAGGTAATGCCACTGCTCGCGGGCGTCGTCGTTCGCCTCTTCCAGCGTCCGGAAAGCCTTCTCGAAATAATCGCCGGTGCCGCTGATCGGTTCATCCTGGACAAGGTAAACGTGGTCAAGCTCTGTCCACTCGTGCGCGTTCTCGTTTGTGAACTCATTGTTTTTCATGGTTGTTTCTCCTTTTCATTTTCGTTTTTTCGTTGCCGCTCGTCCCTTGGACGCTTTGAGCATAGCGCATACAGTCACGGTATGTCAAGGCCAAATTTCACCTTTGTAGCCTTGCACAAGTTCAGCCGTGCCTTTTTGTGCGAATTGTCGGCGTATTGACAAATGTCACGCTTTTGGGGAAAATTTAATTATAAAGTATCAAGAAGGAGGCGGCGACATGGCCAAGACTGGCAGACCGCGCCGAAACAGTATAGAAGCGTTCGCCGCGGCGATCGATGCTTGCATTGCCGCCTATGAGAATAGCGACGACGCGCACGATCTTACAGACTACGCACTCGCCCAGAGGCTGAAGCTCTCCATAGATCAGTTGGACGCTTATTATGAGGGAGAGCCCGACCGCGCCATTGCAAGAGTTGAGGCAAGGGAGAGAGCCAAACGCGGAGAAGATAGCACGGAAGATTCTTTCGAGGATGGAAGTCCAATAAAACGGACATATCACGGGGAATTAAAAAGACTGATCCAATACCGTTCTGCTGCCTGTGTTGCTCACATTGCCCGGGGCGGCCAGGTCACCGGCTGGATCTTCCTGAGCAAGCAGAAGCGCTGGGGCGGCTTCTCCGACGTGCAGAAGCAGGAGACCACCGGCCGGCAGGAGATCACCGTTACCCTCAAGGGCGCAGACGGTCGTGAATTGCATTGAATTTGCATTCTCTTACGGGGGTATATAAATAAATAATATTTATTTATATACCCCCTAAAGAGAATAGAGATTTTAGCTTATCAGGCGATTTTTGGCGCTGGATAATATGCATAACCGAAAAAGCCTTGATTTTCAATGGTTTCCGGATTTTGCAATATAAGCAAAATAGTTATTTTGTTTAATTACGTCGCAGATTCCGATAGTTTGGCTGTATGTTTATTCAACTTATGCAAGAGGCAGCCCGCAGCCCGGCAGCCTGGGCGATTCGCCGCCGGCGGTGTGGTGGTGGGGGGTCTCCGATCTCCTGGATTTGTGGTAGTACCCTCCCCCCTCCCGGAAAAACGGGGGCGGCCTTGCGGGAGTGGTATAGCGCTATATAGAGCGCACAGACCAAAGGTAAACCATCCGCGAAAAGTGAGGGAAAAATGGAACACAACGAAGAAAAAGCCCGGATAAACGGCAGCTGGGCGGAGTGCCCGGGGTGCCGGAAAAAGCTGTGCCGGGTCCATGAGAGATGGCGGGCGGCAGGAATCGAGCTGTACTGTCCGCGGTGCAAGAAGAGCGTGATGCTCGAAAGAGAATAAGCGTGAGAGACCTGAGAGTCCATTCCGAAAGGGATGGGCTCTTTTCTTTTTGCGAGGTTTGGAATGGCAAAGGTCAGGAAGGGCGGGTCGGCGACCGTTGATCTGGGGACGCTGAACCCGAAGCAGGAAAGATTCTACAACTCGACGGCGAAGTACACGGCATACGGCGGGGCGAGGGGCGGCGGAAAAACGCACGCCGTTCGAGTGAAAGCCGTTGCGGGCGCTTTACTTTATCCGGGGATACGGATCCTCATCATTCGCCGGACGTACAACGAATTGCAGCACAACCACATTGAGCCGATCTTGAAAATGATCCCGCAGCCGCAGGTGGGCGTGTACAACATACAGCTCCACCAGATCTATTTCACGAACGGATCGACGATCATCTTCGGGCACTTCAACTCCTACAACTCGGCGTTTCAGGAGTATCAGGGGCAGGAATACGACTGGATCTTTATTGACGAGGCGACGCAGTTCACGGAGCAGGAGTTCCGCCTGCTGGGCGGCTGTCTGCGAGGCGTGAACGAGTTTCCGAAGCGGATGTATCTCACGTGCAACCCCGGCGGCGTCGGTCACCGGTGGGTGAAGAGATTGTTCGTAGACCGGGATTTCAAGACGGACTGCGAGAACGCGGAGGAGAACGAGGACCCGAACGACTACGAGTTCATACAGGCGACGGTGGACGACAACACGGCGCTGATGAAATCGGAGGGCGGACGGGACTACTTGAAGCAGCTCTCGCAGCTGCCGGAAAACATCCGTGCCGCTCACCGATACGGTGACTGGGATGGACTTTCGGGAAACTACTTCCCGGAGTTTTCGGAGGGGAAGCATACATGCGAGGCGTTCCCTATCCCCCGATGGTGGAGACGGTACAGGGCGCTGGACTACGGTCTGGATATGCTCGCGTGCTACTGGTTCGCCGTGGACGAGACGGGGCGCGTCTGGTGCTACAGGGAGCTGAAGCAGAAGGACCTTGTGGTGTCGGACGCGGCGCGGATGATTCTGGAGAACACGGGGATCAACGAGCACATAGACATTACGTTCGCCCCTCCCGATCTGTGGTCCCGGACGAAGGATTCCGGCAAGAGCATGGCGGAGCTGTTTATGACGAATGGCGTTCCTCTGGTGAAGGCGAGCAACAACCGCGTGCAGGGCTGGCTTCAGGTCAAGGAGTTTTTAAAGGATTCTCCCGACGGCAGGCCGGGGCTCGTGTTCTTCCGCAACTGTATGGGGATCATCGAGGACATTCAGGCGATACAGGCCGACGAGAAGAACCCGAATGACTGCGCCAAGGAGCCGCACGACATCACGCACTCCAACGACGCGATCCGGTACTTCTGTGTCTCCCGCTCTCTTCCAGGAGAGATGGAGAAGGTCATGGAGGAGCCGGACGACGAGCCGGAGGAGGATTACGAAAACACCATGACCGGCGGGGCGGCTACCGCCGAGTACATCGGATATTAGGAGGGCTTATGCGAATCATTAAGATGCTTCTTGAAGTTACAAAGCAGCTTGCGCGGCTGGCTGTTATGTACGCCGAGCTTGCGGGGCGTGTCTCGGCGCTGGAGGCCGGGAAACCGGCAGCGGAGCCGACGGAGCCGGACGATGCGGAGAAGAAGTTCCAGAAGGGGCTGGAGAGCATTTTGAATTACGGCGTGAAGAAACCCGAGGTGAACGATGAAGAAGTCGAATGAGGCTCTTAACGAGAAGATCTACAAGCAGTTTCAGAAGGGGCTGGAGTTCAACAACAAGATCGATCTCTGCAACAACGTAGAGACGTCGGAAAACTTCTTCATTGGACGGCAGTGGGAGGGCGTGCAGGCAAACGGTCTGCCGACGCCGGTGTACAACTTCCTAAAGCGAATTGTTCTCCACCAGGTGGCGAACATCACCTCCGACAACATCACGATGAACGCAAAGCCGCTCGCGGCGGCGCCGAACGACAAAGAGATGGATCGCGTTGTATCCATCGTGAACGAGGAGTTCATCGCCCTTATGGAGCACAACCGCATCCCGAACATGACGCGAGAGTATATGCGAAACGCCGCCGTGGACGGGGACGGGTGCACTTACACCTACTGGGATCCCGACGCCGTCGTTTCCAAGGACATCCGGGGCACGATCCGCACGACGGTCATTGAGAATACCCGCGTGTTCTTCGGAAACCCGAACAGCCGGGACGTGCAGGCGCAGCCGTGGATCATTATCTCCCGGCGCGATTTTGTGAAGGCCGTAAAGAAGTACGCCCGGGAAAACAGCATCTCCGAAGAAAACGCCGAACTGATCCGACCGGACACCGACGAGAACAACTCCCTGCCGGAATCGTATGTCGATAACCGCTGCACCGTCCTTTTGAAGCTGTGGCGGAACGACGAGACGAAAACGATCTGGGCGGCGGAATGCACGAAGGACGTTGTTGTACGCGAGCCGTGGGATCTCGGTATCCGCCTGTATCCGGTGACATGGCTGAACTGGGACTATGTGCAGGATTCCTACCACGGGCAGAGCCTTGTAACGGGGCTTATCCCGAACCAGATCTTTGTGAACAAGTGCTACGCCATGAGCATGATCTCGCTGATGACGACGGCGTATCCGAAGGTCGTATACGACAAGACGCGCATTTCGAGCTGGACAAGTCAGGTCGGCGCGGCGATCGGCGTAAACGGCGGGGATATGAATCAGGTAGTGAAGATCGTTGACCCGGCGCAGATATCCCCGCAGATATCGCAGTTTATCGAATCCGCCATAAACTACACACAAACATTCACCGGCGCGACGAGCGCCGCTCTCGGCGATACGAGACCGGATAACACCAGCGCCATCATCGCCCTGCAGCGAGCCGCGAGCATTCCGAGCGAGATCACAAAGCAGAATCTCTACCAGTCGGTGGAGGATCTGGGGCGCATCTATCTGGAGTTTATGGCCGAGTACTACGGCAACCGGCCGGTGGACGTTCCGGCGGCGCAGATGGTGCCGGAGATCGCGCAGTACGCCGGAGTGCCGAGCGACCATACAACGCTTGTCGATTTCGATTTTTCGATACTCAAGGACATCCCGATGTGCATGAAGCTGGACGTGGGCGCTTCCGCCTACTGGTCGGAGATCGCGTCGGTGCAGACGCTCGACAACCTTCTCATGCAGGGCAAGATCGAGCTGGTGGATTATCTGGAGCGCATCCCGGAGGGGTATATCTCCAAGCGAGCGGAGCTGCTTGCCAAGTACGGCGCGCCGCAGCTTTCGCAGGCGATGCCGCAGGGAGATATGAACATGCCGCCGCGCGGCGGCGGACAGCTCGTAGACACCGGCGCGCAGGAGACCGTGCCGACAGGCCGCGGATACTCCGAGCTTCAAAGGCAGTTAAACCGGACAGGTAACTGACATACATCCCGCCGACCATAGCGGGGGAAAGGCACTTTTATGAACGAGAACGAAGTCAGCGCTTCTTACAACGACGATTGGGACGACATCACTCTGACGGATGACGATCTGGAGGACGGAGCCGAACCCGCCGAGGAGGAAGCGCCCGAAGCCGAGGATACGGCAGACCAGCCGGAAGCCGAGGCCGAGGAGACAGCAGCGGAGCCGGAGCAGAAGGAGACAGACCAGTCTTTCGAGCTGAAGCATCTCGACGAGGTGCGGACGGTGAACCGCGACGAAGTGATCCAGCTTGCGCAGAAGGGCATGGACTACGACCGTGTCCGGGGCAAGTACGACGAGGCCAAGCCGCAGATCGAATGGTACGCGAAGAACGCGACCAGCGTGAAGTGGATGGAAGCCATCGCCCAGAAGCAGGGCATCACGTTTGAAGAGCTTGTCGATCAGACGAGAGCGCAGATCATGGCGGAGGAGACAAACCAGTCTCTTGCCGTATGCCGCGGGATCGTCGCCAACGAGCGCAAGGCTGCCGAGCTGGAGACGGAAAAGGCAAGGATGGATACGCCCGAGGCGAGAAAGCAGCGGGACATTCAGGACTTCATCCGGGAGTACCCCGAACAGGCAAAAGCCCCGGAAGCCTTGCCTAAAGAAGTATGGGCAGCGGTGAACAAGGGCGAGACCCTTGTAAACGCTTACCGTGCCTATGAGCTGAAAGAAGTCAAGGCTCAGCTGGAACAACAGAAAATAGAGGCCGCGCGCAAAGCGCAGGAAGAAAAAAACAGAGCCCGTTCTACCGGATCCCTATCCACGAGCGGGAAAAGCACCGCTGACGCGGAATTTGATGCGATCTGGTATGACGGGACGTGATGATATGAAAGGAATTTATCATGGCTACTGTCAATCTCGCAACCAAGTTTTCCGCAAAACTCGACGAACGTTATAAGCTCCGCAGCCGCACCGAGGCGTTCACCGGCAACAACTGGGAATGGAACGGCGTGAACGCTATCAAGATGTGGACGCTCATCGCCGCCGATCTCAACGACTACAACAACACCGCTTCCGCCAACCGTTTCGGCACGCCGAGCGAAGTGGACGACGAAGTCAACACCTACGCGCTCACCAAGAAGCGCAGCTTCTCCAAGGTGTTCGACATCACCAACGTGCAGGACACGATGATGGTGCGCCGCGCCGCCGCGTATCTCAAGCAGGTATGGGATGAGAAGTACGTACCGGAGATCGACAAATACCGCTTCGGTGTCTGGGCGAACGGCGCCGGTCAGGGCGAGCTGAACGCCACGAAGCTCACCAAGAGCACGATCATGGAGAAGATCCTCCTTGCCCATGCCGCGCTCGACGACAAGTACGTTCCCGAAGAGAACCGCGCTACGTTCGTCCGCTCCGATATCGCCGTCAATCTCAAGCTCGCCGACGAGATGAAGAACCAGCAGAACTGGATCGACAAGAGCGTCGTCAAGGGCAAGATCGGCGAAGTGAACGGCAGCCCGATCATCTCCGTTCCCAAGGGTCTCTTCCCCGCCGGCATGGAGTTTATGATCAAGCACAAGCAGGCCACCGCCGACCCCATGAAGCTGCGTATGCTCCGCGCGAACGACAACGCGCCCGGCTACGCCGGTACGCTCATGGAGGGTCTCTGCCGCTACGATTCCTTCGTGGACGCGATCAAGGCGGACGGCATTTACGTCTACTTTGAATCCGGCATGGCGGCGACGCCGACGGCGTCTCTTTCCGCCGGGAAGCTGACGCTCACCTCTACGGATTCCTCCGCCGTCATCAAGTACACCACGGACGGCACGAACCCCAAGCACAGCGCCACGGCGCAGACCTACTCCGCGGCTCTGGAGAACATCACCGGCAAGAAGGTCCTCTTCTACGCCGAGGTCACCGGAAAGATCAACAGCCCCATCGGCTCTTACGAGGGCTGATACCTTGCGGGAGGCGGATATCCCGCCTCCCCTTTTCCATAGGGAGGTCATTATGACGACGACCGGCAAAGATATATTCGACAAAGCCATTACCCTTATGGGCGAAATGGACGACAACGGCAACACGGACTATGCCGACACGAAGGAGTATAAAAATCGGGCGTTAAACATTCTGAACACGCTCCGAGGCGAAGTTTACCAGTACTCCGACACATACAACGACCCGGAGGCGGAACGCGGCAGAAGGCCCGTGTGTCCCGTTCTCGAAAGTCTCAACGACGAAATAGGAATCGATGATGTTCTGGCGCAGACCGTTCTTCCCTACGGTCTGGCGGCGCATCTTCTCCTGGACGAAAATGACGCCATGGCGGCGTTTTTCCAGCAGAGATATGAAGAGCTTTTGAAGAGGCTCGGCGCGAAGATCCCCGCTTCGTGGGAATCCATCACGGACGTATACGGCGCCGTGATCGAATACGGGCAGTGGGGGCGGTGGTGACATGGCGACGATCCGCTCCTCATCCCGCGAGAAGGTCTTCTCCTGCAAGGCGTGGCTTGGTCTGCACGAAAGCCCGGACGGAGACACAAAGCTGAAATTCGGCGAAGCCGCCAATATACGGAACTGGCGGATCACGCGAGACCGCAATCTCAAGGTACGCCCCGGCGAGGATGTGGTATCCGGCCTGTGCCGCTCCTACTCTCTCCTCGTTGCGTCTACGGTGGAGGACGCGCGTATCGACAACGACACGTCCTCCGTGCTGACGATGTATCCGACCGCTTCCGCAGCGGACGGGAAGATCACGCTTTCCGGCGCGTCGGTGTCCGTTAAATCGGACAGCGCTTCCCAATACGCCGGGTATTACTGGCGGGAGACAAAATTCAAAGTCTGGCAGCTCGTCTCCTGCGATTCTGTCAACGGGCAGCATATCTGGAAGATGAAGCGCGTCCGCGCCGTCGCGGCTTCCGCGAACCCCAGGGTCGCAGGGCTGTGGCAGGGGCTCGTAAACGGGACGGAATACGTTCTCGCTGCGTGCGACGGAAAGCTCTGGAAGCTGTATGACGGGGAATGGAAGAAGGAAGAGATCGGCGATGTGGACACGACGCAGACGGTACGCATCTTCGGCTTTTCCGGGAGCGCTTATATTCTGGACGGGAAGAAATACCGGCAGTGGGACGGGACGACCTACGGAGAAGTGGCCGGATACGTTCCGCTCGTCCTCGTTTCGGCGCTTCCCTCCGGCAGCGGCACGGAGCTGGAGCAGGTCAACAAGCTCTCCGACAAACGGAGAGCGCAGTACTCCCCGGACGGGAAAGCGACCGTATTTCAGTTACCGGAGACCGGCCTTGCATCCGTGGACAGCGTGCGGAAAAACGCGCAGGCCGTCACCGGCTGGACGGCGGACGCGGAGAAAGGAACGGTAACCTTCGCCGAAGCGCCGGAGGCCGGTACCAACACGATAGAGATCACGTATTCGACGGGGATAAGCTTCCGCTCACAGGTGGAAGCCATGCGGTTTTCCGAGCTTTACAACGGCGCGCAGGATACCCGAGTGTTTCTGTACGGAGACGGGAGCAATCAGGTATTCTACTCCGGTCTGGACACGGACGGAAAAGCGAGAGCGGACTACTTCCCCGATCTGAACGTTGCGAACATCGGAGAGGCCAACACGCCCGTCACGGGGCTTATCCGGCACTATTCCCGGCTGATCGCGTTCAAGACAGAAAGCACCTACTCCATTTCCTACAGCACGATCACGCTGGAGGACGGGAGGGTAACGGCGGGGTTTTACATCACGCCGGTAAACCGAACGATCGGCAACGCGGCCATGGGTCAGGTCATGCTGGTATCCAACAGCCCGCGGACGCTGCACGGGCAGGACTGCTATGAGTGGAGCAACGTTTCCCGGTACTCCTCGAATCTCTCCTCGGACGAGCGGCAGGCCAAGCGCATTTCGGACAGAGTGTATGAAACGCTCTCCGGAATGGACGCGGAGCGGTGCGTATGCTGGGACGACGACTACTCACAGCAGTATTTTATCGCTTTCGGCAAAACCGCGCTTGTCCACAACTACGCCGCGGACGCATGGTACTACTACAGCAATTTTGACGCGGTGTGCTTCCTCTCCTTTAAGGGCGAGCTGTATTTCGGAACGTCCGGCGGAGAGCTGCGGAAGCTGAACGACGTCGAGCGCAGCATTGCCGGAGAAGAGATCGACGCTTACTGGGAGAGCGGAAGCATCGATTTCGGAGAGGATTTCCGCCGGAAGTACATTGCGCAGATATGGGTCGGCCTGAAGCCGACGGAGAACTCCGAAGTCATCGTCACGGTGCAGACCGACCGGAAGAGCGTGTACGCCGAAAAGGTCGTGCAGCGGAAAATGGCATCGTTTGCCAACGCCGACTTTACCGACTGGTCTTTCGAGACGAACTACAAGCCGTTCATGCAGCGGCTGAAAATCAAGGCCAAAAAGGTCACCTACTACAAGATGGTCTTCAAAAGCCGGAGCGATACCACCGGGGCTACGGTCGTAGCGCTGGATATGCGCGTCCGGTACAACGGATACGTAAAGTGAGGGATACGATGATACCGAGAGTAACAGACGAGCTTGGAACAGTCTCCACGCTGGATGACCGCCCCAACGACACGAGCGGCCTTACCGCCGCGGAGCTGAAAGCAAAATTTGACGCCGATTCCGGAACGCTGAAAACCTATCTGAACGATGTGCTTATCCCGTTTCTGGAGGGTATGACGGCAGCCGCGAGCCTTGGCATCACGACGATCCCCGGCTTTTCGGCGGGGAACGTACAGACGGCGCTTGAGCAGATCGTACAGGCGATGCAGGACGTGACGCAGGGAAGCGTTGCGGACGGGAGCATCACACTGGCAAAGCTCGCCGCGGAGGTGACGGCCGTGGCTCTCGGCGGCGCGGCGGCGAGCCATATGCACGGCGCGGGAGATATAAATTCCGGTGTTCTGGACGCGGCGCGCCTCCCCGTGCTGGACGGCACGAAGCTCGGCACGGGAAGCGTCGGCACGGCGCAGCTCGGCGCGGCGGCGGTGACATCGGATAAGCTCGCGGCGCTCTCGGTGCTCGCAACGCACATCGCGCAGGGCGCGGTGACGGCGCAGAAGATCGCGCCGGGCGCGGTGACGGCGGAGAAAATTGCCGCGGGTGCTATCATCACGGCGCTGCTCGCGCCGAACGCCGTGACCGCCGAGAAGCTTGCAAACGACATCCCTTACACCAAGTTCGGGCTATCCGCCGATCAGGTGCGGCACATCTCCGCCGGAACGACGGAGCCGGACGCCGGTCTCGGCAGCGACGGGGATATCTATCTCATGTTCGCGAATTGAGGTGAGCTGAATGGCATGGTCACAGACCGCTCCGGAGCTTCCAAGCGGCAGCGCTTGGGAGCAGGAAAAGAGCATTTCGGGATGGTCAAACCACTGGAACTTTACCGGAAAGCTCTACATCGCCCGTCTGAATGGCAGGCAGTTTGCTGTTAAAGCAGAGCTGACGAGCGCAAACGGCACCTACGGGACGTATTACCCACCAGCCAACTGGAAGCTACGGTGCGATGTCGGCAGCGCTGCGGGAATAGAGGACACCTCCTTCGGCGTAACCAAGGGAACGACCACATTCTACTTCGTCGGCGAAGCCGGAGAGGGCGTCACAATCACCGCAAAGGTCGGCGGTGTTGACGCCGCGGTTGCCGTCCAAACCGCGACATTTACCGCGCCGGCGTTGTTCGGCGCTACGGTTTACGTGAAAATTGGCGGCGGATGGAAGCCCGCGCAAGTCAAGGTCAAGATCGGCGGCGTCTGGAAGGACGCCGTGGCAAAAATCAAGGTCGGAGGGACATGGAAATGAACGGTATTGACGTTTCCGAGCATCAGGGCGATTTCGATTTCACGCCGTACAAGGATGGCTTCGTCATCATCCGCGGCGGCTACGGCATCCGAAATGCCGACAAATGGGCGGAGCGCAACATTGCCAAATGCGACGCGCTCGGTATCCCGTGGGGCATCTACTGGTACAGCTATGCGCTGAATGTGCAGACGGCTAAATTGGAGGCGGAGCGGTGTCTGCGCTTTCTCAATGGCCGGAAGCCCCGGCTCGGCGTGTGGTTTGATATGGAGGACGCGGACGGGTACAAGGCGAAGAACGGCTTTCCGGAGAATGAGACGATCACCGCCATGTGCAAGGTGTTCTGCGCGGCTATGGAAGACGCGGGGAACAAAACCGGCGTGTACGCCAGCCTGAGATGGTTTGATACGCACATCGGCGAGACGGGGTACGACCGCTGGATCGCCGCGTGGGGCGTGAACGACGGCGTGAATTATCCCGACCTTTCCGGGCAGTGCGTCATGCAGCAGTACCGGGGAAGCCCGCTGGATCTGGATATTTTGTATGTGCCGCTTTCGTATTTTGGCGATGGCGCGGCGGGCGGAGCAGAGCCACGCCCCGACGAAAAGGAAGAAATGACCGTGAGCATTCCGGCGATGGCGCAGGAGGTGCTCGACGGAAAGTGGGGCAACGGCGAGGAGCGAAAGCGGAAGCTCGGAGCGTGGTTTTACGATCTCGTGCAGGACGAGGTAAACCGGTTGATGGGAGGATAACTTTATGGCGAAAACCAATCAGAACGGCGCATTGACGCAGGCGGATATAAACGCGCTTCGCGGAATGACGGCGCAGGACTACCTGAACCCTTTTGGCACAGCCGGGAAACCCGGCAGCACAAGCGGGAACAGCCAGTATCCCAACGCGAACAGCTCTTCTCTGCAGGGGACGGTAGACCCCGACCGCTTCGGCAATTCGGGAGGGGCTAACACCACGCCGAACACGTTCCAGGACCCGCCTGCCAACAATACAGGC
>ERZ1034928.491-NODE-491-length-17952-cov-8.749902_pt1 | contig 17952 bp, 28 predicted proteins | sample MGYA00520627_ERZ1034928 | MGnify/ENA primary metagenome ERZ1034928 (study PRJEB33766, sample SAMN09781755) | gut metagenome | biome: gut microbiome | host: Homo sapiens | place: Madagascar | study: EMG produced TPA metagenomics assembly of the PRJNA485056 data set... | reverse complement strand
ATAGTACAGCTAATGGTACGCCCCCCAGATATTAGCAAGACCTATACCTATTTTTTGAAAAAAGGGGTTGACATTTACAGATATTCTGTTATAATAGTAAATGTAAAGAGGAAATAACAAGAGGACAGCGAAAGCTGGATGGTTGCCACCGTAAAAGGCGTGTACCTTTACAAGTGAACACGGGCCAATAGTAACCCGTAACACGGGGTAACGTGCCGCGACTGTTTCACGTGGAACAAAAGCGCGTCTCGTGTATACGGTAGCCACTCCAAATTGTTGTTTGGTAAAAGCCCCGGCGGTACTCAATCCGCCTATCCACCCGGATAAAATGTGCGATACCGGGAAAGGGAAGTAGAGTCGTTGAAAATTACGACGAAATGCGCGCACTATGCAGGGATATTATATCCCCGCATAGGGTTACACCAATTACAACATTAAAGGAGAAATTACCATGAAAAATAATTTGTACAAGCATGCGGCTATGGCAGTTATCGTTGATATTTTAACGGCAAAGTGTAATTCTTTGCGGGATGTAGTTAAACGTTCTACTGAATATTATAACGGTAATTATGACGTAATTCCTGAATATGCTCAGAGAGATATTGACAAGGCTTCAGCAATTGCAGACTTCATCGAGGATTTCATTAGCAAGCTGTAACACAGCTTGCATCGGGCAACCAAATTCAAACAACAAAGGAGAAATAACTATGTATATTACAGGCAAAAAGGCGCGTTCCTATGTCAATATGTATGAGCGCATTTACATCCCGGTGACGCTTGACGATGTGTACAAGTCTTACAGCGTTGCAAAGCTGAATGCATGGGAATACTGCCAGCGTATGTGTGACAAAATGAACGGTAGACGCTTGACTGTACTTTCGCACAATTCTAATTTCTTCACGGCTGCTTTCGAGTACACACCCCGACACAGGCGTTCTAATGTTACACGTCGAAACATACGCCAACAGCTACGATATGGAAATGTGAGGTGCAAGATGAAACAGTGGAATTTCTGGCAAAACCTGCTATTCGTCCTCACCTTACTTGCATGGCTGATTTGCGCGAACGTCATAGCCAACCTCATTGCGCCGCCTATTTACTAAAATAGGCGGGCATCGGGCAAAAACCCAAAAATTCAAACAACAAAGGAGAAAACAAAAATGAAGCGCATGATTACACGCACCATCGACCTGCACACCTACACCGTCCGCACCCTGAACGTGGAAACAGCCGAAGTTCGTGATATCGACTACACAATCGGCACCCATTACGCCGACGCCAAAGTCCTTGCAGAACTTCGCGCACAGCACGAAACCGACACCCTAAAGCTTGTCGCTATCGTCAATCACACCACGGAAACCCGTCTGTATGGCATGGACGAGCAGACTTTCATCAACCTTGCGACCGTCCTGCCGCCGCGCACCAAGGGGGCCGAGTAATGAAATGGAGCACACTTTTCTGGTGGCTGCTTGCCTTACTCGCTTTTGCAATCTGCATTCTGGCAGCAATTTACCTTGCACCGGTAAATCTCTCGCCAGAACTTCGCTGGTTGCTAAACCCTGCAAATCCAGCTTCACCGCTCTTTATGCACTAAAGAGCGGCATTGGGAACACCAAATAACATTAAAGGAGATTTGAAAAATGAAGTACGAGAACTTAGATTATAACCATGAGAATATTCTCAAAGTAGCAACGGATTATATGAATACGCTTGCGAAGGAAATGAACGATAATGATTATTCTTTGCTGGTAATCACCGAATATAGAGGAATAATCACAGGCATTGGTTTTGTGCTTTCTTTATTCAAAAGCAAGGAGAATTTTAACACCGTACTAAATTTTTTGAATAACTCACCTGACAGCGGCTCTTTTTAAGCCGCATCGGGCACCACGCCAAATACAACAAAAGGAGAAAACAAAAATGAAAGAGTTAGATTTTAATACGGAAAACAGCGTCAAGGTGGTTAAAGCTGTGGGGCGCGGCCTTGTGGCAGCGTGTGCACTGGATGTGCGTCGTGCCAAAATCACTGGCGAACAGCCTGACAGAGTCCTTGAGGGCATGGCAAAGGCAGCGGGGATGTTTGTCGATATTCTCGCCAAAGAAACAGTTTTTCGCGATGCTATTGCTTTCCTATCCATGCAAGGTGTAATCATCAATTGATGGTTACGCATCGGGCACCATGCCAAATACAACAAAAGGAGAAACAAACAACATGATAGACGTAACACGCTTCACCGAGCCTGAACTCGTCAAACTCAAAGAACTAACTGACAATTCGCGTTCTGCTCTCCATCGTCTTTGTACAGCCCGGAAAGTCTGCGCAGGTTGTCAGTGGCGTAACCTCTGTATCTACTACCGCGACCTATGGCTTATCGCGCACAAGGAACTGAAAAGGAGGGGTGAATAATGCGTTATCTGGTAGACGAAATGCCACACGAACCCATCGACTGCCCATTTTGCGAACCAAAGCTGTACAAAAACGAATACATCTGTGCCAAAACAGGCGGTTTATGCGGTCGCTTCACAGAATGTCCATTCCCGGTCGAAACTCCGTATTCCTGTGATTGTCTTGTCTCTGTACCCGGCCTAATCACACGCCCTGAACTCCGCGAAGCATTGGCAGAAGCAGTAAGGAGGGCTTAACTATGCTTAAACTTTATCGCACCAGATTTACAGCGAAACAGCTTCGGGCATTAGCACGACATTGCTACGCCTTTTGCCCAGAAGGACACGCACCAATGATGTGTGAACGTAGAGAATGTGAGTTATGGGCAGTTTGCTGTGACTTACAACGTTTAGCAGTCTATGCTGCAACCCTCGCCGAGGAACAGGAAGTAACCGCTTCCAAAAATTGAAAATTCATACATTGTTAAAATTTTCACACTCGGTTACAAAATCCCAAATTCGCAAATTCCCTATTGACACCAACCCCATTATATGGTACAATATCATTGCCGGAAGGTTAGTGTGTCATCTCATTTCCCCTCATTTGCCGGTCGTTGCATCGACCGGCGCACCGGGAAGGCCGTCCTTCGCATGGGTGCAACTCCCATGTTCCCGAAACATCATCAAACCAACACAACGAAAGGAGAACAAACAAATGGCTAAGACCCCCATGATTACCCGCACCATTCAGACCACGGAGGTAAACGTTCTGTGCATGGACATCAAGCAGGGCGAACCCTTCAACACCACTGTGACCCTGCCCCGTACCTATAAGGACAACGCCGCGATGCTCAAGGCTGCCGCTGCTGTCATTGACAACGAGGAAGTCAAGGCTGTCCATGTGGTTACTTCCGAGGTCAAGGAAACCCTGTACGGCATGAAGGAGACTGACTTCATCGCCAATGCGGACATTCTGCCCGCCCGCACCGTCAAGGAGCATGAGTAAGGCTTGCCGGGAGTGCCCTATCAGAGAAATCTGTATACAGGCTTTACTCAATAAGCGTTGCCCCATCAAAACATTCAACAAGAAAAACGACAAAAAGGAGAACAGAAAATGAGCAAGACTATCACTATCACCGTATTCTCTAAGCAGCGCACAGCCAATGACGGTAAGAAGTTCAAGACCTATTTCACCACTATGCCCGGCGACGAGAAGGCAATCAAGGTCAAGTTCCGTGAAGCTTGCGGCGCACCTGAGTGCCCCGCCAACATCGACCTCATTCAGGGCCAGTGCAACATCTCCAAGGAAACTTACACTGACGTGGTGACCGGCGAGGTCAAAGCTGTTCCTGTTTTGTGGGTGTCTGATTACACCCCGAGCAAGGACGTTTACCGCGACACCAGCATGGACAAGTATTTCTAATCCATTCAGACCAACAGAAAAGGGAGCCTAAGAGATTAGGCTCCCTTTCTTATCAAGAAGGAGGATGACGAGATGGCAAAACGTGACGAAGCTGCAAAGCTACGCCGACAAATCAAGGCCCTTCAAAAGAGAGGGTATATGTTCCCTAAAGGGTACACACCAACACCCGGTGCAAATCTATATGAAGTAGCATTTTACATTGACCAATCGACACCAACCCTTCATGCAATTACAGGCATGGAACGCCGCGCACAAGAGCGCAGCATAGCAGCCCGAAAAGCAGCAGAAACCAGACGCAGGAGAGCACTAATCACAGAGCCAGAAACAACTCAAGGCTTGCCCACTGATTTAGGCAAAGTTCTCACAGAAATTCAGCGAAAGATAGACGAGTGGCAACCCCTCACAGAATGGGTAAACCCTAACACCAAAGGTGAGACATACGAGAACAGCGCGTTCACAAAACTAAAGACAAGAGATAAGAACAAACTGAAAGCAATGCTTGATATGGCTATTGCACAGGAAGGAGCACAAACCGTAGCTGCACGACTTGAAGCAAACGCAGAGATGGCAAATATGTTAGCTACGCAAATTCTGTACGGCGGCTCTGGCGACCGAACCGATTTTAACTATATGCAGGGGGAACTTGCTGGCTTTGCTCAAATAATATTAGGCCGCAATCTCTCCACTCATGAGAGCATAGACCTAGAGCAGCAAATCGAAAGCTTCATGCCAGCCTAACCACTATGAAAAAGCGCACTAACCGAGTATTTGTGGGAGACTTTGAAACAACAGTATACAAAGGCCAAGTGAATACGGAGGTTTGGGCGTCTGCTTGTGTAGAAATAGGCACCGAAGATGTACAAATCTTCCATAGTATCCATGAACAATTTGAATACTTCGTCTCCCTTGATTGTAACATCTTATGCTACTATCATAACCTAAAATTCGATGGCTCTTTCTGGCTTTCATATTTATTGCTTGACCGGAAGTTTACGCAATCAACAGAGAAGCTTGCAGACGACACAGTTAAAATGCATCAAGCAAAAGATATGAGGAACGGAGAAGTAGCCTATGCGATATCAGCTATGGGACAATGGTATCGTATCCTCATCAAAACACATGACCACATCATAGAAATAAGAGACAGCCTTAAACTTCTCCCTTTTAGCGTAAAGCGAATAGGCGAAAGCTTTGGCACAAAACACAAGAAACTTGACATGGAATATACCGGCCTACGGTACGCCGGTTGCCCAATCACACCAGAAGAACAGCAGTACATAGCAAATGACGTTCTTGTAGTAAAAGAAGCACTTGAAATTATGTTTGCAGAAGGGCACGACAAGCTTACAATAGGAAGCTGCTGCCTTTCAGAGTACAAAAAATCCGTAGGCACAAAGACATACAAGGGAATGTTCCCGAACTTATACGAAATACCAATTGACAAAGACCTATACGGCTCCCCAACAGCAGGAGACTACATCAAGCATTCCTATCACGGTGGTTGGTGCTACCTTGTGAAAGGAAAAGAAAAGCAAATAAAACACAACGGTACCACGGCAGATGTAAACAGTCTATATCCATCAATGATGAGCAGCGAAAGTGGAAACTGGTATCCATTCAAAGAGCCAACGTTTTGGAAGGGAGACTATATCCCACTTGAAGCAATGGAATTAGGTAAGTATTACTTTGTTCGCTTCACTACACGCTTTTATATCAGGCCAAACAAATTACCTTTTATACAAATCAAAAACACTTTCAGATATCGAGCAACTGAAATGCTCGAAACAAGCGATGTACTCAACGAAGAAACTGGAGAATACTGCAAGGAGATAATCAATCTCAATCACGAAGTCGTGCCTACAACAGTAACTCTCACAATGACCATGACAGATTTCAAACTATTCAAGGAGCACTATGAGCTGGTAGACTTCGAGATACTTGACGGTTGTTATTTCAACGCAGCGTTCGGCATATTTGACGAGTACATTAACAAGTACAAAGAAATTAAATTGCGCTCCAAAGGAGCACAACGAGAACTGGCAAAGCTGTTTCTCAACAACCTATATGGTAAGATGGCATCTTCCACATCATCCAGTTTCAAGGTAGCATACGATAAAGGTAACGGTGTTTTAGGTTTTTACACGCAGCCAGAGAACGATAAACTTCCCGGTTTCATAGCGGTTGGCTCTGCGATTACTTCATACGCCCGCAACTTCACCATTCGCGCAGCCCAAGCCAATTACTATGGGCCAGACAAACCCGGCTTTATTTACGCTGATACTGACAGCATACACTGTGACCTTCCACCAGAAGAAATAAAAGGAATAACTGTACATCCCAAAAATTTCTGCTGCTGGAAACTGGAAAGCTGCTGGGATACAGGATGGTTTGTCCGACAAAAGACATACATTGAACACGTTACCCATGAAGATTGTGAGCCAATCGACACGCCATATTATAATGTGCGTTGTGCTGGAATGCCTGAAAGCTGTAAAAAACTATTTCTTAAATCTATTGAGGGATGGAGTGACGATGAAAAGGAAACTATGACAGACCCCGAAAAGCAATTCCTATATGAGGACAAAGAGTACACTAAACCAATCAGGCGAACAATCGAAGACTTTACAATAGGTCTTAGTGTTCCCGGAAAATTACTGCCAAAGCGCATACCCGGCGGCGTGCTGTTGGTGGATACAGATTATAAAATGAGGTGATGGAATGACGAGAGAAGACGCAGTATTTATGTTGGAAAGATTGAAGGAGTATATAGCAGTAACACCTATTGACAAATGTACTTACTGCACTGGTTGTTCTCAGACACGAATACCAAACGAAGAATGTGAGCAGTGCATAGCTGCTGGCTTACGCGCACTCGATTTAGCAATAGAAAAAATAATGGAGGACAAGCGATGAAACCTATTTCATTTGATAAGCGTGTATGTGTTTGTGGAGGAACAAGATTTCACATGATGCCCAAGACGTTCCTCAATGGCCAAACCGCTGTTGGATTGTACTGTAGTGAGTGTGGGCAGTGGCAGAAGTGGATGAACAAGAAAGACCGTAGTAGATTTGAAGCACTACAATACAAGGAGGAAATGTGATGGATATGGATAATACGCCTTGTGATATGTGCAAAGGCTGCATAACACCTAAAATGATGGAAAAGCTTGACCCTTACGAAAGCGAGTATTATTTTTCTTGCTCTGATTGCGCTTGTTACGGTTGTGAAGATTTACATAATTGTACCGGAAAATGCTATTTTGAAAAGGAGAAAATGTAATGGCTGCTAAAATCACGTTGAACATCGAAATATGTTGCCCTATGTGCGGTACACCTGAGAGCCAAAGTGCAGCGCGGTACCCGGACGCACTGAAACCGGGTAATAGCTGGATACAATGCGCCAAGTGCGGCACATTATACAAGCCGAAGTGGCAAGGGGCTGGCAGTGGAGGAAGTGGGAAGCATGAATAAACAAGTTCTATCAACAATGTACGGCAAAATCTCTCGCCCCTTCAACGGTTACACTTGCCCTTCCTGCTGCAACCAAACCTTTGAACTCATTAGTTATCCTTCTCGTTACGCTTTCGGCCCTGACTGCTGCGGTGTCCTCGTTTGCGCTAACTGCGGGCGCTATGTCAAAATGATGTCCGACAGCGAGTGCCAGCAATTCAATCACGCATGAGAAATCCAGCCCTTACAATGGAACAGATACGCCGCGCACGGAAAACCAAAACTTGCCCATACTCTAACTCCTGCTTTGAATGCCCTATGCCGGACTGTTCCATTACCTCACAACTATCTCAAGTAGTAAACCAAACATCACTCGAGCAGGAGGAACGCGCCACCCACTCATACCGTGGCAAAATGAAAGACCGATAGGAAAACCTATCGGTCTTTCTCTATCTGTAACTGTTGATACTACAAAGCGGTAAGCTGTCCGACTGCACAACCGGCGGTCTATTCCACCCGTGCTTCCCGGTGTACACAATGTAGTTGACAACAGCAGATAGCGTCAATAAGATAACGCTTTGAGGATTGCTTCCTTGCACTTCAAATCCTTAAACCTAAAGCAACCCTTTTCGAAATAGTATCTCATGCTATCAAGGAACCAACTGTTCCGTTTCAGCATAACATAGTTTATATCGTGGTCTTCCGTGGTAACTGTAATTCTACTCGGATACGAACTGTCCGGTCTATCATCACAGTAAATCACGCCAGCGTCCGCATACTGTCTAACAGCATAGTCAGTATTCTTATACCTAATCGTAGCCAGATACTCACCGGCCCCTTTAGGCTTTTCAATGAACGCTTTGTTATCATTCAAGTACACGCACTCACTTGAATAAGCCATGTACTCATTCTTAGCAAATGCCTGATTGAAGCCGCTTTCCTTCTGTGCTCTGCTTGCGCTATCCACATAGCCCTGTTCCATTACAAAGCCAACGCCGCGCAGGAACTTAGTATCATCCCTCAGTCTTGAGGAAATACCCATCTCCGTATAATACGGATTGATGATACTGACCGGGTTACTCAGCATAAAGACAGGAACATATCTTGTTTGTTCGCCCTGACCTCTGGCAATACTGGTATGCACAGACAGGAACTTTCGTATCTCGTCAGGGCAGTAGTGATTAGTCTCACTCTGAAATTCATCAAACAGTATCCTCTTTACATCACTGAATATATGACTATACTTCTTTATCTGGTCGGCGCTATTCAGCGCAAGAGCATACCCGCACCCTTCGCCATCCAGATACAATTCATGGAAAATTCCTCCGGCCTTAGACTTACTCGTCATTTCCATATCAGGGAAAAATAGCGTTCTAATATCCTTAAAGAATTTCTCGGCGCAATCGTCCATCTCATACTTATACCGATACAAGAGCGCGAACTTTTCGTGTTTATCCTTCCACCTGTTCACGCAAAGTCTTCCAAAGTATGTCGTTTTACCGCCTGTTCTGTTAGTCGTACAAATGTAAATTTCTGGCTTGTTTCCATTGATGTCCATTAGGGACAGTAGTTTAGTTCCATCGTAATATTGAGGTTTCATAAAATTCCCTCCCACTAAATTTTACCATACCCCTTGACAAATGTCAATAGATATGTTATATTTATTATAGAAAATTTCGGAAAGGAGATTGTCATGGACGCTAACACCATTACCACCCTCATCACCTCTGTTGGCTTTCCTATCGTTGTCTGTTTGATTTGCTTTTGGTACATCAACAAGATGCAGGAAACGCACAAGGCAGAGACGCATGAACTATCCGAAGCTTTGAACAACAACACCATCGTAATGCAGAAGCTTGTGGACAAACTGGATAAGGGGGAACTGTAAAATGAAAATCATTGAACCCCAGTATGTTTGGAACGGTGAACTCACCAAACGAACACAGCCCATCTATCGCATTATCCTGCACCACGCAGCGGCTTCCCATTGTTCCGCTGTTCAGGTGCATAGCTGGCACAAAGCCCGTGGCTGGGTAGGCATTGGCTATCACTTTTTCATCACCAAGGATGGTGACATTTACCGTGGCCGCCCCATCGATTGTATCGGTGCCCACGCTGGCGGCTACAACCTCGACAGTATCGGTATCTGTTTTGAGGGCAACTTTGAAAAGGAAGTCATGCAGAACGCGCAGGAGGAAGCGGGCCGTGAACTCGTCAAGGGCCTTACCTCTTACTACAAAACCATCAAGGTTGTCCAGAAGCATTGCGACGTAAACGCAACGGCTTGTCCGGGAAAGAATTTCCCGTTCGACTATATTGCACATGGCATTGTGCCGGATAGTGACCCGAAGGAGGAAACTGTGTACGGTATCGAAGTCGCAGAGATTGCACGGGGGGCAACAGGCCCGGATGTACTGATTTTGCAGAAAATGCTAATCGGCAACGGGTTCTCTTGTGGTCGCACCAAAGCTGACGGTCAGTTCGGAGCCAACACGGAACAGGCAGTTAAAGACTTCCAGAAGTCCCGGAGCATTTTAGTCGATGGCATTGCTGGCAAGCAAACGTGGTACAAACTATTCTTGAAGGAGGACACACATGGCAGTTAAAAAAATCGATGAAATTATGGCAGCTGTGCGTGCCCGCATTGGAGAGGATACTTCTGACGAAGCCCTTTCCTTCGTGGAAGATATCCACGACACCCTGAACTCTCTGTCTTCTCCTGACAATGAAAATTGGAAGCAGAAGTATGAGCAGAACGATGCAGAGTGGCGGGCAAAGTACAAGGAAAGATTTTTCAATCCTGATAAGCCTGCTGACCCTGACCCCGAGCCGCAGCCTGAACCGGCTGAAAAGCTCACATTTGACAAACTTTTTGAACAAGGAGGAAACTAACAATGGCAAAACGTATCGCAGTTTCTACGCTGAACGCCAGCACGATTGATATTCTGAATACCATTCGTGCCAACGCCAGCGCAGAGTATCAGGACAGTGTTCCTGCTGTTGCTAAAGCAACCGACATTCCCAAGGTAGGCGAGGTGCTGTATGGCTATCCCGCTCTGGCTAATCAGTTCCTGTCTTCTCTGGTTAATCGTATCGCTCTGGTGCGTATCAAGAGCGCGGTGTTCAACAACGCCTATGCTCAGTTGAAGAAGGGCTATCTCGAGTTCGGCGAGACTGTTGAGGAAGTGTTCGTCAACATCTGCAAGGCTCGTGAGTTCTCTGCTGAGAAGGCTGAGAGCCGTGAACTGAAGCGTTCTCTCCCCGATGTCCGCACCGCTTTCCACGCGATGAACTATCGCGTACAGTATCCTATCACCGTTCAGGATGAAGACCTCCGCATGGCTTTCATGTCTGCCGAGGGCGTGACCGACCTGATTGCCCGCATCGTGGACAGCGTGTTCACCGCCGCCGAGTACGACGAGTATCTGCTGTTCAAGTATCTGCTTATCAAGGCTATTTCTCACGGCAAGATTTACCCCAAGGCGTTTGACGCCGCTGACATGAAGAATGCCGCCAAGGCGTTCCGTGGCATGAGCAACAAGCTGACCTTTATGAGCACTGAGTACAACAACTCCGGTGTTCATACCACCACTCCCCGCGATGACCAGTTTATCTTCATGGACAGCGAGTTCAATGCGGCCTATGATGTGGACGTTCTGGCTGCTGCGTTCAACATGGACAGAGCGACATTCACCGGTCACCTCATTCTGGTTGACGATTGGACTACCTTCGACAATGACCGGTTCTCCGTAATTGTCGATGCCAGCGACCAGCTTGAGCCTGTCACCACTGCTGAACTGACCCTGATGGCAAACGTCAAGGCTGTCATCGCTGACCGTGAGTGGTTCCAGGTGTACGACAACCAGTCCAAGATGACTGAAAAGTACATCGCTTCCGGCGAGTATTGGAACTACTTTTACAATGTGTGGAAGACCGTTTCCAGTTCTCCCTTCTCCAACGCTGTCGTGTTCGTTGATGATGCTGTCACTATCGCGGCTCCCGCGAAGTTCAACGCTGAAATCCTGAGCATTGACAAGAGCGAGGAAGGTACGGTCATCACTATGACCCCGGCTCTGGATACCGCTGCCATCAACAACTACAACTACAAGTTCATCCAGACGGGCGACATGGTTGCCCAGAAGATTGCCGTTCATCCTTACGGCGCGTTTATCTTCTCTCCCAACGCTACAAACTGCAAGATTGAGTGCGAGTTGGGCGGCGCTACTTACAGCACCGCTGCCGTGTTCGATTATGCTGCTGCCAGCGTGGGTGACATGGTGGAACTGGTCAAGGCCTAAACCAATAGGGAGAGGGGTAACACCCTCTCCCTCTCCAAGGAGGAAAAGATATGAAAGTATTTCCTGATGGAAAACTGTATATCATAAGCGGTTGCCCTTGCGACCCTGACTATGAGCACACTTTGTACTGGCCTAATAAGGAAGGGCAGCACGCCTATTTCCTCACAAAGGCTAAGTATCGTGTGGACAACATGAGTTACCAGAGGGCAAAGCGCGGTAGGGTGCGAGTGCAGTATAAGGTTGAAGACCTGTACGACTGCAACTATATTGCTTTCCAGAACAGTTCGTTTGGGAACAAATGGTTCTATGCTTTCATTGATGATGTTACCTATGTGAATAATATCACCAGTGAAATTAGCTATACTATTGACGTTATCCAGACGTGGATTACTGAGATGGATTTGCAGCAGTGCTTTGTTCTGCGTGAGCACGCAGCAACGGATAATGTAGGCGATAACCTTTTACCAGAAGACGTAGATACTGGTGAAATGACAGCAATGACGTTATGGTCCCCTGTTATTCCGAACAGCCCCATGAAGATAGTAGCTTGTCAGACAACTACATCAGATGGTTCTGCTGTTATAGACGGCACGTTTTATGGAAATACATATGCTCAAGCAGTGTTTCTCAAATATGACGCTACCTCGGACGGCTATAGTCAATTAACATCTTTCCTTAGACAGAGCGGTGTCCTTGACAATAGACAGGTACTTACCTCGATTTTCATGTGCCCTGAAAGCTTGTTAATTGAAGGCACCGCAACGCCTACAAGTATTGGTACCGCAAACGAATATCTATTGCCTGTAGCTACATTATTAAAAAGAAGTGACGGAACTGTTGTAAAAAACAAAAAGTTAAACACCTTTCCTTATACTTATTTGAATGTCACCAACCTCTCCGGACAAGTTGAAAATTATGCGTACGAATATTTCTCAAGCTGGGGTGGCGAGGAACATAAACCAAGATTTGGGCTATGTAAAAGTTATGGTAGAGTGTTAAGTTTAACCTTAACGCCAGAGGGGTATAAGTGCGGCATTTCATTAGGCACAAACTTCAACCACTGTCTTACCTACGATAGCTTCCCTGAATGCGCGTGGTGTACTGACCAGTTTGGAAACAGACTGTTGATGGCTGGGCTATCCGCTGGCATTGGTGCTTTAGCTGGGGGGCTTACTGGTGGCGCTGCTGGTGCTGTAATTGGCGGTGTAACTGGTGGATTGCAGGGATTTATGTCTGGTGGGACTGGCGCTGCAAGCGCAGGTGATGTACCTTATTCAGCATATGATACGCCACACGGTGGAGAACGATTAGACCTCGGAGGAAAACGAATTCAAGGCGGTGCAGCAGGGTTAAAATACGCCGAGTTGGCTGAAGGTGAAGTACGAACTGCTTTGGCCCTTGCTAAAACTCCACTTAAACCATTGAACCCTGTCATTCATGCTGGGAGTGGAAATGACCTATTCAACAACGGTAGATGGGGTTTCTACTACGCACAAATGCAGCCCCTTCCTGAGTACATCGACCGCATTGATGATTACTTCTCCCGTTACGGCTACACCACCAACAAGTTAAAAGTTCCCAACATCTCTTCCAGACCTCAGTGGAACTTTGTCAAGACCGCAGATTGTAAAATCGGAGGCTCTATTCCCTGCACAGACGAAGCGGAAATTTGCAGCATCTTCAACAAAGGTGTAACCTTCTGGAAACACCCCGAAAATGTCTGCAACTATTCCCTCGACAATAGTCCGACATAAGGAGGGCAACATGGCAAGACGTAAAACAAATTTCTGGGAAAGCGCTATAATGAATAACGCTACCTATATCCAATACTACAACCGCCTCATTGAACTCTCCATTGCTATGTTCGACTGGACAGGTCTTCCCGACACAATTGACCCCCGGTTCCTTGAACTCACCTTGTTCAAATATGGTCAAGCTGTGTTCTTCGAGGACGAAGTGATGGGCTATCTCGCCCTCACTAACGCTGTTCAGGGCGGCTTTGACGTATACGGATACCCGGTAGCGTCCCGCGCTTATTCCCCGTACAACAACTATCAGAAAAACCTCACCCTTGATGATAGCGTTATCATCTACAATAACTATCTTCGCAAACCTTCTTCTCTGGATGTTGAGGTCTTCGCCAAACGTTTGTACAATCTCGACAGAGTGATTGACGTAAACGCCAACGCGCAGAAAACACCTGTACTCATCAAGTGTGCTGAAACGCAGCGGCTTACCATGAAAAACCTGTACAAGGAATTTGATGGTAACAGTCCCGTAATCTTCGGTGACAACGGACTAAATGACGCGAACTTCACAGTTCTCTCCACGGAAGCACCCTATGTCGCTGACCGTATCTACCAGTTGAAGACACAGATTTGGAACGAAGCCCTCACCTATCTCGGTATCTCCAACATCAACGTGCAGAAGAAGGAACGTCTCATTACGGATGAAGTCTCCCGTAACATGGGTGGCGTCATCGCTTCCCGTTATTCCCGCCTGAATGCTCGACAGAACGCTTGTGAGAAAATCAACAAGATGTTTGGCCTGAATGTCTGGTGCGAATACCGCGATGATTACCGCGAACTGGACGAGGAACTGGAAGACGTGGATGACGATGACGAGCAGAAGCCGGAGGTGAAAGAGGATGAGTAAGTACACAACCGAAGTCCGCTTCATTTGTGAAAATGCTGCTGGTCTTATCGAGTCTCTGGGCGAGGGTGCCATTGAGGATATCATCACGAAAGCCGCGCCCAAGGTTTTCAATTTCGACTTTCCTATCTTCGATGAAAGTTACCGTCTGACGCTGGAAAAGCAGATACTCCGTGCCTATTACACGCGAGAAATTTGTGAGGAAACTGTTGGTTTGTGGAAACTTCGCCTAAACTCTCGTCTCAACCTTATCATGCCGAAGTATAACCAGCTTTATGAAAGCGCCCGTTTGCAGTTCAACCCCATGTATGACGTGGACTACAAGCGGTTTGGCAGCAACAGTGGTCAGGGGCAAAGCAGCGGTTCGTCTCAGGCTCAGAATATGCACAGCGACACACCCCAGAATGGTTTGTCTTCTGTGCTGTCTGGCGAATATCTGACTGACGCTGACGTGTCAGATAACAACAGCAACAGCCAGTCCTCAAATAGTGGGCAGTTCGAGGAAACGATACAGGGCAAAACTGCCGGGAGTTCGTATTCCCGTCTGTTGAAAGAATATCGACAGACGTTTTTGAATATTGATAACATGGTAGTAAACGAGTTGAATGACCTTTTCATGGGTCTATGGTAAGGAGGTACTATGGCTGATTACAATCCCAAATATTGGCCGTGGTCGCAGAAGGTCTTGCCCCTGACGTATGATGAAAGTCTCAGCTACTACGAGGTTTTGTGTAAGCTGAGAGACTACGTTAACGAAATGGGCAAGAGACTGGACAACTACGGTGAACAGGTACTTGCCGCTTCCAAGGCGTATACGGATGGAGAAATTGCAAAGAGTATCCAGCAGTACAATCAGGCTTTGGAGCAGCTGTCCAGCGACTACAACCAGTTCGTGGACAACGTGACAGGCGCGTTGCAGGGTTTCCAGAACCAGATGGACACCAACTTCCAGCGGCAAGACAATGAGATTGCCGGTGGCAGGGCGTACACGGATACGAAGATTGCACAGAATAATGAGTGGCTGCTTGAGCAGATTAGCCAGCAGGTCATCAGCGTTACTGTGCTCAACCCGTTTACCGGTGAACGTGTGTCTATTCAGGACATGATTGACTATCTGTCCGTACTGCACATGACCGAAGCTATCGCTGTTGATGGCATTGTCACCGCGAACAGAACTGTCAACAAGGTTATCTCTTACAACGCCACCTGTACGCAGTTGGTGAACAACGGTAAGAATATCTTTGCTCAGGCATAAGGAGGATTGAATATGTATGTTGACGAGTGGCTGACGGAAGTTAACGAAATTGAGTTTGTGGGTAGTAGCATGGAAAGCTGCAATCAGCTTATCAACTATTGCCAGCAGAACCAGATACCGTATTCCGCGCAGATTGACTACAACGCTAACGGCATGAAGTACACGCTGACTGCCAAAGCTAACAATGAAGTCGCTTATGTGATGATAAGAGACTACAAAAATCGTGGAGGTAACTAAGCATGAAAACTACAGCTAACTATGGGTACAAGCAGTATGAAGGCAGCGATATCTTTAACCCGCTGACCGTTGAAGCGCAGAACATTCAGAGCATTGACAACAATATGGGCAAGAACAGGGACGCAGCTGTTCAGCTAGCTACGGAGATTAAAAGTGGCACGGTGCACGCTATTACTCGGAGTACACCGGGCGCTGCTGTGATTAGGTTCGTGGCTACCAGCGATTGGGCGCAGGGCGATACCTGTACCGTGGACGGTGTTCAGGTGTCTACGCTGCTGCCGACCGGTGAGACGCTGCCCGGCGGTGCGTGGAAGATTAACAGCAATGTGCTGGCGGTTCTGACGGGGACGCTGCTGACGGTGTTCACTACGGCTCCTGCTGGCGGCGGTACGGATATTGATGCGGACACGTTGCAGGGGCATGATGCGGCGTATTTTATGAGCAGAGAGGACGGCGCGCTCAAGAGCGTTGGTAGCACAGTGCTGCTGAACAATGGCAACTGGACGCCGAGTGGTAGTGTGTATGTGCAGACTGTTGCGGTCGGCGGCGTGACTGCTGAGAGCAATGTTGTAACCAGTCCGAGTGCTACGGGTTGGGCTAAGTCCCAGGAGAATAATGTAAGATGCACGGCACAGGCGAATGGTACGCTGACGTTCACCGCGGACAGTATTCCTGACGCGAGTATCTACTTCAATGTGATTATCGTTGGCTAAGTAGCTTTCGTTGTGTTAGTGGGTGGGCGGTGTCTATTGGGCATGATTGCCACGACAGCCGGGTGCGGGTCTTCCGTGGGTAACTATTTTGGAAAGGAGTATTACAATATGATTGTAAATGCTGGATATAGAGGTAAGATTGGTGCGGGAGCGCCGAAGTTTACCTATACGGGACAGTATAATATTCGGAAAGATGGTGTGGTAGAGCTGTTGACCAGTGGCACCATTGTGTTCCTTGAGCCGAAAGTCATTGACGTGTTTATGGTTGGTGGCGGCGGGGCTGGTGGCACTTTCACATATAATCATGACACTGCTGGCGGCGGTGGCGGGGGCGGTTACACACGAACAGTTCGGCGTGTAAGCGTATCGGCTAATACGGATATCCCTGTTACTGTAGGGGCAGGCGGAGCAGTAAATACAAGTGGTTATGGTCGCGGCGGTCAAGGCGGAACAACTATTTTCGGCGACGTGAGCACCGGGGGCGGTTTAGGCGGGCAGGGATACCCCGGTACTTCGGAAGCCGGAATGGGCGGAGATGGGGGTTCTGGTGGTGGTGGCGGCGTTCGTTCCAACTCTGACGGTGGAGTTGGCGGTAGCAACGGCGGAAACGGAGAAGCTGGCACTGACTATTCCGGCGGCACCGGGCAGGGAAACACCACCAGAGAATTCGGCGAAGGCAATGGAAAACTCTATGCTGGCGGCGGCGGTGGTGGCAGATATATGTATGCCCAAAGCCCCGTTGTCTCGATGGGTGGCGCTGGCGGCGGCGGTAGCGGCGCGTGGTCTTCCGGCAGTAATTCCCAAGCAGCCGCGGCAGGTGTTGCTAATACAGGTAGCGGCGGTGGTGGCGGCGCGCGCGGCGTATCTTCTGGTAGACAAAATGGTGCTTCTGGTGGTTCCGGTATCGTGTGTTTCCGTGACGCACAGGCATTGCCGGAGTTGGCTGGGACGTGGGTGCTGAATAATAGGATGTATGCACCGGAGAATGATGTTTATTTCAATAACCAACAGTTCAAAAGTGGTGACGCCTCTAATCCTAACCGAGGTACTGGGATAAACCTAAGTTGCACGGCCTCAAAAATTTGGTACACCTCTTACCCGTCCGGGTATGACGTAACGGTGTATACATTCTCAACTAACTCGTGGGGAAGTGACAAGCTCAACTATATAACCTTCTCCGCAGGTGCAACCGCTTCCGACGAGTTCCGCGCATGGCTGGCGAGTAACGCGACAAAACAGTAAGCTGAATAATCGGTTCAGGAGTGAGGGCGAAAGCCCTCACTCCTTTTCTGTCTAAGCTTGATAAAATTTTATTGTGATAAAAATTTTTTCTCATAAGAGTTAATTACTTAACAATTTATACATTTTTATTTTACTAATAAATGAGCGCAGGTTTGGCGCAAACGAGCGAAGCGAGTTTTCCAATGTCAAACCGTCAGGTTTGACCGCGAGTGAGCGAAGCGAGTGAGCACCTTCGTCGGTGAGCGTAGCGAACGAATAAAATGTCGCAGGTTTACCTGCGACCGAGCGAGCGAAGCG
>ERZ1034928.489-NODE-489-length-17987-cov-5.817031_pt1 | contig 17987 bp, 20 predicted proteins | sample MGYA00520627_ERZ1034928 | MGnify/ENA primary metagenome ERZ1034928 (study PRJEB33766, sample SAMN09781755) | gut metagenome | biome: gut microbiome | host: Homo sapiens | place: Madagascar | study: EMG produced TPA metagenomics assembly of the PRJNA485056 data set... | reverse complement strand
ATCTTACTCCGTGCGGCAAAGGAACCCAAGGAGAAGACGATGTCCTACGATGGATTTTTCGGCGCACTTCGCGCCGACCAGCAGAAACTGGTAGACCACGGGCTTAGCCCGTATCCAACCGACGCTGAACTCGTTGGCTACGTGATCGACGTCGACGATCGCGTCCGTGCTCTTTATAAAGCGCTCCGAATGGAGGCTTACCGCGATTACCGCGGTATCTGGCGCGTTGGCCCCCTCGGCGTGAATCCGGTGCGCTATGAATAAGGCTATGCAGCAAGGAGCTTCGTCTGAAGAGGCGCAGGATTTTCAGCCAGCTAGCTCGCAAGCTCCGTGCGAGCATTCTTTGAACAGGAAAGCTCCAACGGTTGCGGAGATTTGCACTAAGCTGGCCGACATGGGTATAAACATTGGTTTCGACAGGCTAGAGAATCGGCCAATGAAAACAGGCCCGTTACCGTGGGATGAATCTGACGCGATTCGCCGCATAACGGATGTTGATGACATTAGATTGTTCGCTCTCCTGCAAGAGACTGTCGGTTTGCGCAAGAAAGCCGATCTCGATATGGCGCTCACAATCTATTGCGACGACAACGCATACGATCCGTTGCAAGACATGTTAAACGCCCTTAAATGGGATGGCGTTGAACGTGCGGAGAGCCTGTTCGTGGATTATCTAGGAGCGGCCGATACGCCTTACACGCACGCGGCCACAAGCACGTTCCTAAGTGAGGCTGTCGCACGCGCCTTTCATCCAGGCGTGAAGGCTGATTACATGCCGATTTTGGTCGGTCCCGGCGGTATAGGCAAATCGAGCCTCGTAAGGGCCCTCGCTGTCGAGGAGAGGTTTTTCACTGATTCCATAAAAAACCTCGGCAACGTGAAGAAAACGGGGGAGGACAACGACGGCAAATGGATAGCGGAGCTTCCGGAGCTTTCGGGGATGAGCGGTCGAAGCCTTGAGGGTGTGAAGGCTGGCATTACTCGGCAAGCTGACGAGTACCGCGAATCGTATGCTCGCCGAACGGCATCGCATCCTCGGCGCGTTGTCTACATCGGCACCACTAACGAGGCTGGCTTCATCCGCGAACGCACTAGCGGGGCACGGCGATTCTTGCCGATTCTCTGTGCGGTGGTTGAACCGACGAAAGATCTATTCGCTTGCGATGCGAAGGCCGAGATGAAGCAGGTCTGGGCGGAGGTGAAGACCTGGATGGAGCAAGAAGATTCAAGGTTTTCGACGGTTCTCGATCGAGAGATGGAGGTTGAGGCTGCGAATCAGCGAGCGTGCTTTATGGACGAGGACCCTCGTGAGCAGATCATCAACGCGTATCTGGCAGAGAACGATGATCATCTAGTCTGCACCTTCGAGATTATCGATAAAGCGTTGCATATGGACAGAAGTGCGGCGCTATGCAAAGAAGTCGGAAGTATCCTGTCCAGCCGATGTCCCGGTTGGGTGCTGGCGGGCAAGCGCCTGTGCGGTGCATACGGCAAACAAAGATGCTGGGAAAAACGCTAAGTGCCGTTGCGGTGTCGAGGCGATATAGTTCCGGCACCTCATATTGCTTGATTGAGCTGGTGTTTTATTACGAAGTGCCGCAGGTGCCGCAAATTTCAAAACTTTTCTCATTTTTTTGCGGCACTTTCGGCACCAGAAAATATTTGTCCAGTTCAAAGTGCGCTTCTGTTGTCGCGGAGATTATCTCTGCGACACTTTAAAGGCACTCGAGAGGCGATTGCCTCGTGCGTCTTTATGGGGGCGATATGGGCGATTTTAGCAAGGGCGCCCGAATTAACGTCAGGTTAAGCGCCGCCGAGCGCGATGCTCTTCGGCGGCGCGCGGAGCTTGCCGGCGTCACGGTTAGCGAATACGTGCGTCGGCGCGCGCTGAGCGATGGCGATAGGGCTGTGGTCTATGTTGATGAATCTGAGCTTAAGAAGTTATTTGTTCAGCTCAGGCGAGTGGGCTCAAATTTGAACCAATGCGCTCGCGAACTCAATACTCACCACAATCCTGCATGTGTAAACGATGCTTTGCTAAATGCTTTCGATGCTGTGGCTAAAGCGTCAGAGGACGTCTCGGGCTTTATTTCGGAGTCACGCAAGTTAATTTGAGACAGGGAGTTAAACATGAATGAGGAGAGCGAGGGCGGCAGCATGTTCCGCCGTGTGGGATTGGCGGGTGGCCGGGCTCAGATTGTCCCGGCGGAGATTAATCTTCTTAACCCGCAACGCGAGGGGGAAGCAGGCTACCTGTATTTTGTTTGGCCATTCGTAGAGGGTGGGCGCATCGATCTTGACGCGGCCATTAAAGGACAGGCGCCGTCTCCTTTGTCAGGCTATTTTACGGACTACGTTGACCTGTACGCCATGGGCCGCCACGACACCCCGCTGCTGCGTCCGCATTTCGAGGAGATGCAAGCTGATTTCTTTGAGTTGATGGAGCTCGTTATCGCAGCTGTGGAGCCCGACATCCCGGAAGGCGCGAAGTGGTCGTACGCATTTTGCCTCTGCGATTGCTTTGGCTCTGAGGTTCCGGTGGGGACGGGTTTCGGCTTCCAAAAGGGGGCATGCTAACCATGCGAGGCTCGTCGATGCAAAGAGAGCGGTTTTTCAAGCTTGCGGTAATCGTTCTGTGCGGCATCGCGGCGGGGCTGGCGACGGCCCCGCTCGGGGTTCCTATGTTGTCGGCGGCACTGACCGGGGCGAAGGCGGATTTTTCGGCCCTTTCCTCTATGATCTTCGCCAGCGATCAGGTTGCAGCGCTGCTGCGGTACCTCTCCGGTTTGACCCAAAGCTTCGGCGGATTCTGCAGCCTTCTGCTGTGGTGCTTGGTTTCGGGCGCAGCGGTTGGGCTCGCTTTGCTGTGCATGTATTTGAACGAGGCCGATCGAAGCGTCCGCGAAGGCGTTCTCGGCGATGCGAAGCTCATTGAAGATGTGAGGGAAATCCGCAGGCGCAACGATTTTTGGGAAACCAAAGAGGAGCCGGAGAGCGCCGGGCTCGTGTTGTCGAGCTCGCGCAAGGGCTACATTTACGACAGTGGTGTGCCCCATTTCGCTATTGTTGGTAAAACTGGTAGTGGTAAGACATGGCTAATAAACTTGCAAACGCTTCATTTAACGCTGGCGAAAGGATGGAATCTGATTATCACTGGCAAAGAAGAGTTGCTCGAGCTGACGGGGAAAAGGCCATGGAGTTAGGCTATAGTCGCGTTGTCTTCGACCTAAGGGGGTATCCCGGTGCAAGCGGATTCAATCCGGTTGGTTTGATTGCCGACTACGCAGAGGCGGGTAAGATTGACATGGCCCAGCGCACGGCGCGGCAGACGGCCGCCGATCTGATTCCGCTCGGCGGCGAGAGCAACACGTACTTCCCCAAAGCCGCCCGCTCTGCGCTTACCGCCTGCCTGCTCATCGTTGCCATGGCCGACGTTCCTCGCGAGCAGAAGAACATGGCAAGCGTGTGCTACCTGGTGAACAGAGGGACCACCGGCGACGGCAAGGACCCGTCCCTTCCGCTTAAGGAATTCATCAGGGGTGAATCGGTGGGCTCGGACCACCCAGCATACGGCGCTGCCGCCGATTTCCTGTCCGATGGCGGCATGACCACGGCGGGCAAGAACGTCCTCAGCACGCTCAAGGAAGCCCTCGCCATATTCAACGACGAGGGCGTCCGCCGCATCACTGCGAAAAGCGACGTCTCTATCCGTGATATGATCCGCGAAAAGACGGTCATTTACATGCACCTGCTCGAAGAAGGCGACCCCTACATGGTGCTGATGAGCATCTTCCTGAACCAGTGGTGGCGCGTTGCCCAGGAGGAGGCCCGCGGAAACTGCGGTCACCTCCCCAGGGAGACGGCCATCTTGGGCGACGAGTGGGGCAACCTCCCGGTCGTATCGGCCTTACCGGAGATCGTCACCCTTGGCCGCAGCTACAGGCTCCATGCTTATTGCTTTACCCAGGATTTAAAGCAGTGGAACAAATACAGCAGGCCGGGAGATCAGAACGCCGGGCGCGACAAGATCCTCGGATCCATGGGCGGCAAGGTGGCGTTGTCGCTGGCGAGCCCCGAGGACTTCCAGTACTTCACGCGCCTCGTGGGCAAGCGGACGGTGCGCACGCGCAGCCAGGGCACCAGCAAACAGGGTTTCGGGCCAGGCTCCCGGGCCGGCAGCAGCGACAGCTATTCCGAGCGCGCCGACGACCTCATCCATGAATGGGAATGGCAGAACCGCGTGCCGGTACGGGATGGCCTTATCTGCATCAAGGGCGGCGAGAACTCCAAGCCGGGCAGGGAAGGCGTGTTCCGCATGCCGGTTGCCTATGCCAGCAAGACCCCGGCCGCCGAGTTTTTCGGCTTGGGCGACGAGGCCGAGTGCGATGCGAAGAAGGCCCGATTCCATGAGAGGATGGAGGCGGCGGCGAAGGGTTGCGCCGCCGCACCGGTGCCGTGTTGGATGCCGGACCTGAGCCCTTCAGAGGGAAGCCCGGCCGAAGCCGATTCCATCGCCGACGACGAGTTCTCGGCCTGGGACTAGGCGGCGATCCAATTGACCGCGATCAAGCAGGTCTCGGTGACCTCGGCGGCGCATTTGAAATCGCTCAGCGGGTATCTCAACGACGAGCGCGTCCTCATGCGCGATTCCCAAAACCTGGTCGACGAGTCCCGCTGGGCCGAGGAGATGGACCGCACCCGCGAGGCGTACGGCCACAACTCGCCCAGCAGGGCCGGTGCGAAGGTGACCTACATGTACCATCATGTGCTCGGTTTCAACCCCGACGAGTGCTCGTGCAACGGCGGCCCGATGACGCCGGAGAGGTGCATGCGGTTCGCCAAGGAATGGGTGCAGGCCCGCTACGCGAACCAGGAGGCGGTGTGGGTGCTGCACAAGGAGCACTGCGCCGCCGACAACACCGACCGCTATGCCGTGCACGTCGGCATCAACCGCACGGACCTCGAAACGGGCAACCGCTTGCACGAGGGGCTGGGCCGCGCGGCGAAGGTCGCGCGCGCGAACGCCGTGCGGGAGATGGACGCCAGGTGGGGGCTGCGTCAGCTCGAAAAGGGCCAGCGCAACTCCCGCGTCCATGCCATGCAGCCGACCAGGGCCGAGAGGGAGATGCGGGCGAGGGGCGCTGTGCCCGACAAAGACATGATGCGTCAATGCGTCGCACGCCATGTGCGCGAGATTGCGCAGGAGGCCCCGGAGGGCAACCGCATGCGCGAGCTGGCGTCGCGGCTCAAAGCCGATGGCATAGAGATGACCGTCGGCAAGAGCGCCAAGCAGGTGCAGTTTGGGCGTGAGGGTAGCGACCGAAAGATCGGCGGTTGGCGTTTGGGTCGTGGGTTTTCTGCTGGCGGCCTGGCTGCGGGCTTGGGGATCGGTGCCGCCAAGCAGCTCAGCAATGAGATCTCGCAGGAGATGGAGCGCTAGTGCAGACGTCTGCTTTTCTATCGGTCTGTCTGGGTTCGGGGTCCCGGGCAGACCAGCTTGCGTCGGGTATCGACCCGGTGCAAAAGGCGCAGCCGGACCCACGTGCCGAAGGCGCGCGGAAGCCGAGCGAGCAGGCCCCGCAGGGCAAGATCGAACGTACTCGTGAACGTGCCGAAGGCGCGTTTGTGAGTACGTTCGTACATCTTGCAACCATGGTGCTGGATGCCCGCATGTCGGGCGAAAGCGCCGTGGTTGTGAGCAGCGGTTGAGCCGCCGCCAGCAAGAACGCGACCTATGGGGAGCGCTCGCGCGCCGCGTGCGGCGACCCGCTGCGAGAGCCGGGCATCCGACGGACGGCGAGGTCACCCGAGCCGTCGCGCCGGGGCACGGCGGCGTGAGCGCAGCGCGCAGTGATGCCGACCTATGGGGAGGCATCGAGCGGAGCGCGAAGCGAGAGCGAGGCGTAAGCCGAGCGGGCTTCGCCGCTTAAAGGCGGCGAAGCATCGGCCTGCGGCCGACAATGCATGCAGCGAAGCGTAATGCATCGGGCGAATGCCCGATACGCGCACGATTGTGGTTTCTGCTGCTTTTACGCACGCTGCAAACGGGGGAAACGGCCGCGCAAACCATGGAGTGTCTGCTCGGCCTTCGGACGTTCCTCAATCGGGCATCACTTACGGGAATGGTGCGTGACCTACTATGCGATAGCGCGTATAGGCGTTGGACCCTGATGTCTGATGGCGGGCTGATGTTAGATGCCTCATATCTTCCAGCATGGAGGCTCCGATGTGCTAAGTATAATCCTTATAGATAGTTGCGTAGCCAATTGGGCATACTGGGGTCGTCAATTGCCCAGGACTCTTCTTCGCTCTCGCCCTCTTCCCAGTTGCTCTCGTCCCCGTCAAAGAATTTATGGCGGTTGCATCTGTACTTGACTACGTTATCGCCTTCTCGGCGGTATTCGTTCCAGTATTTCTGCTTGCCGTGGCCGTTCCATTCTCGCGTTCTGTAGATAACCATGATGACTCCTTTCGGACTTAAGCGTACATGTGCGAGATGAATAGATCTGGTTATGTTGGATCTGGTTACGTTGCCGGTGATGGTTGGACTTGCTGCGCCGTTGGTAAGCCGACTAGGCGGTTGGGCCGCTATAAACGGCACTATAAGCATTTACATAAAACCACGCTTGTATTTAAAACTTGTGAGTTACGCGAACATATGCGTTTGGCTGTCCGCTTTACACAGATAGCGCCAAGCGAATTAGCACCATTTGATTTATGATGCCGAGAATAATCAGTATTACCAAGCTGGCAATTGCAGCGATGCAAGCCCGCTTTACCCATTTGTCTGCAGTGCTGTTATTTTGACTCACCATTTTCTGTTCACCTTTCTTCTAGAGCGATTTTTTCAAAACTGCAGTTATTCCGAGCAACGCGATAGGTGTGCTCGCGGCAATGCCGCCGACCGTTAAGAATTCGCCCAGCCTGCGTGGCTTTTTCTTTTTCGTGGAGCAAGCCTCTTCGAACCGCGACAATTTTTCATACACCGCTGCTTTCCCCTCTGTCTCGCACTTGAACGATTGCGATGAAGGCGAAAGAGCCGAGGATATGCTATCGAGGTCGATGGAGGACCGCGGGCTGCAAGGACGCGCGTTTTCAACTATCAGGGATGCAGCCTGCGATGGCGTCAGCACGGGAACTTCTGAATCGTTTCTTTCTATTTTGCAATTTAGGTTTGCATTAACCAGAATCGGCACGATTTCCAGATTCGCATTATGATTTGACCGAAATGGCTCGAGCGCATTTTGTACAAAATGACATTTCCTAGCAAGCTCAGACGGCACATCGTAGCGTAGTTTGTCGCAATGCAAGATGCCTTTCGCATCTACCGTTAGACGCTTGCCCTTCTTATTTTTCACCTCGCAAACATACACGATGCCTTCTGTTAAAACGACTAGATCGACCTCGCATTTTTCCCCTGCGTCTTCAAGAGCGACATTGTTCAGCAATCTATGGCGTATCCCAGTTTTTCCTAATTCGAAATCCAACACGCTGAACGCAAGATGCTCGCCTTTAACGCCACGCGTGAGCTCAGCAATCTTTTTACCCCTGCCTCTCAACTCCTTATATAAATTTTTGTAGCACTCTTCGTTTTCCAAGTTTGCGGCTTCTGCGCGCAGTTTCACGTTCTCTGCAACATCCCAATAGTTAGCAAACGCCCCATCGTGAATCTCTCGATACCTCCCGACAAACGCATCTTGCTCAGAGCGGTATTTCGACAGCAGGTCCTGCAACGCCGAGCCATTGAATTCGTTTCGCATCGCCCACCTCCTTCTCATTGCATTTTGTAATACCAGGACTAACTGCTTCGTAGAGTATCAAACTGATTTCACTGATGCAATACTATTAATTATTAAATTGACAATCTGCCATTTGAATATCTACAATACCGGTAGTAAAACAAACAAAACGGAAAGCAGAGTCATATGGGATCTTGGAGTACTGCGGCAATGGCTTTGGTACCGGTTCTCTCCGCGGCTTTAAGCCACGCCGCAACTGCCGCGACCGAAAGCCGCGACGCAGCGATGGACATAAAGGCCGAGAAGATAATTCAAGAGATGACCGATGAAGCCGGAATTGACGAGAAAGCGTGGGAAGGCCGCCCTAAATCAAAGCTTGTCAAGTGGCTTATGGGCGTATCCGATAAAAGTATTGCTGAAGTAGCCGAGTACATCGGCTGCCAAAGCGCAACCCACAACAAGCTGTTCAGAGATTCGTTCACGGTTGAAGACATCGTGCTTGCTGCGCACGCATGCGGGTTTACCCTTGTCTTAATCAACAACAAGACCACCGAAGGCAATGAGCTGTTTCAATTAATTGATTACAAAACAATGTTTCAAACAAAAGATCCTGACGTTATCGCAAGGGTCGAGAAGCTCGATGACAAAGAGAGGCAAAAGAAAGCCGATGAATATCAGAGAATGAAAGAACAGCTTGAAAAGATGAAAGCAGAATACGGCTTCGAGGACTAGACAAGCCTAGCGATCAGCTTGCCGTGCCTTGGAGGGTGGTATCTACGGCGTTTACCCACCAGCGGAGCTTGTCGGGGGTGCCGAGGGCGGGGTTGCCCTGCTTGTGTTCCAGGTAGAGGTCCGTTTCGTGCCTCCCGAAGCGGACTCGGTAGCGAGCCGTTTTGGCTCCCTTTTGCATCTGGCCTGGCTGACCCCTGAACAATATCTCGTCGATGCGGTAGACGTGGCCGTCGGGCCATATGACGGCGAGCGGGTCGATGCGGCCCTCGTCGCTTATGTGCACGACGACGTTGACGTACATCTTATGCACGCGCCGTCTCATCCCGTCTTTCGTCAAATATTCCATCGCTGTGCTATTATCGAACAGCCGTTCGTAGAATGATAGCGAACAAAAGGTGGAGATTCGGGAAGGATTGGCTGGGTTGGCGAAGGTTGCGAACAAGCGCTGCGTTATGTGCATAGATTTGAAGTCGTTTTATGCCAGCGTCGAGTGCGCGGACCGAGGGCTGGACCCCTTTCAGACCAACTTGGTGGTGGCCGACCCCGACCGGTCGGCGAACACGATATGCCTTGCCATCACACCTGCAATGAAAGCAGCGGGCGTGAAGAACCGCTGCCGTGTGCGCGACATACCCGATGGCATAGAGTATCTGACCGCCGTGCCGCGTATGCGCCGTTACATGGAGGCCAGCGGGCAGATTCTGGCAGCCTATTTGGAGCTGGTGAGCGCCGAGGACGTGCACGTTTACAGCATCGACGAGTGCTTCGTGGAGGCCGGGCCGTACCTGCGGCTTTACGGCGTGGACGCGCGGACGTTTGCAAGGAAGCTGATTGCCAAGGCCTTCGAGGCCACCGGCGTGACCGCCACGGCGGGCATCGGCGAAAACCTGTTCCAAGCTAAGCTGGCCTTGGACGTGTGCGCCAAGCACGCCAGCGACGGCATAGGCTGGCTGGATGCGGAGTCGTTCAAGCGGGAGATGTGGTTCCACCGGCCCATCACCGACGTTTGGGGCATAGGGCCGGGCATTGCCAAGCGACTTGCCAAATACGGCGCTTACGATCTGGCGGGCGTATGCTCGGTGAATCCCAAGGTTTTGCGCAAGGAGTTCGGGAGGAACGCCGAGTACCTGATAGACCACGCGTGGGGGTTGGAAGCCTGCACCGTGGCGCAGGCGCGCGGGTACCGCCCGCGCGGGCATTCCAAGACGAACGGCCAGGTGCTGATGCGCGACTACGGCTGGCAAGAGGTTGAGACGCTGCTGCGCGAGATGGTGCTGGCGAGCGCCCTTGAGCTGGTTGCCGACGGGCTGTGCGCCGCCGTGGCAGGCGTGTACGTGGGTTATTCCGCCAGCAACTTTCCTCATCAAAGCTGGGAAGCGTTCGGGCCGTGCGGGTCGATGGCGGCGGGCGCGGGCGGCAGCGCCAAGCTGCCCAAGCCGACCAACGACCCGCAGGCGCTGACCGACGCGGTGCTGGCGATCTACCGGGCGCGGGTGACGCCGGGACTTGCCATCAGGCGCGTGAACGTGACGTTCGACGGGCTGGTTCCCGCAGGCGAGGTGCAGCCAACGCTGTTCGACGACGATGTGGCCGAGGGCAAGCGGGCCGCCGTGGCCCGCGCGATGGTGGACGTGAGGAAGCGGTTCGGCGCGAACGCGCTATTGAAGGCGACGAGCTTGAAGGAGGAAGCGAACGCCATGGAGCGCAACAACCAGGTGGGAGGCCACCGTGCTTAGCCTGGACGAGGCCCGGGCTGCGGCGGGCATCCTCAACGCCGACGTGTGGCCGGGGCTCACGCCCGACGAGCGCGAGTATCGCCGGCAGGTGCTCGACAGGATAGCCCGCCGCGTCGCCGAGGACGGCGTGCGGGTTTCGGTCCCCTCGCCGGAACGCGGCAGCCAGTTCATGCCTTTCGCGGCCCTGAAGGGGTTCGAGGACGTGATTGCTGAGGTTGAGGAAGGGGCTGAAGGCTGTTCGTGGCGAGTCTCTCCGCACAAGCGCCCAGGCGATGCGGCGGGTGAAATACCGGGTCCAAACGGGCCCGGTATCCGGTAGGCTATCCGAGCGTGTTGACGTGATGGCGAATCATCGCCCGGTCGGAATTGGCGTCGATTACGACGCTGACCTCGTCGAAGCGAAGAGGGATGCACTCGGCATCGTACCTGCGGCAGAACGCCGCCGCCACAGCTTCGAAGCGTGCGCGCTTCTCGCTCCCGACCGGCCTTGCGGCGGGATGGACCATACTGTTCGCGACCATCTCGGCGAACACGAGCTCGTCGCCGTCGCGGGCTATGATGTCGGCTATGCCCGACGGGCAGCGCCACCTGCGTGCGATGATTTCGTACCCTCGGTGGACGAAGAACCTCGCCGCCATCCCCTCGGCTTCGTGTTGGGCGTTGATATCTACCATTGCTTTGCCTCCTTCGGTCGGGCGGCCCCTTCGGCTGCCTTGTGCTTCGGAGGCTGCGCGCCCGGGGCCTGGGTGCAAGGAGACAAGCGAAAACGCGAAGCGCCTGAGTTTTCGCGCCTTGCGCTCAGAATTCGGACGTGCGAGCGTTCCGAGTCTCAAGGAAGGCGAAGGGACGACAGACCGCTGGGCGCAAGGCGGTTAGGAATGTTTCCTCATCTGCCTATTATTGTTCGTGATGAAATGGTGAGTGTGAGCTATGAAGCCGCTTTAGAGCGGTCTGCGTGGTTTGAAGCTTCTGGTGGAGTAGGGCAGGGGCTTCACCCCCTGCACCCCTGAGACGTCGTTTCTTTTGAGCGAATTGGAAAACCGCTAATTCGCTCAAAAGAAACGACGATTGAGATTGCGCTGGGGACGTCAGAAAATACTATGAATTGCGGTTTGCAAGAATCACAAATCCTGCATATCTTTTGGCATTATTTAGCAGCGTTTCGAATCGTTTGTTAGAGCATTCTGCTCAAATTCTGCTCAAGTGCCAAAACGGTCAAAGGAAAATAAAAACGCAGGTCAGAAAACTATGCTTCTGACCTGCGAAAACATTTGGTCGCGGGGGCAGGATTTGAACCTACGGCCTCCGGGTTATGAGCCCGGCGAGCTACCAGACTGCTCCACCCCGCAATATGTGACCCGCTTTTCGCAGAACTGAATGTTTCGGAAAAGCTGCGAGAAAGAACTATACGCGCCATCCAGTCTCAATGCAAGCAAATGATTTCCTGTCACAGAACCTTCACAAATAGACGGTGCTTCGGAGTAATGTCGCGCAACGCCAAAAGGGTCCCTATAGGCAAGGCTGCGGCGAAGATATGGGAACCTTAACAGGCGAATCTGCGGCATCTCTGCAGGCGATTCGGCGGAACCCCATAGGCGACGCAGCGGCAATGCCACGAGGATCCTATGGGCAAACCCACGGCAAGCCTTATGAGCGACGCTTGCGCAAGTGCCCCGTCTACCGCTCGGGGAAAAATAGCGCCGCTGCCTTTGACACGAAACCGTTACCTCCTTACAATGCACCACTGGTTCGCGCAAATTCTGCTAGCGCAATCATTCTGCTAAGGGCTTTCTGCCCGCATCCGACGCATTCTGCTGAGCGTCGATTTCGCCGCGCTTTGACGCGGCTTGCATTGTTTTCCGTTTCGAATGGCGTTTTGGGCGTGTTCTGCCTTGTCGTCCCCGCGGGCCTGCGGTCCGCGCGTGCGCATACGCGACGGAGGATCGAATGCGAACGATTCATCTTTATATATGGAAAGGGACTTCCTTGGATTTCCTCAACAGCAAAAAGGGCTTGGCCCTGGTCGGCGTGCTGGTCGGCCTTGGAATGGCGCTTCTGGCCTTCTCCGGTAACCCCGCCAACATGGCCATGTGCGCCGCGTGCTTCATCCGCGACATGGCGGGCTCCATGAAGCTGCAGACCACCGAGACGGTGCAGTACTTCCGTCCCGAGATCGTCGGCTTGGTCGTCGGCTCGTTTCTGATTGCCCTGGCCACGCGCGAGTATCGCTCCACGGCGGGTTCTTCCCCCATGACCCGATTCGTCCTGGGCTTCATCATGATGATCGGCGCCCTCATCTTCCTGGGCTGCCCGCTGCGCATGGTGCTGCGCATGGCTGCCGGCGACCTGAACGCCTGGGTCGGCCTCATCGGCTTCGTCCTGGGCGTCGCCACGGGCACGTTCTTCCTGAAGAAGGGCTACTCCCTGGGCCGCGAGCATGACACGAACAAGACGGCCGGCGCCGTCCTGCCCGTGCTGCTGATCATCGGCCTGTGCATCAGCGTCTTCGCCGGCGTGTTCGCCGTCAGCCAGGCCGGCCCGGGCTCCAAGCACGCTCCCGTGCTCATCGCCCTGGTGACCGCCCTTGTGGTCGGCGCCCTGGCGCAGAAGGTCCGCATCTGCTTCGCCGGCTCCGTCCGCAACATCTTCCTCATGCGCGACTTCGACCTGATGCTCCCCATCGCCGGCCTGTTCGTGGTCATGGTGGTGTTCAACCTGGCCACGGGCGGCTTCAAGCTCAGCTTCGATGGCCAGCCCATCGCCCACTCCCAGCACCTGTGGAACATCCTGGGCCTGTACGCCGTGGGCTTCGGCGCCACGCTGGCCGGCGGCTGCCCGCTGCGCCAGATGACGCTGGCCGGCCAGGGCTCCTGCGACGCCGCCGTCACCTTCGTCGGCATGCTCATCGGCGCCGCCTTCGCCCATAACTTCGGCCTGGCGGGCGCTGCCGCCTCCGCCGCGACCGCCGAGAAGGCCGCCGTTCTGGGCGGTCCGAGCGTTGCTGGCCAGATCGTGCTCGTGTGCTGCATCGTGGTGCTGTTCGTCATCGCCATCGTGAACGTGCGCAAGCAGAAGAACGCTGCATAGCGCATAAGCAGCAAGCGTATTTCCCCAGTTCATTTACCGAAAGGACTTCCAATGATCGAAGTTGACGCCCGAGGGCTCTCCTGTCCCGAACCGGTCATCCTGACCATGAACGCCATGAAGCAGAACGGCTCCGAGTCCATCAAGGTGACGGTGAGCAACACCGTGGCGCGCGACAACATCTGCTCGCTGGCGAAGAAGCGCAAGCGCACGGCGACGGCGCAGCGCGTCGGCGACGATTTCGTGATCGAGATCGCCTAGCCCATGGCGCGGCGGAAGGTGAAGACGGCGGTGGCGTCGTTCCATACCACCACTGACGCGCTCGCCTTCAAGCAGGCGGCCGTAGGCGAAGGGCTTCGCGGCCGCCTTGCGCCCATCCCGCGGCAGCTTTCCGCGGGGTGCGGCATGGCGTGGCTCGAGCCCGAGGCTGCGGCGGAGCTGTTGGATTCGCTGGCGCAACGTAGCGGCATCGAGCTCGAGCAGGCCGTCGTGCTCGAGCTGTGAGCCTCGCGTACCTCTATCTATAACGCGTCGAAGGGGCGTGCTTCCGTGTGTGCGGGAGCACGCCCCTTTTTTGCGTTCGCAGTTTTCGGGCTGGATGCCGGGCTTGCCTTGCGCGGTTGTCGTCTTCCGAGCGCTGTTTTGCGTTTGCCATCTTCGCCTCTATCCGCCCCCTCGCAGCGCCCCTATGGCGCGCCCTTTCCCTTCTCCGCCTTCGTACCAGCCGCCGTGCTCGGCCCGCCGTGTCGCCGCCCGCCGTGGCGCGCCTGCGACCGTTGGCGTACAATCGCTCGAAACGGCGGCAAGCCGCGTTCGCAACCATGAAGAAGGGGGCATCATGCAGATCATCACCGATCAGGTTTACGAATTCTCCAAGGACAACAAGCCTTGCGCCACGGCAAAGCCTGGCGAGGTGCTGCAGTTCAACACGCAGGATTGCTTCAGCAACCGCATTCCCGACGAGAACACCACCATGGCCGACCTGGATTACACCTACGGCTTCGCCAATCCCGCGGCGGGTCCCGTTTACATCGAAGGCGCCGAGCCCGGCGACGTGCTGGTGGTCGACATCTACGAGGTGAAGGTGGCCGACGAGGGCACCATCGCCACCGACGACCATTGCGGCCCGCTGTTCGAGACCACCGGCTACCGCACCAAGAAGATTCCCATCAAGGACGGCATGGCTACGTTCAACCAGGTCAGCTTCCCGATCAACCCCATGATCGGCGTCATCGGCACCGCGCCCTCCGGCCCCGACGTCATCGACGGCTTCGTGGGCAGCCACGGCGGCAACATGGACAACAAGAAGATCACCAAGGGCACGCGCCTGTACTTCCCCGTGCGCGTCCCTGGCGCGCTTCTGCAGATGGGCGACGTGCACGCCACCATGGGCGACGCCGAGCTCTGCGGCACCGGCATCGAGATCCCCGCTGAAATCACCGTGCGCGTGCAGCTGGTGAAAGATTTCGAGCTCAACTGGCCGGTGCTCGAGACCTTCGGCCCCGACGGCAAGTGGTACGTGAACTGCAGCGGCACCCACTATGAGCAGGCCCTCATGAACGGCTCGAAGGAGCTGCAGCGTCTGCTGATGCGCGTCACCGGTTGGGATGCCGTGGAAACCTATATGTACATGTCCGTTCAAAGCGACGTCGAGGTGAGCCAGGGCTGCGAGCCGTGCGAGGTCGACGTGTCGCTGCGCATCGGGACGCCGAAGCTGTTCGAGTTCCCCGTTCTGATCCCGCAGCCGTAAATTCCTTAGCGGCAGGCACCGGTTGGCCTATTTGCGGGTTGCGGCGATCGTTTACGGCGCCGGGGCGCTTCCGGTCAAATGGCAAGGCCTGGCCGGGTCGCACCGCGCAACGAGCGAAACCCTATGCGTTCGCGCAACCGTTTATCGCCATAAACCAGCCGTTCGCCTTAGTTAGCAGTGGGTAAAATACACGGCTGTTCCGGTGCCGTCGATTTCGACACCTCATGTAAAATGCCCGATTTCCCCAGGAAATCGGGCATTTTTCGCGTCTTGCACACGCATGGGGCCGCCTTTCAATCCCAAAATCACGCACGATGGCGCTAGGAATTGCCATATTCCCCCTACTCCCGCGCTTTAACGTGCTAAAGTACGGGCTATTGCGTAGAGCCGGGAATCGCGCTTCTGGCCCTGCGCAATGCTTGTTTTCCCCGCAAAAAAGAAAGGAAAGGGAAATGGCAGAGCAGAAAGCTCCGGCGAAGGGTAACGCCGGGGACAACATCGAGCAGTTCGGCTACAAGCAGGAACTGCGCCGCGGGATGGGCCTTTGGGACGTGGTGATGTACGGCGTCCTGTTCATGGTCATCATCGCCCCGCAATCCATCTTCGGCTCCATTCAGCAGAACAGCCACGGCATGACGCCGCTGGTCTACATCATCGGCTTCGTGGCCATCATGTTCACGGCCATGAGCTACATGCGCATGTCCGGCCGCTTCCCGATTGCCGGCTCCGTGTACTCCTACGTGCAGCGCGGCATCAACCCGCACGTCGGCTTCATCGCCGGCTGGCTGATCCTGCTGGACTACATCCTGGTTCCGTCCCTGCTCATCGTCATGGTCATGAACTGGGGCACCGCATTGATCCCCAACAGCCCGGCATGGTTGTGGTCTGTGGTCTTCATCGCCTTCAACACGTTCGTGAACATCCGCGGCATCCAGATGAGCCGCGGCGTTGACTGGGTCATCTTCGTCATCGAGGTTCTGGCCGTCATCGCGTTCATCGCGCTTGGCTGCAACTTCATCATGGGCGGCGGCGGCGCTGGCGCCTTCGTGCTCGACCCGATCTATCAGGAAGGCCAGGTCGACGCGCACTTCATCGCCGCCGGCATCTCGCTGGCAGCGCTTTCCTTCCTGGGCTTCGACGGCATGTCCACCCTGGCTGAGGAAACCCACGAGCCTGAGAAGAACATCGGTCGCGGTATCCTGATCGCCCTGTGCGCCATCATCGTCGTGTTCGTCGCCCAGACCTACATCGCCGCCATCGTGCAGCCTGACTGGGCCAACACCGACCCCGACATGGGCTTCTTCGACTCCGTCATGCTGGTGGGCGGCCCGGTCTTCTACAAGATCATGCTGATCATCAACATCATCGCCATCGGCATCGCCAACATCATGAACGCCCAGATGGCCTCCTCGCGCCTGCTGTTCTCCATGGGCCGCGACGGCGTTATCCCGAAGGTCTTCGGCAAGGTTCACCCGAAGTACCAGACCCCCTGGTTCTCCGCCGTGTTCCTGGGCGTGGTCACCCTGTGCCTGTCCATCCCCATGGGCGACAAGATGACCCAGCTGGCCGGCTTGGTGAACTTCGGCGCCCTGGCCTCGTTCATCCTGCTCAACTTCGCCGTGTTCCTGTTCTTCTTCATCCGCGAGAAGAAGCGCAACACCTTCGGTGACATCGTGAAGTACCTGATCTGCCCCTGGATCGGCATCGGCATCCTGGTGTACGTGTTCACCGGCTTCGAGACGATGACCTACATCGTCGGCATCGTGTGGCTGATCATCGGCCTGATCGTCGGCGCCGTGAAGTCCAAGGGCTTCAAGGAGGTCCCCGAGGCGTTCAAGCACCTCGAGGTGTAGCCGGCGTCTCCCGCTTGCGCGTAGGGCGGTTGCCCGCCGCGTTCGCGAAACGTTACAACATGGCAACGCCGTTTGCGCGAGCGGCGTTTGCGGAAGCCCTGCGGCGATTGCCGCGGGGCTTCTTGCTATACTGGGGATAAAGCCTGATGGGGAAGGGTCCGTGGCCCTTGCGCGTTGAGCTGCTTCAGCAGCTCGCGGAACACGTGCGACACGCGGGGATGCGGATGCGAGGTTGCCGGGGGTGTGCGGCCGTCGGCGTCGCGTTCGGTGCTCGTCGCAACGCGCTGCGCCGCCTTGCCTTGCCAGGTTCAACCGGTGAAAGAAGGGGGTTGCAATGCTCTACGATGCCGTTATGGTCCCGTTCGATGGGTCCGATTCCGCTTGTGCGGCGCTTGACGAGGCCGTGCGCTTCGCGAAGGAGGACGCCGGGCTTGCACTGCACGTCGTCCAGATCGTCGACCTGGAGCGAACCGCCGTGGCAAAGCTCGAGGCTCGTGGTGTGGATTTGACCGAAAGCGTCGTCCCCATGGGCATGCAAGAAGCCATGGAGGAGGCGACGGAGGAGGCATCCGAGCGCCTGCATGCGCAGGTCGACGGGGTGATCCGCCCGCTCATGAACGAGAAGCGCGTCTGCCTGCTGCCCGAGGTGCACCCGGGCGACCAAATCGTGAAGTACGCGCAGGAGAACGGCTGCGGACTCATCATCATGGGCAGCCGCGGTTTGGGCGCTCTGCGCGGCATGCTGGGCAGCGTGAGCAGCTATGTGCTGCGCGAGGCCCAGGTCCCCGTGCTGGTGGTGAAAGCCCCCGAGGACGAGGAGTAGGCGGCGAAGCTGTGCGCCGGGGCGGTTCCTGGGCGCGATGGTCTCGGCTCTAGGGAGCGCCCTCTGCGGCTCTCGGGTGTGACGGCTGCAGCGGTTGAGCGCGCGCCCATGCGGCCCCTGAGGGCTGCAACGCCATGATGCGAGCCTATGGAGAAACGGCGAATGCCCACTCGTTCGCCCGAAAAGTTGCATTTGCCCCTTGCGAAACGACAGGCTCTTCGGTATAGTTCATATTCGCGCTTCGCAAGAAGCCGTGTGCCAACGTGGCTC
>ERZ1034928.488-NODE-488-length-18067-cov-4.989896_pt1 | contig 18067 bp, 12 predicted proteins | sample MGYA00520627_ERZ1034928 | MGnify/ENA primary metagenome ERZ1034928 (study PRJEB33766, sample SAMN09781755) | gut metagenome | biome: gut microbiome | host: Homo sapiens | place: Madagascar | study: EMG produced TPA metagenomics assembly of the PRJNA485056 data set... | reverse complement strand
GAATCCTTCGCCGCAATTTCCGCGCGGAGCTCCTCCGCTTTCGCATTCAGATCACTCTTGTCCGCTTTGCCGTCAAGAGATGTCGCGTCAGCTTTCCCATCAAGCGCGGTCTTGTCCGCTTTCGCCGCCATGTCTTTTGCGTCAGGAACCGCCTCATACGTATCGACCGCTTTTTTGGTAAAGACTCCTGTAGAAACGTCCTTCAGTTTTGTTACGCGGTAAGTCTTTCCGTCCGCCGCGCAATAGACCATCATGCCGTTCCACGGTGATTCAATGTTCGCAATGTCCTTGACCGTTGCGACGGTAAGTCCGTCGATCGGAGCCGTGCCGGGGGTTGCAAGCTTCAGCGGTTTTGCAAGTGTAATGTTTTCAGCCATGTCAAATTGTCTCCACTTTTATAAATGTTTCGCTGTCAACCAGCGTTGCTTCGCCGTAAACCCGGTACACCGTTCCCGAGATTGTCACCTCTGCGCCGTTCGTTCCGGTCCCGTCCGCGCCGCGGTTCTCTTCAAACTCGCACCAGCCGGAAATTCCGTCGAACTTCACCGCTTTCAGATTTGCCGTCTTCGGAATCAGCACAAAAATCAGACTTCCCGCAGGCGCATCGCCGAGCGAAGTCTTGTCTTTCGTCTCTGCCGCCGCACTCTTGACCGTTGAAGCCGAAAGTGCCGCCGCCGTCAGACTGGTCACCTTGTACATGCTGTTCGTCGCCGCAACGTAACCGTAATACATCACCGACGCTTTCTGAATCGTCAGCGATACCGTGATCTCCATGCTTGCCGCTCCGCTCGCAGCAGTGAAGACAAGCGTTGCGCTTCCTTCCGCCGTCGGCGTTCCGGAAAGCGTTTTGCCGGAAAGCGAAAGCCCGTTCGGAACGGTTCCGGATTTCAGGGTAATCGCCACCGAGCTTCCATCGCTTGCCACGGCATCGAATGTCAAAGAGAACATGGAACCGACGCTTGCCGTCCGCGTGTAGCTTCTGGTTCCGGAAACCGTCACATCGCCAAGAGCCGCAACATTCACGGCAATCCATACACCGTCTTTCCGGCAATAGAAGTGTCCGTCTTTCGGAGCCTCCGGAACGGGATTGACGACAGCCGCTTGATACCATTCGTCATATGTCAGAGTTCCGCCGTTCCGAATATAAATCTGATACTGTGTTTCCCCTCCGATCCCCTGCGCAAACCGGATTCGCCCGCCGCGGGTTGTGTCAGCATCATCGCCGAAATAAATGACCGTGTGGTCCTCATCCTCGCACGTCCTGATTGTCACATTGCACGTAACGTCTATGAACGAATTGTGAAGATTGTCTTCCGTGTCGCGGATTTCGACGCATGCCAGCGGTTTTGTGCCGTCAAGAACAATCGCTCCGTTCTTCACATCTTCCGCCTCAAACAGATACGGCGGAACAACTTCCGCATTTTCTCCGCGCGGTCCAGGTTTCCCCTCCGGTCCCACAGGTCCGGTATCGCCCTTCTGTCCCATGTAAAGAATTGCTCCGTCGGACCAGTCTTCCAGTTCCATCGATCTTTTCTGATACATCAGATTGTATTCATGTCCGTTTTCATCCGTGTATCGGTCTGTCGCAAGATAACAGAATCCCGCATCCGCTTTGTCGTAGACATGACGCTGATTCAGTCTTCCGCTCGCGTCGATATGCAGCCCGTCTCCGCGTTCCCCTTTCGGTCCCTGCGGAATTTCAAAATCAAAGACCGCGCTATATTTCGTTCCGGAATTTTTGACTGTTGCCGGTTTATCCGCTCCGAGAATCGTAACTTTTCCGGCTTCGACAGTCGCGTCGTTTCCGTGAACCCTCTTCCCGGTATCAGTTCCGTTTACAATCCACGTATCGTAGTCGGAAATTTCCATCGTTGCGGATTCGCCCTGAAGCCCCTGTTTTCCACGCCCGGAATTGACCACGAGTTTCCATTCTCCGGAAAGCTCTGCTATTCCCTTGCGCGTCTTGATTCCGGAAAAATCAAACACCGCCGCAGTATCCGAATGAACAACTTCACCGTCGGCGAAATTCCATTCTTTCCCGCTGTCGTCAATCACGCCGACAGCCGAACAGTCAGGTTTCACCGTAAACTTTCCATCCGTCAGATCGCTCTCCTTGACCGCGATCTTAAGTCCTTCTCCGCGAAGCCATTCGATATACTCGTCCTGCGTTCCGTCATGCCCCGCACCGAGCCACATCTGGTATTCGCTCTGTCCGGACAATCCCTGTGCAAATCGAACTCTTCCGCCTCTGGAATAATCAACATCACTGCCGAAGAGGATATATGTATTGTCCTCCGTGTATCTTGTGATAATCGAAACAGAGTCTTTTTCACTTCCAACTGGAACAGTGTGACCATATCCGTCTTCACCGTACACTTCTATTTGCGCAATGCGCTTTATCCCTTTTACTATCAGAGAATTGCGATAGATGTCCGAACTGACAAACTCTTCATCCGGAATGACTGCGGCGTTTTCCCCCGGAGGTCCCTGTTCCCCGTCTTCACCCTTTGCTCCGTCTTTCCCGGGACGTCCCATGTATCCGCGAATTCCATCAGACCAGTCTCCGGATTCATCGCTCTTTTTGAAATAGTAGTTTTGATACAGCTGACCGTTTTCGTCTTCTTGAATATCGGTTGCAATGTAAACGGTTCCGGTTTTCGATTTGTCGTATTCATGCCGGTCTGCAAGAGTTCCCGCAGCATGGAATATCAATCCGCTCCCGCTCTCTCCGCGAGCTCCTCTTGGAATATACAGAATGTAGGAATTCGGATATTCCAAATCTGCTTGAAAGTAGGCTTGCCTATCCGCTTCAATTGCGATGACCTTTGAAATTTGAGCTGGAAGTCCGGCCGCTCCGGTTGCTCCCTTGTGAATCTTCAGATCATATATGCGACTATCGGAATTCGATTCAGAAATCTCGACAAACCTCGGATTTTGATTCAAATCATGCTGATCAATATATTCAACATCCCGAAGATAAACCGTTCCGTTTTGCCCTGCCGGCCCTCTGTCAAGGTAAAACTCCCAGTAAGTGTTTTTCTTGAGAGGAAGTTCCGGAGGCGGATTTCCTGTCGTCGGATAACGGCAATACCAAAGAACTCCGCCGTACTGAACGGTATCTCCTGGATCGTATCGCATCGATTCATCGTATTCTCCCGTAAACGTACTCCCGCTGCCCGGAATTCCTCGTTTTCCTTCCGCGCCCGGCGCGGCAACAAGCTTCCAGTATTCGGACTCCAGTGGAGTTTTTCCAGCGGGAACGGCTTTGGATGATTGGTATGTCCCGGCGGTTTCTCCAAAATAAACCAGACTGTTTACAGGGTATTTGACAGCTTCGTCGTATTTTTTTATTTCCGGATACGATTCAACCGTCCCGTTTCGAAACTGAATTCCATCGGTCCAAGTTGTTCCGCCGTCAAACGAAAAATGAAGATAGATATCTTTCCCGTTCAAACTCTCATGTGCGGAAAAACCGTCTGCTGAATAACGGATTTGAACTTCCGGTGCATCAGCGCCGTTTATTCCATCAGCACCGTTTGTTCCATCGATTCCTTTTGCTCCGGTTTCTCCCTTTACTCCTCTTGGAATGTTCATCGGAGTTGACCATCCGTAACTCGTCCCCTTGAGCCGGAAATGCACAAATGTATCTTCTTCGACATTCTGCTCTGAATGCCATCCAACGCCATCCGCAGAGAATTCAGCCTCCATACCGTTGCTCATCACGGCGGAAACAAGTCCGCTCAATGTATCACGCGCGGTATCGGGAAGTTGCGGATTCGGATTTGCCTCCGCCATCGTTGCCGTAACGGAACATGTTTCGCAAAGATAACTGTCGCATTCCGTTCTCGTTCCGTCCGTTCCCATACTGAACAGCAGAATCTCCATTCCGGCAACAGTATCCAGTTTCCGGATATCCGCATATTCCATTACAGCCCGGAGTTTCGGAGAGTACGCAACCAGATCAAAAACGAACAGCCCGTCTTCAGGCTTGCTGTCTGTAACCGACATTGCAGCCTGCATATAAATTGCATCAGGAACATCTGTTTGTGCTCCTGAATCATAACTCTTTTCAAGAGAAGAATTTTCGGCAAGCGTAAATGTGACGTTGTTTCCGGAAACGGAAAAACCAGTATACTGGACTCCCTCGGATTCTCCATCGTTCGAAAACAGCTGAAGAACTCCGTCTTTCCGGATAACGGCGGCGGACGCTCCGTCGAAATTCGCCGTGATTGTCGAAACATTCCCCGCAGAAACCGCCGTTTCAAGCGTCCCCCTGCGTCTTCGGCGGAAGTCGTTGTCCACGGAAAGCAATGCCGTAATGCCTGAAATGTTGAACTGCGTATCATGTGCCCATTCTTCCGGATTGCATCCTTCTGTTTCAGCGCCGGGACTTTCGACACAAAGCTGAATTGCAAATCGTTCCGACCGCTTATATGCGATCTTGGGATAACCGCTTGCAAACCGGCATCCGGTTGCATCGTAAAACTCACGCTTCCGAGTGTTGATATATATTTTCTGCATATTCAGCTCCGTTTTCCGTTTTTCATCCCCCCTTTGTCAACCTAATTACACATCTTCCCGTCGATTCCGGCATGAACCCCTTATATCATATCTCATACTCCGTGTTTTTAATGTTTGCATATCCTTGCAAGCGTTGACATTCCATGTATCAATGAAAACAAGAGGATTTTACCATGCACCTGTATCAAGGCGAAGACATAAACGCGGCTAACACTCATTTCACCCGGACTTCCGCTTCCGTTTCAAACGGAGTAATTACTGTCACTCGGAAGATTTATTTTGAATCGGATAATATGAACGAGGGACCAGTTGACATAGCAAAGCTCCCGATGTTTCCCAAAATGTACTCCGCTCATCCTCTGTACCCAAACTACAAATACTTTGGCAATGCAAACATTGATTCCATTATCAACACTCCGGAACGATCTGTTTGGTGTGCCGAGCTCGAATACTCCACAACAGATTCCAATGCGACAGATTCCGACGGCGATTCAATAACATCCGAAACTCCTCCATGGAAACTGAAACCGGACAACATTTCATTTTCCTATCCTGAAGTTATTATCCCGTTTGATGTCGGATACTCGTCGAGTGGGCTCTCGTACGCAGTAAATACTCGCAAAAAAGAAGAACAGACTGTTACAGGAAAACGTGTATCCAATACAGCTGGCGATCCCATTGCATTAACTCGATCCGTTCATAACATTCAGCTGGATTTCACATACGCAATCGAATCCGGTAAATGGAACATTGGGAATCTGATCAACTACAACTCTACAATTAATGCGGAAGATATGGATATTTGCGGGATTAGCATTCCGGCATATAAAGCACTAATCGTCTCAATGTCTCCGACATACATAACCACGTACAAAGATGACGGAAGCAAAAAATGGGAATACTGGTCCATCAACGTTTCAATTCAGATTGACCTGACCGGAAATCTCCTCTGTCGCAAAGTCTTGAACGTTGGAAATCGCGCAAAATTCAAAGATTTGAACCTTGACAAAGACAGCCTGTTGAAAGACGCTGGAGTTTCGGCAAAATTCACAGCGGAAGAACATCCATCACAAATATGTTGCTTTAGAATGACTCAAGGCTTAAACAGTGGATACTACCCTCTTGGAGAACTTGTATTTTGCAGCTGGAGACAATTTGTTGCAGTAAAACAGGCGTATGACAGAGCTATTGTAGTTGTAAATAAGAAAGAAGAAAAAAACAACTCCAGCAAACGTTACTCTTATGATCCTCAATGTGAACAGCTTACCCAAATGCCTCTTGATATGGAAGGATATCTTCTCGGCAAAGCTATCCCCGGATATAACCAGAATGGCGTGAAATATGACGAGGAGACTAAATATTTCTACATAAAACTTCGAGAGCACCCGGTAAAATCATGGAAATCTCTTAACTTCCCCAAAAAAGGTATACAATGGTAATGAATACACAAATTCAATTGATTGCAAATTCAACGCGGCTCGGTTCATCTCTGCAAAAGCTTGTCAATACCACGGAATCCACCGATTTGGCAAAAAACAATTCAGCCCCGTTCAAAGAACAAACAGCAATCTCAAAAAAAAACATTGATTCCGCAAGTGTACATAATTCCGGCATGTGGCTTGTTACATACACAAAAGATGAAAACAACAAGGAAACAGAGAAAGGAAATGAAACGTCCGGAAAGTTTTCTATCGATTGGATCGCAAAAAATACATCTAGCGTATTTGAAAATATTGAAGGCACATTTGCAGATGCTTGTGGAATCGTGAACATTCACACTGTTATTTTAAAAAGCGTCGACTCAACAACGCAATATTGTAACATTGGCCACAAATATCTCCCTATTCGCCGACGAGAACTTCCGACTCCGGAACAGTTTCCCGCATTTCTGTATTTGGCAGTTCCTTCTAAAGGTAACAGAAGGAACGAACATGAAGAGAATATCGTTTTTACGTGGCAAGATAGTACGTTCAGCCCTAATGTCGATGGCGGATATTGCTTTTTGATTGCCATTGTTAAAAAAAATACAGAAGATGATTCTTACATAATCGAGCAGGTGCAGAATTCTCCTATAGACTGTTATCGTTTTGACGCCAAGAACCAGAGCTATTATGACGATGATGACGATGATGACGGTAGCGGAGTCTTTAACTGGTAGCCAAAAAGATGAAGAAGGGACGTTTACCAGCCTCTCGGTTCGTGTTTCAAACAGGCTGAAAAACAATGCCGCATATGCAGGGCGCATTATGTTGGGAGGAACAATGCTTGCAAAAGCTCCGACTTGGTCGCGCACAGTCAGTCCCACAGCCGATACTCCTCTTAAAGCTCTGTACGTATGGCTGAAACTGGAACTCGCCTATTCCGAAGTCCGAAGTGGCTACGAAATAACCAACTCTGATGAGCCGCCGAAATTCAAAGAAACGAAATTTGGATTCCCCTATTATGAGTTAATCGGCAGTATCCAGGATGGCTCTGTCAGGCAGGCTCACTACGGTCCTGTTGTTATCACAGACCGTTATTATGATGTTCAGGTAAACGAGGAGAAATCCTGATGTCGGATACAATTAAGATAGATGGAATAAATCGGTATCTGATGCAGTATCGGTTTGCTCATTGGCTCGATATTATCGACAAAATGCGCGAAGACCGCTACACATTCCTCATGCCGGAGGAAGACACGCTTTCCGATGCGGAGAAAGCAAGCTATAAGTATCAGAAACTCAAAGACTTGCTGAAATATGAAAACGGTTCACTCCTCACCGACCGCAATTCCGTTTTCTACCGGACCCTCCGCAAGGATTTTGTCATCTGGAACCGATCGAAAGACTATTCGGTCAATCAGGTATGGACGACTCCGTTTATGCCCGATTACACAGAGGAAAACAAGACGGAGCAGTATCCCGGAGTCCACGGAGCTAAAAACGGGGAACTTCCGTCACTCGACATCCAGCCGTGGTCATGGGCGTGCCCGGCAACCGACCGGCTTTTCAATCTCATCGCACACAACGATTCGTGGGGCATGATTCTTCACGAATATTGTGATGTCTGCAAAAAATACAACGGCATTATCACTCCCGGTTTGGCGTACTGCGACACCGTCGGCAAAGTTTATACCAACCACAACGGCGTAACCCCAACCGGCAATTACGAAGAATTCCGCAACCATTGTGACGACCGTTTCGGCAACTGGCAGGACCTCACATGCGACAGCGATGGCAAGAACTGGCGCGCCACGCGCACCTGGAGCATCCGGATTCAGATCAACTACACTCCTCCGTTTGATGCAAAGTACCGTCTCATCCTCATCGGCTTTACACGCAACTCTTTTGAATTCAACGGGTTAAATATTGCGGATTTCGCAGACCGCTGGAATGTTTTCTTCGATTCCGGTCCGGTTCAGGGCACATACACATCACCGCTCATCGGAACCGATCAGTTCTATACCAGCAAAAATCCGGAAGCATTCAAAGACATCACAAATCAGCACCCCTCCGCCGGATGGAAAGTCGACTCCATAAGACTCTTCATTCTCCCCGAAACCGGAGCGTTTACCGAATGGTGGGTTCCTGAAAAAGAACGTTCTTGACATGCCATAAGTTTTCCTTCTGTCTGCCAACATCATTGTTTTCGCTGCAGAACATTCTTCATCCCGCTTGCTATTGCACAATGATTATGCTACATTACTGCAACTAGGTAAATTGTCTTCAAAAAGGAGAATCAGCAAGTGTCAAACGAATCTTGTATCGAATGTTACGGCAAATTCCCAGATGATCCGCGATATCCGAAAACCATCTGCAAAAAGCGTTCATCCTGTGAACTCGGCGGACCGTGTCTCGATTGTTCCCGTGAAGAAAAATCAAACATTCACTACAATTTCCAGTATGAATCCGTCGGCTCCGTCTCATTCGACCCGAACCGTTCCGATTCTGATGATGAACAGAATGTCGCCGCAAAAGCATATTTTGAAGCAACCGACGCTTCATCCGGTTCATCCGATCTCAACCTGCTCGGCATTGACATTCCCGATGATTCCGTGGATATCGTCAAAACCGTCATCGAAAAACTTTCCGAATTCTATTTCTACTCGCCGGCCGTATTCGAAGCTTTGATGAACTCAATCATGCTGAATAAATCGCAAAGTGATCTCGCCCGTGAAAAACATATCTCCCGCCAGTGCGAAAACAAACGTCTTCTCCGCGAACTCGGGATCGCACAGAAACGCAACGACGTTCAGCACCGCCGCGACCGCGAACTCGCCGAAGCAAAAAAATCTTATGAAAACAAGTTGCAGGAACTCCGCCATAAAGATTCGTTCCTCCGAACCCTTTCCAATCGCGACTGGCTGATCTACAAGCTCCGCTTCATCGACGGGTGCACCGTCAAATCCACCGCGCGTCAGGCGAATGTCACCGAACGCACTGTTTATCGCGTGTCAGCATTTCTTCACTCAAATTTAGACAATTCTGTCACCGTCGATCTCATTGGAAAATAAAAAAATGAAAAAAAGTTCGCATGACAACATCCATTCGGACGGTAATATTCTGCCTCCAACAACGCCGTCCGAAGAAGCACATCGCCTGAACATCATTGTCGATACCCGCGAACAGACCCCGTTCCTCTTTTTCGATTATCCGTGTTCAACGTCTGCCGGAACTCTTCATACCGGCGACTATTCCGTTTCCGGTTTTGAATCGAGGATTCTCATCGAACGCAAATCCCTTGCCGACCTCGCTTCATGCATGACCTCCGGACGCGATCGTTTCGAACGCGAACTGGAAAGAATGCGCCCGTTTGAATCCGCTTGCGTCATTGTCGAAGAACCTCTGACCGCAATTCGGCATTCCGGTTACCGGAGCAATCTCAACCCGCGCAGTTTTGAACAGAGTATTCTCTCTTTTTCCACTCGTTACCGCGTCCCGTTCCTGTTCGGACACAACCGCGTTCACGCCGAATGGCTTGCATTCAACGTCCTCCGTCACTTCTGGAACAAAAACGTCCCGTCCCGCGACCGCATACCATTCGTCGAAAGCCCTCCGTCCGCATAACATACTCGTTCAACATATGCCCGAGTGCGTCAGCGCCTAAGCCGTCAGGCACTTCGAATTTCATATTTCATATCCCATATTTCATATTTTAATTTTCGCGGCACTCGCGAAAATTAAAACCTCACCGGGTTCGCAAGCACTTTCAGATTGTCCGTGTTCCTCCGGATCGCTTCCAGCTTGTCCGGAAGAATCCCCATGATGTCCCGGATTTTCTCCGCAAAGACTTCGACCTGTTTCACGTACCCCTCCTGTGCCTCTTTCAGTTCCGATTTGATTCGTTCATATGCGTCGATGTCTTTTTGCTTCTGCGATTCAAGATTCGTTTTCTGCGATTCATTCGCAAGTCTCACGGATTCCAGAACCTCCTGAAAAACCTTTATCACATCGTCGTTTCTCTGATACCCCTCAACAAGCCCGGCTTTTTCCGCCTCGGCTGTTTTTTGAGACTGCATCATCGGACGGTAATCCGGCAGTTTCTCAAACGTCCGGCTCTGAAGCTTCATTGCCTCCACCGAATTCGCATCCACCGCATCGAGTGCCGTAACCCGGAACTTGTCCATAGACAGGATCAGTTTCAACGTGCTGTCGTTTGCTCTCCGTTCAGCCGCCGCAAGATCGTTTGCACGTTTCAGCCGGATTTTCCGGATGCCCGTATCAATCTTCAGCGATTCTTTCATCTCTCCGTAGAACTTTGTAAGTTCCTCAAGATTCATTCCGCTTAGATATTTCTTCAGCCCTTCGGGATTGAACTCGTATTTCCCGATTCGCGCAAGCTCCGATGCGCGCGCTCCCATTGCTTTCATCCGTCCTTCGACGTCCCCCGCCGCGTCGAATTTTGAAAGACTGTTTTCATACCTGTCCCGGACAAACGTGTTCCCAAGTTCGGAGATTTTGGTAAGATTCTCTTCAATGTATTTCATCGCCTTGCGGTACGATTCAGTTGCGCTCTTCGCCTTTTCCGCCATCAGCGCACCGTTCTTTTGCGAATCGCCCGCAAGTTTGAACAGCTCGTCCATTCCCTTCCGGTAATCGTTCGAATGCTTTACAATCAGCTCCGCTTTCGTCATGCGCTTCGCCTTGAACTGATTGAACGTATCCTGAAGCAGTTCGAATCCGGCAATCATCTGTTTCGCGATATTGACCGTTCCACGAATCTTTTCAAGAATCTTATGTCCCGCCTTTTCCATTGCGGCCGTCGCGGCTTCTCCCTTTTCCGGCTCTTTTGCGGATTTCTCCATCCACTCTTTCTGACGTTTCTGCCAGTCTTCATACTCCGCCTGAACGGAATCCGCCGCCTTTGTGTAAGACCAGCTGATTACTTTCGACAAACCGATTCCCGGCGTAAATTTGTCGATTTGAGCATACCAGTACTTGGTTTTGTTCCAGAATCCGGCATTCGGATCCGCTCCGCTTTCATCAAGATTTGCAAAATACTTCTTGTTCGCCCTTTTCGCCGCCGCGCTGAAATCGAATCCCCGGTTGAATTCGCTCGCATTGTCTTTCTTCAGAAACTCCTTGTACTGATTCACCCCTTGAACCGCTTTCTTGAAGTCTCCGTCGATAATCGCATTTGTCTCCTGAATGGATTTCGCGTAAACCTTCGCGAGTGTGCGCGGCGAATCATCTTTCTTCCGTGTTTCGCTTACGGTATTGACAACATCTTCCAGAAACCCTTCCTGCCACGATGCGATCCCCTTCATTTTTTCCTTGTTGGCGATAACCGTTTGAAGACGCTTTTCAATGTATTCCGACAGCCGGTTCGCCTCATCAATCGCCCCGGTGAAGAAATTGTAGATTCCCTCGCCGACTTTTTTCACGATTACAGTTTTGTTCACGTCCCATCCGGCTTGCATGTAATCGATCAGCCCGACAACAACCCCGATCGCTCCAGTTATGGCAATGTTCGCCGGAGCCAGAACTTTCAGAATCACCGCTGACAATTTTCCCAATCCGGTTCCGAGCGCCGTCACAACACTGCCCATCGAACCGACTTGTTTCACCGGACTGCTCGTGATCTTCCACGCACGCGCAGCTTCCAGTCCTGCAACTCCGAATCCGCCCATGAATCCCTTGCCTCCTCGGATTCTCTGCCGGAGATTCCCTTGTCCCATGAACGTATCAACCATGCGCTGACGGTTCATCTGTCTCTGAAGAGCAATCTGCTGAATCATCTCCGCTTTCTTCGCTTCAAGAACCTTGATGTTCATCGCTTCCGCCCGCGAATTCGCCGCAATCATTGCATTCTGAAGAGACATCATCTTCCGGTACGCCGCACTTTGCGCCGCCGTGTTTTTCAGAGATTTCGCATACTCGTATTCCTCTTTCGCCGCATTGTAGGCATTGTTCGCAGTGACGGCTTTTTCAGCATACATCGCCGCAAGAATGCTCCTCTGCTGAACAAGAGATCGCGCATTTGCATTCATTCCGTACACCGGAGCAGTCGCCGCCGCAGTCGCTCCGGATGCCGCCTCCGCTTTCTTCGCCGCCGCGTTTCTCTGGCGCGCGGCTGTATCGGCGTTGACTGCCGCAATCAGGGCGTTTCGCTGTGCAATCTCTTTTGTGCGTTGCCGTGAAATAATCGCGTTGTTCCGGATTTCCGCCGCCTGTATCGCGTGGACGGCAAGCATGACAACCCTGTACGCGGAAAGTCCGGCTATTGTAAGCCCGATTCCTCCGGCAATCTTCTGCGCTCCTTCGCCCATGCTGTTGAACGCTTTGATTGCCGGAGAAAGCGCACCGCCAAGCGTGACGATTTTAATCATCAGTTCTCCGGCGGCAATCCGGATCTTGTCGATCGTCACCGGAATGCGGTTGATTTGATAGTAAACATTGTCGTCAAGAACCTTGATCGACTTCTCGACCGCTCCGGCGCTGTTTTTGAATTCATTCATCGCATTCGTGTAATCACGCCATCCCTCGCCGAGCATCTGAAGCATGGCTCGCTGTCCGCGCAAATCGGGAAACAGACGAAGCAGAGCTTCCGGATTGCTCCGTCCCGCTTCAAAGAGTTCCCGCATGACGTTGCCGAATCCCTTCGCCTTCACGGTCGAAACGCCAAGTTCAACTCCGAGCTCCGCCGCCGCCTCGCGCGACATTCTCGTCGGACGGATCATTTTTGCCAGAGCGTTGTTCAGAAACGTAACCGCATTTCGCGTCGGCATAACTTTCGTCAGCGTCGCAATCGAAGCTCCGAGTTCCTCGATCTCCACTCCCGCCGCAACCGCCGTCGCCGTAATCTGTCCGAACGAATTCGCAAGCTGCTGACCGTTCGCTTTGCCATAGTCGACAATCTTGAAGAGAACATCACCGGCGCGCGCCGTCTCTCTCGCGGAGAAACCGTATGCATTCATAGCCGCCGTCATCGCGTCCACCGCCGTCGGAACGTCCGAACGGATCAGCGCCGCTGTCTTCGATGCCGTCTGCACAAAGTGCATTGTCGATTCTTCAGAACTGCGCACGCCCGACGATACAGCCGTGTAATACGCTTTCGTAATATCCGCCGCTTTTCCGTAAATCGACGACATGTTCAGCACATCCGAACGGATTCTGTTTGTATTGAAGTTCCGTTCCAGAGTGTTGATGTATGCCAGTTCCTCTCCAAGCTTCGCCGCGGCGTTCGCGGCGTTTTTCAGAAACATCACTGTCGTGCTTCCGTAAAGCGCCTGATGCAGAATCGTTCCGGTTGTAAGAATCCGCGTCTGAATCCCCGCAATATGAGTCCCGAATTCACGGACCTGATCCGTCGGCAGATTGACCCGCGTCCGTCCCGTTTTCGCAAGCGCCGATTCCAGAACTTTTGCGTTCTGTGCACACTCACGGAATGAATTCAGAACCGTTTCCGGAACCCCGTTGACCTTGATCTTTGAAACATTCTGGAGGCGTTGACCGAATTTCTTGACGGCTTCTCCAGACGCGTTCAACGCTGTTGTGTTTTGCCCTGCCGTGGTATTCAAAGTCTTCAGAGCATCTCTCGTTCCTCTGGCTTTGCTCCCGGTTGCCTCCAGCCGGCCGTTCAGCGTTTTTATCGTGGTGCTCGCGCTTTTCAGAGATTCTACACTCGTTTTGAGCGCGCCGTTGAAACCGGACACGGATTCTTTTGTCGCCGCAAGTGTTTTTGAGCTCGATTCAAACTTCTTGTTAATTTTGTCGAACGTTTCCCCCGCGCTCTTGATCCGGTCGGCGCTGTTCTTGAGCCCGGCGTTGAATTCCTTGAGATTGTTTTTTGAATCTTTGAGACGTGTGCCGGTTTCTTTCAGTTTCGTGTTCAGTGTTCCGGCGGCGTCCCTGACCGCGCGGATTCCCTCTACATGCTTCGTAAATCCGGCGTTGACGTCGGATAGAACATCTTTCGTGCTCTTGAGAGTCGTTGATCCGGAATTGAGAGCCGCAACCATCTCCGCAAAAGCGTCTTTGGCAACCTTGATCCGTCCGCCGCCTCCCTCCGCTTTCAGAAACAGACTTTCCAGAGACGCATTCGCCCCGCTGGACGATTTGACGCTCTGATCCATCTTCGAATTCATGAACTCAATGGCTTTTCCGGCGGAGGAAAATCTGCGTTCGCTCGTTTCAAGATTCTTGTTCAGCTGAACAACCGTTTGCCGGAACGCTTCAAGTTTTCCTGCCGCATCACCCGAATTCTTCTTCAGTTCTCCCATCGGAGACACGGCGTCCTTGATGTTTGCCGCAAGAGTTTTTGACGCGGAATCAGCTTCCTCCGTTTTCGTCTTCAGCTCTTCAAACTTTTTGACAAGGGCTCCGATTTTCGAATCCGCCGCCCCCGTATTGAATGTAAATCCAAGTTCAATCAAGTCCGCCATGTCGTTTCTCCGTTCCGCAGTTTTCGTTTTCTATCCCCCGTATGTCAACAAATTTTTCCCCGTTTCGCGCCCCTGCGCCCGTTCATATTCATCTCCGTTCCCGCCGTCACCGCCTCCGTCCGCCAATCCCGTCTCCGGCGCGTCAGCACATTATTTCATATTTCATATTTCAACTCCCGCCGTCAGGCGCTCTTCTGATCATGTGCCGTCAGGCACACCTCATTTCATATTTCATATCTCATATTTCATATCTCAACTCCGCGCCGCGCGCAGGAGTTGACAACCTCCGTATGTTTGAAAAGTATGCGCGGATGGTCCGTTCGTACTCAAATCATGGAGAATTGGAAATGATCAAATTGGCGGCAAAATCGTTGGACGAACTGCCGGAAGCAATCCGCGGCATCTGCAAGGTGGAAGACGGCGCAATCTCATTGGATGAAACTGTGCTCCGCACAAAAGCCGACGTGGACGCTCTGACGGAAGCAAAGCGTAAAGAAGTCAATGACCACAACGCGGACAAAGCTGTGCTTGACGCATGGCGGAAACTTGGCGAAACACCCGAATCCGTGCTCGAAAAGCTGAACAACCTTGAATCCCGCGCCGGAAACGATACGGAACTCACGGAAAAACTCGCAGCCGCACAGCGCGAAAAACGGCAGACCGATACAAAATTCAACGACCTGAAACGCCTCTATGATGATATGGAACCGAAGTTCTCTGCCATGAAAAAGCAGATTCATCAGACAAAAACGTTTGAAGTCCTCGAAAAAAGCGTATCCCCGCTGGCGAAAAAAGGTGTGGATGTCAGCCGACTCATGCGCATCCTGAAAAAAGATGTCGCCCTCGGTATCCTTGACCTCGATGAATCCGAAGAAGCCATCGCTGTAAAAACCGGCGAAAACTTCGAGGAATACGCAATGACCGTGGCGGATGATTTCAAAACATTCGTTCCCAATACTCCCGGAGGCTCCAATCCCGGTGCCGACAAAATCCCGCGAAACATTCCGAACCAGAAAAACATCCCCGGCGAAAACGAGGGTTTCCTTGATCCGGAAATCGCGAAGATGCTTGACGCTTGAAATTCTAAAAAAAGGAGACTGAAATGAAAAACACTCTCAAAGACCTCAACGTCTACCTCCACGGCGGACAGAAGAAAGCTCTCAACACCCTCGTGGAGGAAAACTCCATGATCGGCTCCATCCCCATGAAGCCCGCAAGTCATGGTCTCTACCACGTCTACAACAAAACATCCAACATCGACGAACTCCAGGAAGTCGATTTCGATGAGGAACTCCCCACCGTCGGAATCTCTTTCGAGCTCGGTCGGACCCGGCTCGGCAAGATCGGCGGAACCCTCGCAATCCCGCAGGACGCGGCGGCGCAGATGGGCGGTTATCGGGCTTACGTCGATGAACGCATGCCGCAGATCATCGCCAAAGCCGGCAACGCGCAGGAAACCCGTATTTACTACAAGGGTTTCATCAAACGCACTCTCGAAACCAAAAACTATGTGAGCTGCGGCGGAACCACTCCCAACAAGCAGTTCTCCATGGTCGCCGTCCACTGGGATGAAGATTCCACCACCGGACTCTACAACAACAAGGATCTTTCCAACGGAAAAATCTTTGTTCAGTCCCCCCTCAACGGCGGTAACCTCGTCAAGGTGAAAGACCTCAAATGGGCGCTCGGCAAGGAAATCGCCTGCTGGATTCAGTTCGGACTGCTCCTCGCCGATGAACGCTATGTCAAGGCGATCGTCAACATCGAACCGAAACAGAACGCCAATGACCGCGATAAAATCGACGGGCTCCCCACCGGAATGATGGTCGACGATCTCATCACCGCCGTTCGTGGCAACCCCGCAAACACCGCGATCTACTGCCATCCGGCTCTCCACCGCATGCTCGGACTCAAGTTCAATCTTGAGAAAAAAGTCTTTACGGACAAGGAGACCAATGTCAGCTACACCATCTCGCACTGGCTCGACATCCCGTTCATCACTTCCCACAACATCGCGTGGGGAGCCGAAGCGGTTATCGCCTGATCACAAACGGCGGCTTCATCACTTGGAGCCGCCGGAATTCAAACCATAAGGAGAACACATCATGTGGAAAAACAGTGAAGTCCATTTCGCAGAGGACTATTTCTTCAAGGAACAGGCTTTCGGTGCCGATACTCTCGTTTCCGACGCCCTCGAACTCGGCGTGACCGAAGGAGGCATCCGCGTCCACGGCTGGATCAACGGCTCCGCTTCCTGTGCAAGCGGAAACACCGTCAAAGTCGAACTCGAAGTCGCAAACGAACCAAACGCTTCCGAATGGCGCAAAATCGCCGAAAACACCGTGACTGCCGACGCAACATCCATGAGCGGGGACATCTTCAGCTTCATTCCAGATGTTGAAGATCACTTCATGCGCGTCAAAGTCTCCGCCGTTTCCGGCGTGACCGGCACGTTCAGCATCGCTCCGGAACTCGTTCCGTAACTCTCCTGAACATTTCCCCTTTTGCCCGCGTTTCTCAACCTCGCTGTACACGGACGAAAGGGGATTCTTGTATTTATTCAATGCTTTTCAGAATGTCAATCGTATCTTCGCAGACAATGCGCTTTTTGACAGATGCCGTCGAAACCTCAAATTTTCTTGAAAGAGTTGCAATCGTCGGAACAGAATCATTTTGCAATTCTTTTCTCAATTCATCGGTCGGCATAAGAATTTGCCCGGCAAAACAATTTGCTTGATATTCAAGAAAAACATATTTCAATTGGATATCCGACATGAACTGAAGCCAGTCCGATTCAGACCGGATAATCTGTCGGTCGAAGAAATCCTTGTGAAGAACAAGATGACCAAGTTCATGCGCGAGAGAAAATCTTAGACGGTTCCACAATTTTTCGTTGCAGAAAGCCTCCTTGTCAACATATATCGTTGAAAAATCCAACGATATCATCGCTTCCGCTTGAACTCGGTTCTTTAGATCGGCAGATGGTTCAATGTTGATTTTCAAATCAAATTCAAGAAATGCTTCTATATCAACTGGAATTGTCTGGAGCATCGGATATTGTCTCCGATACTCGTCAACAATGTCTTTGATATCCATGAAACTATATCCCGGTGTCCATATGGACTTGTTCATCGATTAACCTCCCTGGTAATTGCCGCGGCCTCTTTCAGCTGTTCTTCTGTCGGAATCTCTCCGTTGATAATTCGGAGCAATGCGGGAAGTTTGCCGGCAAGCTCTTCTTCCGTAAGGCGAACCGGCAAGTCTTTCCTTGACAAAGCTCCGAAAGCAACAAAATCATCCAGTTCTTTTCCGGAAAGTTGAAGAGCTTTCCCGTATCTTTCCAGAACGTCATCACTTGGCGGAACATGGATTCCTCGTTCAATTTTGCTGTAGTTGGACGGATCCTCATCTGCGATCCGACAAAATTCACGAAGAGAAATTCGCATAGCCGTTCTTTTCTCTTTCAGAAATTCAAAAAATTTTTTGCTTGTCATGATTTTTCTCCCTTTGGTTTGTGTGGTATAAATTTACCACACATCCTGAATTTGTCAAGCGGTTTCGGCTTTTTATGCAATTTTTTTGTAAGCCAACGGTTCTGTCCGCCACGTCCAACTTGTCCGCCAAGTCCATCCCGGCGCGGAAGCGCCCCTAAGCCGTCAGGCGCAATCTTTCGTCATGTGCCGC
>ERZ1034928.487-NODE-487-length-18095-cov-8.081208_pt1 | contig 18095 bp, 20 predicted proteins | sample MGYA00520627_ERZ1034928 | MGnify/ENA primary metagenome ERZ1034928 (study PRJEB33766, sample SAMN09781755) | gut metagenome | biome: gut microbiome | host: Homo sapiens | place: Madagascar | study: EMG produced TPA metagenomics assembly of the PRJNA485056 data set... | reverse complement strand
ATGAAAGAGCAGGGCGCAATGAACAGCCCTGAATACTGGATTGCACAGTCCAAAAAGGTCAAGCACCTTGCCGATTTGCTGAAGAACTTTGGTGGCGGCAGAAAATAATATATACAATGTCCAACGAGGGCGGGCATAGTCTCGCCCCTCGTTCGGGCTTATGAAAGGAGCAAGTAATTAAATGATTTCTTTTTTGGGGTATAATTTTTGCTCCGATGGGAATAGCATAGACCCTATTCCGACAGATGTAAACAATGTTATAAAGACGCAAATTCAAGCAGGCACATTTTCGCATCTGCATGTGTCTAAGAACATAGACAAAGAGCCAATATTTGATATTCCGCTCGAATGGGATGTTGATACAATCATGGACTGTGATTTCGATAATAATATTTCGGCGGGTAGCGTTACGAGGATTGTTTATGATATTGACAAGATGATTATTCGTCGCGCCCCTGTCGGAACATATGATTGGATTACAATCAAAGTCATTGATATTAAGAACGACCCGTCCTCGCTTGGCGGAGCATTTATTGACGCATTGACCGCAAATGGCGTTGAGTATGAATACCAATTTATTCCTGTTTCGGGCGATTTAGAAGGAACGCCAATTACGGAGACAATTCTTTCCAATTTCAAAGGTGTATTTTTGTGTGATTCTAATACTGCTTTTCGCATGTATTACGGCGTATCTTTTGGTGAAACAACCACAAATCAACAGATAGGTACATTTACGCCCTATGGCAGAAGATATCCTGTGGTTGTATCTAATGCATTAACGAATTATCAAACGGGTTCAGTATCTACAAGAGTTGTGCCCGCTGATTTTGAAGCAACCAGATATATGGATGGTCGCAAAGTGGCGCAGGCAGAAAAGGTGTTACAGGCATTCTTAGCCAACAAGAAGCCGAAAGTGCTGAAAGATGACAATGGCAGAGAATGGCTGTGCATTATTACAACTCCGCCGACAATTTCATATGACAACAACTATGGCAGAGGGGCAATTACGGTTGATGCAGGATGGACAGAAATTGGAGACGTTAATTCAGAGGACGACTTGCAGGATGCGGGGCTGATTCCAAAGGAGGGTTGATATATGGCGATTGATATTAAGAGCGAAGATTATGATATCTTAAAGCAACCATATATCAATAAATATCTGAGGATTAACCTGCTTGATTTTGATTATAATGTTATCAGAGATATTACAGGGCATTTGACCAAATGTTCGGTTTCGGTCGATGCTGATAGTGATTTAAGGCGCAACTGTGATGTGTCTATGGTTATAACAGACGATACGGTAGATATTTCGCCAGAGGGCGGCATTTGGCTTAATAGGTACATACAACCATATGTCGGCTACGAAAACGCATACACGGGCAAAATACAGTGGTATAATCAAGGCATATACTTAATCAACGAGCCGACATGGCAGTATGATTCATCGACAAATGAATTGTCGTTTAAGGGCGTTGACCTTATGGCAAAAATGACTGGACTTAGAAATGGCAACCTTGAGGGCATTCCAACTGTTGTACCGCAAGGCTCTGATGTTCGTGGGGCAATCATACAATTGCTTGAAATGAGCGGCTTTACAAGCTATATTGTAGATGAATGTGTAAATGACCTCGGTGGCGTACAAGAAGTGCCGTATGATATACAGGTCGAACAGGGCGGAACAGTATATGACATGCTTTCAAAGTTGCGGGATATTGTTCCTAATTATCAAATGTATTTTGATGTAAACGGAACGTTCCATTACAACAGAATACCAAGTGGGGCAAATGAATCAATTGCCGTTACTGATGATTTATGGGACGATATATTGATTTCCGAATCAAACGATGTTTCGTTTGAAGAAGCCAAGAATACAATTGAGGTGTATGGCAAGACACATTCGACCGATAACTATCCGACCGAAATAACTGCAACAGAATCAGAGGGGACTATCGCTCTAACAATACCATCATTGTCTGATTCTACATTGCCAGAATATACATTGATTGCATTTAATCTTGAGTCCGCATTTGAGCCGCCCAATGTTTGGGGTGGTATTAGGGTTAGTATTACTAACTCTAAAGACCCAAGAGAGTTCTATATAGTCAATGGTGCGGACGAGAATATTTTGCGGCTTGAAGCGGGCTATCATGTGATGCATATTCATAAATTTGCGGGCAACTGGTATTGGCTGTATTTAGGCGGGCTTCAAGCTCATGCCGTAGTGCGGGAAACCAACAGACAAAGCCCGTTTAACATATATGACAATGGCATTATCCGAGTTGTGTTGTCGGGCGGCGATTATGACAACATTACTTCGGACGAATTGGCAAAAGAGCGGGCGCAGCTTGAACTATACTGGAAATGTAGACTTAAAGATTCGGTCGCATTATCTGTAATCCCTATTCCTTGGCTTGATGTGAATATTCTTGTTTCTCACGCATTAAGAGATGAAACAAAAGAAAAGCAATGGATGATTAAATCGTTTTCGGTCGATTACGGCGAGATTTCAGAGATGAAAATTGAAATGATTGCATATTATCCGTATTATGAGGAGGTGTAATATATGGCTACAAAATTTCCTAACGATATTGATACATTCCCGACAATGCAAGACATTACAGCGACGGATGCAAGCAAATTAAGTCAATTTCAGGCGCTTATGCAGGCGGGCAATTTTGCAGAAGCGAGAAACATTCTCCTGCAAATTACGGACTATGACAAAAAGATTATTACGGCGAGCCTGTTAAATGATATGCTTGATGCGTTGACCGCGCTCGAGAAATATTATGCAGACAGATGGTCGCCCGCAATTATTTGTTCTGAAACAGAGCCTCTCGGACAAGAAGAGGGCGATTATTGGTTCCAGATTGTAGGTGAGGTCTGATGGTAAAATATCAAGACATAAGCTTCACGAACAAGCAAGCACAAGACGATTTTAAGACGAAATGGATTGCCGCTGATTATGACACGGCAATTGCCATGCTGTCTGATTCTGCTTTGGACGATAAGGTTGTTAATGCAAGTGTATTTAACGACCTCGCTACAAAGATAGTTGAAGCCGAAGAGCGCGAAGATATTAACTTTCCAGAATATAGTCTTAGGGCGCCGTCGTTTCGAGTACCAACATCGGGAACAAAGGGTAGCTTGCAATTTGTTTATACCAATTGGCAGAACGACGATTTTCAGTCTGTGCAACTTTATGAGCACGACGGAACACAATGGAATCCGTGCTATTTCAAGATTTCGCCCAAAGTTCAGGCAAAGATTGATGCACAAACCGCAGACATTGCCCAATTGACAAATTTTACGCCAGATGCTCAAGTAAACACATTGCTTGGGAGTGGCGGCGGGAACAACCAAGGAAGCGTATCAATTAGCAATATTGATAATTACAACCTCATCGTTTTACACACGAACATAGGCGGCGCAGTTGTTTATTTAGACGCAGACGGGAATAGCGGATGTGGATACGTTTATCGACATGAAGGAAATCAAGGGGCATATGTTCATGCAAAAAGAACATCTACAGGGATTGATTTTTGGGCTTCCATAACGCGAATTGCACCCGTTGCACCAGATGTGTGTGTTTATAATATTTATGGAATTATTTGAGAGGGGGCGGATATATGGCAAATTATGAAGTGCAAATTAAGCTGAGAACAGATGGAGCATATAACAAATTATATCCAACCGTGCCGCCTGCTGTTCAGGTACAAATAACAAAGAATACAAGTAGCATTTCTAGCCTAAAGGCGTATCAATTAAAGGCAAAGCCGAATCAACAGCTTTATTATAATGCCTCTGGTGGCGGATCGACAGTAACCATTGAAAAGTCTATGGCAAATTATAGTTTGGTCGTTGCCACAATAAAAGACGACACTGGCGCTATCATAAACACGTCGCCAATGTATTTCGGACAAAGGTCTGGATATGCTGGGGATGTCGCAGAGGGCATCGCCTCTGCTTGGGCAAGTAATTCTGCAAAATATGTCGTTGATGTTGTAAGAGAGACTAATACTTCAGATGCTGGACATGTTACGATTAGAAACGCAGCTACGGGGGCTTCGGCTGGTAGTCTAATTGCTTTGATTGGGGTGATTTAATGGCATTACAAACGCCATATTTGATTGCCCCTGTTGCATTTGATGCAAGCAATGCGCAAGAGATTGAATTTACTGTCCCTGCTGGCGGAGACCAAGTACAGGCTAATAAATTGACAATTCTAAAACAATCGGACTTGTCAGAAGTTTATGCCCAAAAGGTTACAACACAGGATTATTCCCATACAATCCCCGCAGGAACATTGACCAATGGAACTGTTTATGTTGCGTCTGTCAAGACATATAATCTTGCGGGCGAAGAATCGGCAGAATCGAACAAGGTCTTGCTTAGATGCTATTCAACGCCGTCTTTTAATTTGTCTGTTGATTCGACCATTTCAACAAGTCAGGTTAATATAGTCGTCGAATATACACAGGCTCAAAATGAGCCATTGGCAACTTATCTGTTCAACCTATATGACAGTACGGGCGTGTTAATTGCTACAAGCAAGACGCAATATGCCGCATCTGATACAAGCAGAATAACCTATCAATTTACGGGGTTAAGAAGCGGGCAATCTTATTCTGTTGAATGCTTGGGTGTGACAAAGTATGGAACACAGATTAGTACTGGAAGTCAAACATTCTTTGTGCAATTTACGGAGCCGACTGCATATAAATATTTCTCTTTGGAAAATGTTTGTAAAGGCGGATATATCCGCATTCAAAGCAATTTATCAAGCATTCCGGGCGAAACAAATGAAATTCCGCTTGAATTTGGTGACGGCGAATTGACTTTATATTCAAACCAATGGGTCAGATGGAATAAAGGATATGTGTTGCCCGAAGATTGGACGTTGCAGATTTGGGGGCATTCATTTGTTTCAAGCGATACAACGCCGATTATTACTTGTGCCAATGTGGGCGGTGACAAAGTTGAGGTCTATTGGCAAGAGCAAGTTGTGAAGCAACCGCCTTTGCAGTGGACCTGGAATGCAACGCCAACATTTCCTGCACAGGGGACTAATCTTAATTGGGATATAAAATTTCAAGCAAACGGCGTTGAATATACCAGGCTTAATGTTCAGCACGATGCGGACGGACATAAATATATTGGATATATTAGCTCGGCTGGCTCGACATTGGCATATGATTCTGGTACATGGAACGTTACAAGCCGCGATATTTTATTTGAAGAAAATCCGAGCGATGATTTACTTGCTATTCTGAAAACAATGGCGACAACAACGCAGTCCGAAACAGAAAAGGCTTATAGTTATGCCGTATTGAAAGCATGGTCTGCAAAAGCGGCATATCCGTATATTATTAGGTCGGAGACAATTGAAAGCGCATCTGTTGATATACCCCATTCTATTTGGGTTAAAAAGGTCGGCACGCTATATGATATTAAGGTCTTGAATGAATAACAATGGCAATATTTTTGCCTTAATATATAGGAAAGGAGTTGGTTGATGTGAATATTACGCTTGATGGCACAAAGGTAACGCAAGACACGCGCAACATTGGATTTGAGGCAAATAATGGCGTTGATATGATTACTGTGGCGGTAGACACCGATGAATCATGGAATTACAAGCTCGACATTGATTATGCAAATGAGCAGTGTTGCTGTGGAGACGAGCATTTTAATATTATCAATTTGCGGCGCAGTGGAAATATTTGTTCGGCATTGCTTACATCTGATATGTTGCCATACAGCGGAAGATATGCCATGCAACTTCGAGGAATCAATAATGACGGTCGAGTTTATCACAGCGAAATATTCAATGGGTGGGTCAATAACAGCCTCATTGGCGTATGTAACTGCCAAGAGGAGGCTCAGAGTTAATGGCAAACAACAGCAAAGCAAGCAACAAAAAGAATTGCAAGAAATCCACTCAGAAGCACTGCGATTGTAACAACGCCCTGCCAAGTGAGTTCTATCAGATAGAGCGGACAATTACAGACATCAATAATCATCCGCCTACGCCGGGGACAAACGGATATTGGATGATATGGAATCCGACAACACGAAAGTACGAAGAAAGCACAGTTCCGCTACCTGATGGGACATTGCCTGAAATCAGCGAAGATACCAAAGGTTGGTATTTGACAAATGATGGCAAGAATATCTATTGGGCGGAAGTACAAGGCGGTGGAGATGGCGCAATTACGGCAATTAAAATCAATGGCGTTGAACAGACCGTTGTTGATAAAATTGCTGAATTGTCTATTGATAAAAGTACGGTTGGGCTTGGGAATCTTGACAATGTAAAGCAATATAGTGCCGACAATCCTCCCCCGTATCCTGTGACAAGCGTTGATGGAGCTACGGGAGATATTGAGACGCAAGCTGTCAAATATGCTACGCAAGCATTGACCGACAAGCAGAAACAACAGGCGCGTGAAAATATTGGAGCAGGAACGAGCGATTTTGACGGCAACTATAACAGCCTTATCAATCGACCGACGATTCCGACAAAGACATCTGAGCTTGAAAATGACAACGGGTTCATCACAGAAGATGCATTGGCGGATTATGCAAAAACGGCTGACATCCCTATAAATGTTAGTCAACTGACTAATGACGCGGGATATATAGATAAAGACCAGGCCGCAAGTGCTGCACCCATACAGTCTGTCAATAGCAAAACGGGCGTCATCGAATTGTCTAAGGCGGATATTGGGCTTGGCAATGTTGATAATACATCCGACGAAGATAAGCCAGTGTCTACAGCACAGGCAAATGCTATTGCGCAAGTGCAAGAAAATCTCGACCAATTATCGAGCAATCTTGCCGATGGCACAACCGTAGTGGCTCGTGCAACTGGCGATGCGGATGGAAACAATATTGCAAACACATATGCTACAAAAGCCGAGCTTGCAGATATTACTGCAGTCCAAATTCGCAACAAAGATGAAGTAATCAACACCACAAAAGATACTATTCAGACAGTGGCAACGCAATATATTGTCGACAACTATAATCGTCAGCCTAAGAATTGGGATGGATTGATTTTAACCATTACCGACATGGATAATGATAAAATCCTGTACATTTATTCTGAGGCAAGTCAGTTGTGGATTAACGCAGGCATTAACGGCGTTGATTTGTCGCAATATGTGGGCGTGTTTAGCCAGTCTTTTACCGACGAAGAAAAGGCGCAAGCAAGAGCAAACATTGGCGCTGGCACAAGCAATTTTAGTGGGTCTTATGACGATTTAACGGACAAGCCGACAATTCCAGAACAATACGAGTTGCCTGTCGCGACAGTCGATACGCTGGGCGGGGTTAAAGCCGAGCCAAAGACTGATGATATGACATCTGCCGTTGGCGTCGATGCTGACGGCAATTTGTGGGTTAAGCCGGGTTCTTCTATCGATACCATTTCTGCCGACAAGGTTATGTTCAGTGGCGACCTTGTATTTACTTACCAGTTTGGCAAGTATGTGCCTACTGGTGGCAAAGTTACAGTTCCAGCGGACAATAAGTCTTGGCTTGATATACTGAACGATGCATACAGCGAAGATAAGAATCCGACCATTACACAACCGACCGTAACTGTATCAAGCGCCACTGCTAAGGCATATGAGGTCGGCACAAGTGTCACGCCTGCTTATAGCGCGACATTTAATGCGGGCAAATATGAATATGGTCCGACTCCGACAGGCGCGGCTATTACCACATGGTCTGTAAGCAACAATGTTACGGCAGAAACAAAAGATACGCAATCGGGCACATTCGCGGCATATATTGTGCCTGATGGTTCGGCATATCGAATTACTGTCAGCGGCACATACAGTGATGGGCAAATTCCTGTCACGGCGCTTAATAAGCCGTATACAGCGGGACAGATTAAGGGCGCAACCAAAACTGCTCAGACGGGCATTATTAGTGGTTATCGCAATAGTTTCTATGGGACATTCTCCGATAAATCCACAGCAATTAGTAGCGCGTCTATTCGCGGTCTTGCTCAGAAATCTGGCAAAGCATTGGCAAATGGCAACACATTTACTGTTAATGTGCCTGTTGGTGCAGAGTCTGTTGTAATTGCATATCCAGCCACATTGCGCAATGTTACATCCATCAAAGATGTAAACGGGCTTAATGCAGACATAACCTCTGCATTTACTGCGTCTACTGTAAATGTTGAAGGCGCGGCGGGCTACACTGCAATTAACTATAAAGTGTATCGTATTGACTTTGCAAAAGCCAACGATACTGCAAATAAATACACCGTTACCATTTAAGAAAGGAGGTCAATATGGCAATTGCAAATCTTCCAAAGCTAAACTTTTCAGTGCCGTTAGCTATGACTGCGGCATTGCCCGTTGAATACAATGCGTATTTCAATAGTTATGATGAAGCTGTTGCTGCGGCAGCCACGGCTGAAGCACCTGGCTCGTCTAATACCGTCTATTACTATGGTCAAAAAATTGTGGTTGTAGGCGATGCATCTGCCGACCTCTATATCATTCAGCCAGACGGCACATTAAAGCCTGCAGGCGGAAGTGGTGACGGCGACAAAACATTTGTTTTTACACAAGCATCCGCTGAGTCTGTGTGGGAAATTCAGCACAATCTTGGCAAATATCCGTCTGTGACTACAGTAGACAGCGCTGACACAGTTGTTGTTGGCGGTGTTGAATATATAGACCTTAACAATCTCACCATTACTTTTTCAGCCGCATTTAGCGGTAGAGCATATTTGAACTAATTCGGAGGAACGCATAATTTATGGCTGTTAAATATCTTACTTCTATCAATCTTTTATCCAACGAACTTCAGAATGCTGTAATCCAGCCTCTGAGCACAGCCCCTACTTCCCCGAAGGCGGGGCAGATTTACTACAATAGTGCTGACAAGTTTATTTATCGGTATGACGGCGCTACTTGGGGTCCTGTCGGCGTTGTTTACAATCAGGGCAGTTCTACTGGCGCTGTTATTACTGGATTGGATAACACAGGCAAAGTAACTACTACGAATGTTACCGGGCTGACCCTTGCTGGGTATACCCCTGTTGAGGACGGCTATGTATCTGCCGACATGACTGTTGAAGCGGCTTTTAAGGCGCTTGATACGGCAGTCAAGAATGCTGTTGCTGGCGGTGGCGAAGTTAACCAGAACGCATTTAGCAATGTTGCAGTTAAAAAGCAGAGCGAAGCAGTTACAGCTGTGGCTGGACAGGCAGATGATGCAACCATCGCTGCAACTGCTAAAACTGACACGATTACCATGGCGACTGGCAACAAGTGGGTTGATGTGAACGGCACGGGCAAGACCATTACTGTTGGGCATGCTCTGTCTGGCGTGACTGCTGGTGCTACTGGCGACGCAAGCCATGTGGCAAAAGTTACGGTCGATGCTGCAGGGCATGTGACCGCCGTTGAGGCTGTGCCCATCACCCCCGCTGCTATTGGCGCTGCGGAACTGGGGCAGACTACGGATGATAAAGATACGCTGTCTCTGTATGGCGTAAAGGCTCTTGCTACTCAGGCGTCTGCTGATGCTGCTGCTGCCGAGACTCTGGCTGAAGAGAAGGTCGCATCTGTGACAGCTACTACCAATGGCGGCATCACTGTCGGCGGCACTACCACCGCTCCCACTGTCGGCATTAAGCTTGACCCCGCAGAGGGCAACATCGCCACGCTGAGCGACGCTGGTCTGAAGGTTACTGCTCCCACAGTCAATGTGCCTGTATACAGCCTGACGAAAGATGCAACCAGTACTGATTATGCCGCGGTTTACCACCTGACCAAGGATGGCACCAATGTTGGCGAGGCTATCAACATCCCCAAAGACCTGTTTGTTGAAAGTGGCGAGATTGTTGAGAACCCCGCTGGTCAGCCCGAGGGTAAGTATCTGAAGCTCGTCCTCCAGAATCAAACTGCTCCAGTGTATATCAATGTTGCAGACCTTGTTGACGCATATACTGCTGGCAATGGTATCACTATTAGTGACACAAATGAAGTTGCGGCAAAGGTCGTCGCTGATAATGGACTGAGCGTTGATGCTAATGGTATTAAGATGGGTCTTGCTTCTGGCACTGCCGCAGGTGCAATGTCCAGTGCACATTACACGAAACTGGAAGGCATTGACGAAGGCGCTACCAAGAACAGCATTATGCTGAACGGTGACGCGACAAAGAATCCGTCGTTCTACGCTCCTACAGCTGCTGGCACCGAAGGGCAGATTCTGTTCTCGAGCGGCGGGGCAGCTCCTGTTTGGGGTTCTTTCCCGACGCTTCTGAAGAAATACACTGGTACAAACGGTGCTCTTACCGCAGCTGGTGGAGCATTTACTTGGACCGTCGCTTCTGGCACTCACGGCGTGTCTACGCCTGTGACTGTTCAGGTGTATGAAGTTGCAACTGGTGCTATGGTTATGACCGATGTTTCCGTTGCCTCGAACGGCAATGTTACCATTACTATTAACGGCACTGGCACTTTGACAGCTAACACCTACCGCGTTGTTATTATCGGCTAATTTAACAAACAATGTTATTGCATCCCGTCTCTACAACGGGGCGGGATGCATTTTCTTAAACAAGCAAGGAGATGATGATTTTGAAAAACTTATCTTTATATGTTGATGCTCTAGCAATTCCACGAAAGCAAGATGTTGATGCAAAGCAGGACAAAGTTGTTGTCTCTGGCTTGCTTAAAGGTGACGGCAATGGAAACATTTCTGCCGCTGTTGCTGGGACAGACTATTTAACAAGCGCCCCCGTTGCAAGTGTAAACAATAAGACAGGCGCTGTTACATTATCGGCGTCGGATGTATCTGCTATGTCTGCTGTTGCTGTGACAGCTGCAGACAATGGCAAGTTTTTGCGCGTAGTAGACGGAGTATGGGCGGCAGCCACTGTGCCTAATGCGAACGGGGGGAGCTTCTGATGGCAGAATATTTAGTCGATAGTGTCGACCTTTCTGAGGTCGCTACTGCTATTCGCCAAAAAACGGGCGGCGTAACTCTTATCTCGTTCCCTGACGAATATGTTTCTGGAATTGACTCTCTCACAAACACTAATGATGCAACTGCAACAGACCTCGACGTTCTTGTAAATAAGACCGCATATTCAAAAGGCAGAAAATTATATGGCTCTTTGCCGAACAATGGAGAGGCAAACATTGAAATATCCGACCTGTCTGCAAAATCGGTCGCAGAGGGATATTATTCAGGTGGCACCGCAAAAATTGCAGATACTGAATCTGCCAAGATTATTCCAGCAAATATTAGGCAGGGCGTTACCGTGCTTGGAGTTGCAGGCACATTAGAGGCAGGCTCTTCCGCATCGTACTCAGAATCTATAAATGATGGTGGCGGACTTACTGCCACAATCACTATGTGAGAGGGGTGATTAAATGTTATCTTGGACTTGGAAAGACACACTGACATTTACAAACGAGAGCCTAAGCTTTGAAATCGGGTTCACATCGAACGGGCAACATTTCGACAAGCTGCTTGTTCAGAAGGAAGATGCCGCAAGATATGTCGGATATTGCAACGGCTCCACATGCACTCTCGCATATGATAGTGGGATATGGCACAATACAGCATTTAAGAAATTGACATTCGACACGTTGCCGACTAAGGAACTTTGGGAACTTATGGTTTTTCAGGCAACGGCGGATGCCGCGGTCTCTAAAGTTGAAGTAAACGGTGTCACATTGATTGATATTTCTTATGATACTGTAACGCCAGCTACACTTGCAAAAGGACATTATGCCCACAATGCTGCAGGGGAAAGAATTGTAGGTACATTAGACGCATCTTCTTCAGGGGCAGATTACAATGCATTGCGTGATTTTGGAGACGCTACAGGCAAAGGCGTTGTGATTGCAACTCCTGATAGATTGGAATGTAGGGTTTATAGTCCCGCAGCTGCTTTCTCTTGGGCAGACGATGGATTTGAGCATGTGATTGGCTATGTTAATTTTAAGTCCACAGATGTTGCGTCTCAAGTAGACAATTATTCATCTGATTTAATGACAAATTATACATCGCAGTTCAACAATGTGTTCAGCGGAGCAAGCAAGGCATATTTCGTTGATGCGGACCATGTTTGTGACATACCTGTTTTTCAGACAAGTGACGCCAAAACATTTGCTGGGTTAAAATCGGCAATATTGCGTAGTGTAAACAGCGCAGAATGGAGTAACAATTTCCGATCTCCGCTGTTTATGGAACCACGAGATTATATTAAATGGTATACCGAAAAACAATCTTCAAACAATGTAGTGATTGGAGACAAGATTCGTATGCCATATGTGTTTGGACCCGCAGTTGTAGATGGCGACCCTGTTACAACTGCATATAATTTGCAAGACCCGACTGGCTCTATGCCGACGTGGGATAATGGATATGTAATGTATCAAGGCGATAGTGGAGACGCCTGTGGTTGCTTCAATATTATTCCCGCATACGGAGTAACAAGTCAGTTCTTCTTGGGGTTGTTTAATACTCTTGGCGGGATGGTCGCAAAGAGCGATTCTGCTCAGACATTGCAGTCCGCATTCTTACAGCAATTAAGCCCTACATGGGCATATGGCAATTTAAATTTGCCAGCAGGATGGTCTGTTGTACAAATAGTTGAAGATACGGCAGAAGTTACCGCCCTCCCTATTGCACAGATACAAGCAATGTTATCACAAATTGGTGGTATCGACATATCTCGTTTACCGTTTGACACAATGGACGCTTATACAAAGTCTTATTTTTCTGACATTAAGACACAAAAATATAAAAAACTGAATAATAAAACATTTACGCTCGAATTTAATTTATATGCAAAGGAGTGATTAGATGGGCAAATTGTTCAAAGTCCCCGGCGGAGAATATCTTGTAGATTCTGAAGATTATGAAATCCGCAGGGATGAATTTGGCAGACCGATTTTGTGCCCTCTTAACCAAGGCGGCGGAGGAGACCAACCAAAGCTCTACGCGCCAGAAATCAAAATAACTGGCGACACATTAACCATCATTCCTAATACCGACAATGGCGCTTTTGTAACTGGATATAATGGCTACATGAGCGTTGATGGCGGAGATTTTGAATTGTATGGTACTCTGCCGTCCGACCAATTAGAGCTTGATTTGACTGCGGTTGGATTGCCTGAGGGCGATTTTCAATTTAAGGCAACTGCTATTGGAACAAATTTCCAAGACAGCGATGCATCAAATGTAGAAGATTATACAAATATCTTTTACACCGTCACAAACACGCTAACAAATTGCACAAGCAATAACAGCGCAACAAGTGCGCGCAAAGGGTCTGCTTATACTGCTGTGCTGACAGCAGAAGCAGGATATACAATGAGCGGTGCGACCGTCACCGTGACAATGGGCGGTGTGGATATTACAAGCACAGCTTATGCTGACGGCGTTATCACAATTAACGCGGTTTCAGGAGAAATTGGGATTATTGCAAGTGCAGTTGATTTAACATATCTATATGATAGCGGATACACATATGCGCTTGAGGATGACGGCGCCGCAATAAATAAATTAAAATCGTTTGTAGTTTCTCCGTCTGGCGGAAAAGTGGCGTTTTTGCACAATTACAACCTGTATGTTTATGATGTATCAACAACACCTTATGAATTTGTGAGTAAACAGGAGGCAGGCAGCGCCGTTTCGGCATATGAGGCATACAACGTACAGTGGCTCAACGAGACAACATTACTTGGTTCTGGGTATCTATACAATAAAGCCACAGGATTTACATATTTAGCAGATGGAACATTCGGAAGCAATCCTTATCCAACTGGATATCAGAATTTGGGGCGCGGGAAAGTATGTGTAAGCGCAGACAGAAGCAAGTGTGCAGTTATATTGCCGTATACAGCACCAGTAAAACTTTATGTGTTCGATACAACAACAACGCCGTTTTCTTTTGTGAAGGAGATAGAAGTATCGTCTAAAGTGCTCGGAGACATTGCGGCATTTGGGTTTGTTAGTGCTACAAAGATGTTTGTCGGCGCAGAAGAAACCGTGTACTTTATTGACACCGACTCGTCCGTCGTAACGCAGACGCTCGCAAAGTACAGGTCGAGTCTTTCGGCTTCTGCAAACGCATCCAGAATTGTTGCGAGCGCAACAATTAGTCAAAGTTCTTCTGCGTCCACAATAGATATCGATACATACGGAGAGGATTTCTCGTTGTTAAACACAGTGAGAATAAGCGCTGATTCGTTGTCCGTAACAAGTGCTATCAATATAGACAGCAAGGTCATCTCGTTTAACAACAATGTCGCGCGCATATACGATGCAGACGCAACCGAAATACAAAGCATGTCGCTTGATTTTAGCGCACAGTATCCGAATCTTGCAATATCGCCACGCGGCAACAGAGTGTTTTGCGTAGACACTAACGGAGTGTTGCATGATTATTTCACAAAAATAACAAATGCGTAAAACATTCCTTGTCAGCTTTGCAATATTCTTTGTTTTATTCCTTGTCGGTGGCGCAATCATTAGCTTGTTTCCGCGAACTGTGGAACATCCGAAAACGCTTGAACAATTCAAACAGCTTGTCGGCAATGATGAATATGCAGAGCTGACAGCAGAATACAAAATCAAGTTTGTTCCGCATTATCGCGAAGACGGCGAGATTATACCAAAGCGAAAAGAAATCCGCATCAAAGAATCGACTGAAAAGCGAATGCTTATTGCTCTTTGCCATGAATATGGGCATTATATTGCATTGAAAAATAATCTTGCGAATGATGCGCGGTATTTGCAAATGTTCAAGGAGCAAGAGCCGATTTTCTACGGCAATTATGATATGACGGAATATGCATATTCGGATATAAACGAATTTTGCGCGTCATATGTCGGCATGTGGATTTTCAACAATCAAAAAGAGCCTGCTTAATTGCGGGCTCTTTAATTTTTACAATTTACAAGGAGGCGATTTATTGATTACTTTAATTCGACCTGCTTATTATGAGCCGCCCAGATGCGCAAGATTCAGCGGGCTATCTACAGATGAAAAGCCACAGAATGTTGATAATGGAACGGCATTCAAAGAAATTGATACAAGTAAATATTTTCTTTATGATGCTGATTCTAAGCAATGGGTTGAACAACCAAATGCACTGGAGGTGATTTAATGGCGATTACATTAGAGCGTCCTGCATTTTATGAAAATAAAAGATATGCTGAATATTGCGGGCTTAGCACGGACAACAAAGCAGACATTAAAGCAAACAATGCCGACGAGTTCTATGAGATAGACACGGGCGATGTTTATAAGTATGCTGAAGGCAGTGGATGGATTAAGCAAGCAAGTCAAGGCGGTGGCGGGAGTAGCGGCGATTTCAAAGCGGACGGTACTGTGCCAATGACTGGCAATCTTAATATGAATGGAAAGTCTATCATCGGCGTGCATTCGATTAGCAATACTAATACGGGTCTTGCTATTGAGTCTGAGACAAGTTTGAACAACCACAAGATTACAGACCTGCTTGACCCGACGGCAGACCAAGATGCAGCCACAAAGAAATATGTAGACGACCACAGTTTGCTTGGTAGTGACGGGCTAATTGACACAGACCTCAACATGAACGAGCATGCAATTATCAATGCTCATAAAATAAGCACTGATGGTCCAGCGCCTTTATATATCGGCGCAACAATTGAAGCAGCAGGCACGAATGCGCCAAGGTTGACTGGTGCAACAGACGGTACTGCCGCATTTGTTAAGGCAGATACACAATCTGAGTATGTGGCAGTTAGTGTTGGTGCGCCAACTGCGGCTCACCACGCTGTAACCAAAGAATATTCGGATGGTAAAACAAATGCGCTTCAAGCGTCAGCCTTGCTTAAATCGGGCGGAACAATGGTGGGAAAACTGAAGCTGACAGCAGAGCCCACAGACGATAATGACGCTGTTGATATTGGATATCTCAAAACAAACAATTATGTTGCACTTCCTGCATGGACTGCTGAAGATGCGGGCAAAGTATTAACCGTTGGAGCAGATGGAACATTGACTTGGGCAACGCCCTCTGCTTCAACTTAATATAATTATGGGGAACACAAGATAGCAATTAAGCTATTAAATGTTCCCCATTTTTTATTTTAGTTTCGACCGCCATTGTATCCACATGGATAAAATTCATCACACTTGCCGTTCTTGTATACACATTGCGGAACAAGCATTTCTTTGAATTCGGGATTTGTTTGCAACACAAGCTTGACAATTTCTCTCATGACGATGCGAGTTTCTGTTGCCGCTGCCCCACATAGCCGTTTGTGTGCCATGTTGATAAGTGCCTGAGCATTGATAACCATGATATGGCTTACTTCTGCGTTCTGTGGGGCTTTATTGCGGTCATAATTGGACTGTCTGTCATTTCGCTGTGATTGCACAAAATGGGAGCAGCCAACATTATGTCTACAATAATGAACTGACACAAACGACGGAATATGCATTTCAAATGCAAACCAAAGAGTCCGAATTGGGCTGTGCTCGGCTCGTAAAATCTTTTTCTTCCATTCGTCTGTAGGTAATGTTGTTGCTTTCTTGCCAATTGTGTTTAATGCACAGGTCTTAACAAACGCCCAGTCATCATCGGTTGGGTGCTTTAACATATTGATTTCCAGTTATCTCACTCCTCATATCTATCAACGAAAATATCTGTTTCTTCAAGGTCGTAGTCATGCAGAACGCATTTAACGATATACAGCTCACCATCAATCTGCAAAATTTCGCCCTTTTGAGGAATTAGGTTATTGCTTTTTTCGTCCGACGAGAACATAACAAGAAAATCATTCTTCTTGAAGTCGCCCAAATAAATTCTGTAATACATATTCATAGCAACTCCCTGACGCGCTCTTTATATGCATTGTAGTCAATGTGGCTGATTTGACATAATGTCCTGCACCAATTCTTTTCTTTGCCCATTGCAAAATCACGGACATCTGCTTTAAGCCGGAGGCTATTGTCTTGCACATCTACAATAGCACTTTTAAGGATAGCCTCAGCAAGATTGCGCATGCCCGATTCTTGCACCGTATAGTGCTCTCTTACAACGCGGTCTTTCCTTGATTGGTTGTTTTCGCCCCTGTTTGTTTTTCGCTCGTACTTGTAATATTTTGCTTTGTCAAACGCTTTGTCGGCATAGTTCATAACTGTTCACCCTCCTTTCATGTTGACAATATAATATCATATTTCTGCGGATTTGTCAACATGTTTTTCAAAAAAGTTTTTCTTTCAAGATTTTCTTGCTTTGAAATGCCACAAACAATAGTGTCATAATCTCCGATTACACACAATTGTTCTTGCGCCCGGGACATTGCTACATAGAGCAAATTGCGAGTTATAAGCGTCTGATGCATGCGGTCAAATATACAAATGACCGCTTTTGCCTGACAGCCCTGCGATGAATGACAGGATATGCAGTACGCCAATTGCAGATTCAATATATCAGACGGCTCAAATCTTGCGTATCTGTCGCCAAATCGAATAATTAAATACTGCTCATTGTCGTTATTTTGATACTGTACTACTTCGCCTATGTCACCATTGGCGACAAACATTTGCCCGCCGTCCACATATTCTTGCTCATCCTCAGACCACGAACAGGCAACTACATGATAATTATTCTTCTTGTTAATTACGCGGTCATGCATTCTAATGCCATTTTTTTGCGCTCTGAAGCCCGTTTCTTCATGGGGGTTATACTTGTCCTGCATATATGCGTTAATCGCCGTAGAGCCAATTTTAGACTTATTGTAGGGGCATAAGAGCAATATATCGTCCTTTGTATATCCCATAGACAAGAATTTATCATAAGCCGCAGAAATTTGTTGCATTGGCTCGTCCGAAATTTGAACGAATGAATAGTCCGCATATGCATTGGTTAGGTTGCCGTGTTCGCCATTTCGTACATCTGTTACTTCTGTGATAATACCACTTGTCTTGTATCTAAAAATTTTAGACAATGATATGCGAGGCATCAGCCCGCTATCAATAACATCCTGCACAAAATTACCGCAAGAAATTGACAATAACTGTGCATTATCACAGACAAAGATTAAATTGGTAT
>ERZ1034928.484-NODE-484-length-18151-cov-6.403515_pt1 | contig 18151 bp, 20 predicted proteins | sample MGYA00520627_ERZ1034928 | MGnify/ENA primary metagenome ERZ1034928 (study PRJEB33766, sample SAMN09781755) | gut metagenome | biome: gut microbiome | host: Homo sapiens | place: Madagascar | study: EMG produced TPA metagenomics assembly of the PRJNA485056 data set... | reverse complement strand
CCTCCTTTCAACTATTTTGAAAAAAATATGGAAATAATTTTTGCAGAGAAAAAAGGAAAGAAGGATACCTATTGGAAAAGAATTAAAAAATATGGTATAATAACCGCATACAATAGCGCCTAAGAGCCAAATATCGATCATTAAGTTGATTGATATTTGGCTCTTTTTATTTTGTTAAAAGAAAGGGAGTGAACAGTTGGCGGCAAAGAAGAATCCATTAGCAGATAAAGCATATGAAATGTATAAAAGCGGTATGAAGTTGGTAGACATTGCTGACCAACTCGGCAAGCCGGAAGGAACAATTCGCAGATGGAAAAGCACATATGGGTGGGATGGCGAACGTTCGGAAAAGAAAAGCGAACGTTCGGTTACGAAGCGAACAGCAAAAAAGACACCTGTTGATGATGGCACGAAAGAGACGCTACAGAATGATGATCTCACACCGGAACAGCAGATGTTCTGCATATATTACAGTCGGACATTTAATGCGGCACAGAGTTACCAGAAAGCCTACGGATGTAAATATGAGACAGCAATGGTAAACGGATGCCTACTGCTAAGAAAACCAAAGGTTCGGGCAGAAATAGAGCGTTTGAAAGAGATTAAGCGCCAACAGATAGTAGCTGAAGCCGATGATATCGTAGAATTGCAGATGCGAATTGCTTTTGCAGACGCAGGCAATTATGTGACATTCGGGAATGACGGTATAAATTGGGTTCACATGGTAGATTCGAATACTGTGGATACGCAGATCATTCAGGAGATAAAGGAAGGACAGACGGGCGTATCTATCAAGTTGGCAGACAAGCAGAAAGCAATAGATTGGCTCACCAAGTACTTCCTTATACACCCGGATGATAAGTATAAGGCTGAATACGACAAGAAGCGTGCAGAGGTCAAGGATGATTCAGCGGAGAAGATTCTTGCCAATATGCAGACCATAGCAGATATTTTAAAAGCACCGGAGCACAATCGCAATATAGAGGACTTTGAGAAAGGCGAGGAAGATGAACAAACCAGCACCATTTAGCCAAAGGCAGTACGAATACTTTCTCAAGAGCTTTGACAGCTGGTTTAATGTGGCAGAGGGCGGCAAGCGAGGCGGTAAAAATGTGCTTGCAACACTCATATTCTGCACGATGCTTGAAACGCATAAGAACAAAATACACCTTGTTGCCGGAGTGTCCAGCGCAACGGCAAAACTGAATATATTGGATTGTGATGGTTATGGACTGCTTAATTACTTCGAAGGCAGATGCCGGGAAGGAAAATATAAGGACAGAGACTGTGTGTATGTGCAGACCAAGACCGGAGAGAAAATAGTGCTTGTGTCTGGTGGTGGAAAAGACGGAGACGAAAAACTTATAAAAGGTAACACTTATGGTATGGCATATGTAACGGAAGCAAATGAGTGCCACCCGAAATTTCTGAAAGAAGTGTTTGACCGTACATTATCCAGTACGGACCGAAAGATCTTCCATGATCTGAATCCAAAAGAGGAAGAACACTGGTATTACACGGATATTCTTAAATTTCACGAAGAACAGCAGGAAAAGAATCCACACTACGGATATAATTACGGCCATTTTACACTGGTAGACAATATGAGCCTGTCGGACGATAAAATTCGTACAATCCTTGGAACATACCAAAAGGACAGCGTATGGTACAAGCGAGATATTCGAGGAGACAGGGCGGTAGCGGAGGGCATTATCTTCCGGAAGTTTGCAGAGAACAACGAACCGTATTTGTGCGACGATGCAGACGTACTAAATTACGATTCGAATAATCGATTAAATCCACGGCCAAGTAAGGTTGTAATCGGTATGGACTTTGGCGGCAATGGATCCATGACAACAATGGTATGTGCTTTGTATTTCCGGAATTACCATCTGATTTTTGCAGTTGAGGAAGACTATCTGGAGCTATCCGCAGACATAGACGCAGATCAGATCTGCAAGATATTTATACAGTTTTACCGGATGTGCATAGAAAAGTATGAACGTGTGGATTGGGTTTTCCCCGATTCCGCCAGCACGACAATGATAAACTCTATCCGGAGCGCTGCAAGAAAAGCCGGACTACTATATACCAACATAGCCGGATGCCGGAAGAATGAGATATCCGAGAGACCACGGACTGTAGATCTGCTTTTTAATACAGGCAGATTGAAGATACACAGACGATGCGTAAAACTAAGAAAGGCTATAGGATCGTTGAAATGGGATGAGAAGAAACCAAACATCCCGGAAGATAAAAATATAGGCAACTGCAACGACTGGTGGGACGCATTATGCTACACCATGTTGGATTTTATAGAGTATATAGATTTGGATAGATAGGGAGGAATACAATGGAAAGCTGCGTAGAAAGTAAGTTGCAGAAACTTGGATATTATGTAAATACCGTACCATATGGATATATCGAGACCTGCAATGCATGGTATAAAAACGAATTGATCGAGAAATTCCATAGACGGACATCCATACAGGGCGAAGAATACGAAATCGAGCGCATGAATTTTGCAAAAAGAGGATGTGCAGATGATGCAAACCTGTGTGAGATCATCCAGATCAATGCAGGAAATGATACACAGACGGATGAGATTAATAAAATCTTGAGCGATAACAGATTTGATGTAATGTATCGGAAACAGTTGGAACGGATGTCGGCAGCTGGAACAGTGGCAGCATATGTGCGTCTGAAGAATGCCACATATCTGGACAATGGAAGAGTAACTGGCGGGGATATCCGAGTGGAATATTGCTACGCAGAGAACTATACGCCACTTTTGGTTGAGAACGAGGAAGTGCTGGATGCGTGCTTTTCCGGCGTGAATTACGTAAACGGCAAGAAGCGTACAACAATGGTCCTTTTTACAAGACCGGACGGGGCGAATTATAAAGCCGAAACCTATACATTCGATGAAAACGGGGCGGAGCTTGAGAATTACTGGATTAATCTTGGAGACGTGAAACCATTTGCTGTAATGAGAGTGGCGGAAGTAAACAATCTGGATGATATGCAGGGGTTTGGTCTGCCAAAGATCTGGGGAGCAATCCCAACACTCAAAAAAATTGATTTGTGCAACATGATCCTAAATGGTGATCTGGAAAAAGGTGAAAAGCTTATTCTTACAAACGAAGCACTGGTGGAACTTGACGAAGAAACCGGAAAGCCAAAGCAGAAAACCAAACTCATGAAGCGGTTGTTTGTGTTTCTTGGTGAAAAGTTGCCGAATCAGACAAATATTATCCAGGAATACAACCCACAGATCAGAGTTGATGAGATCACGAAAGCGTTCGAACTGTGTTTATCACTCTTTTCTATGACTTTCGGATTTGGCAGTAAAAAATACACCTTTGAGCAAGGACAGATACAGACAGCGACACAATATATCGGTGAGAGACAGGATGCCATGCAGGAGCTTAATAAGCAGCGCAAAGAGGCAACCGATTATATAACAGGTATTGTCCATGCAATTATGTGGTTTTCAAATACATTTAATGGCACATCCTACAACTTGGAAGATGAGGTTTGCATCGATTTTGACGATTCTTACATCGAGGACAAGACTACAAAGCTCTCCAACATGAGAGCGGATGCATTGTCTTTCTCCGACATCCCGGAGTTTATGATCCGGTACATAATGATGTCCCTTAATGTGGATCGTGATGAGGCAGAGAAAATATTGAATACCCAAACGGAGGAAGAAGATCCAGAAGTAGATGATTAGGAGGGAGATAAATGCTGCCAGAAGAGGTATTAGAACAGCTTGGAGACAGAGGTGCGGCACTCTTCCAGGCATTTGAGCAGGATTTAATAGCGGACATTGCCAGAAGAATAAAAAAGACCGGACGATATACAGAAACTGCCGAGTTACAAGCACAAGCTATGATGGCAGAGGGCGTAAGTCCGGCAGAAATCCTTAAAGAAGTAATGCGGATATTACAGGCAGACGATGAGTACCAGAAAGAAGTTGCGCAGAATACTCTTGAATGGAAAAAATATGTAAAAGCCGAAATACAAGCAATGCGGGAGAAAGCAAAAGAAGAGGGAGACGACATAATCGCAAATGCTGGGGATATGTCCTTTAACTACGACCTGTCTATGTGGGAACAGAACGGAGAGGAATTAACAAAAGATAGTGCAATAAACCGTATGATATCTGAGATGAGTAAGGACACAGCCGGAACATTCAAAAATCTGACAAAGAGTATGGGATTTAAAGGAGCGTATAGTTTCGTCACGCTCCAGAATGCATACATCCGGTATCTGGATAAGGCAGTTGTGAAAATGGCATCAGGAACATTCTCTTATGACCGTGCTGTAGAGGATGCAGTGCGTGAAATGGCTCACAGTGGGTTGCGGTCTGTTGATTATGCCAGCGGCCGTACTTATCAGCTCGATACTGCCGCAAGAATGTGTGTCCGCACATCGTGTCATCAGCTATCAGCCAAAATGTCTATGCACAACTGTGAAAAAATGGGAACGGACTTGGTAGAGGTAACTGCTCATTGGGGAGCAAGACCGGAACATGCCGTATGGCAAGGAAAAATATACTCACGATCCGGCAAAAATAAGAAGTATCCACCATTTTCAGAGTGCCATTATGGAGCAGTGGACGGTCTATGCGGAGTAAACTGCAGACATACATTTTATCCGTTCTTTGAGGGTATCAGTGAGCCTACAAAGTGGGATGAAGAGCCAGAGCCGAAAGAATACAATGGCAAAACATATACATATTATGATATGACACAGAAACAAAGACAGATGGAAAGAAAAGTGCGAGAGACAAAGCGTGAGATAGAAGCGAAGAGAGCCATAGGTGGGGATACGGATGATCTGGAAGCAGCAAAGCGAAAACAGATTGCAGAGTACCACAAATTTTCGGATGAAATGGGAATCCGGCCAAAAGATAACAGATTGAGGGTAATTAAGGGAAGCAGTGATCTGACAAAGACAAAAACCATGAAGGATATAAAAGAAATGTATTCAGGGTATACAGCAACTATACCAAAGACATGGGAGAAAGGAAAAATAAGTTCGGATATTATACTTTCAGGAACAAATCCGAAATATATCGCACATCCTAAGTTGTACGACAAGAATGAGATAAAGTATAATACCAACTGTGTAAATTCTGTAGTGGCTTATGAAATGAGGAATAGAGGGTATAAAGTAATTGCTGGTAAAGCTAATTCTAAGCTGAGGGAAAATCCATTACTTGCATGGGAAGATGTGAAAAAAATTGAGGTAAAAGACAACATAACTGAAGAAATATCTAAAAAAATGCGAGAATGGGGAAAAGGAGCAAGGGCATGTGTATGTGAAAAAGGACGTAGCAATGCTAATGGACATGCATTTATTGCAGAATTTGATGGTAAGGGCATTAAATACATTGATTCCCAGTTAGGCACAGAGTATAATATAAATAGGCTTAATACCGAAGATAACGAAGTGATGTTTTTTAGAATTGATGATGCGACAATCTCAAATAGAGGGGTAAATGCATGTGAAAAGGAGCTAGCAAATGATTGATGTTAAAAAAGCTAGTCAAATAGCAGAAAAATATTTTAAAACTGATAAATGCTATGATGGTATTTTGGAAATAAGAGAATCAAAACAGGATTGGATGTTTGAAGGAAAAGCAAAGACGCCAGTATATGGTGCCAGTATTGTGTGTGTTCCTAAGAATGGAGAAGATCCATATTTGATGAATGCAAGCGATCCTGAACAGATATGGGAGAGAGCAATAAAACTTTGAGGAAGTTGAAATGGAAAAACCCGAGATAGATTTTGAAAAGTTAAGAGCTGATAAAGAGGTAGTCCCTGGATTATGAAGAAAAGCCACTGCATCACCACAGTGGCTTTTCTTTATAAATTGACATAAGTATACATTATATCATTGCAAAAGATATAATTATGAATTATAATATACGGGAGGACAGATATATGTTAGAACAAGAAAAACATTATTGGTATCGATGCCCGGTCTGCGGAAAGAAGATGCTGTATCTTAGGGAAGATACAGTCATTAAAAGCTTCCCTGGATATTGTAAATTATGTAAAAGTAAATTTTTATTGAATATTGAGCCATCAAAAGAGCCTGAGTGCCAGACGGTTAAATTGTAAAAGATTTAGCTGTTTGGCATTTTTTATTACGGTGGAGGTACAAGAAAGGGTACGCAAAGTTTTGGCCATGTTTTCTTTGCCGGTTCGATTCCGGCTCCACTGACTATCTGTGGCTGATTCCGCCACGTGAAAAAAATAATCGTAAAAGGAGATAAGAGAATGAAGAGAGAAGAACTGGAAGCATTAGGACTTACTAAGGAACAGATCGATAAAACATTGGACATGTATCACAAAGAACATGATCCGGTACAGAAAGAGCTTGACACTACGAAAGCAGATCTGGTTGCAGAGCAGGAGAAAGTAAAAACCCATGAAGGAACTATCAGTGGTTTAAAAAAGGATCTGGAAGAGTTTAAGGATGCGGATGTGTCCGGAATGAAACAGAAGATCGAGGATCTGGAAAAGGACATTAAGGCAAAGGATGCTGATTATCAACAGCAGATTGCAGACAGGGATTTTAACGACGTTCTCAAGGACAGCATTAACGCTGCTCACGGAAAGAATGCAAAAGCTATTACGGCACTTTTGGATGTAGATACATTAAAAGCATCAAAGAACCAGAAAGAGGACGTTGCTGCAGCAATCAAAGTGCTTTCTGAGGCAGAGGATAGCAAGATGCTTTTCGGAGAGGCAGAGCCTAACCCGACAGGAAAAGGTGATCCAATCGGCGGAGTAGGCGGAACAGGAACAAAGTCACAGGCAGACAGCTTAATGAGCGCCTTGGAAGAAAAATATAAAAGCAAGTAAAGGAGAGAAGATATGGCTTTAACATTAGCAGAAGCAAAAGTCGGATATGCCGACAAAGTAGATCAGCAGGTTATCGACGAGTTTAGAAGAGATTCTATCTTATTGGATAAGCTGACATTCGATGATACCATTTCGCCAACCGGCGGAAGCAATCTGGTATATGGATACCAGAGATTAGAGACGCCATCGACAGCCGGCGTACGTCAGATTAACGAGGAGTATACGGCAAACGAGGCAAAGAGAACAAAACAGACCGCAAGTCCTGTAATTCTCGGTGGAGCGTTTGAGATTGATCGTGTGATCGCACAGACATCCGGTGCTATTAACGAGATGGACTTCCAGATTAAACAGAAAACAAAGGCGGGAGCGAACTACTTCCACAACCTTGTTATTAATGGCACAAAGGCAGCAAGCGGGGAAGGATTTGTCCCGAACACATTCGACGGACTGAAAAAGATTCTCTCCGGAAAATCTACAGAAATGACAACAGACATCGATGTGTCCACGTCTGCAATGCTGGACAGCAACTACAATGCATTTTTGGATGAGCTTGACACATTCCTGGCACTTCTGGCAGCTAAACCGGACGTGCTCATGATGAACAACAAGATGCTTACCAAGATCAGATCCGCAGCACGCAGAGCTGGATATTATGATCGCTCGAAAGATGACTTCGGAAGAACCGTAGAGACCTATAACGGAATCCTACTTATGGATGCCGGAGAATATTACAACGGATCTAAGACAGAGGACGTTGTAGCAACTTCTACCCCAAGTTCTGAAAATTATGGAACATCCGATATCTACGCTGCAAAACTCGGTCTTGATGCTTTCCACGGAATTTCCGTAAATGGCTCAAAGATGCTTAAGACCTATCTGCCGGATATGTCTGCACCGGGAGCCGTTAAGAAAGGCGAGGTTGAGCTGATCGCAGGAGCTGTCCTGAAAAACAGCAAAATGGCTGGCGTATTAAAAGGCATCAAATTACTTGGAAAGACATCATAAGAAGGAGGGAGCTGTAAATGGCAATTATAGATTGGGAGTATTACAGCTCCCATTTTCCTACAGTAGTACCAGAAAAACAGTTTGAAGCAGTAGAGGCACAGGCAGAGACAGAGTACAAAAAAGTCGTTAAGCCGTACATGAATATTCCGGAAGAACGGCAGAAAGATACTATATTCCAGTTGTGCAACTTCCTGTGGTCGAATCAGGCCACACTTGCCGGAAAGAGTGTGACATCGGTAAACAACAACGGATATTCTGAATCTTATGCTTTACAGAGTACAGAACAGGCACTGGATGCAATTCGGGAGATTATTTATAAAGGCATCGGGACCAGATTGGCAGGTGCTTTTTTATGAATGACAAGATCATTACTGTGTACAATGCGCACAAAAACGCAGATAAAACAGAGACTTGGCACCGAACTGTGATCCGTGGATGCGAATATAAGTATTCTGCGGATAAAACGGTATCTGGTTCGGGTTCTATCGTATTCACACAGCTTTTGACCGCAGTTGTTCCGATGGAGGCAGACACCGAGGGGAAACAGTACATCGATGCGGTAAGCTATGAAAAGCTCCCGGATGACGAAGTGGAAAAATACTTCACATTCAATCCCCGGAATAACCATGACATGATCGTGGCTGGAGAATGCGAAAAAGAAATCACAAAAGATTACAAAATAACGGATTTGAAAAATGATACCCAGAAATCTGGCACTATAGCATCCTTGGCGGATAATACAGAGGGCGCACTGCTTAAGCATTGGAAGGTGGTATGCAAATGAGCACAACAAAGTTTTCGATTGATGCGAGGGTCATATATGACCACAATGCAGCCATGAAACGTTTGAACATGGAAGAACGTGGGAAGGTGCAACAGGTGATTGACAGTGAAGTGCTTAGATTATGCGAACCGCTTGTACCGTTTGAAAATGGAGATTTGGTGGGTAGCGGTAATAAAAATACCGTAATCGGTTCTGGAGAAGTTATATACCGTACTCTATACGCACGAAAACAGTATTACATCCCGATGGAACATGAAGGAAAAAGAACTGAATATTGGTTTGAGCACATGAAGCAAGAGGGTGGAGTCGAAGCTATCCTGAAAAAAGCGAAGGGAGCGATCGGGAAATGACGGTAGGAGAATGCTTGAAAGATTGGCTTGGCGAATTTGACGGCTTGAATTTCAGCGAATTGCTTACGGACTTTATGGATGCCCCGGAAGGGTGTATGGCGCTCTTTAGAAGTCCGCAGAAACAGGAAAAGGCGTATCTGGACGGAAGCAAGGATATAACGGAATATTATAATTTCTTTGCACGTAAATCAACGTTACTTGATGAGACAAGAGTAGAGAACCAACAGCTTTTAGATGATCTGACAGAGTGGATCGAGAGCAAAGCATTTGAAGAGGATTATCCGGATCTGTCACAGGTTGGAAATCTTACTTGCGAGGATATAACGGTAAATGGTGCATCCGCAATTAATTCACAGGAAAATGATAATGCCATTTACCAGGTAACTATAGCAATACAGTATTTGAAAGAGAGGTAGAAGATGGGAGATACCGAAACATTAGCTGCACAGGCAGTACAGCAGACTTTATCACTGGTTAAGAAACATAAAATTGCCTTGTTTCTTGACACGGGAACAGGTTACAAGAGAATTAAAAAATCAGAGTCATTGACCATTTCGATGAATCCAGATGAGCAGGACTATGATTACATTGCGGATGAATCCCCAACAACAGAGGTTGATTCCTACAAACCGTCTATTGATCAGGACCTTGTAATGTATAAAGGGTCTGATGATTATGAAATGATTTTCCCATATTTTTATGAGCGCAGAGTTGGATCAGAGGCACATGCGAAATGCATGATCGTATTTATGCAGGAACCAGCAGCTACAGAAGGCTATAAGGCGTGGGAATCTGACAGTGTTATTTCTGTGCAGGATCTGACAGCCGTTGATAAAAAACTTGATTTTAAAATCCTGTTTGGTGGAAACATTACAAATGGTACTGCAACGGTATCAGAAGAGGGAACACCTACATTTACAGCCACGAAATAATTTTTAGGAGGATAAAAACATGGCAGAATATGCATTAAAAATTCATAACAGGGAATATGAACTCCCAAAGAAAACAATCTCTGTACAGGAGAGAATTGACAAAATCGACGATGATAACGAGAAGAAACTGCTCTCAAAAAGAAAAAAATATGAGAACATGTTTGCTTTTGTAAAAGATATGGTCGGGGAAGATGCCGCAAAAGAAATCTTCGAAACGGACGATTTGAGCCGTATCGATGACATTGATCTTTGCACGATTACGATCAGTTATCTTGGCATCGTCGATGCTTACTCCAAGGCTGTTAGAGATTACCAGCTGGATGGCTCTGAAAGTGTTATTAACAATGAGGTACTTGGCAAGGTTATCAGTCTTGCAAAATCTGTAGAGACAATCCAGAACGTAACATCACAGGTACAGAAGTAATGTTAGACCTAACACAAAAATCCTTGCCCGATGCCATCACGGTAGGTGGCAGGGATTTTTTAATAAACACGGACTTCCGGATATGGATGAAATTTGCGATTGAATACAAAAACTGGGTTACAAGCGGAATGAAAGGTGTGTTTGACATCAGATACCTTTTCAAGACATCCGTTCCGACATTCGAAAAGGCTGAGGATTACAACGGAATTTTTCTTTTTGCGTTTCCCAGAAATGTAGTACCGCATTCTTCTAAAGAGAGCGGGGGCGATGTGCTATTCTACGAATATGACGGGGATTACATTTATTCCGCATTTTTGCAGGCATACGGGATTGATTTGATTGATACTGATATGCATTGGCATAAATTTCTTGCCCTTATGAATGGACTGCCGGACTGCACAAGAATGTCTGCAATCATGGGGCACCGGGCATACACGGGAGAAAAAATAAAAGACGAAGCGACAATATACCGCAGATTAAAAGAGACTTGGATGCCTCCATATGAAGAAACAGAAGAGGAAAAGCAAGCCGAAGAGGAATTTAACGCCTACTTTGGATAAAACAGAGAGTCAGAGCCAGAGAGCCAGAGCCGTGAAAAGGAGCTGGTTTTATGGCAGACGGAAGCCTGATATTTGATACAAAAACAGATACGTCCGGTTTGGACAGTATAGGGAAATCCTTAAAGGGTGTTATAAGTGGATTAGGTCTTGCTGCCGTAGCGAAACAGGTTGAAGATCTTGGGAGCAAGTTCGAAACGTCTTTTGCAAAAGCGAGTACCTTGTTTGGGGATGTATCGGTAGATACCGGAAACCTAAACCAAAAAATTAAAGAAATGTCGAACAGCTCCGGTACAGCAGCAAGCGAGCTGAACGAATCCTTGTACCAGGCTATGTCTGCAGGTATTCCGGTTACGGAGGATATGGCGGAATGCCTTGGGGCTGTAGACGTAGCGAATAAGCTCTCAATTGGTGGCTATACGGATGCATCTACGGCTATGGGGGCACTTACAACCGCCATTAATGCCTATAAGATGGATGCCAGTGACGCAGAGAGCATTTCGGATAAGCTACTTGTTACTCAGAATAAAGGTGTAACTACAGTAGACGCACTGGCATCTTCGATGGGTAAATCCATTGCTACAGGGTCTAACTATGGTGTTAACCTAGATAACCTATGCGCAGCGTACATATCCCTTACAAAAAATGGTATCGATACAGCGGACGGTACAACACGTCTAAATTCCATGATTAAAGAACTTGGAGATACTGGATCAGAAGTGGCTGGCATCTTGCAAGATAAGACGGGAAAATCCTTCGGACAGCTGATGAATGACGGATACAGCCTTGGTGATGTACTTCAGATTGTTTCCGATTCTTGTGACGGAGATACAGAAGCGTTTGCGAACCTGTGGAGCAGTTCAGAAGGAATGGAAGCGGCTAGTGCAATTATGGCACAAGGTACGGACACATTTAACGACAGCCTTACATCCTTGGCAAACTCCGCAGGAACTACAGAGAATGCCTATAACACTATGTCCGATACGTTTGAAAAGAGGACAGAGCGATTAAAGCAGAGTGCCTCCAATTTGGCTATAGAACTGTTCCAGGATGTGGAACCGGCGCTTGAACTGATCGTTCAAGGACTGCAGTGGTGTGCAGACCATATGACGGTAGTGCTGGGTGTATTAACTCCACTTATAGCCGGATTTATAGCGTGGAAAGTCGCTACCGGATTTTCCGGAGCAATAGATGCGTTAAAAGTATCTATGCAAGGCCTAAATAAAGCCATAATGGCAAATCCGATAGGCGCATTGATTGCTCTTATTGTGGCACTGGTAGCTGGATTTATATATCTCTGGAACAATTGCGACGAATTCCGCGAATTTTGGATAAATCTCTGGGAGACCATTAAAACAGCTGCTTCGGCGGCATTAGATGCAGTCGTATCATTTTTTACAGAAACGATACCGAATTTTATACAGTCTATTATAGATTGGTTTGCACAGCTTCCAGACCGACTTGCAGAATGGGGACAAAACGTATATACAACTGTAACCACAGCTATATCGAACATGGTAGACAGTGCGATTACGTTTATTTCTGAGCTGCCGGAAAAAATAGCTTATTGGCTTGGGTTTGCTGCCGGAAAAGTCGTAGAATTTGGACTTAATTTAATAGCATGGGCGACAACAACTATTCCAGAATTTATAAACTCTGTTGTTACATTTATCTCGGAATTGCCTGAAAAATTTGCAAACTGGTTAACCATGACCATAAAAAAAGTGGAAATTTGGGCGATTGCCATGATCGCTAAAGCAAAAGTTACCGGACAGAATTTTATCGATAATGTAATTGCATTTATATCTGAGTTGCCGGGCAAAATAGCAAATTGGCTCGCACAGACATTAGCAAATATAGCAGCATGGAAAGACAACCTTGTGGCAAAGGGAACAGCTGCCGCTAAAGGACTATTCGATTCGATTGTTAATGGCATTAAAGATCTTCCTGAAACGATAAGAAATATTGGAAAAAATATAGTAGCTGGATTGTGGAAAGGTATAAAAAATTCTTGGTCGAATCTGCAGGATAAGGTTAAGGGATTGGCAAATAACATGCTAAAAGGCTTTAATGATGCACTTGGAATACACTCTCCGTCACGTAAGTTTAAGTGGTCTGGAGAAATGTGTATAGCCGGTTTTGATGAGCCTTTCGAGGATTATAATCCATACGATACGCTTAATAAATCTATCAAAGCAAATGTCGGCACGATGAAAGCAAACTTTGTCGGAAGCGGATCATACGCAGAGAATATGAACTTTGGAATTGACTATGATACGCTGGGCAACAGAGTAGCAAATGCCCTGACTGGAATGGCTGTAAACATGGATGGTAAGAGAGTTGGAACACTTGTAGCACCACATGTAGACTACGCACTAGGGAATTTGGCAACTGTGAGAACGTAAGGAGGATGTATGGGAGAGTTTGGAATAACTATAAACGGAGTACACACTTACCGGGATTTAGGACTTAAAATGACAGCCTTTAGCATTCCTTTCCCGAATCCAAAAACCAATTATATATCTGTACCAGGTGCTTCCGGCAATATTGATTTGTCGGAGGTATTTGGACGGATATTGTATGAGGACCGGAGCAGCGTAACATTTGAGTTTGCACTCCGTGGGAATTTTGATTTATGGGATGTTGCCACATCCAAGATTGCCGCCATGATCCACGGGAAAAAATGTAATGTGATCGTGGATAATGATCTGAGCCACTACTATGTATGCCGGCTGTCCGTTGATCGGAGCAAAACAAAGAAAAGCGTTGGGACTATAACCATAAGCGGAACTGCCGAACCGTTTAAATATGATATCTGCAGTGCAGCAGAGGATTGGCTTTGGGACACGTTCGACTTTGAAGAGGGAACGCTACGGGAATATAAGGAGATAGTCGTAAATGCATATAACAAAGACGTTGTTTTAACAGGCGGAATTATGCCACAGGTGCCGGAGTTTACAGTAAAAAATGCAGATGCGCTCAAATTTACATACGCAGGGCGAACGTATGATATGTCTAAGGACGGAACATATCGTTTCCCTGGCATTGTTGTAGAGGATGACGTAACACTTAATTTCACAGGATCGGGAACCGTGACTGTGAATTATAGAGGGGCATATTTATGATATATGAAGTTTTACTCGATGGAAAAACATTATATTACCAAAATGATAAACAGGCTGTAATCTGTGATGCCAAGCTGACACAGGCCCTAAATGACGCAGGAACATTTGAATTTACGGTGCCTTGCACGAATTCGCTGTATGGGGATATCGAAAACCGTGTGAGCATGGTACAAGTTTTGAAAGACGGAAATGAAATCTTTTACGGGCAGGTACGTGAATGCAGTGAGGGACTGGATGGTGAAAAGGATGTGAAGTGCGTTGGAGAACTTGCTTTTTTATACGACTCTATCCAGCCACAGGCGAAGTACCAAGACCAAACACCACTACAGTTTTTTTCTAAGCTGCTGGCCATCCACAATAGCCAAGTCGAGAAAGAAAAACGATTTGAGGTTGGAGCGGTTACGGTAAAAGATACGAACGATAGTATATACCGATTCACGAACCGAGAGGACACGCTTACAGATTTACGGGATAAATTATGCAACCGATTAGGCGGATATTTGAGAATCCGCAAGGTAGACGGTACAAGGTATTTGGATCTCGTTACCCTGGAAGACTATGGAAAAGTATGTGCGCAGCCTATTCAGTTTGGCTACAACTTACTGGATTTTACATGTGGCACATCCGGTACAGACATAGCAACTGCAGTTATACCATTGGGTGCAAGACTGGACCAGAGCGTAATAGAGGGATTAGATGCATATACCACAATAGAATCTGTAAACGATGGTAAAGATTATGTATTTATCCAAAATGCAGTGGATCATTTTGGATGGATCAGGAAAGTTATAAATTGGGATGATGTAACCGAACCGGTTAACTTAAAGAAAAAGGCGGAGGAATGGCTAAAGAGTAACCAGTACGAAACCATGACCTTGGAGCTGACGGCAGTTGACATGTCGATGCTAAATGCAGACTTAGATACCTATGAGGTTGGGGATATGGTGCGTGCACTTGCAGATCCGTTTGGAATGGATACAAGATTTCCGCTGCAAAAAAAGACCACATATTTACAAAGTCCAGAAAAAAACACCGTGGTTTTAAGTAACACCTTGAAAAAGACATACACACAGCAGGTAGCAAGCTCTGTAAAAACATTGGAGCAGAGCCTGCCACAGGAAAAGTCTATGTTGCAGGCGGCAAAGGATAACGCAACAGCACTTATTACAAGTGCTATGGGCGGATATGTATATAAGACTAAGAGCGAGCTTTTTATCATGGACACGAATGACCCGAAAACTGCAAAGAAGGTATGGCGCTGGAATTTGAATGGATTAGGTTATTCCTCCAGTGGTATCGATGGACCGTATGGACTTGCTATGACGATGGATGGATCTATAGTGGCAGATTTTATAACAACAGGCTCACTATCAGCTGATCTGATAACAGCAGGTATATTAAAAGATGCGCTGAGCAAATCGTATTGGAACATGAAAACAGGTGAGATGCATGTAACCGGAACATTTTCGCAAACAACGGCATCTGGCGTTAAATCGCTGGATATAGAAAACAACCAGATTGATTTTTTTGCCTGGAACGATGATGGAAATTATGTTGGTAGTATCGGAGCGGTAAAAGATACAGCTTCTGATCGTGTTGGGGTGACCATGTGGTGCGATCAGGGCGACACATTAGCACTTGGATGCAAGGAATCCGACGGAAACATTTATCCTGTTTTTAAAGTCGATTCGAATACCTATAAAGATAAAACGCCTTACATACGGAACGGAGCGAATGGAACCATGTTCCAAGGATGTGGCGATGGAGTAACAATCGAGAATGGACTTATAAAGAAGTGGAATCTGTCAACTGTAAGCGGAACCCCATCGTTTATATCTGGATTATCGTGGACAGATGGAAAGATAACAAGTGTAACAAGGACAACACTTAATGTAAGTAATGGACTAATAACAGGCTGGTCCAATGAAAAAACTGATTATTAATAAGGAGGCTGGAAAATGGAATATAACAGTATGCCAAAAAAAGAAGAATTAGAAGCAAAACCGGTTACAGACACACAAGACAGTATTACAGGACAGGAAGAGGAGAAATAGATATGGCAGATATTATAACACTTTTACAAAGCATTAGACGGGCACGGTATGGAAAGGATGTCCGAGAGGCTATAGCATCCGGAATCGAAACTTGCTACAAGGATGGAAAAACTGGAGCAACAGATCTGCAGGCCCGAGAGAGTGTGATATCACTTAAAAATGAATTGCCAGACAACTTGTTCGCTGACAAACGTGTAGCCTTTTTTGGTGACAGTACCGTTGCGGGCTTTATATCGGACAGTGGATCCCCAATCCTTACGCCAAGTGCATCTTATCCAACACTATTCGGGAATATCGAAAAGTGCAAGGTATACAACTATGCAGTAGGCGGCGCCACAATGAGCAACAAGTCGCATTATGCAGATACGAACGGTACGTTTTTCAGCGAGCAGATCACGAATGCAGAGAATGATATTGGGCTGGCTAATATAAATTATGCATTTATAGATTTTGGCATCAACGATCACGGGCAGAATGTAAATATTGGAACGTGCAAGATTGTGACAGACAACTATTTGAATGAAGGCAGGTTTTTGGATGCCTTTTATATGGGAGTAAAAAGGCTGTTAGCTGGAAACCCCAAAATGAGAATCATATGCATCGTGCCACACTACAGTACGAGAGAGATAAATGATATAAAAACTGATGTAAATGATATAGGCTTGACGCTGGAAAGCTATAGGAATGCTATAATAAACTACTGCGGAATTTTAAATCTGCCAGTTGTTGATTTTAGAAAATGCGGAATCAATGCTTTGAATGCCGCAATTTACCACAATGGCGATCCCTGGCATTTAACCAAATTAGGATACGAATTGCAGGCACACTATTTGGCTTGTAACTGGAGACAGATACTGGAAGCCAACACGCAATCTCGGAGTCGTGTGCAAAGAGCATCATATCCGCTGTGTTCGCCAAATTTTTTCAGAGTTTACGGGCAAAATTTTACGTCCAATTATGTCTGTGGGACAGGATTTGGGATAACTGCTAATCAGAGTGTGGAATCAAACGAAAGTGTATTCCTACAATCTGGATACTATACCATAACTGCAACAATGAGAACTAATAAACAGAATGACGTTAGAATTGATGTTATAGACGAGAATAACAATGTTAAATACTCTAACACTGCTAATATAGTCGCTTTTGAAGAATACTCCTGGTACCTGCATGTTTCGAGCAATATTCAGAATGCGAAAGTGCGGATCACAAACACAGGCGATAGCACTTTAACCGTGAGCAATTTTGACATACGACCGTGCGGGGATTTTGCGACGAACAGAACAAAGTTAAACTATGCAAAACTGACAAGCACACAAAATCTTGCACAGAATTATGTGTCGAACGTCGAAAACTACACATTACATCTGTATGCACACATTACGACAAAAACGGAGATAAAAAATACAACGTTAATAACGGTAGAAGGGTACGAATTTACGCGAGTAATACCAATAGTGAACGCAACAGACAATACATGCACATTTGTTAGTTTTAGACCAAATGGTTCTGGTGGTTCAGACGGAGTCGTAGCGAGCATAGCGGCTGGAAAAGAGATTTATATCAATGCAGATATATTTCTAGGAGATAATTCAAAAGCTTTTGCTGTTATTGCTTAAAACTTCTTAATTTGCGCCGGCGCAAAATTCGCAGTATAATAAAGAAAAATAAAAACAGCGCCTAAGAGCCAATATTGTATTAATTTACAGTATCGGCTCTTTTTCTATGCAGAAAAGAAAGGAGGACAATGTGGATAATGAAACAGTAGCAGCAACTTTTGCAGATCATGAAAACCGCCTGAAGGTGTCAGAGCACCGGATTGCAGATCTGGAAGAGACCTATAAGCAGATCCAGGAACTTACGATTTCTGTGAAAGAGCTGACCATGAGTGTAAAAAGCATGGTTGAAGAGCAGACGAAACAGAGGACAGAACAGAAGCGGCAGGCAGAGCAGATCGAAGAGATTAAGAATGCACCGGATAAGGAACGGTCTGCATTTTGGAAGTCAATCTGTGAAAAGGTCGCATACCTTGTTATAG
>ERZ1034928.482-NODE-482-length-18160-cov-8.923281_pt1 | contig 18160 bp, 14 predicted proteins | sample MGYA00520627_ERZ1034928 | MGnify/ENA primary metagenome ERZ1034928 (study PRJEB33766, sample SAMN09781755) | gut metagenome | biome: gut microbiome | host: Homo sapiens | place: Madagascar | study: EMG produced TPA metagenomics assembly of the PRJNA485056 data set... | reverse complement strand
TCCAAAAACTAAAAAAGGGATAAGCTTTATAGCCTATCCCTTAATTTTATAGATTTACTAATCATCAATAGTCAAATCAGGAGCACCAAACATACCTTCAATTTCTTCTAAAATTGCAGAAGGTTTTCTTGCTTGATTTCTTTGTGCAGCTCTACGCATTGCTTCCTGATCTTTTTCTTCACTTGCATTAGTGAGGTGATGATAACCAGTACCTGCAGGTATTAGACGACCAATGATAACGTTTTCTTTCAAACCTCTCAATAAGTCTTTTTTGCCTTCTACTGCAGCTTCAGTAAGAATTCTTGTTGTTTCTTGGAAAGAAGCAGCTGAAATGAAACTTTCTGTATTCAAAGATGCTTTTGTGATACCAAGCAACAAGTGTTCACAAGTTGACTCTACACCACCAGCTTCTCTAACAGCTTTGTTTTCATTTTCAAATGCTTGAACTTCAACAAGCTCACCTTGTAACAATTTAGTGTCACCAGGTTCAAGAACTTTTACTTTCTTAGTCATTTGTCTAACGATTATTTCCACGTGTTTATCCGCAATTTCAACGCCTTGTGAACGATATACTCTTTGAACTTCATCAACAAGGTATTGTTGTGCAGCTTCTGGTCCATTTAATCTCATAATATCTTGAGGATTTAGAGGGCCAGATGTTAATGGTTGACCTTTTTTAATCTTTTCGCCATTTGAAACAATGACATTTGCATCAATAGCATATTTGATTTCTTGTCTACCGTTTTCATTAACGAGATATAATCTTGGCATATCGTCTTCGATTTCGATTTCTGCAATACCATCTTCTTCTGCAAGTATTGCACAATCTTTTGGTTTTCTACCTTCCAAAAGTTCTTCAACTTTAGGCAAACCTTGAACGATGTCACCAGTTTTTTGTCTTTCAAATACCAATGTTGCAAGCATATCACCTCTTTGGACAAGAGATCCAACACCTACTTGAAGCATTGTCCCTGGAGATATCAAATATGGACGACCAGTTCTTACTGTGATTTCATTTCCCTTAACTTCAGTTACTACACCAGAAACTTCTGAGATTTCACCACCATCAGAAATGATAGAATCAAGTTTTATCAATGTACCTTTCTTAACACTTGGTTTAGATTTAACTTGAATTTTTGACTCATAATTATCACAAACAAGAAGCAATCTTCTCATATCTTCTTTTGTTTCTTTAATTGATGCTACACCATCGTTAACTGCTAATACTTGAGTTTTAGCAACAGGTGTTTTTGGTTTAATTACTTGACCTTGTTTAACCAAGAGTTCTGTTTGCATAGATGAAGTTCCTTTAATATTTCCTTCTTGTTCACGACGAACAATCAATGTTTCAAGAACTACAACTCTCAAGTTGTTCTTGCTATCAAGTTCTACCATACCCTTAAGGTGTGAAAGATATCCTTGCATTTGAAGAACCAAACTTGTTCTTGTCAAAACAGCTCCGTCAAGATTTCTAACTCTTGCACCATCTTTATATTGAAGTTGTGTTACTGGAACGATATCAATTAAATCATCGGTTTTGTCAAATTTAATTGAAACTTCTTTTGGTTCAACTTCAATAACTTTGATAGGTCTTACAAGGATTTGAACTGGCTGATTTGCAATGTTGTCATCTTCTTCTGACATTACAGAGTCAAGATCTTCTTCCAAATCATCAATATCCAAATCATTCATATCTGATTCCATAATTGTTACAATTGAAGGTACTTTTGCCTTTATACCATCAGCAATTACTGTACCCTTTTCAAGAATAACGCCTTCCTCAACTTTCAATTCGTTAATACTTGAAAGTGTATGAATTTCTCCCGGTCTAACAGTAACTTCATGGATAATGTCATTACATTCTTTAATTTCTACAATACCATCAATATGTGAATAAAGATCTTTCACAATTTCAGTACCGGCAGTAACAAATGTTCCAGAATCTACCATTCTCAAAGAAGCATCTTTGTTAATTTGGTGAATTTCTTCTGGAATGAATACAACCTTACCACCTTTGGTAATAATTTGGTTATCATCTGTTTCAACATCAACGTATCTGATTTCTCCAGAAGATTCAACCATACATTGGTCATCAATAAGTTCTGCAAGAATCATTCCGTTTTCTACTGTTGTATCAATAGGTGCTTTTACAACGTAACGTTCACCAGTTTTCTTAACTGTCCAAATTTGTTCTTTCTTTGTTTGTTCAAATGTTGCGTTTGCAGCAGTCAAAGATGCAATAACAATAATGATTTCTTTACCACTAACGATTTTTTTGATTTTTTTACCATCAAATTCAACTTCTTCAACTACCAAATCTTCAGATGCTCTAACTTCACCACCGTGTTCAGAAATAGTAAGAGTTTCTGCGATTTTTTCACCTTTAGTAACTTTTTGTTTATCTTTTACGAGGACTTTAGAACCACCCAAAAGGTTATAAACATCTCCACCAAGAACCCAAATAATACCATTTTTATTTGCAGTTCTTGAAATGTTACCTTGTCTATCTTTCTTTTCATCTGCAACGAAATCTTCAAACATAACTTCACCAGACAAGTCTGATGTAATATCCTTTGTTGCTTTTTCTGTTAAACGGCTACCATCACCTTGAGATCCAGGTTCAAATTCAGCAAGTTTTTCACCTTTTTTAATTACATCCCCAGCTTTAACTAAGACTTTTGATCCAGCTGGAATGTGATATTTTTCTTCGCCTTTTTTAGTTTTAACAACCAAATCAGCTTCGTAATTAGTTATTTGAACGACATCCCCATGACGAGTTCTGAATTCACGAGTTACAACTTTTGAAACAACTTCACCGTCATTTTTGGCAATAACTTCTCTAATTGCTCCAGAGCCTTTAAATACACCACCTGTGTGGAATGTTCTCATTGTTAACTGTGTACCAGGTTCACCGATTGATTGAGCAGCAATAATACCAATTGCTTCACCTATATCAACAAGTTTTTGTGTGGTCATTGCCCAACCATAGCATTTTTGACAAATACCATATTCTAAACCACAAGTAAGACCTGAACGAACGTTCAATTCTTTTATTTTAAGTTTTGCAACTTTTTTAACATCGCTTCTGTTTAAAGTTGTTCCTGATGGGATTACGACATTTCCGTTTTCATCTTTAACATCTTCAGCAATTGTTCTTCCGAGCAATCTGTCAGCGAGTGAAACAACGTCCTTTTCTCCGTCAGAAATTGCTTTCATTCTTATGTATTTGTCAGTATGACAATCATCAGCTCTGATAATAACATCTTGAGCAACGTCAACCAAACGTCTTGTCAAGTAACCTGAGTCAGCGGTTTTCAACGCTGTGTCAACAAGACCTTTTCTTGCACCATAAGAAGAAATAATGTACTCTGTTACAGATAATCCTTCTTTAAAGTTTGATTTGATAGGTAAGTCGATGATTTGACCTTGTGCATCAGCCATCAAACCTCTCATCCCTACCAATTGTGATACTTGAGATAAGTTACCTCTTGCACCAGAGAATGCCATCATATATACAGGGTTTAATTTATCAAAGTTTTCTACTACACTTTCTGTCAATTTTGATGTTGTTTCTGACCAAGTGTCGATAACCTTTGTATATCTTTCAACTTCAGTAATTTCTCCTTTTAGATATCTGTGAGTTGATTTTTTAATTTCATCCTCAGCTTGTTTTAACAAATCTTTTTTATTTTCTGGAACAGCCAAATCCTTAATAGAAATTGTTGTACCAGATTTTGTAGCATATTTATAACCCAAGTTTTTAAGAGCGTTAGCAAGAGATGCTGTTTTTGCACCACCAAACTCAAGATAAACTTGCAACAAAAGATTGTTTAAGCTTTTTTTGTCCATTATCTTATTTATATAATCTAATGATTTGTTCATTTTTTTATACGCTGTGTTTGTCATTTTATCTACCTTTATTCTATATATATATATCAATCTTGAACTATTAACCCAAAACTGCATTTCTAACAGTTTCGTTAAACAATATTCTACCAACAGTTGTTTCTATTCTTTCGCCTTCTTCATCTCTTAACACAATTTTGTCGTGCAAATCGATAACACCAGCTTCAAGTGCAGAAATAGCATCTTCGAAACTATAGAAATAACCTTTAACTGGAGCTTCTTCATCTTTGATGATTGTTAAGTAATACATACCCAAAACCATGTCTTGAGAAGGAGATATAATAGGTTTTCCAGTTGCTGGAGCCAAAATGTTATTTGTTGCAAGCATCAACATTCTTGCTTCTGTTTGAGCCTCAATTGAAAGAGGTACGTGAACAGCCATTTGGTCACCATCGAAGTCAGCGTTGAATGCTGTACAAACAAGTGGGTGTAATTGAATAGCTCTACCTTCAACCAATTTTGGTTCAAATGCTTGAATACCTAATCTGTGAAGTGTTGGAGCACGGTTCAATAGAACTGGGTGTCCGTCAATGATTTCTTCCAATATATCCCATACTCTTGAATCAGAACGTTCAATCATTTTCTTTGCAGATTTAATGTTTTGAACATATCCTCTTTCAATAAGTTTGTTAACAACAAATGGTTTAAACAATTCAATAGCCATTTCTTTTGGCAAACCACATTGATTTAATTTCAATGTTGGACCAACAACGATAACTGAACGTCCTGAATAGTCAACACGTTTACCCAAAAGGTTTTGTCTGAAACGACCTTGTTTTCCTTCAATGATATTTGATAAAGATTTTAAAGCTCTGTTATTTGGACCAACAACTGTTCTTCCTCTTCTACCATTATCAATTAAAGCATCAACTGCTTCTTGAAGCATTCTTTTTTCGTTTCTAACGATGATTTCAGGAGCGCCCATTTCAAGCAATCTTGCCAAACGATTGTTTCTGTTAATTACACGTCTATACAAATCATTGAGGTCAGATGTTGCAAATCTACCACCATCCAACTGTACCATTGGTCTTAAATCTGGTGGAGTAACAGGAAGTACATCCATGATCATCCAAGTTGGATCAGTTTCAGATGAAATCAATGAATCTAATAATCTCAACTTTTTGATTAACTTACTTTTCTTTTGAACAGAATTTACACCAGCAGCAAGTTCATCTCTGATTTTTGCTGCCAAATCTTTTATATCAAGTTCTGACAACAATTCTTTAATAGCTTCTGCGCCGATACCAACCTTAAGAGTTGAATCTTCGTGTTCTGTCATATATTCTTCGTAATCTTCTTCATGTAAGAGTTGAAGTTTTTTGAACTCACTATCACCTGCATCAAGAACAACATAATCATTAAAGTAAATAACTTGTTCAAGTTCTTTTAGTGTCATGTCAAGCAATAAGCCCAAATATGAAGGAATCCCTTTTAAGAACCAGATATGAGAAACAGGAGCAGCGAGCTTGATGTGTCCCATTCTGTGACGTCTTACTTTGGAATCTGTAACTTCAACACCACAACGTTCACAAATAATACCTTTGTGTCTTACACGTTTATATTTACCACAATAACATTCCCAGTCTTTTGATGGTCCAAAAATTCTTTCGCAGAATAAACCATCACGTTCTGGTTTCAATGTTCTGTAGTTAATTGTTTCTGGTTTTGTTACTTCACCATAAGACCATTTAAGGATTCTTTCTGGAGAAGCAATGCTGATTCTTATATAATCAAAATAATCAATACTTGTAGACATTTATATTTCCTTTTTCAATTGTGTTTACTAACGTTTTTGAGTTTACAAATCACCGTATGATGTCGGTGTTTCAAAGAAATTGATATTCAACAATTCCGAATCGATATCAGATAATGTTCTTTTCGGAGCAGCTTTTCTTAAATCATCAATATCTGTCATCAAATCAACTTCGATGCCATCTTTCTTTGCAACGGTAATATCAAGACCGATACTTTGAAGTTCTCTTACAAGAACCTTGAAGGATTCTGGAATTCCTGGTCTTGGAATATTATCGCCTTTTACGATTGCTTCATAAGCTCTGTTACGTCCGTTAACATCATCAGACTTAATTGTCAACATTTCTTGTAGTGTATATGCTGCACCATAAGCTTCCAATGCCCAAACTTCCATTTCACCAAATCTTTGTCCGCCGAATTGAGCCTTACCACCTAATGGTTGTTGTGTTACCAATGAGTAAGGACCAGTTGAACGAGCGTGAATTTTATCATCAACAAGGTGAACAAGTTTCAAGATATAAGAAACACCAACCGCAACAGGTTCGTCAAACGGTTCACCAGTTCTACCATCAATAAGTGAAACTTTACCGTCTTCTCTTACCCAATCGCAACCAGATTCTTTAATACCTTTAAGCAATTCTTCTTTTGTTGCTTTTTCTGATTGATTATCTCCATACATTTCATCAAATGAAGGAGTTTCATAATATTGTTTTGTCAAATAAGATGCCAATCCCAACAAATGTTCATAAGTTTGACCTACGTTCATACGTGAAGGAACACCCAGTGGGTTCAAAACTACATCAATTGGAGTTCCATCTGGCAAGAATGGCATATCTTCTTTTGCGAGGATTCTTGATACAATACCCTTGTTTCCGTGACGTCCAGAAAGTTTATCACCAACTGAAACTTTACGTTTTTGAGCAATGTATACTCTGATAACAGTATTTGCTCCAGGTGGCAATTCATCACCTTTTTCTCTGTCAAATACCTTAACATCAAGAACTCTACCACCTTCTCCGTGAGGAACTCTCAATGAGTTATCTTTAACATCTCTTGCTTTTTCTGCGAATATCGCTCTCAAAAGTTTTTCTTCTGGTGGGTGTTCAGATTCACCTTTTGGTGTAACCTTACCAACCAAAATATCATCTGCATAAACCCTTGCACCTATACGAACGATACCTCTTTCATCCAAATGTCTTAACGCTTCTTCTGAAACATTAGGAATTTCACGAGTAATTTCTTCAGGTCCAAGTTTTGTTTGTCTTGCATCGATTTCTAATTTTTCGATGTGCACTGATGTAAATACATCATCGTGAACACAACGTTCTGAAAGCAAAATAGCATCTTCATAGTTGTAACCTTCCCAAGGCATATACGCTACCAAAACGTTCTTACCAAGAGATAATTCACCACCATCTGTTGATGCACCATCAGCGATAACATCTCCAGCCTTAACCTCATCACCTTCTCTTACAATTGGTCTTTGGTTAATACAAGTATCTTGGTTACTTCTTAAATATTTCATAAGTTGATGAACATGAAGATTTCCTGCTTTATCTTGAATAGTAATTTCTTCACCAACAACCCTAACTACAGTACCATCCACATCAGACACAGCAACCATACCAGAGTCTTTAGCTGCACGAGCTTCCAACCCTGTACCAACTACTGGTCTTTGAGTAATCAACAATGGTACCGCTTGACGTTGCATGTTAGATCCCATCAAAGCTCTGTTAGCATCGTCGTGTTCAATAAATGGAATCAACGATGTTGCAACTGAAATGATTTGAATAGGACAAACACCAACATAGTCGATTTTTGACTTTTCACACATAATAAATTCTGAACGATATCTTGCAGGAACGAAATCTGCCTTGAATGTTCTATCTTTATTCAATTGAACGTCTGCTGGTGCGCAACGATAGTTTTCATCTTCGTCTGCTGTCATATAAACAACTTCGTTTGTTACAACGCCATCCTTAACAACAAAGAACGGAGATTCAACAAATCCATAATCGTTAACTTTTGCGTGAGTTGCCAAAGATCCAATCAAACCTGCGTTTGGACCTTCTGGTGTTTCTACTGGACAAATACGTCCATAGTGTGATGGGTGAATATCACGAACTGCAAATCCAGCTCTTTCTCTCATCAAACCACCAGGTCCTAATGCAGAAATACGTCTTTTGTGAGTTAACTCTGCCAATGGGTTTGTTTGGTCCATAAATTGTGACAATTGAGAACTTCCGAAGAATTCCTTCAATGCAGCAACCAACGGTTTTGTATTTAACAAGTTCAATGGTGTTAACGTGTCAGAATCTTGCAATGTCATTCTTTCTTTAACAATTCTTTCGATACGGCTCAAACCAACTCTGAATTGGTTTTGAAGCAATTCCCCAACTGAACGGATTCTTCTGTTACCCAAGTGGTCAATATCATCCAATGTACCTTCATCGTATGTCAAGTTAATCAAATATTCTATTGATGCAACTATATCTTGAACTGTCAATGTTCTTACTGAAGCACCAATGTTCAAGTTTAGTTTTTTGTTAATCTTATAACGACCTACTCTGCCGATATCATATTTCTTTTCATCAAAGAATCTTGCTTCAAGAATTGAACGTCCACCTTGTGGTGATGCAGGATCTCCTGGTCTTAATTTTTTATAAATTTCAACCAATGCATCATCTGTTGTTTCTGTTGTATCTTTTTCAAGAGTTTTCTTCAAAAATTCAGGGTGAGTAAACAATGTTTCCATTTCAGAAACTGTAATACCCATAGCTTTTAACAATGTTGTTGCAAGAATTTTTCTGTTCTTGTCAATTTTTACATAAATTATGTCGTTAGCATCTGTTTCGATTTTCAACCATGCACCTCTGTTAGGAATCATAGTTGCATTGTAAAGACGTTTTCCTGTTGGAGAAATGTCTTTCTTAAAGTAAACTCCAGGAGAACGTACAATTTGTGAAACGATAACCCTTTCTGCACCGTTAATGATAAACGTTCCCTTGTCTGTCATTGTCGGAATATCTCCGATATAAACTTCTTGTTCTTTGATTTCACCTGAATCACGGTTTGTCAATCTTACCATTACACGAAGCTGTTTTGCATATGTTGCATCGTGAATTCTTGCTTCTTCTTCCGTGTATTTAGGATTATCAAAAGTATAATTTGGAAGGAAGTATAACCCTAATCTTCCTGTATAGTCTTTAATTGGAGAGAATGAAAGCAATTCTTCTTTCAAACCTTCTTTTAAGAACCATTCAAATGATTTTTTTTGCACTTCGATTAGGTCCGGCAAATCGTCCAAACGAGTGTTCGGAATACCCATCGGAGTTACTCTTTTCTGATATTTTGTCGACATTTATTCACCTCTTGCGATCTGATATAATACGGTGTACACACGGTGTGTTTCTGCCCTTTTTCGGCTTTTTAAAAAAATCGAGGACACACCTTCCTCATATAAGCATGCTGATTATTATGTTACTACTTCAATAATTGTAGTCAAGACATTTTATCGATATAATAGAAATTTTTATTAAAAAGCTGTTACATTCCAATTTTTTTTTATAAATTTAAAAAGGAAAGCCTTTAAACATAAGGCTTTCCTTGTCAACTGCCCGAAATAACTAAAAATTAAAATTTGAAATCAAAGAATCAGTTTTTTAGTTATACATTTTTATATCTATAAGATAAGATGGAATCTGTATTTGAGGATGTATCACCGCCATAAAACATCGACATATCTGAAACAAATTTGTCCCTAAATTCATCCTCTTTTTGCATTTTTGATGCAGAAACTGTGTACGCATTGATTTCTGCGGTTGTAACTTTTCCATCACCATTTTTATCGATTTCTTGGAAATGTTCAATAACTTTTTGTAAAGTTTCCGTAGACAAACCTGAAGCTGTTCCAAGTGAAGACAACTGATTCAGCGTCAATCCAGTCATATTTATCATGTTTGTCATATTTGATAATTCTTCTGAACTCAAAACCCCATCTTTATCTTTATCAAGTGTGTTAAAATTTGATTGGATATATGATGCAAATGTCGGGTTAATTTTCCCAGCATATTGTGTATTTGACATTACCGAAGATATACTTTTTAAAGTTACACCATCACTGCCTGCAAAGTTTGCTAAAAGTGAATATGTATTTGTGATTCCTCCAGATATTCCTGAAATTATTGATGAACCTGAACCCATAATTTATTCTCCCCGAATTTTTACCCATTATACCCTTATATTCTATTTAATATTTTTTTCTCGAAAATCAACCAAATAATGTAAAATTTTCCAGTTTACAAATATTAACAAATCAAATTTAAAAAGTAAATTTTTACAGAAAACATGACTTTATAAAGATATAGAGGAGATGAGAGCATAATGACAACAAATTTTGTTCAATACCAAACAGCAAGACAGATCGGTGGTTCGCTTAACAACGCCGTTGCTCAAAATAATGCTCAACTTCTTCCTTATCGTTATGCACAAAGAGTATTAAACAATGATACTTTGCAAATAAATGAAAAAGTTGACAATGCAAAAGAAAAAGTTCAAATTGCAGCTCAAAACATTGATAAAAACAAACTCAAAAAAAATATTACTACTGCAACATTAACTATTGCAACAGTTTTGGGAGTTACTGCAGCCGTAAACAAAAACATTAACAAAATCTGGCAACTTGGTGAAAGCGTTGACAAAATTGTTAAAAACAGCAAGTTCTGTAATAAAGCTGGAGAAGTTTTAAATTCTATTTCTGCTAAAAATCCTCTAAAAAAATCTAAGTTATTTCAAGAAGTAAAGAACGTAACTTCAAGTGCAAACAGAGTGCAACCAAAATCTCAAATGGCAAAAATGTCTGTTCTTGGACCAAAAGGCATATTTTCATTAACTTCATCTGAAATCTTAAAAAATATCGCTGACGGCGTTGGCGACAAAACTAAATTTACAAAATATTTAGAAGCTTTAGTTGGAAAAGATTCTAAAATTTGCGGAAAAACTATTCAAGAAATGGCAGAAGCTTGTTTTAGCGGAAAAGACTTGGGTGATAGTTTCAAATTTTCTAAAGAATTGGTAGATGCAATAAAAACAAAACACAATTTGAAATCAACAAAAGAAATGTTGAAATTCTTTGACAATGTAAAAATTGGTAAAATTGGAGAAGAAACATTTGATTTTGCAAAGAATATAAAAGTTAAGGGCTGGGTTCCAGGTTCAAGAGGTAACCTTGGAGAAACTCTTAAAAAGTTTGTAATTATGAATGGTGATGCTGCTCAAACAACAGCAGGAAAATTAACACAACAAATACCTTTAATTTTGGGTGAATCTGTTGGAAACTGTATCAATGACAGAACTACTTTCGGTGTTCTAATGACTGCATCATATCTTCCACAAATATTCAACGAAGCTCAAGATGCACCAACAGGCAAAAAAGCAAAAACTGCAATTAGCGAATTGATTTCTGGTGCTGCCGGCTGGGCTATTGGAATGGCAAGTGCTGGGGCAATTGTTTACTCTGCAGCAAGCTTAAAAAATATAAAAAGTTCAACTGCAGCTGCAAATATTCTTAAAAAATTTGGAAATGTTGCAAGTATGGGCTTGAAAGATGGTAGTAGCAAAACTGCAAAAATACTTGGTGGTATTTTGAGATTTGCTGGTGTTTTAACTTTAAGTGGAAAAATTTCTGCTCCAATTGACAACACAATTAAAAAATCTTTTGGATTGCCAACTGCACAAGAGAAAGAAAAACTTGAACAACAAAAACAACAACAATATGTTGCATAAAAAGTTATAAAAAAGAACTTGGAGTTAATCAAATAAACTTTTTTGTCCGTTTTGTCGATATCCTAAATATCGCATAGCTTCTGGTGAAACTTTTCTTCCTCGAGGAGTTCTTTGGATAAAACCTGTCTGCAAAAGGTAAGGTTCACAAACATCTTCCAATGTTCTTATATCCTCACCCAAAGCTGCGGATAGAGTTTCTATTCCAACTGGACCTCCATCGAATTTTTCGATAATCAATTTTAAAAGAGCTCTATCCGTATTATTAAGCCCTGATTTATCTATATCGAGAGTATCTAAAGAGGCTTGAGCAACATCTTCTGTTATTACTCCATCATATTTAACAATGGCAAAATCTCCAACTCTTTTAACCAATCGGTTAGCAATTCTTGGAGTTCCTCTTGAACGACTGGCTATAACCTTTGCACCCTCGTCAGTAATTTTAATATTTAATATTGACGCTGTTCTTTTAACAACCATGGCAAGTTCGTCAATTGTATAGAATTCAAGTCTGTGTATAATTCCAAACCTGTCACGCAAAGGCCCTGACAAAGCTCCTGCTTTTGTGGTTGCACCAATTAAAGTAAATTTAACAAGAGGAACTCTTAACGTTTTAACGCTATGGGATTTTCCTGTTGTCATATCGAGATAAAAATCTTCCATTGCTGGATACAAAATTTCTTCTGCAACCTTATTTAATCTATGAATTTCGTCAATAAAGAGAATTTCATTAGGTTTTAAAGACATCAAAATTCCAATGATATCTCTTGGTCTTTCTAAAGCTGGAGCAGAAGTAATTTTTATATTAACCCCACATTCTTGGGCAATAACACCAGCAAGAGTTGTTTTTCCAAGTCCAGGAGGACCATAAAACAATAAATGATCAAGTGGAACTTCTCTTTTTTTCGCAGCCTCAATAGAAACCTTTAACGTTTCCTTAAGCGAACTTTGTCCAATATAATTTTCAAAAGTTTTTGGTCTTATATTGTTTTCAAAACTTTTGTCAAAATCATTTGCTTCTGGTTTTACAGTTTCTCTTTCAAATTTTTCAAAATTATCATCATCGGTAAATATTGCCATAAAAAAATTTTAGCACAAAAAGTAAAATCTATCTACCAATATCAAGAGCTTTAACCGCCATAGCTCTTGTTACGTTTACAAGGGCGAGATTGGCTTCATAAGCTCTTTGAGCTAAAATTGCATCTGCCATTTCCACCATTGGATTTACGTTAGAAGCTCTGATATAACCATTTTCATCTGCATCTGGATGTCCTGGTTTGTATATTCTTTCACCTTTATCAGGATCTTCCGCAACAGCACTTAAACTAACTCCACCTTTTATTACACCGCTACCGCCAGTAAAATCATATCCTCCAGCTGCACCGAGTAAACCTCCAAAACTATTTGCTTTTGTCGCACTTAAAACAGGAATTTTTCTTACATAATTTGGGGTATCAACGTTTGCGATATTCTTTGCACAAATATCGACTCTCAAACCTTGGACTCTTAATGCGTCCGCCCCAGTATTCATTGCATCTAAAATACCCATTTTTTATCACCTCTTAAATATTATTTTCCTACATTCATTGCTGTTTTTAACTCTGTTATAATGCTTGACATTCTGCGAGTTGCGATAGAATACATTAGAGAGTTTTTTTGCATTTCCATAATTTCATCTGCCATATTAACAGTTTCACCAGTACTTTCTGTTCCAACTGGAGAACCTCCAAATTTAGCGTTCATCTTTTTTTCAAGATTATTTGCGCCATCACTCAAATATTCGGAAAAATTTATTTCTTTACGTGTATACCCTGGAGTATCAACGTTTGCAAGGTTTTCTCCAATTACTCTTTGGCGAGTACCAATCAAATTAAGAATTTTACTTGTATTGTTTATGCTACTTAATGAATCAAACATTTCTTAATACCCTCTTACTCTATGTATCTCTCAAGTTTATTGACTTGTTGTAAAGATCATCACAGATTTTTGCCATACGCATACTTGCAATCATAGATGCATTTAACCTTAACATATCATTAACTGCATCATAAATATTGAGGTTTGCTCTTTCAAGGTAATTTTGTGCAAGCAAATTATCTTCTTTTACAAGCGTTGCTTCACCCGCTTCTGCAGTTGCCTTCATTTTGTTAGGAGCACCTTTTTCCAGCGCCTCTGGATTTTGAAAACGAACAACAGAAATTTTTCCAATTTTTCTTTCAGGGCTCATTTTATCATCCATTACAGCAATTGTTCCATCGCCTTTTATTGAAAAACGATAGATATTTGTCGGAATCTTTATTCCATCCCCAACGAGCCAACCATCATTTGTAACAAGATATCCATCTTTTCCTTGTTTAAATGAACCATCTCTTGTGTATTGAACTTCACCTTCTGGAGAGGTTACTGGAATGTAACCATCCGTTTTAAGAGCAACATCATAAGGATTTCCAGTAATCATCATTGACCCTTGACCGACGTCTGTTCTTGCAACACCAGTAAGATATCCGTCCTCATTGAGCATTTGTTCAAATCGAACACATTTGTACCCATTTGTACTGTAATTTGCAAAATTTGTTGCAACAAAACCTAAACGCTCAAATTGCGTTTCTGTATTGTTGATACATTTTCTAATTACACCTTGTACAGTTGTCATTTTACACCTCTATTCCTTTATGATGAAGATCCTAATTGAGAAATTGTTTTTGATAAAAGCGAACTTTCTATCATAAACATTTGTCTATTTGCATCAAAATTTCTAAGTGGCATCATCATACCCAAAAATTCTTTTTCCAAAGACACATTTGAATATTCATTGTATCCTTGTTTTACTTGTGGATCGATTACTAAAGAGCCATCAGTATTTACTATACCCAAAGTTCCCATTTTATCGAGTTTCTTTGTTTCTGGGTTAAATACGCTTACGTCACCTTTGCTATTTACAACAACTTCTTTAGGATTTTTTGGAATAATCGATGACTTAATTGGCATTCCGTCATTACCCAAAACTTTTGCATTATCCATTGTTAATAAATTGCCATCTTTATCCATTTTGAAACGACCATCACGAGTAAGTTTTACCCCGCTTGCATCTTGAACTTGGAAGTAGCCTTTTTTTGCAAGTGCTAAATCTAAAGGATTACTTGTAAGAGTTAATCTACCAACTTCATCATCCACAACTGTAGATAATCCTTCTGCACCTAAGTGTTCTACAAAAGAAGAAGAAACAATTTCTTTTCTTTGATATCCAACCTTATCAAACCCGATGATATTATCGTTTGTAAGATGAACATATGCATTTTGTATCTGCATACCTTTAATTGCAGATTTTAAACCGTGTTCTATGTATGATATTCCTGTATCTATTTGCATAATCCTGCCCTCTGATTTTATTTTCCCTCTTTTTTAGAATTATATCTACTCATTACACACATAAATCATTTGTTTGATGTAGTCTTTTTTTAATGTTTATTTTTTGAAAGTCAACATGTTTTTTTGTGGTAACATGTCCTTTAGAGGCAAAAATGAACATAAATGCAGAATTTGAAACAATAACAGCGATAGCTACCCCATTGGGAACAGGCGGGGTTGGTGTTATAAGAATATCTGGAGATAAAAGTTTTGATATTGCAGAAAAAATTTTTTCTGGAAAAATTTCTGTTGGCAAAATAAATTATGGAAAAATTGTAGATGAAAATAACATTGTAATGGATGAAGTTATTTTATTACCTTTTAAAAACCCTCATAGTTATACTGGAGAAGATGTAATTGAAATCCAATGTCATGGTGGAGTCAAAGTTTTAAAAAACATCCTTGACCTAATTCTATCTAATGGGGCAAGAATTGCTCAAAGAGGAGAATTTACCAAAAGAGCATTTTTAAATCATAAATTGGACCTTTCACAAGCTGAAGCTGTTTGTGATTTAATCCATGCTAAAACTTCAAAGTTTGCTGTAAAATCGGCTCAAAATCTATCAGGAGTTTTGAGTCAAAAAATTGAAAAAATAAAAAAAAGCATATTTGATACCTTATCAAAGATTATTGCAGGAATTGATTTTCCAGAAGACGTCAAAGAACCAGAGTATGAAGATTTGGAAAATGAAATAAACTCTGCACTTTTTGAAATTAGAGAAATTTTAAAATCCGCAGATAGCTCAAACATTTTAAGACAAGGGATAAAAATTGCGATTGTCGGAAAACCAAATGTTGGAAAATCTTCATTGTTCAACTCATTTTTAAATCTTGATAGAGCTATCGTAACTGACATTGCAGGTACAACAAGAGATGTGTTAACAGAATCACTTGATTTCGATGGAATTTCTGTGACATTACTTGATACCGCTGGCATCAGAGATGAAAATACCTCTGATAAGGTAGAGGAAATAGGAATTCAGTACTCCAAACAAACAGCTCAACAAGCCGATTTAATTTTATTCTTATACGATGCATCGAAAGGGTTGACAAAAGAAGATATCGAAATAATGGATTTTATCAAAGATAAAAAACACATTAAAATCGCTAATAAATCTGACCTAATAGAAAATAAAGAAAACAATGTTTTTTATCTTTCAACAAAAACAAAAGATGGCTTTGAAGAATTAAAAGAAAAAATCAAAGAAATAATAAACCATAAAACCATAGAAGATACAGAGTTCGTCACAAATTCAAGACAACAAGATTGCTTAAGAAAAGCCGAAGAAAGTCTTATTCAAGCACTTGAAACTACAAAACGAAAAGACTTGCAGGATTTGATTTCTATCGATGTGAAAGCTGCACTTTTAAGCCTTGAAGAAATAACTGGTGAAGTTATAACTGATGACATTTTAAATAATATTTTCGAAAACTTTTGTATAGGGAAATAGCAATGCACTATTTTGAAAACGCAAGAAAACTATTAAAATTAGCCACACCTCTAATCGTGGGAAATCTCGGAATTGTTCTTGTAGGATTTGGAGATGTCTTTGTTGCGGCAAGATACTCAACAGATGTTCTTGCCTCTGTTTCAATTGCAAATTCTATACTTATGAATATTTTTCTTTTTGGGGTCAGCCTTTTATCTGCTATATCTCCTCTATTATCAAACTTTAGAGGAGAAAAAATTGCGATAAAAAAATATTTTTACCCTACTATTGAGTTTTCTATGATATTAGCAACTATAATTTGTATTTTATCAATTGCAACAATTCCACTTGTTGATTATTTAGGATTTGAAGATAAACTCATTCCAGACATTAAAAAATATATGTTTGTTTGTTCTTTTTCAAACTTTGGAGTATATCTCTTTGTCGGGTTGAAAGAATATTTACAGGCATTCGAAATTGTAATATTCCCAAATATTTTAAATATTTTTTGTGTATTTTTAAATCTCTATTTAAACTTCGTTTTTGTTTTTGGCTGGTATGGATTACCAGAATATGGAGCTTTAGGCCTTGCAATAGCAACAACTATTTCAAGGCTTATAATTGGAATTATTCTATTTTTATGGTGTTTAAAACTATTCAAACTTAAGTTTTATAGGGATATCTCATACTTTAAGGAAATAATAAAAATGGGACTACCTATATCTGGTGCAGTTTTAATAGAAGTTGCAGCTTGGAATGCGGTAACGGTATTCGTTGCAAGAATTTCTGGACTTTATGCTGCAATCCAAAGTATCCTTTGTACTTTAACAAATGCGACATTTATGATTCCTATGGCAATTGCAAATGCAATCTCTGTTAAGGTTGGATTTGAAAATGGTGCAAAAAACTTTGAAGAACTTAAACGATACGCTTTTTCTGGACTTGGAATGTCTGTAGGATTTATGACCATTTGTGCAATAATATTTTTACTCTTCCCTACCCAATGCATAAAAATATTCTCTAATGATAACAATTTGGTTGCATCAAGTATTCCTATTTTAATGTTGATAGCTTTTTATCAAATATTTGATGGATTACAAATTTCTTTAGGGGGAATTTTTAAGGGTTTGAAAAATACAAATATAATTATGATAGGAAATTTCATCGCATATTGGGTAATAGGATTACCAATTGGTTACATTCTTGCTTTTGGCTATAATTTGAAGCTTTTTGGTTTTTGGGTGGGACTAACCCTCTCAATCGCATCTCTTGGAACTGGTCTTTTTACTGTGATGATAAGAAAGTTTAAACAGTTAAAAAATTAAAAAAAAACGGACAATTATGTCCGTTTTTTTATTCATACAATTTTGATAAATTCTTCAACATTCTTTGTCTTTGCTCAATGTTAAAGATATTTTCGTTTAAAACCTCCAATTCTTTTTCTAATTCTGCAATACTTTTTTCTTTTCTTATCACTGGTGACTTATCAACTTCAAACCACGTAGAAGAAACCCATTCACCAGAAAATCTTTTTTCAAAATCTTTTTTCACGAATTATATCTCCTTTATTTTTGTCGGTTTAACAAATACAGATTTAACTACATTTAACAAATCGACAGAACTTTTTTCTTTCATAACCGCATTATTAAGCAAGTTTCCATTTGCTAAAAATCTTCCAGATTGAAAATCAAATCCGCTAACTTCAGCAAAATCAACCAGTTCCTCTTCAATATTTAGAAATTTTTCTTTCATAGGCTTCTCCTTAAAATTTCCATGACTTACATGCTATTGTTATCGGTGAAAATTTTTGATTCTTTAATCCAATCCATGTTTTTCATGAAATCTCGTTAATATTTCTTCATATTTGTTTCTTTATATTATTT
>ERZ1034928.480-NODE-480-length-18245-cov-5.657064_pt1 | contig 18245 bp, 13 predicted proteins | sample MGYA00520627_ERZ1034928 | MGnify/ENA primary metagenome ERZ1034928 (study PRJEB33766, sample SAMN09781755) | gut metagenome | biome: gut microbiome | host: Homo sapiens | place: Madagascar | study: EMG produced TPA metagenomics assembly of the PRJNA485056 data set... | reverse complement strand
CGGTGACGAACCAGATCTTGCCGTCCTGCTCGGCGGCGAAGCTGAACGGGCGCACGTGCGGCTGATCGTTCACGCTGGTGGCCAGGTACCATGCGGGGACGTTCGTCAGATACTGCAGGATGGTCTCGTTGCCGGTCATGTGATCCTCCTAGTCTTGGAACCGGTCGGTTATAGAAAGTAGCCGATGGCTGCGACGCAGCCGGCCAAAACGGCCATGAATGCGGCGGCAGCGGCGTCGCGCGGGGCGAAGCGGAGAGGATGCAGGTGCGTGCGTCCTTCGCCACCGTGGTAGCAGCGAGCATCCATAGCCGCCGAAAGCGTTTCGGCGTGACGGAACACGCTGGTGAACAAGGGTACCATGAGCGAAGTGAGCATACGCACGCCGCGCGCGGGGCTGTTCGACAGACGGGCGCCGCGGCTGACCTGAGCGTGGTAGACCACGGCAAGCTCGTTAGCGAACTGCGGCATGAAGCGCAGCGCGATGCCCATGATCATGCCCAGTTCGTGGGCGGGCACGCCGAAGCGGGCGAAGGGCTTGAGCACCCACTCGAACGCCTCGGTCAGGTCGATGGTCATGGTGGTTAGGGTGATCAGGCTCATTCCCAGCATCATGATGGTTAGGCGCGCGCCCATGAACAGGCAGGTTTGCACGCCCGCCTCGCTGATGCGCAGGATGCCCCAGTCGACGAGCACCTGGCCGCCTTGCGTGACGAACAGGTTCAGCACCGCCACGATGACCACGATGGCCATGAGCGGCGCCAGCGACCGCGCCGCCTTGCTCGGCGGGATCTGCGCCAGCGCGTAGCAAAGCGCCGTGAACGCTGCGCATGCCGTCAGGGCTGCGGCGGTATGCGCGCACAGCAGCACCACGATGAACGCGCAGCCTGCTATGAGCTTCGTGCGCGGGTCGAGCCGATGCACGCAGCTGGTGCCGGCGACGTAGCTGCCGAAGGAAAAGCCCGGGTTCATTCGACCACCTGGCCTTCAGAGTCGGCCGGGGAAGGGGAGGCGGCGCCGTTTCCGCTGCTGCCCGCGCCGCATGCCGCGGCGATCATGCTCGCCAAGTCCTTCTCCGTATACAACTTGCTCTGCTCAAGAGGCCACCCGCCTGCGCGCAGTGCTTCCGCGAACGCCTGCGGCTCGGTGGTTCCCAGGCCAACTTCCTTCAGCTTGCGCGCGTGCAGGAACAGGCGCTCGGGTGCGCCGATGCCCAGCAGCCGCCCTTCGTTCATGACGGCCACGCGGTCGCACATGGCGGCAAGGTCGTCCATGCAGTGCGACACCATGACCACGGTGAGGCCCTGGTCATGCAGGCGGGCGATCATTTGCAGGAAGGAGCGTTTGCTGGCGGGGTCCAGGCCCGCCGCCGGCTCATCGAGCACGAGCACCTGCGGGTCCATGGCAAGCACGCCGGCGAATGCCACGCGGCGCTGCTGGCCGCCCGAAAGCTCGAACGGGCTCTTCTCGGCCAGCTCGTCGAAGGAAAGCCCCACGCGCTCGAGCGAGCTGCGTACGAGCGCATCAACCTCTTCGTTGGAAAGCCCCAGGTTGCGCGGCCCGAACGCCACGTCCTTATACACGGTTTCGGCGAACAGCTGGTGCTCGGGATACTGGAACACCACGCCGATCGATCCGCGCACCTTCGCCTCGGCGCCCTTCGAGGCGATGTCGGTGCCGTCGATGAGCACGCGCCCTGAGGTGGGCTTCAGGATGCCGTTCATGTGCTGGATGAGCGTCGATTTACCGCTGCCGGTATGCCCGGCAACGCCGAGGAACTCGCCGCGGCGCACCTGAAGTGAGACATCGCGCACAGCCCACAGGCTATCGGGGCTGTTGCCCCATTTCGCTTGGCGGGCGGCAGGGGCCTGCTTGCGCTTGCGTTGCCGCTTGGCCTCTGCGGCATCGTAGGTGAAGCTGACGTCTTGGAACTCGATGAGCGCCGGGGCGTCTGCGTCGCCCTCGCAGGTGGGGAAGTCGACGTCGGCGCCGGCCGCATCGGATGCATCGGATGCGGCGGCGTTCGCGTCGGCGGCGGTGCATATGCCGGCGGCCTTGCCAAGCGCCAGGACCTCGCGTGCCAGCTTCCCTGCGTCCACGGTGGGCTGCACGGCCATGCCCGCATCGCGCAGATCCAGCGACAAGCGGGCCGCGAACGGCACGTCAAGATTCAGGTGCGCCAACTCGCGTGCCTGAACGAGCACCTCGTCGGGCGTGCCCTCGAGCGCCACATGCCCGCGCTCCATGACCACCACGCGGTCCGCCTGCGCTGCCTCTTCCATATAATGCGTGATCATCACGATGGTCATCCCGCGCTCGTGCAACTCATGGCACACGCGCATAAGGCCTGCTCGGCCGCGGGGGTCGAGCATGGCGGAAGCCTCGTCGAGTACGAGCACCGCAGGGTTCATGGCAAGCACGCCGGCGATGGCCACGCGCTGTTTCTGTCCGCCGGACAGGGCGTGCGTCTCGTGGCGTTCGAAGCCCGAAAGCCCTACGTCCTCAAGTGCCTGCGTCACGCGTTCGCGCAGCTCAGCGGTGGGGACGTCCAGGTTCTCGGGGCCGAAGGCCACATCGTCTTCCACGAGCGAGGCCACCAGTTGGTCGTCGGGGTTCTGGAACACCATGCCCACCGTCTCGCGGATGCGGTACGTGCAGTCGGCGTCCGTGGCGGCCATGCCCTGCACCTTTACGGTGCCCTCGTCGGGGATGAGCAGGGCGTTCAGATGCTTGGCCAGCGTCGACTTGCCGCTGCCGTTGCCGCCCAAGATGCACAGGAATTCGCCCTTGCGCACGTGCAGGCTCACGCCGTTAAGGGCGAAGTTCGCGCCGTCGTAGGTGAAGCGGACGTTTTGAACATCTATCATGATTCGCTTTACGATCCTTTCATGAATCGGCGAATTACGTTGCGTTTTGCGGGATGCGAAACGGAGTCGGAGCGAGCCTCAAGCGGGGTGGCCCCAGTAGACCGGTGCGTCTATCCGGGCTGCAGCCCTTCGCCCGGGTTCGGGCGCCTGCTCTTGTGAAAGGCGGGCTACCGCGCCGATTCCCGCTATCCCGTTATACGGTCCCGCCGACAAGCGGGAGGAACCTGCTTGCCGGCGGGACCGTGCCGCGCAGGGGCGGCGCGGTTGGGAACGCGGTTGCCTAGCGGCCCTTGACCTGGTCCTTCTTCGGGGTGATCAGGTTGGAGATGGCCTTGTACACCAGCAGGGTTAGCGCGCTGTTCAGCACGGTCTTGATCAGGTTGAACGGGAGCACTGCGGGCAGGATGAGCGGCATGATGACGTCGGCGCTGCCGTACCAGAACCACACGCCGATCGTCAGGTTCGTGGCGACGGCGCCGATGGTGGCCACCACGCAGCCGACCAGCAGGCCGATGATGGCGCCGGTGAACGTGTGCTTACGGGCGTAGATGGCGGCGGCGGGCACCACGAAGAACAGCGTGGCGCAGATGTTCATGAGACCGCCCACCCATTCGCCCAGCATCAGGCTGTGGATGATGGCGGCGACGGCGCCCACGGCGAAGCCGGCGCCCGGGCCGAAGGCGAAGCCGCACACCATGGCGGGCATGAGCGAGGGGTCGTAGGTCAGAAACGGCGCTGCGGGCAGGATGGGGATCTGCACGAACGACAGCAGCGCGGCGATGGCGCACATAAGGGCCATGGTGACCAGCTGGCGCGTCGACCAGCGGTTCGTGTTCTTGATGGTTGCGTTTGCGGCGGTTGCCTGAGACATGGTTGAACCTTCTTCCCGCGAAGCCTTCTTCCCACGGGTTTTGCTCTCAAGCTTCGCGAAAAAGAGACAGGCCCGTATGAATTCCTTCCATACGGGCTTGTATTCGCTCGACAGCTTCCCGCCCGGCAATGCTGTGCCGTGCGGTGCGTTTTGCGAACTCTGCCTCTTCCATCCGGACTTTGACCGTTGGTCCTGGATTTGCACCAGGTCAGCCTTGCGTGTATACGGCTTGCCGCCGCTTGACGCACAGGGTCGCGGACTTCCGGCTTGGCTGCGGCTTGCCGCCGCGCGTATCCGGTTACCGCCAGTGAGGATTTCCACCTCGCCCTGAAACAGAATTCAATGGCACCTAGTTTAGCTGCGCCGCCATGGCTTCGCAACCGTTTGGGCTATGGATGTTTTCCGCGTTTTGTGGTGCGAACATATAGCGAATAGTTATAGGAAATCAGCTCGAAGGGGCTTGCTTTCCTACCAAAGCGCTACGCAATGCGCTTTTTCGCCGAGACTTCGGTGGTCTGCAGCGAAGGCGGCTCTATAATAAACCGTTCGCGTCCCTAAAGGGACTCATTTTTAAGGCTACGAGGTTTTGCATGAACTACATCGAAGTGCTCGACAGCATAGACGCCGCCGTTTGGGGGCCTCCTATGATCATCTTGCTGTTGGGCTGCCATATCTACACCACCATCCGCACCAAGGGCATCCAGCGCAAACTGCCCTTGGCGCTCAAGCTTTCCATCACGAAGGACAACGGCGCCCAAGGCGACGTCAGCAACTTCGGCGCCATGGCGACCTCGCTTGCCTCCACGCTGGGAACGGGCTCCATCGTCGGAGTGGCCACGGCAGTGCTCTCCGGCGGCCCGGGCGCGGTGCTGTGGATGTGGCTTACCGGCATCCTGGGCATGGCAACGAAGTACACCGAGGTCTACGCGGCCATGAAGTACCGCGTGAAGGACCGCCAAGGCCATATGATGGGCGGCGCCATGCACGTATGGGAGCAGCGCTACAAGCGTCCCGACGGCACTGTGCCGTGGTGGGCGAAGTTCATGGCCATCTGGTTCGCCGTCATGGCGTGCCTCACCATCTTCGGCGTCGGATCGGCCGTGCAGACCAGCGCCATCACCTCGGTTGCGCAGGCGAACTTCGGCGTGGAGCCCTGGATCGTCGCCGCCATCGTGTGCGGTAGCGCCCTGCTCATCATCATGGGCGGCTTGGGAACCATCTCCAACATCTGCGAGAAGCTCGTGCCCATCATGGGCGTCGCGTACATCTTGGGCTGCGCCTATATCCTCGTTTGCAACTGGGCGTTCATCGGCGAGTCGTTCAGATTGATCTTCGAATGCGCCTTCACCCCTCGCGCGGCCTTCGGCGGTGCGGTGGGAAGCGGCATCATCGTGGCGTTGCAGTTCGGCTGCGCGCGCGGCCTGTTCTCTAACGAGGCGGGCCTGGGCACGGCACCGCTCATCAGCGCTGCCGCCGAGTCGAAAAACCCCGCGCGCCAGGCGCTCGTGTCCATGACCGGCCCGTTTTGGTGCACGGTGGTCATCTGCTTCGTGACCGCCTTGGTCATCGTCTCGTCGTTGTGTGCCCACCCCACGCTCATCCAGGATGCCGGCGTCACCAACGGCGCTACGCTTGCCAACGCCGTGTTCGCCACCATCCCCTATGTGGGCGCGCCCATCCTCATGCTGGGCATCCTGTGCTTCGCCTATTCCACTATCATCGGCTGGAGCTACTACGGCGAACGCGTCACCCTGTACTTGTTCGGCCGCCGCTGGGTGCCGTTGTACCTGGGCTTCTACATCTGCATGGGCTTTTTGGGCGGCGTGGGCGTCGGCGATGTGGCCTGGACGGCAACCGATATCTCCAACGCGCTCATGGCGCTGCCCAACATCCTTATGGTGCTGCTGTGCGCCGGCATGGTGGGCAAGGAGACGCAGCATTATGTCTACGACGGCAACATCGACGAGGAGCTGCGCGCGGACATCCACGAGCTGCCCGAGAAAAGCGTGTTCACCCGCAAGAAGGCATAGGGACGCGTGAGCAGGGGATAGGAACCTGTTCAAGTGGGGAATGCCCCTTCGCAAGCCGGTCGCTTTTGCGGCCGGCTTGTTGCATTCAGGGGCTTTTGCGGTGTCCGTCGCGAACAGGGGACAGGCGAACAGGGGGACGGGCACCTGTTCATGTTGGCGCCGTTCGCGCAATGCGGGCATCCCTTGAAGCGCAGGCTTGCGCGGCGCCGGCGTGCGGGCTTCGCCTTATAATGGCGGGTATGGAAACTATCGCAATCATAGGCGGCGGCGCATCGGGCCTGATGGCGGCCGTGGAAGCGTCGCTTGCGCTGCGTCAAGCGGGCACCGCGGCGCACGTGGCCCTGTTCGAGGCCGACCCCGAGCGCATCGGCCGCTCCATCCTGGCAACCGGCAACGGCCGCTGCAACATTTCGAACGCTTGCATTAGCGCCGGCATGTATCGCAACCATGCTTTCGTCGAAGAGGCGCTTATGCGCCTGCAAACCGCGTATGCTGCCGAGCGCGGTGCAGCGCGTACGCGAACCCTTGAGGCGAACCCCGTGCTCGAGCGCTTCGCTGACATGGGGCTCGTGACGCGCGAGGAGTTGGAGGGCCGGCTGTATCCCATGGCGAACAAGGCCACTAGTGTGCTGGATGTGCTGCGCTTCACCGCCGCCGAGCTGGGCGTCGACGTGCAAACCGAGAAGCGCGCCTTGCGCGTGGACGCGCCCGCCCCGGGTGGCGCGGGTTGCTTCAACATCCGCTTCGCCGACAAGACGATAGCGCATGCTGCGGCGGTCATCATGGCGGTCGGCGGGCGCGCGGCAAGCGGCATCCAGCTGCCGAAACCGCTGGTTTGCTCGGACATGCAGCCTGTTCTGGGGCCTTTGCGCGTCGATGCGCACAGCGCGAAGCTCACGCGGCAACTCAACAACATCCGCGTGCGCGGGACCGTGCGCCTTGAGCGTGGCGGGCGATGCGTTGCAAGCGAGCGCGGCGAACTGCTGTTCCGCGACTACGGGGTCTCCGGCGTGTCGGTGTTCAACCTGTCGCGTTTTGCGCAGCCCGGCGATGACCTGGTCGTCGACTTCCTGCCAGACATCCCCTCGCAGGACATGGAGCGCTTCATGATGATGCGCCGTAAGCGAATGCAGAAGCTGCTGGGCAGCGAGCTTACGCTTGATCGCTTCCTCGAGGGTCTGCTGCTGCCCGCGGTGTCCGCCGCGGCGCTGCGACAGGCAGGCTTGCGGACCGGTGATCGGTTTACACAAGAGATGATTCCCCAGCTTTGCGACATGCTCAAAGGCATGCGCCTGACGGTGGAGGGCATCGGCGACGAACGTCAATGCCAGGTGCGCCGCGGCGGCTTCCCCGTGGAGCGGTTCAGCCCTGCCACTTGCGAGGCGCTCGATGTGCCGGGCCTGTTCGTCACGGGCGAGGCGCTCGACGTCGATGCGCCTTGCGGCGGCTTTAACCTGCATTGGGCCTGGTCAAGTGGCATGCTTGCCGGTCGTGCCGCAGCTGATCGCGTTGCAAGAGGGGAAAGCGTTGAGCACGGAGGCACCCGCGCACCCGTAAAACCCCGCCCGGCGGATAAGCGGTCACCGTCTTACACCGGTAATCCGAATCCTCCCGCGGGCCGCGATTCCCGCTCGCAGGCTGCGCCACGCTCCGGTGGTTCGCATGCTCCCGCCAGCGCCGGCACCCGCCGCTCCTCTTCTCGCACGGGAAAACCATATCCCTCGCACAGGGGCGAACGCGGCAAATCCCGCAACCAACGCGGCGGGGACGCCGCTCGTAACGCCCGTCATCGTAATCGATAGCCCGGAGGAAACCATGCTTGAGATCTCGAACCTTGCCCTTCCGCTTGATGCCGGGCTTGAAGGCAAGCAAGCCGAAAAGCTCGTGCGCCGCGCCGCGTCCCGAGCGCTTAACGTGGCGCCGAACGATATCGCCGAGATTCGCCTGCTCAAGCGCAGCGTCGACGCGCGCAAAAAGCACGATGTGCACTTCGTGGCTACGCTTGGCGTGGAGCTGGCGGGCGGAGCCCAGGCCGAAGTTGCGGCCATCGAGGCCGCTGCGCACCGTAAAGGTGCAGCGAACGTGAAGGCGCATCGGCCTTACGAGCCGCTGCGGGTCCCGCAGGTCGGCGCTTCGCGCCAGGCGCAGGACGAACCCCGCCCCATCGTGGTGGGCACCGGCCCGGCCGGCCTGTTTTGCGCGCTTTACCTGGCGCGCGCCGGTTTGCGTCCGCTCGTGGTCGAGCGCGGCGCGGCGGTGGACGAGCGCATGGCGGCGGTCGACGCCTTCAACGCCGGCGAGCCGCTCGACCCGCACACCAACATCCAGTATGGCGAAGGGGGTGCGGGAACGTTCTCGGACGGCAAGCTCACCACGAACATCAAAAGCCCCTGGGCGCAGCACATCCTGCATCTGTTCGTGGAAGCGGGCGCGCCCGAGGAGATCCTGTGGCAGGCAAAACCCCACATCGGCACCGACCTGCTCGTAGACATCGTGCGCAACATCCGCAAGCAGATCGAACATGCCGGCGGTGAAGTGCGCTTCAACACCCAGCTCACATCCCTGCATTTCGAAAACGGCCACCTAGCCCAAGCCGAAATCACCAGATTTTCCGCCCAATCCGAAACCGCCACAGAGCTGATCCCCGCAAATCGCGTCGTGCTGGCGTGCGGCCATTCCGCCCGCGACACGTTCGAACTCGTGCGCGATGCAGGCGTGCATATGGAGCAGAAGCCGTTCTCCGTGGGCGTGCGCATCGAGCATCCCCAGCAGCTCATCAACCGCTCGCAATACGGGAAGGCCGCCGACCATTCGGCGCTCGGCGCTGCCGACTACAAGCTGTCGATGCATTTGCGCCCGCAAAAGGGCCAAGAACAGGGCCGCGGCGTGTACACGTTCTGCATGTGCCCAGGTGGGGAAGTGGTATGCGCCGCCAGCGAGCCGGAAGGCGTGGTGGTCAACGGTATGAGCCGCTTCGCGCGCGACGGGCAAAACGCCAATAGCGCGCTGCTGGTCGGTGTGGGTCCTGAGGATTTCGACGGCGAAGACCCGCTTGCGGGCATCAAGCTGCAGCGCGAGATGGAACGGGCGGCCTACCGAACCGCCATCGCCGCTGGCGGCGAACCGTATCAGGCGCCTGCGCAAACCGTCGGCGACTTCTTGGCGCATCAAGCCGGCGGCCCGAGCAAGCAGGTGAAGCCCACCTACGCGCGCGGCGTCGCCTGGTGCGACCTACACGAGTGCCTCCCTCCGTTTGTGGCGCGCGCCATGGAGCAGGCCCTTCCGCAGCTCGACCGTCGCTTGCGCGGTTTCGCCGATCCGCAGGCGGTGCTCACCGGCGTGGAAACCCGCAGCTCAAGCCCCGTGCGCATCGTACGCGGCAAGAACATGCAGGCCCAGTTGGTTCCGGCGCCTGCTTCGGGCGGCGCACGGGTCGAAGCGGGACCTCAGGCTCAAGCCCAGACCCAGGCGTTTTCGGGCTCCCCGGCTGCTAGCGGGCGCCCCGCCGATGCCGCCGCGCCCGAACCCGAGACCGGCCTTTATCCCTGCGGCGAGGGCGCGGGCTATGCCGGCGGCATCATGTCCGCCGCTTGCGATGGCCTTCGCGTGGCAAGCGCCCTGGTGGAAAGCCTGCGTCCCGAATAGGGAAGCGCTCCTAGCAAGTCGCTTATTCGCCCAGTTCAGCGGCCCAATCGAAATCGACCGGCGGCGCAGTCGGCTCCTCAGCCGCCGCGTTGCCGTCTGCACCCCCTGCGTCCCTGCCATCCCACTGGCACGCCCGCATGTCGACGCGCCCGTCGTCTAAAAACGTCACGCCCTCCGCGGCAAGTCGCGCTCGCTGCTCGTCGGGCCCGCCGAACGCAAAACCCGGCGCAAGCGAGCCATCCTTGAACACCACGCGATGACAAGGAATCCCCGTCTGGGCCGCGCAATCCCACGGATCGGGATTCCCGTGCATGGCATACCCGACGAACCGCGCCTTGCGAGGCTGCCCGATTAGCCGCGCGATCTGCCCATACGCCGCAACCTTCCCGCGCGGCACCCGCCGCACCACCTCATACACCCTGTCATTGAATTCGCCCATGCTTCGCCTTCCGATCGTGTGCTGCGGTAACGTTATCTGTTCCTGCGTAATTATAGGCAGCGATCGTATAGACAGCGAACCCAACTGACTGCGTAAATCCGCTATATTGAAGCCATGTTCCACTCACTGCGCCCCCCTGTCGAAAGCTCAGCTAATTCCCAGTTCAGACGTGGTAAAATCACTCGTTCGAAAAATTGGCACAGATGGTTGCGCCGGGCACGGCGCGGGCGGCTGGGGAAGGGACTTGGCCGCTTGGGGGAATGCGGGTGCGAATCCTGCGCTCTACCAGGAACCGTATACGCTGATGAACGGGTTGGCAGCTTAACTTATGCGCAGGCTCGCCGACAAGCACCGCCGCAGGCATGCGGGCCGTTCAAGTGAGGCGAAGTCGGAATGCCCATCCATCGCACGAAGCCCTGGAAGAGAGGTCCGATGACCATCGGCGAATCGTCCGAGCGCGCGCAAAACGTAGCGCAAACTCGCACAAACGTGCGGAAGGTTGCGCGTTCATATGCGCAGACCGCATCGAAGTCATATGAGCGGTCGCTGATCCAGGGTATGTTCTCCATCTTCTTGGCGGTTGCGCTGGCCGTCTCCATGACGCCGTCGGCGGCGCTCGCTGAGACGCAGGCCAGCGTTTCACCCGTTGCTCAAAAGGAAGCGCAGAAGGCTGATGTGCCTGATGCTGGGCAGGTTGAGCCGACGCCTGATTCTACGGAACAAGCAGAAGCTCCATCGCTGCCGTCCGATGCTCAGGGGCCCGCAACCGAATCCGGAGACCATGACGAAGCAACCGACACCGCCTCCGGCAGTGTTGCTTCGGATGCCGAAAAGGTTGACGAAGGCGTTGACGCGGCGGGTGCTGCTGACAACGACTCGCAGGAGGATGCCGATCAACCCGCTGCTCAGGCGCCCGAGCAAGATGTTCCCGCAGCAGTCGCTGAGAAGGCCCTTAAAGAGGAGACGGCTTCTCTAATCAACGCAACTTGCTCCGTTATCGGCGTTGATGCGCAGGGAAATCGGCAGACGTGGGCTGCTGCGCAAGGATTCTCCCTCAAAGAGGGTGCAACTGCGGCAACCTTGACCGAAGAGTTGTTCAAACGTACCGGGCTGAAGGCCGATTACAACCCAAATGGTAGCTGGGGATGGGCTCTGAACGCAGTTTCCTCGCCGTTTGAGGGTGGCCCTACGCTCAGCTATGATCCGGTTACTAGGAATTACTGGCAGCTGTTTATCAACGGCAGTGCTTCTTCGGTCGGCGCGGGTGGCTATACCCTTAAGGAAGGCGATTCCGTTGTTTGGGCTTTCACCGCCTTCGGTGATTCCGCTCCGACCAATGACCTTTCGGTGTCGTGCGAAGTTATCGGCCAAGACGCTGATGGTAATCAGCAGATTTGGGCGCAGCCAACCACCATCGATGTGTCGGAGGGTTCCAGTGCGGCCGATTTGACGCGCGCCATGTTCAAGCAGGCGGGCTTAGTGGCCAATATCCAAGAATCGGAATACGGCATCTATCTCAACACCATCACCTCGCCGTTCGATAAGAATGTCACGCTCGGCTGGGATCAAAACACCAAAAAATACTGGCAGCTTTTCGTGAATGGCGAACCTTCGGGGGTCGGTGCCAGCGGCTGCATTCTGCACGCCGGCGACAAGGTTAGCTGGGTCTACAGTGCCGATGGCGCCATCATGCCTGGGCAGATGAACATCACGGTCGAGATTATCGGCAAGGACAGCAACGGCAAGGCCGAACGCTGGGCGCAGCGTTCGCGCAACGAGCTCGCAACCGCTTCCTTCGACGACATCTGCTTGAGCTTCTTCGACGAATGCGAGCCTGATTGTGAAATCCTTGATCTGGGTTTTACCTGGCTTCTCATTTCCATAACCTCGCCATCCGGCGTTACGCTCAAAGGAGGATGGAACTGCCTGATCAACGGGAAGGCCATTAACAGCGCAGCTGGCCTTACGCTCAAATCCGGCGACACCATTTCCTGGGTGCACGGCTCGAACACGCTTCCGAACCTCGATGAGGTGACGATCGATCCTTCCGCGCCTCGTCCCGATTGGGAGGCGGATTGGGCCGGCGATCAGTCCCGTCCCACCACGGCGGCAACCCCCACCGACTACATGAAGCCCGGCTGGGCTCTCGACTACAAGCAATTCTCCAGCGCGCAGTACCCTAATGCCAGCGAGCCCGTCATCGTGAACGGTTTCGTGTACCTTGCTGTAAACAACCGCTTGCTCAAAATCGATTCGTCCACGGGTGAAGTAGTCGCGCAGGCTAACCTTGTCTCCTCCATCGGCTACACCACGCGCCCCGTTTATGCTCAGGGCGTGATCATGGTCCCGCTTGACGGGGGTGCCGTGCAGGCTCTTACGGCCGATAACCTGACAACTGTATGGGCCACCGACAAGCTCAGCGATTCGGCGCAGTCCAATTCCGCGATCACGGTCAACGGCAACTATGCGTATGTGGGCACGTGCGACGTGGATTTCGCGACAGGCACCTACAATAACGGCTTCCTGACCTGCATCAATATCCTAACGGGTGCAGTGGTGTGGCAGCACAACAACGCTGGCGAAGGATATTACTGGGGCGGTGCCGTGAACGTCGGCGGCTACACGGTCGTGGCAACCAGCGCCGGTACCGTCGAGGTGCTGAACGGTGCAGGCTCCGTTGTCAGCACAGTTTCCCTTGGCGCGCTGGTGAACTCCTCGTGCGTGGCGTCGGCCGACGGCAAAACCCTGTACGTGATGTCCCGCGATGGCAAGCTACATGTGCTTGCAATTGGTGAACAAGGCTCCCTTAAGGAAACCAAGGTCGTCGACCTTGGCCTTTCCGGATGCGCCAGCATGTCTACCGTCAACGGAAGCACCATGTACGTCGGCGGCGAGGTGGAAAGCGGCGCCTCGGCGCTTGCAATTGTCGACCTGGATAGCCTGGCATCCACGCTCATCACCCAAGCCGACGGCGCACTGCTGCCTTGGACGAAGGGATTGGGCGGCATCAAGGCAGCCCCGCTCGTGTCCACGCAAAACGGCGAAACATATGTGTACTTCACCGTAAACTCTGGCGAAACCAGCGACTGGGTGAACTACACCTCGGGCGGCGGCGTGTATCGCTATAAGGTTGGCGATGCGCAGGCCACGTTGGCGTACGACGCCAAGGGCTTCAACAACTGCTGCGACTCCCCGGTCATCTGCGATGCCGAGGGCAACCTGTACTACATCAACGATTCCGGCACGCTGTTCAAGCTGGCCGGCGGCGGTGAGAAGCCTTCGCCTGCGCTCGATCCCAACCCGACTCCCGTGCCCGGTCCCGTACCGCAGCCCGATCCCAACCCGGCTCCGGCACCTGGCTCTGGTCTCGGCACGCAGCCGGCAGTTGCCGGACTGGTTGCCCCCGTATCTTTGCCTGTTGCTGCGGGCGGTGCCGCGCAGCAGACTGACGGCGCTTCGGCACGCCAGGAGGTGTCCTCTTCCGCGAGTGTTGGTGGCGCCACCGAGCAGCATGAAGCCATTGCCAACAGCTCCGATTCCTCTGCTTCCGCCGAAAACGATAATGGCCCTCGCGGTCCCATTTGGCCCTACGTTGTCCTTGGCCTGGGCGTTGCGGGCATTGTCGGTGCGGGTGTTTGGTGGGTGCTTGCCAAGCGTCGCCAGAGCGGCATCAAGTAGGAGGCCGCCATGTCCGAGCAAAACAACGAAGCTGCTCATCATGAAACGGCTGCGGCGGGCGATGCTGCCCGTCGCAGTTCGGCGGAAGCGGCGGCCCTGACGGCGGGCTCGACGTCATCCGAGCAGCAGCTGTATTCAGGCTCTGCTTCCCGTCTTTCTCCGAAGGTCAAAGGCGGCATTATTGCGCTTCTTGTTGCATCGGTGCTGCTCGTCTGCGTCGGCGCTTTTGCCCTTGCGGGTGGCTTTGGGGGCAAGACGGATCGTCTGCGCAGTCGTCTGCTCAGGAAGAGCAGACTACGGAGCAAGGCAGCGTAACGGCTACAAAGACAACCACCGAGGTCAAGGTCGAAGCCGAATCGGAAATGCACTCGAATACGGAATCTGATTCTTCCGACCAGAGCGGCGAATCGGACTCCTCCACTGGGCAAAACGCCGATTCCGATTCAGCCGCTAACGGCGGCGATGCATCTGCGGACTCCGGCGCCACCGCGGGCGCATCCTCCCAGCCTTCCGTCCCGTCATCGGGCGATTCCGGATCGCAAGCTACCGGCTCCGGTGGCGAGCAGTCTCCTGCGGCGAATATCGTCGCTGTATCGGTTTCGGTCTCCAGCAGCGCCGTCGGCAATCCTGTTTCCGCCAGTGGATCGTATTCGTTCAATCCCGGTGCCACGCCCTACGATGCGCTCTGGGCCCTGGGCTTGTCGGTCAACGCGCGCAGTACTTCGTACGGAACCTACGTCGCCGCTATCGGCGGGCTTGCCGAAAAGGAGCACGGCGGAACCTCCGGCTGGATGTACTCCGTCAACGGCAGCACGCCCATGACGGCGTGCACTAACTACGTGCTTTCTAACGGCGACGTGGTCGTCTGGTACTATGTAACCGGCTAAAGAAGCCGTTGTTCGAGAATGTAAGGCCGGGGTGCGCCCCGGCCTTTTCCATGAAGTTGAGATGACCGCTGCATGAACGCGCTCCCGGCGACAGGGGGGGTGCGCCCTCGCCTCTTCCGTGGAGCTGTGATATCTTATATGACTTGCGTTTTCCATACTTATCATCCTATCGTGCCCTTCGTGTTCATTGCGTGTGCGCTCGCGCTGAGCATGGGGTGCATGCATCCCGTCTACGTGACCTTGTCCCTTGCGGGGGCGTTGGCGTGTTCGGCGGTGTGCCGCGGTGGACGTGCGACCTTGCTGTCGCTGAGATGGGTCATCCCGCTCTGCCTTATCGTGACGGCAGCGAATCCGTTTTTCGTGGCATCGGGCTCTACCGAGCTGTTTCGTATCGGGTCGCGAGCGGTATATGCCGAGGCGGTCATCTATGGCTTATGCTCCGGCGGCATGCTCGCTGCCGTGTTCCTGTGGCTCGCTTCCTATTCGGCTTGCCTGGATAGCCAACGCACTATGATGCTGTTCGGACGTCTGCTTCCCGTCGTCACTCTGATGGTGTCGCAGGTGTTGCGCCTGGTGCCCCAATTCGTTTCACGCGGGCGCGCGGTTTTGGCGGTGCAAAGCGCTGCCAGCGCCGCGATGGCGCAAACCAAGCGCGAAAAAGCCGCAGCTCATTTGCGCGTGGTGAACGTGCTCATGGGTTGGGGAATGGAGGATTCCCTTGAACGTAGCGATGCCATGCGCGCACGTGGCTATAATTGCGGCGCAAAACGCACGTCGTATCGCCGATTCCGTATCGGGCGAGCTGATGTCTGCGTGCTTGTGTGCCTGTTCTTCCTGATCGCGGCTTCAGTGGCTTGCGCGGTGGTCGAATTATCGGGATATGCGTTCTATCCGACCATGAAAGCCATCGGCCCCTGGTGGCATTTTGCGCCATATGCCCTGCTCATGCTGTTTCCTGTTGCCTTATCCACCTTGGATTGGTGGCGTTGGAGGTCGTGCCGATGAATCCTCAAAACCATTCGCTTTTCGAAAACAATGCCGCGGCTCCCGAAGAATCCTCTGTTCTCGCAGTGCAGGTGAGCGATCAAGTGCCCGAACTCCCCGGACGCTCTTGTGAGGCGGCGGCATCCGGCACTTCGCCGTTGCGCGCTCCTAAGGACGCTTCCTGCCCCTGCGCCGATGTAATCGAAGAATCCCCAGTTCCTGCAGTGCAGGTGTGCGGCTATACGTTTGTCTATCCATCTGGCGAAGGCGACCGCGGCGAATCGCGCGCGGTTTTGAGCAATGCGAACCTTCGCATCGAGCAGGGCGCGTTTTGCGTTCTCGTTGGAGCCACCGGTTCGGGAAAGACCACCCTTTTGCGCTCCCTCAAACCTGAGCTCGCCCCGGTTGGCCAGTCGTCAGGCGATATCTTCGTGCTCGGTCATTCTCTGAAGCCGCATAAGCCACGCCGCGCTGTGGGCTATCCGGCCGATCAGCCTGTCAATCTTTCCGAGAACCTCTCTGCAAATCCGCCCGCAAACCCGATAACCCCGTTGGAATCCGCCCAGCTTATCGGTTATGTCATGCAAGATCCCGCGGCGCAGATCGTGTGCGATACCGTTTGGCACGAGTTGGCGTTCGGCCTGGAGAACCTAGGTATCGAACCCGACCAGATGCGTCGTCGCATCGCTGAGGTCGCTCACTTCTTCGGCATCGAGCCGTGGATCAGGTCGAAAACCGAAGACCTTTCGGGAGGTCAAAAGCAGCTTGTCAACCTGGCTGCCGTGCTCGCGCTGCGCCCCAGGCTGCTGCTGCTCGACGAGCCGACTGCTCAGCTCGACCCCAACGCCGTCAAGCAGTTCCTGCTCATGCTTTCCCGCGTGAACCGCGAACTCGGCATCACCGTCGTCATGGCCACGCATTCGCCAGAGGATGTTCGCCCGTATGCAACCCAGCGCATCGACTTAAGCGCGCCCGGCCCGATCGGCACGTTCGAGCACGCAAAAGCCGCGTTGTCTCCGTATTTCGAAAGCCGATGCGCTCAGCTTGCTGATGCTGACGCAGCCTTAACTGCCCGTGACGTGCATTTCCGCTTCGATCGCCATGCGCCTTGGGTCCTTCGCGGGGTGGAGTTTCACGTCCGACAGGGCAGCGTCCATGCGCTTGTGGGCGGTAACGGATGCGGCAAAACCACGCTTTTGCGTTGCCTTGCCGGCGTTCTGAAGCCGCAACGCGGCCGCATCAACAATAAGCTAGCGGCATCTCAGGCATTGCTGCCGCAAGACCCCAAGGCGCTTCTCGTGTGCGATTCCGTAGAAGAGGAGCTCATGGAGTGGGCATCGCGTTGCGCCTACGACGAGCAGGCTGCGCATGCCATGGCGCAGCGCTTCGGCTTGTCCGATCAGCTGAACCGTCACCCGTTCGACTTGTCCGGCGGGCAGCAGCAAAAGCTCGCGATCGCCAAGCTGCTGCTCGCGCAGCCTCGGTTGCTGTTCCTCGACGAGCCTACGAAGGGACTCGATCCCGCATCGTCCGCCGACCTTTCGCGCATCGTGAAGGCATTGGCGGCGGAGGGCAAAACCATCGTCTTGGTCACGCACGATCTGGACTTTGCATTCGCCACGGCGGACGAGGTCTCCATGCTCTTCGACGGAGAACTGGCCTGCACGGAACCTGTTCAGGACTTTTTCGAAAACAATCTCATTTACCGTCCGAATTCGGAATGCCGTTTCTTCGGGCAAATCGCGGAAAACGGTGTAGTCCATGGCGAATAAGGAACATAGGAAGGCCGGCGCTTTTGGGCAAAACCCCCAAAGCCCACAACGCGACGAATCGCGATCTCCCGATCGAAGCACCTCGCAAAACGTACTGCAAGCTGCAGAACGCGATAGCAACGACACGAAGACGTCGGGCACCGCGACGCAAAACCCGCCCGTTCGCCTTAAGTGCGACCATCGCGCAAAAGGCCGAATCGCCCCCGAAGCGCTATCGATCTGCGCAACGCCTGCAATTCTAGTGGTATGTACGCTCACGAACGCCGATCAGACGGCGCTTCTGTCGCTGGTGGTCGTTCTCGCGTCGCTCGGCGTGTTCTTCGCGACATACGAATCCTCCGCCCCGCGTTTGCGCGACATCATGCCTACGGTAGTCCTTGCCGCGCTCGCCGCAGCAGGGCGAATCCTGTTCGCCCCCATCCCGGATTTCAAGCCGGTCAGCGCCATTGCCATCATAGCTGGCGTAGCGTTCGGCCGGAAAAGCGGGTTCATGGTGGGCGCATTGGCCGCACTAGCGTCGAATTTTTTCTTCGGCCAGGGCCCATGGACCCCATGGCAAATGTACGCATGGGGCCTTGTGGGCTACGGAGCGGGGCTTTTGGCGGCAATCCCCGTAAAAGCCCCTAAAATCACCGGCAACTCAAGGCTTGCCGAATGCGGGGAAGGCCGCAGTTCGCGCAAGCAGCCTTTGATTGAGCGACATGTTGTAATCATCTATATATATGGATTCGTTTCCTGCCTCATGTACGGCTTCATCTTGAACGCATGGAGCATCCTCAGCTTTTATCATGCGCAAGCAAGCGGCCTCGCAGGGGTCCTGTTGGTCTACGCAACTGCCTTGCCATTCGATGTGGCTCATGGCATAGCAACGGTTGTGTTCTTGGCAACGCTATATGCGCCATGGCGTCGCAAACTGAAACGAATCAAAAGCAAGTATGGAATGGAATAGGGAAGCACTACGAAGCAAAACACTACATATAGTATGTACGTAAAGAAACACCAGTAAATATAGAAACTCATGCCACATATTGTGTACAGGATGTGAAGACAAGGGCAAAATCGCATCAAGGGATTG
>ERZ1034928.479-NODE-479-length-18260-cov-598.187311_pt1 | contig 18260 bp, 31 predicted proteins | sample MGYA00520627_ERZ1034928 | MGnify/ENA primary metagenome ERZ1034928 (study PRJEB33766, sample SAMN09781755) | gut metagenome | biome: gut microbiome | host: Homo sapiens | place: Madagascar | study: EMG produced TPA metagenomics assembly of the PRJNA485056 data... | reverse complement strand
CGCTATCTCTACGCCGACGGGATGCTGATGCATTGCAAGACGAGACGGCGCGTGCATGGCTACGACCTGTATATCGGCAAGATCAAGGGCCAGAACGTCGTGTCGGATGGCACGTTTTACGCGCATTGCCGCACGCTGCGGGAGGGCATCGCGGACATTGCGTTCAAGCGCGCCAAGGATCGCGGCGCCGAACAATTTCGCGGCCTCACGCTCGACAGCGAGCTGACGCTTAACGACATGGTGGCGATGTACCGCATCATAACAGGGGCCTGCAAGGCCGGATCAGAGGCGTTTGTGTCGAGCCTTCGCGAGCTGAAAGAGCGCTACACCGTGCGCGAGGCGATAGAGCTGACGCGCGGCCAGTACAATTCCGAGCGCTTCGCGGAATTCTTCGGAGGTTGACCAGTGGCACTGTACGATGAACTGCGCGTCAAATACGGCTTGTGGCTCACAAAAGAACAGATTGCCGAGTACCTGGGACTGTCAGCTAAGACCGTGCAGTATAACTACCATTGGTCCGTTCGCGGCGTGACCACCAAAAAGCAAAGCCACAAGCAATCCAAGCGCCTCTACCGCACCTACGACGTGGCGCGCAACATCGAGCGCTGGCGCGAGGCGCACCCCGTCCTTGACAAGCACCTGTGCAAGACCTGCCAGTGGCACAGCATATGGAGCGGCATAGACGGGACCATCATCTGCGCCTACGCTCTGCGCCCGCCGCACAAGTCGCGCCTGTGGCATAAAGCGAACGGCATGGAGAACGCCATGGATATGTCCAACTGCCCGTTTTACGTCAAGGGCCGGGCTAAGCGTCTGCCGTTTGTGGACATCTATGTGACAGAAAGGAGAAAGTCGAAATGAAACGTGCCTGTTGTCTTGCGCCCCTGCTGGCCGTCCCGCTGCTGCTGTGCGGCGCGCGCCTTCGCGAGCCGGAGCCGGTGGAGATCATCCGGCCGAGCGTCCCGGCCGTGCAGACGCAAGCGTGCGCGGCCGTGTCCGTCCCCGGCGTCAAGGCCGTGGAGTATGACGCGCCGCAGGCCGAGCGCGTGCAGGCCCGCCGCTATCCCGGTGTGAATCTTGACGGTCTGTCGTCCAACGCCGCACAGATCGTCATGCATCTGCTGGATGCCGGCATGGAGCCGGAGGCCATATGCGGCGTGCTCGCCAACGTCGAGCGCGAGAGCGGATGCGATAGCGCCGCGACAAACGGCATCGGAGCCGTCGGCCTGTGCCAGTGGATCGGGAGCCGGGCGCGCAACCTTTACCAGCGCGAGGACTGGGACACCATCCCCGGCCAGCTTGATTTTCTGTTGGACGAACTGGCGGGCACGGAGAGCGCCGTGGACTTGTCCGGCAGCGCCTACGACTGCGGCTATCGGTTCGCCCGTGACTTCGAGCGCACGGGCATACCCGGAACATACGCCGACCGGGGCCGGTTGGCAGAAGAAATTTATGAGGAGGTATTTGCATGACCCGGGAGGAAATCATCGAGCGCCTTGAGCGCAAGGTAGAATCGCAGCTAGTCCTTGCCAACAGTATGACCAAGGGAGGCTATTACGACGTTGCGGCCGACTACTTTGACACGCTTTGCGTCACGGCCTGCTGTCTGGCCGCACTGAAAAAACTGGACGAGAAGGAAGCAGTCGAAGTCTCGGCAGGAGGTGACGCATGAGCCTGTCTCTACGCGCCGAACTTAGCATTATGAAGCGCGACTTTCCGCGCCTGACCGTGCCGGTCTTGTCGGCGGCACGGCACCCGTCCGAGAGCGGTGTGACGTTCACACCAGCCTACCGCAAGGCCAGACACGCCAAAACGGGCGAGCGGGAAGAAGCACGCAAGGACGGGGAAAGAATCACGGTGTGGATGGGCAAACCCATGATGAAGCGTTTAACAGCCGCAAAAGGCGCTTTGAGCTTCGGCACCATGAAAGCGACCGTCCTGTATCTGCTGGACATCGCGCTTTTAGAGATTGAAAAAGCCGCCCCGGCTGCTGACACAGCCGAGACGGCACCAAAGAAAAATGACACCGACATTATAACTCCCGTCGGCGAAAATGTCAAACAGAAAGGAAAATGACATGGACAAGACAATGAACGTAAAGATCACTTTCACCGAGCCTCTGCTCGGCACATGGCCCGCCAATCCAGACATCGCGCGCGACTTTATCGCCTCTAAGGCCCCAGACGCCACCACGATTGAGGACGAAATCGCCGCCACCAGCGTGGACGAGGTTGCCGATAAGGCCATGACGATATTCCCGCGCGACAATGGCGCGCCCATCGTGTATGACTATCAGATCAAGGGCTTTTTTAAGGACGCCTGCGGGATGCTGGCGCGCGTCAAGGGCACGAAATCCAGCACGATCAAGGCATATAAAAAGATCATTGACGGCCTGATCTTCCCGGAACCGCGCATGATACCCGTAGCAATGAGCGGTCCCATGGAGACCTGCCAGCGGCCCCTTCGCGCGCAGACGCCGCAGGGCGAGCGCGTTAGCCTCGCCAACAGCGAACAGATACCCACCGGAAGCAGCATCACGTTTTCGATTTATCTTGTCGATGAGGCCCACGAGCCGCTTGTCCGTGAATGGCTTGACTACGGCGCACGGCGCGGCCTTGGTCAGTGGCGCAACAGCGGGAAAGGCCGCTTTGTCTGGGAGGACACTTGACCGCGATGGCGCAGCAACGCGCAGCGTTACAGTGCAGCGGCGATGTGCCGCACCGCTATGCAGCGGAAATGCTCCGCAAGGTCTGGCGACGCAACGGAATTGCGACGAGATGCTTAGCACGGATATGCAAAGGCTTTGTTCGGCATAGAAATGCCATGCAACGGCTATGCGATGACAGGTTTGCGAGGCAACGGTAGAGCTGCGCAGAACTGCGCAGAGCAATGGCATAGCAACACATTGAGCCGCAAAGGCAATGCAGTGAAAAGAATCGAATCGCAATGGAAATGCTTGGCTATGCAGGTCTATGTACAGCAGCGACAACAAAAAAGGAGTTAAAAAAATGAAAGTGCCATTTTACGACCCCGGTTGTCCGCGCGAGGAAGTATACGACGGTCCGGTCTGCGGTCGCTGCGGTCTGCCGTCGCGCCGCCGTTACATCGTAGACGGCATCTCCCTCTGTCCCGTTTGCCTGACAGACTGGGCGCGGGAGGAGCCGACGGAAAGCCTGTCAACCATTATCGCCAACACAACAACGGAGCAGCTCGCCGATTTTCTCGGCGTGCTCCGGGACTAGGAGGAAAAATGAACATCTACGAGAGATTGTCGGCCATCACCACCGAACTGTCGGCGGTAGCGAAAAATCTGATGGTCGGTGAAGGGAAAAACCGCTACAAGGCAGTCGGCGAAGCGGACGTCCTTGCGGCGGTCAAGCCCTTGGAAGCGAAATACGGCGTCTACTCTTACCCCGCCCAGCGCCGCATCGTGGACAGCGACGCGATCACCGTCCGCAAAACCTACAACGGCAGCGAGACGGAAACGGCCAAACTGTATATGCGGCTTGAGACGGTCTATCGCTTTGTCAACGCGGCCCAGCCAGACGAATACGTCGAGGTCACGACTTACGGCGACGGCGTAGACCAGAATGACAAGGCACCCGGCAAGGCCATGACCTACGCGGACAAATACGCCCTGCTCAAAGCCTACAAGATCATCACAGGCGACGACCCGGATCAAAACCCAAGCGAGGACGGGAAGATCACGCGCGAAAAGCATCCGGCCGTGTCGGAATCGCCCGTCTATCATTGCGCCCGGTGCGGGGCGTACATAGGCCCGTATAAGGATGCGAATGGAAAGGTTGTCAGCATCATCAAGCACGTTGAGGGCAGTAAGGCCAAGTTTGGCGAGATCCTTTGTCTTGACTGCATCCAGACCCGGCAGGATGGAAGTTGATGCCATGACGCTGGAGGGTGGGGCACTCACGCTCCGCCCCCCCCGCGAAAGCCTAGGCGAAGCATACCGGCTTTGCAACCGATTTAGGCCCGGTGAATACGAGGTCAAGGCACGAAAAAAGAAGCGCAGCCTTGACGCAAACGCCTATATGTGGACGCTTGTCGATGCGCTTGCGGAAGAAACGCGGATGCCGCGCGAAGAAATATACCGCAACGCCATCCGTCAGATCGGCGGTGTGTCAACGGTTGTATGCGCGCAGAATCACACGGTAGCGGCGTTTGAAAAAGCGTGGGACTCCAACGGCCTTGGCTGGTTTGTTGAGAAAATCCCGTCGCGCCTGCGCGGTTGCACCAATCTTACCTGCTACTACGGGTCAAGCGTATACGACACCGCGCAGATGTCGCGCCTGATCGACAATCTCATCGAGGACTGCCGCGCCGTCGGGATTGAGACGCGCCCGACGGAAGAAATCCAATCGCTGCTGGAGGCGTGGAATGAATAAGCGGACGGTCTATCTGGCGATATCGCAAAAAACAAAGCGCGCCGTGTATGAGCGGGACGGCGGCGAGTGCGTGTACTGCCACACGATGTGCGGCGCGCGGCCAAACGCCCACTTTATCCCTCGGTCACAAGGCGGACTTGGCTGCGAGCGGAACATCCTTACCCTGTGCCCGGTCTGCCATCGGCGCTTTGACCAGGGCACCGGCGCGCAGCGGCTTGAAATGCGGCATTATTTCCGCGACTACCTCAAAGCCTGCTACCAAGATTGGGACGAACGAAAATTGAAATACAGTTATTTGAAGGAGGAAGGTAAATGCTAAATCGAATAACCGTCATGGGACGGCTTACCAAAGATCCGGAGCTGCGCTACACACGCGGCGAGACGCCGGTCGCGTCATTCTCCGTCGCCTGTGAGCGCGATTTTAAGGACACCGACGGGAACCGAGCTACGGACTTTATCGATTGCGTCGCGTGGCGCGGTACGGGCGAGTTTGTCCACAAGTATTTTTGCAAGGGCGATATGATCGCCGTGTCGGGCCGTCTGCAGCTGAGAGACTGGACAGACGACAAGGGCGTCAAGCGCCGGAATGCCGAGATCGTCGTGGACGGCGCTTATTTCGCCGGGGCGAAGCGTGACGCGGATGCCTCCATAACTCCGACCCTTACGGAATTGGACGACGACGGCGAGCTGCCGTTCTGACGCCATGGCGCTCGAATACATCCCTCTATATTACAGTTACCGCAGAAAGCTAGAGAAGCTGTCAGATCAAGAGCTAGGCCGCCTTGTACGGGCATTGCTGCAATACGGCGAGACCGGAGAGGCGGAGCAACTCGCGGGACGAGAGTCTATCGCATTTGACTTTATCGCGGACGACATAGAGAGGGCAAGAGCGGCGTATAACGAGCGCTGCGCGAAAAACAAACGGAACATCCAAAAGAGATACACGGATGACTTGGAACCGGGTACGACCGTATACGATGGTATACCATCGTATACGAGCGAATACGAAAGCTACCAAACCAAAGACAAAGACAAAACCAAAGGCAAAGACAAAGGTAAATCCCTGCCATCTAACGATGGCAAGGGGGATATATCGCGCGCGACGCGCTTTGCCCCCCCTACGGTGGATGAGGTGCGAGAATATTGCGACGCAATCGGAAAGAACGTCGATGCGGTGCGTTTCGTCGACTTCTACGCCTCCAAAGGCTGGATGGTCGGCAAGACGAAAATGAAGGATTGGCGCGCAGCCGTCCGAAACTGGGCAAGCAGAGACAAAGTGGAGCGGGTGAGCTACTATGACTGAGGCCGAAACCAAGAAAATTCTGAAAACGCTGGAGACGGCCTATCCGTCCATCCGGGCCAGATCGCAGGAGCAGGCGGACGAGAACGTAAGGCAATGGTCGACTCTTGAGCCGTTTGACGTCGTGCGGGACGCTGTACACGCATGGATAGCGGATAGCCGTTTTCCGCCGAAGTTTGCGGACATCCGCCACACCGTGGACGCACGGACGTGCGGCCCGGCGCGGGAGGAGCTCCAGAGTATGGCGCGCTTCCGGCTGCGGCAAATGGAATCTGGCGAGTTTACCGTCCACGGCCGGCCCGGCACGCCGGAGGATATTGAAGCATTCAAGGCGAAATGGAGGGATTTTTTGTGATCGTGCAATTTGCCGTGTCCGGCGAGCCGGTCGGCAAGGGACGTCCACGCTTTGCCCGCAACGGAAGCTATGTGCGAACATACACACCGGAGAAAACACGGGCCTATGAGCAGCTGGTGGCGTGGGCCTACAAGCAGGAGGGCCGCAGCTTTGGCTCCGTCCCTGTGCAGCTAGTCGTCCGGGCATATTTCGGCGTCCCGGCCAGCGCGCCGAAGAAAAAGCACGCGGCCATGCTCGCCGGGGAGATGCCCTGCATCAAAAAGCCGGACGCGGACAACATCGTCAAGTGCATAGCCGACGCCCTTAACGGCACGGCCTACGACGACGACCGCCAGATCGTGCAGATCGTGTGCTCCAAGCGCTGGACGGATTCGCCGCGCGTGGAGGTTGAGATATCGGACGAAATATGGCCGTTTGAGCACGTCGCCGCCGTCCTTCGGCGGGACAGAGACGAGCTTGAGCGTATGAGCAAAATCGCGAAGGAGGACACGCTATGAAAATTTTCAGCTACGAGAAATTCAAGAGAGCCGAAAAGCGTGACAGTACTTGGGCGCGCGAGAGCGACGGACACATCGTCCGGGATGGGAAAATCCTTGGAACAGAAGCTTATGTCTGCTACGGTGACAAGGTTGACGCTTGGTGCATCGACTACACGCTCAAGCCCGGCGATAAGGTGCGTATCGCAGATAAGCGGGGATGGGCGTGGAATAGCGCCGGAAAGATGGACCATTGGAAGGGAAAGGTTATGACGGTAGACGCAACCTTTTACGGTGGCAAGAGCGTCGAAATGGTGGAAAGCAAAGGCGAAAACGACGGGGAAAACTGGCGGTTCAACGAAGAAGATTTTGTCGAAGTCCTCACGGCGTTTGACCATGTGGAAGGTCGGAAAGGTCTACAACGTTGTGGACGGCGTTATTGCTAATGACAATGGCATCAAGTACCCCAAGTTCGGAGCGCCGTACAAAGATACGGAGGATGTAAAGCACGCCGGGACGGATGACTATGATGACCGTCACGATAGCGAGAACACCTTCGTCCCGCTGATCGAGGGGGAGAAACATGACTGAAATTAAACAGCGCTTCCAGCGACTGCGACAGCTCGTCATGCTGGCAATTAAAGCGAGACTGGCCGAAGATTCCTGTTGTAAGAGCTACGAGGGAACGTTTGAGTGGCTTGTTTCCTTTCCGTCCTATTTCGAGGACGGGGAGGGGACGAAAGGCCCGGACAGCTATTGCCTGCTGCTGCATTGCTATGTTCTGGGGCCGGCGCGTCATTACAAGTGGTACGGGGCAACGCCGGAAGAAGCGCTGGAAAGCGCAGAAAAGGAGATTGAAACATGGCTGACTTAAAATCCTGCCCGTTCTGCGGGGGAAAGGCACATTACCGCTACGCGATGCCGTACAACGTTGTGCAGTGCTCAAAGTGCAAGGTGTGCGGCCCGGATGTGGTTGACGCTTACGAGCAGCAGGACGGCAAAGAAGCCGCAATCGAGGCTTGGAACAGGAGGGCTGACAATGGCTGACATAACGGGCAAGAAAATTCTTGATGTAACTTGCGGGTGTCGGTCGATTTGGTTTGACAAAAAACATCCAGCCGCCATTTATGCCGACAAACGCGCCGAAGAATACAATGCTGTTTGGAAATCCGGGAGCGGCAAATCGGAAAGATCTTGCATAATTGCGCCTGACATTCAGTGCGACTTTACAGATTTGCCGTTTAAGGACAATTCGTTTGCTCTTGTCGTGTGGGATCCGCCGCACCTACTCCGCGTAGGCGCAAATTCATGGACGGCTAAAAATTATGGGCATCTTGACGCGGGATGGCCAAAAATGCTACACGACGGATTCAAGGAGTGTATGCGGGTTCTCAAGCCTGACGGTGTATTGATTTTTAAGTGGTCAGAAACACAGATTCCGGCCTCCGACGTTTGGAAAGCAATAGGGCAGCGGCCTTTATTTGGACATCACAGCGGGAAAAAATCGCAGACCTTTTGGGGTTGTTTTATGAAATTGGAGGTAGAACAATGAAAATTGAACCGTCTATGCCGTTTAGTAGCGGCACAGAATATAAAAATTTCCTCTTTTATTTCTGCCAGCGATGCAACAAAGGAAAGATCAGGGAGGACGGATTCCCGGAGTTTCCGGAAAATGGCGGCTGCCCGATTTTGAATGCAATGGAAAATGCCCGATTTGGCGGGCCGTTCCCGTCTGAAAAAATTGTCCGTCTGGTAGGCAACAGCGGGGGAGTTAAAGTCTGGAACTGCTGCACGGAATTCCAGACGGGGAACGAAAACTTGATGGCTGCTTACAAATCGCTGTTTGTGGAGGGCTGACAATGAATGACTACATAAGTCGCGATATGGCAATAGCTCGACTGACAAAGTTGGAAGTGACCGACGAGTTGGCAACAATGACGGATGCAAAGCGGGAAATCGCGGAGATGCCTTCCGTCAACGTCGCACCTGTAAAGCATGGGCAGTGGGAATGGTTTGACGAAGATACAGGAACACCGATTACAGGCTATGAAAGAGAATGGGGCTGGCGTTGTTCTCGCTGCAAGCACGAACTGCCGGACGATTACGACGATCCTGATTATCGCCCGATGTTAGACTATTGCCCCTATTGCGGCGCAAGAATGGACGGTGCCGACAATGGCTGAATACATCGAGCGTGAAGCCTTTTTGGCGCACATGAAACAAACGAATCGATATTTTGACGTGAAGTTCGACGTCGAAAACTTTCCTGCGGCTGATGTTGCGCCGGTGGTGCATGGGCATTGGATTGAGAAAAAGTCGGCTGTGTGGCGATACTTTGAATGCTCCAATTGTGGCGCACACGAAAACAAACATACAGCAATTAAAGGTTATTATTGCTGGAGATGTGGAGCAAAGATGGACGGAGGTGCTGAAAATGGGGCTTTACGCTCATGCAAAAGGGCTTGATTACGAAACCTGTTTCGACTGCGGCTATCTGACATACGGGGCTTTTCTCATGGAGCTGATAAGGGTAGCCTATGGGGAGAGATGCCGTGGCATTTACCGCCGCGCTCTGTTCCAGGGAACGGCGTTTTCAGATGACGAAATAGCATATTGGAACGAGCACTGCAACGACGATCTGGATATTCTTATTTGGCATTCCGACCGTGATGGCAAGTTCTCTCCGACGGAATGCAGGAAGATATATAACGCCATGAAGGATCTGAAATCAGACATGAAAGGCTTCAACTACGGCGTGATGAAGCCTTACAATATGTTTGAGCACTGGAAAAAAATCTTTCGGCATTGCGCCCGGCGCCGGGTGACTTTGTATTATTCGTGAGGGAGAATGGACATGGACACGGATAATGCTCTCGTCAAGGTATCAGATGTGGTGACGGCGATCGATTACGCCGTTGACCACTTGGACGCGCTGCTGGAATACGCGCGCGGATGGAACGACTGCTGCGACTACATACGGGACAAATTGGAGCACCTGCCGAAGGAGGCGAATGAGGAGTGCTGACGGATTACATACGCACGGACTTGACGACTGTTGAGCTTTTGCGCGACTGGCGCAATCAGGAGCTGGCCCTGCAGGACGTCGGGGCGCGGCTGGATGAGATCAACACCCGTCTTACCAGCACGACGGGGCGTATGGGCGCGACGCCGGTAATGGGGGGAGGCGGCAACCGCGTCGAGGCGGCGCTTGTAGACGGGATAGTGCGCAAGGATGTTATTGAGCGGGGGGCCAAAAAAGCCGAGGAATACTTTGCTGCGCTCCTGCCGAAGTGGGCGCGTCTGTCCGAAGAGGAACAATGGTTGCTCACGGTGCGATACGTGGACGGCGACGGGACAAACTGGCTCCCGGTCGTCAAGGAGAGGCTGCACATTGAGGAGCGCGAGGCCTATCGTCGGACACGGGACGCCCTGCGCAAGCTGGCGCGAATGCTCTGGTGGTGAGCTTGGCAAAAAGCTGGCAGAAATCGCTTGAGACATTATTGCAAAATGCGGTAAAATAGGGTCGTGGGAGTAGACCCACGCGCCGGGAGGCTCCACCGGCGACAAAAGGGGACGGGCCGCAAAACCGTCCCCGCCTTTCCTCCATACACAAGGGGCCGTCGGCCGGGCTTTTGTCATCTTTCACCGGCCGCATATTTCGCGCACGGCAGTCAGCTACTGCCGTGCGTCTGTTTTTAGGGGGCTGCAAATGGAGGTTATGATGCGCGATCTATCGGAGCTGACGCCGTATGGAGGCAATGCCAAAAGGCACGACAAGACGCAGATAGCAAACGTGGCGGAAAGTATACGGCAATACGGCTTTGTGCAGCCGATTGTGATAGACCGCGACGGCGTGATTGTGATCGGGCATTGTCGCGCGCTGGCCGCTAAAAAGCTGGGAATGCGCGAGGTTCCTTGCGTCTGCGTGGACGATCTGACCACGGAGCAGATGAACGCCCTGCGGCTGGTGGATAATAAGAGCAACGAGAGCGACTGGGACTTTGACCTGTTGGCAGAAGAATTGCCGGGGCTGGATTTATCGGCGTTTGATTTCGACTGGGGGATTGAAAACGAGGATGAGTACGGCACTGATTTTTCCTTGCCGGATGGGGACAAATCGGGAATCTGCCAAATGACATTCACGCTCCATGAACAACAGAAAGAATTGATCGAATATGCTATGGCGTGTGTTGAAGATGAAATAACAGAAACGTTTGGCAATGCCAATAAAAACGGGAATGCATTGTATGAGGTGATACGGCAATGGGCAGCGCAAAAGACCTGATTGTAAAAGTTATTCCAAGCAAGGTTGCCGTTCCGTTTGTGAAAACGCACCATTACAGCGGCAAGGTTGTGAATAACAGCAATTTGCATTTCGGCGTGTTTTACGAAGGCAGACTTCACGGCGTCATGTCCTTTGGCCCGTCTTTGGACAAGTCTAAAATCCAAGGGCTTGTTGAGGGAACCGGGTGGAACGAATTCATCGAATTGAACCGCATGGCGTTTGACGATATTCTCCCACGCAATAGTGAAAGCCGCGCGATTTCGATTGCAATGAAACTAATCCGCAAAAACGCGCCGCAAATCAAATGGGTCATTTCGTTTGCGGATGGTTGCCAATGCGGTGACGGAACAATTTACCGTGCAAGCGGGTTTGTTTTGACAGGTTATTCAAGTGGCTCAATGTGGAAACTTCCTGATTACCTCGTGAAAATAAACGGCGCGTCAGTTGCCCACAGAATGAAAGTGCAGGATAAATGCAGCGCATTGTCAAGGTATATTTTAGAGAGGACACATGGGAAAAACCTCACGATGGAGAAGTACGTCGAACAGTTCGGCGGGGAAATCCTTGAAGGGAAGATGTTTCGATATATCTATTTTATTGACCAAACATATAGAGACCGGCTTACCGTTCCTATCATTCCGTTTTCCAAAATCGACGAAATGGGCGCTGGAATGTACAAAGGGGGAAAGGTAACGCAAGCAGAAAGGCACCAGTGACACGGCAATATGCGGCGGTAGTTTAACGGTAAAACATTCCGCATCCTGCGGAAAGATGGCGGTTCAACTCCGACCTCGCTGCTCCAAAATGCCGTGTTATGGTTCCAAAGAAAGGAGGGCGCGTATGGCAAGACCAAGAAAGGAAATAGACCAGAAACAATTTGAAAATCTATGCGGGCTGCAATGCACGCTGGAGGAAATGTGCGGCTGGTTTGGCGTTTGCTCCGATACGCTTGAGGCGTGGTGCAAGCGGACATACAAGGCCGGTTTCTCGGAGGTTTTCGCTCAAAAGCGCGGCGCGGGGAAGATTTCACTCCGGCGGGTGCAGTTTCAGCTTGCGCAAAAAAATGCCAACATGGCTATATGGCTGGGAAAAAATTATCTTGGTCAGCGGGACACTCCGGTCAACCAGGACGCGGAGGCGCTCAAAAAAGTGCGTGAGATACTGGACGGTGTAGACAGTGCCATTGACTGACAAGCAGCGCGAGTACCTCAAGCACTGCAACCATCGATGGAACGTCAAGACGGGAGCGACGGGCAGCGGCAAAAGCTTTTTGGACTACGCCTACGTCATCCCAAGGCGGATCATGGCGGCGCGCGGCCTTGGTCTGCTGGTGCTGATGGGCAACACGCGCGGGACGCTTGAGCGCAATATCCTTGAGCCGATGCGGGAGCTCTACCCGGATTATATATCGTCGATACGCAGCGACAACACGCTGACGATGTTCGGTCGCAAGGTATACGCGCTGGGTGCGGACAACAAAAAACACGTGGCGCGCATTCAGGGCGCAACGTTTGAGTATGCCTACGGGGACGAGATCACGACGTGGAGCGAGGACGTGTTCACAATGCTCAAATCCCGTCTGCGTACAGAGCACTCCTGTTTTGACGGCTCTTGCAACCCGGACAGGCCGCAGCACTGGTTTAAGCGCTTTTTGGACACGGACGCGGACATATACCAGCAGCATTACACGATAGACGACGGCGTGCTCCCACCGGATGTGGTGGCGGAGCTTAAAAAAGAGTACGCCGGGACGGTGTACTACAATCGTTTTATTTTGGGGCAATGGTGCAGCGCGGAGGGCGCGTGCTATCCCCTGTTTGCGGCCGATCCGTCGCGCTTCGTGCGCTGGGAGCCGCCTGCGACGGTGCGATATGTCAACATCGGCGTGGATTTCGGCGGCGGCACATCCGGCCACGCGTTTTCGGCGGTCGGCTTTACGGACCGAATGCGGCACATGGGCGTAGTGGACGAGTATTACTGCAAGGACGCACTCGACCCTCGACGGCTTGAGGAGCGCTTTTGCGAGTTTGTGCGGCGTGTCGGCTCGCGGTACAGGATAGCTGACGTGTTCTGTGACAGCGCGGAGCAAACGCTGATTAACGGCCTCAGGTTGGCGGCGGAGCGGGACGGTCTGCGGGTAAATGTCGGTAACGCGCGGAAAAAGCCGATAAATGACCGGATACGGGCGGCTTGCCGATTGATGGCGACCGACCGCTTTTTTGTGCTTGATGCCTGCCCGGTCACCATCGAGGCGTACCAGTCGGCCGTGTTTGATCCGGCAAATCTGACTGAGGACGTGCGGCTGGACAACGGCACAAGCAACATAGACACCCTTGACGCGACGGAGTACGCATACGAGCGGGAGATACCACTACTGCTTGAGGCGCACGGATTTTAAGGGGGACACATGGGCGTTTTTCAAAAAATTCAAAAGGCGGTGAGAAGCTGGATGCAGCAGGCGGGCGCAAACACGGGTATAGCGCGGGAATTTAAGGACATCTTCGAGATCGGCGGCGTCCCGGCGTTTAACCAATTTTATAATTTCGGGATATTCCCGTGGAAATATGTCTATCGCGGGTTTTATCCGGCGTGGCACCTGATAAGCGCGCCGACGGTAGCCGATCCGCGGCACAAGCGGCGCATGGCGTATCTCAATCTGAGCAAGGCCGTGTGCTCCGAACTGGCCGGGATGGTATGGGCCGACAAAACGGAGGTACACGTTTCGACCGGCCGCGAGCTGGCGGACGGCGAGACAGACCCACTGGAGGATTTTGTGTCGGCGCAGCTAGACGTGAATAACTTCTACGTCAAGGCCGGTGAGCTGATCGAGCAGGCGGCGGCGCTGGGCGGCGGTTGTTTCAAGGTGTGGGCCGAGGACGGGCGAGACGGCCCGCGGCTTCGCATCGGCTACGCCATGGCCGATCAGTTTGTTCCCACCGGCTGGGACAATGCGGAGGTTTTTGACGGCGTATTTATCTCCCGGCAGGCAAAAGGAGGCTACTACTACACGCGGCTGGAGTGGCACAAGTGGGACGGCGAGGACTACGTTGTGACCAACGAGCTTTATCGGGCGGAGATACGGCGTAACGGCGCGGCTGAATCGCAGGACATCCTCGGCTATCGCTGGCCGCTGGCGGACGTCTATCCCGATCTTGCCGAGCGGACGGAGGTCAAGGGACTTGAGCATTCGCTTTTCGCCTACTTCCGCACGCCGACGGCAAACAATGTGGACGACAACTCGCCCCTTGGCGTTAGTATCTACGCCAACGCCATGGAGACGCTGCACGCGCTGGATATCTGCTTTGATTCGTTTGTGCGCGAGTTCAGGCTGGGCAAAAAGCGCATTATCGTCCCGGCACGCATGGTGCGCACGACGGTCGATCCGGAGACGGGAGCGATGCGGCGCTATTTTGACGCGACGGACGAGACGTATGAGGCGCTGACAACGGAGGACCCGGACAGCCTTAAAATTCTGGACAATTCCGTGTCGCTGCGGGTGGAGGAGCACATAGCGGCGATCAATGCGTTCCTCAATATCTTCTGCCTGCAGGTCGGATTGTCGGCGGGGACGTTTTCTTTCGATGCGAGCGGGCTGAGAGCGGCAAAGACCGCGACGGAGGTTGTGTCGGAAAACTCCAAGACGTACAAAACCGTCAAGGCGTTTCAAAATCAGCTCGCGCCGGCCGTTGAGCGGCTGGTGGACGACATCATTGCCGTGGCCACACTCTATGACATGGAGTGGGACGGGCGCAAAGTGGCTGATCTGGCGGCGGGCGGGTATGAAGTCTCTGTCGTGATGGACGACGGCATTACACAGGACCGCCAGACCAACATCAATGAGGGCATGGCGCTTGTTGGCGCGCGGCTGATGAGCCGCAAGACGTTTTTGACCGACCCCAAATATGGGCAGGGCCTGACGGACGAGGAAGCGGACGCGGAGATCGAACAGATAGCGCGGGAGACGAATGTCAATGCGTTCACTCTTGACCGGCTGAATCTGGAGACGGCGGAGTGATGAGCCATGAACATGACGCCCAAGCGCATACAGGAGTTGGCCGAGCCTGTTGAGGAGATCTACCAGAAGATCGTCGACGACCTGCTTGTGAACATCGGACGGCATCTGACGGGCAATACGACCACATGGACGGCATACTGGGAGGTCCAGAAGCTTGCGGAGATGGGGCAGCTCACAGCGGAAAACGCGGCGATCATAAACCGATACATCCGCGATATGCCACAAACCCTCAAAGATACCATGGAGGCCACGCGCAAGCAGGCTCTCGCGGGGCTTGAGGAGCAGCTTGCCAAGGCCGCGGAGGACGGCTATATCACGCCGCCCGTCTCTGATACCGTCGTGGACGTCATGCGGCAGTATAGTGAGCAGGCGGCGGACCGGCTCAATATGACCAATACGACGATGCTGGAATCCTCTCTGCGTATGTACGAGCAGGCTGTTGGCCAGACGGCGCGGCGGCTGGAGGACATTGAACGGCGGGCGCGGGATGCGGCAAACACCGGCGCGGGCGATATCATCACCGGCGCAAAAACGCGGAGGCAGGTGCTTGCGGAAACGATACAGCGGATATCAGACGCCGGGCTTACGGGGTTTTGCGACCGGGCAGGGCGTAGCTGGACGCCGGTGGCGTATGTCAACATGGTGATGCGCACGACGGTGCACAATACGGCCATTCAGGCGACGCGCAGCCGGATGCAGGACTACAACACGCAGGTTTTTCAGATATCCAGTCACGCGGGAGCGCGGCCGCTGTGTTATCCGTATCAGGGCAAATTTTATTCGTGGGACGACACCAGCGGTGAGGTCGAGGATGGGGCTGGGCGTCGCATCCGTTACGAGCCTATCAGCTCGACGAGCTACGGAGAGCCGGCCGGGATATTTGGAATCAACTGCGGCCATTATCCAATCCCCGTTATTCCGGGCGTGACGATACCGCACGGCGAGGACGATATCGAGCCGGAGGCGGAAAACAAGAGAGACTACGCGCGGAGCCAGGAACAGCGAGCGCTTGAGCGGAAGATACGCGCGGCGAAACGCGTTGTGGCGATGGGCGGCGCAGTGGCAACAGACGAACAACGCGCCGCGGTGCGGGACGCGCAGGCGAAAATGAGGGCGTTTATCGCGCAAACGGGCCGGGCCCGGCGCTATGACCGCGAACAGATATAAGGAGGACTTGATATGTGCAACCATCCTATTGAGGCGCTGATCGGCGGAGCCGACGGCGTTACCTGCCGCAAGTGCGGCAAGACGTTTGCAGACTTTTCTGCGCTGGAAAAATCCCGCGCGGAAAAGAAGAAAAAGGCGAAAAAGGAGCCGGAGCATGAATGAGTATGAGAGGCTGATCGCCTACATGAAGATCGCCTATAACAATCTTACGACGCTGCACCGCAATCTCGTGCGGGACGCGGGGTGGTTTGGCAATCACGAGCAGTTGGCGGAATGGTATGGCGACATGGGCGAGCAGATAGACGATCTGGCGGAAACCGGACTGTTGCTTGGTTACCGGGAACCATCCATTGCGGAGGCTGTGCTTGAGTTTGGCTCGGACGTCCTGCCAACGGAAACGCGCGAACTGGACGAGACGCTGCGCCGCGCCGGTGAGATCATGCGGTCAGTGACTGGACTCATGGGGGCTGCCGAGGCTATTGTCCCGTCTGACGTGTCAAACAGGCTGCAGGAGCATGAATACCACTGGAACAAGGAAGCTAACTACAAAATAGCGCACGCGCTTGGTGAGCCGTTTAGGCGTGCGCCGGAGGACGATGATTGATGGACGCTTGCTACCGCAAAGGCGCGGGGATGGACATACACATAGCTGCCACGTTTGATGATTTTGGCCGTGACATCTATGTTATAGGCCGATGGGGCGAGAACGTGGTAACGGATATTTCCGTAGATTGTTCGGCCGTGTCCGGCCTTGCATCCTGCGCGTTGCTTTTGCAGCTTCCGGGGCGGGCGGAGGCATATCCGGCGGCGGCGAGTGTAGAAGATGGCGTTTTGCACTATAGTTTCGTGTCGGCCGATTTGTCCGCAGTCGGTGTCGGATCGGCGGAAGTGGTGATATACGGCAGCGGCGGGGAGATACTCAAGAGCGCCGTGGCGCAGACGCGAATTCTGTATGCGATTACGGACGGCGGCAACGCGCCGGAGCCGGTCGACAACTGGGTGGACAACGCAAACAAGATGCTTGCGCGCCTTAACAATCTGACCGCGACGGCGGAAACGCTTGAATATCCGGCAGATGCGACCGCGGAGTTTGACAACACCACGGGCGTATTTACGTTTGGCATTCCGCGCGGGCGCCCCGGCAGCGGCGGCGGGGGCGGCGGCGACACTGGACCGACCGGCCCTACAGGCCCGCAAGGTGAGACGGGGGCGACCGGCCCCACGGGGCCGCATGGCGATGTTGGCCCTACCGGCCCGGCAGGACAGGACGGCGTTATCGGCAAGGACGGGGCGACGGGGCCCACGGGACCTTCCGGCGCGACCGGCCCCACCGGGCCAACGGGAGCGACCGGGCCGACCGGCGCGGACGGCAAGGACGGGAATCCCGGTGCCACTGGTCCGACGGGTCCTACCGGCGCCGCGGGTGCGGACGGAACGCCGGGTGCAGACGGAGCCAAGGGTGCGGACGGTGCTACGGGACCGACTGGGCCGACAGGGCCGCAGGGAGAGAAGGGCGACACCGGCGTGGCCGGACCGACTGGCCCCACGGGAGCCAAGGGCGCGGACGGCACGGGCGTTACCATTCTCGGAAGCTACGATACGGTCGAGCAGTTAAAAGCGGCGCATCCGACGGGCAATCCGGGCGACAGTTATCTTGTCGGCGGGTATCTGTATGTGTGGTCTGCGGCGGATAACGACTGGATCAACGTCGGGCAGATACAGGGGCCGCAGGGCGACACAGGCCCGCAGGGACCGCAAGGCCCTACGGGTGCTGCGGGCGCAACCGGCCCGACTGGTGCAACCGGCGCAACCGGGCCGCAGGGCGAGCAGGGAAACACGGGACCTATCGGCCCTGCTGGCGCAGACGGTGCAAAGGGCGACACCGGCCCCACGGGCGCGACAGGCCCTCAAGGGGTGGCTGGCGACATTGGCCCTACGGGTCCGCAGGGGGAACAGGGCAATCCCGGCTCGGACGGCGCGAAAGGCGACACCGGGCCGATTGGCCCCACCGGACCTACCGGCGCGGACGGTGCGCCCGGAGCGGCTGGAGACACCGGCCCTGCTGGTCCACAGGGAAATACCGGTCCAACGGGGCCGACGGGAGCAACGGGGCCGACGGGGCCGAACGGGGCGGATTCGACCGTTCCGGGGCCTACCGGGCCTACGGGCGCGACGGGCCCGGCCGGAAGCTACAGTTTTGACGCGGCGCCGACGATGGACAGCGGGAATCTGGTGAAGTCGGGCGGCATATTCGCGGCCATT
>ERZ1034928.472-NODE-472-length-18513-cov-6.877993_pt1 | contig 18513 bp, 17 predicted proteins | sample MGYA00520627_ERZ1034928 | MGnify/ENA primary metagenome ERZ1034928 (study PRJEB33766, sample SAMN09781755) | gut metagenome | biome: gut microbiome | host: Homo sapiens | place: Madagascar | study: EMG produced TPA metagenomics assembly of the PRJNA485056 data set... | reverse complement strand
CTCCAGCTCGCTTTCCAGCTCCAGCGTGCGTTCGTCGGCAAGCGCTTCTTCCGCGATGAGTTCGGCGTTGACAACCGCATAATGTGGCTCCCCGATGTTTTCGGCTACTCGGGAGCGCTTCCGCAGATCATAAGAAAATCCGATATCGACTACTTTATGACCACCAAAATTTCGTGGAACGAGTTCGATAAGTTCCCGTTTGATACCTTCAAATGGCGCGGAATCGACGGCACCGAGGTTCTCTCGCACTTCATCCCCACTCTCGGCTGCGAGGACAAGGGCTTCATGACGACCTACAACGGCGACCTTCGCCCCGATCAGGTCATCGGCGGCTGGCGCAGATATTCAAATAAAGATCTCAACAAAAATGTCCTGTTCTCCTACGGCTGGGGCGACGGCGGCGGCGGACCTACCCGCGATATGCTCGAAATGGGCAGAAGAATGTCCGACGGCGTTGACGGCTGCCCGGTAGTAAAGCAGGAATTCGCACGCGACTTCTTCGACAGGCTCGCAAAAGAAGTCGAGGGCAGCGACAGACTCCCCGTCTGGTCGGGCGAATTGTATCTCGAATTCCACCGCGGCACTCTTACCGCACAGGGCAGAAACAAGAAATATAACCGCAAGAGCGAGTACCTCTATCAGGATGCCGAAACACTCGGCGTTCTCGCAAAGCTCCTCGCGGACAAGTCGTATCCGTCCGAAAAGCTCCTCGAAGGCTGGAAGATAATCCTTCTCAACCAGTTCCACGACATTATCCCCGGCTCGTCCATCTCGGCAGTTTACGAGGACTCCAAAAAACAGTATGAGGAAATAGGCGCAGTAGGCAGAGAGCTTATCGCAGGCAGCGAAAAAGCCATTGCGGACAACATTTCGTCCGACGGCGACTCGCTTGTTGTGTTCAACACGCTCGGCTTTACGAGAACCTCCGTTGCCGTTACGGATATCCCCGTTGAAGGCGATTTCCACATTACGGATGTATACGGAAAGACGGTTCCCTCGCAGATCTCCCACTGCGGCAAGCTCGTGTTCCTCGCCGAGGATGTCCCCGCAAAGGGCTACAAGACTTTCAGAATCGTCCGGGGCAAGGCAGACGATGACAGCGGCGTAAAGGTTTCCGGCTGCACCTTCGAAAATGCCTTCTACCGCGTCAGCTTTGACGAGAACAGGAACATCTCCTCCTATTTCGACATAGAAACAGGCAGAGCCGTTGCTCCCGAAAAAGCCGCTCTCGGCAGACTTATCGCTTACGAGGACAGAGCGCACAACCACGAAGCATGGGATATCAAGTGCTACTACGGCGAAAAATTCTGGAACATTGACAATGTCAAAGCTTCCGAAATCATCGAAAACGGCGCAGTCCGCACCGTCATGAAGGTCGAAAGAGAATTCAACCTCTCAACGATAACTCAATACTTCATATTCTATCCGCACACCGCAAGAATAGATGTTTTCTACGATATCGACTGGCATGAAAAGAGAATCGCGCTCAAAGCCGACTACCCCGTCGATGTCAACGCGGTCGAAGCGACCTTCGATATCCAGTTCGGCAACCTGAAACGCACGGCGCACGAGAACACCACATGGGATTATGCGCAGTTTGAGGTCTGCGGACACAAGTGGGCGGATCTCTCCGACAACGGCTTCGGCTTCTCCGTTCTCAACGACTGCAAATACGGCTGGTCGGTAAAGGACGGTCACATTAAACCCACTCTGCTCAGAAGCGCAACCTCCCCCAACCACGATCAGGACAGAGAGCGCCACACATTTACATATGCAATGCTCGCCCACGGCGGCGATGTAAGCGCCTCCCCCGTCGTTAACGAAGCGTACGACCTCAATGTTCCGCTCACCGTCGCCCACACCGGCGCACATGACGGCTCACTGCCCGGTCAGTTCTCGCTTATCAACACCGACAAATCGAATATCATAATCGAAACGGTAAAGAAAGCCGAGGATTCCGACAGCGTTATCGTCCGTCTTTACGAAACATGGAACAGCCGTACCGAAACCGAGATTTCCTTCGGCAGACCCGTAAAGTCGGTAAGCGAATGCAATCTTATGGAGGAAAAAGACGCTCCTCTCGCACTCACCGACGGCAAACTCGCACTTACATTCAGACCTTTTGAAATAAAAACTATCAAGCTCTCGTTTTTTTCGTGATTATACCCCTTAATCGGTAATTTTTACTTGAAAAAGGACAAGCTTGTATGTATAATGTTATAGGTCAAAAAGCTATCCGCATATTTTGAAAGGAGTTTTTCCAATGAACTATTCACGCGAAGTTGAAAACATGTGCGTAGTCGCAAAGGGACCCAAGCACGGTCCCGCTCCCATTCCCGAAGAGGGAAAGTGGATCGAAGCCAAGGAAATTAAAGACATTTCCGGCTACACTCACGGCGTAGGCTGGTGCGCACCTCAGCAGGGCGCCTGCAAGCTCTCGCTCAACATCAAAAACGGCATTATCGAAGAAGCACTCGTTGAAACCGTCGGCTGCTCGGGCATGACGCATTCGGCAGCTATGGCAGCCGAAATTCTCCCCGGCAAAACGGTACTCGAAATGCTCAACACAGACCTCGTCTGCGACGCTATCAACACCGCGGCAAGAGAGCTTTTCCTTCAAATAGTTTACGGCAGAAGCCAGTCCGCTTTCTCCGAGGACGGTCTTGTAATCGGCGCAGGCATGGAGGATCTCGGCAAGGGTGCCCGTTCAATGGTCGGTACTATGTACGGCACAAGAGAAAAGGGCGTTCGTTATCTCGAAATGACCGAGGGCTACTGCACAAGAATGGCTCTGGATGAGGACAATCAGGTTATCGGCTACGAGTTCGTTTCTCTCGGCAAAATGACCGACTTCATCAAAAAGGGCGACGACCCCACAACGGCATACAACAAGTCAATCGGTCACTACGGCAGATTCAATCCCGAGGACGGCGCGGTCAAGTACATTGACCCCCGTAAGGAATAATTAAGGAGGTAACGAAAAATGGCTCAGTTTGAAGGTTATGAAAGACGCGAGGCTAAGATCCTCGGCGTTCTTAAAGAATACGGTATCTCCTCAATAGACGAGTGCAAGGCTATCTGCGACGAGAAGGGCATCGACCCCTACACCATCGTCCAGGAAACACAGCCCATCTGCTTCGAAAACGCAAAGTGGGCATACACTGTCGGCTGCGCGATCGCTATCAAGAAGGGCTGCACAAAGGCTGCCGATGCCGCTGCCGCTATCGGTATCGGACTTCAAGCATTCTGCATCCCCGGCTCCGTTGCCGAAAACCGCAAGGTCGGCTTGGGTCACGGCAACCTCGGCGCAATGCTCCTCTCCGATTCGACGGAGTGCTTCTGCTTCCTCGCAGGTCACGAGTCCTTCGCTGCCGCTGAGGGCGCGATTAAAATCGCTCTTAACGCCAACAAGGTCAGAAATAAACCCCTCCGCGTTATCCTCAACGGTCTCGGCAAAGACGCTGCCATGATCATCTCCCGTATCAACGGCTTCACCTTCGTTGAAACGGAATTCGACCCATATGCGGAAGAAGTTAAGGTTGTTTACGAGAAGCCCTATTCAAAGGGTCCCCGTGCGGATGTTAAGTGCTACGGCGCTGACAATGTACCCGAGGGCGTTGCTATAATGAAGCTCGAAAAGGTCGGCGTTTCCATCACAGGTAACTCCACCAACCCCACCCGTTTCCAGCACCCCGTTGCCGGCACCTACAAAAAATGGTGCAACGAGAACGGTGTTAAATACTTCTCCGTTGCTTCCGGCGGCGGTACGGGCAGAACGCTCCACCCCGACAACATGGCAGCCGGTCCTTCCAGCTACGGCATGACCGATACCATGGGTCGTATGCACTCCGACGCACAGTTTGCAGGCTCGTCCTCAGTTCCCGCTCATGTTGAAATGATGGGACTTATAGGCATGGGCAACAACCCGATGGTTGGTGCTACCGTCGCTTGTGCAGTTGCGGTTGAAGAAGCAAGCAAATAAGCGCTAATCTGTTGGCGCACAACACTTCATGGGCTTTCGACTTTATGCCGGGAGCCTTTTCTTTTTCTCGGAATCAGCCCGAAGATCTTCAACATTCAACAATTCTTCAACATTCATCTTTGATGTTGAATATTTTGGTTCTTCACGGATTTTCGTGTAAACGGACAAAAGGAATAGACAGATATCGGATTAGCGCAAAGAAATAATTCTCATTTCGATATTCATACAGTGCAAGTAAACACGCATTGTCTTTACTGCTTTCTGGATATAAAAAAAGCTACGGTGAAGTCCGGCGCTTCATCGTGGCTTTTTCAATAAACATCAGTCTAATTCCGGCGGATAAATGCAATGCGGAAGTAAAATGTTTCCTCCGTCCATATATAACTTCTTCATTCTGTCCCTTGCAACTTCCGTGTATTTGCCGACAATATCTCGATCTACAACCTTTTGGCAATCGGGACAGGTTATATCCTTATGTTGTACTAAAATAATTTTAGCACCCACAAAGAACACACATTTGCACTTGTCGCACCTGATGCCAATCTCCTCGTTTTGTTTCACTAACAGTTCTTCGTATTTGTCCATTTCTATCCTTCTTAGATGTCATTTTTTTTACCTCGATTTTGTATAATAGAATTTATCGTTGCAATAGTCAATAGTTTTACCAAAAAAAATCAAAAATTATATTCAGCAGATATTATTCAGGTAAAAAAGTACGGAACAAAACCGATTTCAGATACAAACAGCCTGACGAATGCAACTGTACGGCATAGAAAAAACACAGTACAGATAACAAAAGAACGCTGTCTACCGAAAAACAAAGGCTTATTGGTACAACGGTCAGCGGATTGACATATTGATTTTTACGGGCAAAAATAACAGTATGAGGCAGGTAACTATCGAATGTTCATTGCTGCTCGATATTCAACTGAAATAAGGTCGCGTTTAATGTTTATCGCGAACCTTGACTCCGGGGGGCTATTATACCTGTTGACGAAAATATGGAATAACGGAGTAATTATTGACCAATACAAGGAATCCTGCACATATTTAGGTGAAGATGCCTTCGGCAACGCCCGGTTTCATAGTGTTTATACTCCGATAAAATAATCCCGTTGTGTTCGTGCCTTGTAAATGCGCGGGGCACGGATAGCGTCTTTTTACCGAAACGCGAACTCATCGGCTTTTGCGCAGGGTTTCCTGATAAACGCGCAGGATGGTCTGCAAAATGTCGTGACTGGTGAAGTCGCTGTTGTAGACGATACGCGTTTCGCGCACCATGCTGAGGTTTTCGATGGGAAGCGCAACGAGCTTCTTTTTGCGAAGTTCGTCGGAGCAGGTGCTTTTTGCAAGCACCGACACGCCGAGATCCTTTCGTATCAGCTCTTTTATAGTGGCGATGTTGTCCACTTCCATTACTATATTGAAGTTTTCGGGGCTGTCGCCGAGGCTTCTCAGAGTGGAATCGAACTGCACTCGCGTGGCAGAGGTAGGAAGTCTGAGAATCATTCGCTGAGAGCGCAGCTGCGACAGCGTGATCATGGCATTTTTCGCCAGAGGGTGATCCGGCGACATAACACAGACGAGATAATCTGTATCGAGGACAAGCGAACGAAAAGACGGATCACCGGAGCTTCCTTCAACAATAGCGAGATCAATCTCATAATTTTTGAGCATATCATAAAGATTATTTATGTCATCAGTAATAATTGTTATGCTTAAACCGCTGTTTTTGTCGCTGCATTTCGCGAGTACCTCCGCAGTAATGTTGCTTTCGGCAGTATGGGTTATACCTACACGCAGAGTAGTATTCTTGTGTCCACAGTCGGCAAGATCGACCTGCATTTTCTCATATAATGCTGCTATTCTTCGGGCGTATTTTATCGCAATCTCCCCTTCGGGAGTCGGCAGCAAGCCGTCCTTTCTGCGAATAAACAGAGGCACTCCGAGTTCGTCCTCCAACTGGCTTATATGGTGGCTGACCGCAGGCTGAGTAAGAGCCAATTCCGCGGCTGCCTTTGTGAAATTCTGATACTCCGCTACCGCGAGCAGTGTCCTTAGCTTTGAACTTATCATTTCGTCACCTATAACATTTCTTTATGGATACATAGAGAAAAATGATTTCCCTTTATTGTAAAGAGAGTATATCATATATTCATTCGTTTTGCAAGGAGGAACAGGAGCAATGATCGACAGAGCATCGTTATTTTGGCTGTCTTTACGCTTTTCGCTGTCCGGCATCATACCGAACCGACGGCAGCAGACAGTACAATTACTGCGAGAGATATCGCAGGATATCCCGGACTCCCCTTGTTGCGAGGACATACTCGGCATATGGGCGGAGCAGTTCGGTGAATGCGGTCTTATGCTGGGGAACATTGCCCTGTTCGCTCTCGGATTCCTTTTGATGGCGGCAGCGGACATTTTACTTTACCGTTACAACAACACAGCCACGCGAATGATAACGGGCATTTCGGGCGGCATATACTGTCTGTTCAAATTTCGCTCTGCCGACGCGGTAAGAACATTTATAGCACTGCTGTTCATCGCGACATGGCTGCTGCGCGGCTTTTGGTGGAGCCTTGCATTTTTATTTCTCGTAGCCTACACGAACATAGGAGTTTGCTTCAAATCGGAGGGGAAAACACGATGAGTCAATATATTCAGGGAGTGATCGGGTCAAATACGGTCGCTTCCGTTATTATTTCCATTGCGCTGATGTTGTTTTTGGGGTTTCTCATGACGCGTCTGACAAAACGCTTGCGGCTGCCGAATGTTACGGCGTACATCATTACCGGTATTCTTATAGGTCCGTTTTGTCTGAACCTGATCCCGCAGCCGGTGATAGACGGCATGGACTTTCTGTCAGATATCGCACTGGCGTTTATAGCATTCAGTACCGGCGAATTCTTCCGTCTGTCCACACTGAAAAAGAACGGAATAAAGGTCGTTATCATAACCGTGCTTGAAGCATTGATGGCAACGCTGCTGGTTTTTGTCGCGTCCTACTGTATTTTGGGAATAGACCTTGCGTTTTCCGTTGTGCTGGCGGCGCTTGCGGCAGCCACGGCACCTGCGTCCACGGTAATGACGATACGGCAGACAGGCGCGCATGGCGACTTTGTCGACACGCTTTTACAGGTAGTCGCGCTGGACGATGTTGTGGGGCTTATCGCATACAGTGTAGCTATTTCTCTCGCGTTGGCAGTCAATGTGGGCAGCAGCGCTATCAGCGTAGGAAGAATACTGAAACCTATTGCTATAAATATCGGCGCATTTCTCCTCGGCGGTCTTTTCGGAGTATTCATGAAATGGCTTATGCCGAAGAAACGCTCAAAAGACAACCGTCTGATCATTTCGGTTTCCATGCTGTTTGCCTTCTGCGGCATCTGCGCAATGGCGGATGTATCTCCCCTTTTGGGGTGCATGAGCATGGGAACTGTGTACATCAACATTACGGACGATGAAAAGCTGTTCAAGCAGCTCAACTATTTCACTCCGCCCATTCTTTTATTGTTTTTCGTCCGTTCGGGACTTAATTTCAGGCTTGACGCTTTGATAAACACCTCGACAACGGTCGGGACAACGCCTCTGCTTGTAGTCGGAGTCGTATACTTTTTTGTGCGCATCATCGGCAAATATGCCGGTGCATTCATCGGCTGCAAAATAGTCCGAAAGCCGAAAAAAGTCAGCAACTTTCTCGGGCTTGCCCTGATTCCGCAGGCAGGAGTTGCGATCGGTCTTGCTGCACTGGGCGCGCGGACACTCGGCGGTGGAATGGGCGTCGCGCTCGAAACCGTAATTCTCGCGTCAAGCGTGCTTTACGAGCTTGTCGGTCCGGGCTGCACAAAGCTGGCGCTGTTTTTGTCCGGTGCTTATTCCTCGAAATTGGAGGAAATTATACCCGACGAAAAACTTCCGGAACAAACGGAAAAGCCGAGTGCGGTGGAGCAGCTCATCCAACGCATTCAGCTGATTCAGTCCGAATTGCAAAAAGACACGCCGAACGAAGAAGAACAGGCTTTCCAGGAGGCGGCGGACGAATACGACAAATTCCATAATTACAGGAGGAGATATCATGAATGACTGTATTGCATCTCTGCTCGGCGAATGGTCAACGGAACTGAACACCGGCTCAGTACTGCTGCGGATAGGTCTGTCGGTGCTGCTCTCGGCAATAATCGGCTTCGAGCGTTCCAGCAAAAGACACTCGGCAGGTCTGCGCACCTTTATTATTGTATCGCTTGCAGCCACCACGGCGGCAATGATAGAATTACATCTGAAAACATCGTTTGTCAACGCAGCTGTCATTATAGGCATTGCAATGCTGTCCGGCTATTCAATCTTTTTCAGTTCAAGGGGACAGATAAAAGGCCTGACGACATCAGCCGGACTTTGGAGCTGCGGCATAATCGGCATTGCAATAGGACTCGGTATGTATACGGTGGCGCTTATCGCATGGCTCGCGCTTCTGTGCGGACTGTCGCTGTTTCCGCTGTTGGAGATATACCTCAAAGATATGTCGAACCACTTTGAGGTTCACCTCGAACTGAAAAACAGATCGGATTTACAGAGCTTCACAGCAACGATACGGCGGCTCGGAATGCGTATTGACGACATTGAGCTGAACCCGGCTTACCGTGATTCCGGACTGAGCGTGTATACGGTGTCTTTCACGATAAGCAGTAAGGAACTGAAAAAGTACAAGAGCCACAGCCAGATAATAGAAGCGCTGCGCAGCTTGGATTATATTTCATTCATTGATGAAATAAATTAAAACAGTCCTCTTTTTTGCTTCGCTTTTACACCGTCCGCACAAAAAGACGCTGAAAAAAAATGACCGCCGTATCGGTTTTCCCGTTGCGGCGGCTGATTTTTTCCGTTCGCTTTTTTATATTCACGCTGCGGACATTCCGCCGCAGCCTCATTTTTTTTATACCCGTGCGGGCGCGTCACTTTTTTCCATCCGCTTCCGCTGCGAGCGTTCCGCCGCCGAGGACAACATCTCCGTCATAGAATACCGCCGCCTGACCCGGCGCAACGGCTCTCTGTGCGTTGTCAAAAACAATGCTGACGGTGTTTTCGCTCTCCGGTGTGACGGTCGCCCATTGCTCGGGGTGGCGGTAACGAATCTTAACCTTGCAGCGAAAGCTCTGTTCGGGACATTTACCGCTTATCCAGTTGACCTCCTCCGCATACGCACGGTCGGTGAACAGCTCATCTTTTTTACCGAGTACGACGGTATTATCCTGCGGGCATATTTTGCACACATACAACGGTTCGGGACCGGGAATTCCGAGTCCGCGCCTTTGCCCCACCGTATAGTGGATTATCCCCTTGTGTCTGCCGAGTTCATTACCCCGAGTGTCGACAAAGCTGCCGGGAACAGGTCTGCTGCCGGTTTGCAGCTCTATAACACCGGCATAGTCGCCGTTTGGAACAAAGCAGATATCCTGACTGTCGGGCTTATCGGCATTGACAAAGCCGTTTTGCTCCGCGATGGCGCGCACCTCCGTCTTTCGCAGATTGCCGAGCGGAAATTTTGTGTGGGCAAGCTGCTGCTGCGTCATCGAATACAAGACATAGCTTTGATCTTTTGTTTCATCGAGCGCCTTTTTCAGGACGAAGCTGCCGTTGTGTTCCTCTATTCTCGCATAATGTCCCGTAACGACATAATCACAGCCGAGTATTTCAGCTCTTTCGAAAAGTTTCCCGAATTTCATGTAGCGGTTGCAGTCAATGCACGGATTTGGGGTTATCCCCTTTTCATAGCTTCGGATAAATCTGCGAATAACCGTTTCATGGAAATCCTGCGTAAAATTCAGCACATAGAAGTGCATTCCGAGTTTATAGGCAACGCTTCTCGCGTCCTCGACATCGTCGAGCGAACAGCAGGTGCGTGAGCGTTCGATGCCGACATCCTCGTTGTCGTACAGCTTCATGGTGCAGCCGATACATTCAAATCCGTCGTCGACCATCAATTTTGCCGCCAGAGAGGAATCCACGCCTCCGCTCATTGCGATCAGTGCCTTTTTCATTTTACACATCCCTTTCTAATTTCCGTCTGACGGTATTATCGCTCATTAGCTGAAATAAACCGACTCCGGGAATATGAGAACTCTCATTCCCGTGCGTCAAAAAATCAGGCTGCGGTGAATCGAAAAAATTCATCACAGCCGTTTTTTATATCAATAATGAAACGCATATGTACACACTAAGCCGCCGCTTTGTTGTGTACGAAAATAATTGCTTTTTTCTGACCGCAGCACCGTGCGGCAGCTGCCGCATTAAAGCACCGCTTTTTTGAAGGTCTTTTTGCCCTTTTTAAGGAGAATTCCTTTTTTGAGAGCATCCTCGTCAAACGCAGCTTTGATATCCGTAACCTTCTCGCCGTCTGCGGAAACACCGCCCTGTTCAACGGCTCTGCGTGCCTCCGACTTGGAAGCGCAAAGACCTGTCTTTACAAGAAGTGTGAGAATATCTATCGCGCCGTCGGTAAGATCGTCGGCGGAAATGTGTGCTTCGGGAGCGTTGTCGCCGCCGGAAACGAACAGGCTGCGCGCCGCCGTCTGTGCCTTTTCGGCTTCTTCTTCGCCGTGAACGAGCTTTGTAAGCTCAAAAGCAAGAATTTCTTTTGCTTCATTAAGACGGCTGCCCTCCCAGCTTTCCATCTTCTGAATTTCCTCGATGGGCAGGAAGGTAAGCATTCTTATGCATTTAAGGACATCGGCATCACCGACATTTCTCCAATACTGGTAGAAATCGAAGGGCGAGGTCTTGTTCGGGTCGAGCCATACGGCGTTGCCTGCGGTCTTGCCCATCTTGTGTCCCTGTGAATCGGTAAGGAGCGTAATTGTCATCGCGTGGGCGTCTTTGCCGAGCTTTTTTCTGATAAGCTCCGTGCCGCCGAGCATATTCGACCATTGATCGTCGCCGCCGAACTGCATATTGCAGTTGTAGTGCTGGAAAAGATAGTAAAAATCGTAGCTCTGCATGATCATGTAGTTGAACTCAAAGAACGAAAGTCCTTTTTCCATTCTCTGTTTATAGCACTCGGCTCTGAGCATATTGTTGACGGAGAAGCACGCGCCGACATCTCTGAGCAGCTCTATATAATTGAGATTCAAAAGCCAGTCGGCATTGTTTACCATTTGAGCTTTGCCCTCGCCGAACTCGATGAAACGCTCCATCTGGCGTTTGAAGCACTCGGCGTTGTGGTTGATATCTTCTCTCGTGAGCATCTTTCTCATGTCTGTGCGTCCCGAAGGGTCGCCTATCATCGTCGTGCCGCCGCCGATAAGAGCAATGGGACGGTTGCCTGCCGCCTGCAAACGCTTCATGAGCGTAAGCGCCATAAAATGACCGGCTGTGAGGCTGTCCGCAGTACAGTCAAAGCCTATATAGAAAGTGGCTTTACCGCTGTTTACCATTTCACGGATTTCTTCCTCGTTTGTAACCTGAGCGATAAGACCTCTCGCTTTGAGTTCTTCGTAGATCTGCATTTTTTTTGTTCTCCTTTTTTATGCTTTGCTGTTTGCTATTCTCCGAAAATAATATGAAGCTTTGCAAGGTCGATAACGGCTGTAAACGACGCGACTGCGATCGACACAAGTGCCGTTATCAACAGTTTTTTCTCACAGAGCAGCTTCTTTTTTTTCTCTGCCCTGACGGTGGAAATCGCCCAAAGGACGCTGAACACGGGCAAAAGCCACAACAAGAGCTTCAACGCCGTAAACAGGGGCGACGAAATAACGAGCGTATACTCCTCCGTCCCCTTCTGCGCCAGATCGGCGACGGTTTTTGATATCATCGCGTCACGACAGACAGCGCACACTATATAGAGCAGCAGCCACGCGATGCCGATAATAATACACATCAGCGTAGTGGTGTTGTGGAACTTATCCGTGCCGAGCATAACGCTCAAACGGGACGGAGTCCCGGGCGCGGCTTTGTTTTTCTTTTCCTTTCCCCCCGAGTTATTACTGAAAAATCACCCGATAATTGCCGTTACGCCGTAGGTGAGCAGGAACATTATTATGTCCGCGATGAAAACACCGAGAGCGACTATCGGCAGCGCCTTCTTAAAATCTATATCAAGGAGTGCTGCAAAAAGGGAGCCGGTCCAACCGCCTGTTCCGGGCAGCGGAATTGCAATGAAAATGAGCAGTCCCCACTGTTTGTACCGCATGATCTTATCTCTGTTTTTATCCGCTCTGCCCTCCATTTTTTCAATGAAGCCTTTGAGGATATTGTGTTTTTTCATGAATTCGAGGATTCTTCTTATAAACAGAAGAATAAACGGAATCGGGATCATGTTGCCGAGATAACATATAAAAAATGATTTAACGAGATTTGCTCCGAGAGCGGCGGCGACTATCATACCGCCGCGGCATTCGAGAATGGGAAAAAGAGAAGTGATAAACGCCGCAAGCTCAGCGTTGACATGATGTTCGCTGAAAAGCGCCGTAAACCATTCGGCAATTTGCTGTGTCATAAAAAGCCTCCTAAACTATGGCGTGCGCCGTCATAAATTCACGCACCGCCGCAAGAATTTCCCGGTCGTTTTCAAAACGCAGCATATTAACCGCATCATTGAACCGAAGCCAGATGTAGTCTTCAATTTCCTCTTTCTGAATAACCGTATTTGTATCCTTAGTCGAAGCCAAAAAGACATCGACCCTTTTCTCTATCTTTGAACCTATTTTATACTGGGATTCCGAACAAAAACCATCGTAGATATGTATATGAAGGCCGGTTTCTTCGAGAACCTCGCGTTTTGCCGTCTGTTCGCGCGTTTCACCTCTTTCCATATGCCCCTTGGGAAAGCCCCAGTGGTTGCTCCGTTTGTTTTTTATAAGCAAATATCTGAATTCCTCGCCGATCTTTCTGAACACGACCGCACCGCAGGAATGCTCGTAAAGACATTCGAGAGTATAGCTGTCGCGCTTTTCGGCGAATTCAAGGACATCGCGTATTTCAGGGTCGATTCTTCTCATGTTTTTCGGGGCGACAATAAGAATCGATTTATTGTTGTCCGTATGGTGCAAAACCGCTATTATTTTTCCTTCAAACACCCTTACGGGGTGGTTAACTCCGAGAATATAGGCACCGAGGACAAAATTCTTTTTTTCGTTTCTCGCCTCGGCTATACCGTAATTTATTAAATATCGAATACCCGTTTTGACATCGAAATAATTGCAAGGCTTCGTCACTTTGACTTTAACCGTTTTTCCTAACATATGGTTCTCCGCAATTTTCGTGATTTACCTAATCATTATATATAAACGGAATCCCTTTTTCAAGTTTTTTTTGCGCTTTTAAGGTAAAACGGATAAAAAAAGAAAAAAAATTTGTTAAACCACAAAAGAGGGGCACTTTTGCATATTGTATAATTCATGCAAACGGTGTATAATCACATCAAAAACAAGGAAATAAAACGGAGGATATTATGGCAGAAAATCGTTATTTTTCCGGTTCGTCCGGCAGCTCATCAGGCCAATCTCCGGCACCCTTCCCGGGCCGAACGGCAAGGGGAAGGGCTTCCGGCAGCACAACATATTTCGGCGGCGCTTCGTCTGCACGCCGTGCTCAGCCGTCGTCACAAAGAACTGCACCTCGTCCAGCAGACGCGGCAAGACAACCTGCGGCAAGCTCGGCATCACCGTCCGCACATACGACAAGAACCGCCGCAAAAGAGAAAAGAGGCAGCGACAAGCCTGTCGATATTGTCAGCAGTAAGAACTCCGAGCGCAGCTCGCAGGATATGAAAAAGCAGAAAAAAGGCGTGAGGGGCGGCAGAATCCTGCTCGCAGTCATTCTCATTCTGATTCTTCTCATCACAGGCTCGGGCGCGGCTTTGGGCGCTTATGTCTTGAAGGACTACCACAGTGTAGAGCTTGCGGACAACGCCTACATCTCTGCGGACAAATTAAAAAGCAGCAAAAGCGTTACAAACATTCTTTTGATGGGTGTCGACACGGAACATACCTCGGACTCCACCCGTTCGGATGCGATGATAGTCGTATCCATCGACACAAAGAACAAAAAAATCAAGCTCACTTCCTTCTTGCGCGATATGTACATCACCGTCCCCGGACACGGCGAAACAAAACTCACCCACGCCTGCTCGTATAAAAACGGCGGTCCGCAGCTCACCCGTGACACCATCGAGCTTAATTTCGGTATAAGAATTGACGGCTACGCAAAAATAGGCTACGACATTTGCAGAGAGGTCGTTGATGCCGTCGGCGGAATAACCGTCGCGGAAATCGACAAAACGGAGTCCAAAGCGCTTGCTCGCGAAAATGTAAAGATCGCCCCCGGTAAGGATATACACCTCGACGGTCAACAGGCGCTTATTTACTGCCGCATACGCAAGGGTCAGTCCGATTTCGACCGTACGGAACGCCAGCGCGAGGTTATCACACTCGTTCTGAACAAAATCAAGAAGATGAACCCGGCTAAGCTCGTCAAGCTCGTGTCGTCCGTTGCGTCCGAGATCGTTTGCACGATTCCGAAAAACGACCTCATTAAGCTGGGACTCAACACTCTCCCGTGCCTTCTGAACAGTATTGAGCAGACAAAGGTTCCGACCGAAGGCTCATGGAGCTACGCCACACGCGACGGAATGTCGGTAGTGCTCGTCGATCTCGAAAAAAACAACAAATTCCTTCTCGAATGGCTTTACGGCGAATAAGCACTTGAATTTATCGAAAAAAAGGAATATAATAGTAAAAAAACTCGGAGGAAAAATAAATGTCTAAACTTTTCAATGTTTATTGCAGAGCTTATCAGTCAATAATGAAGTTTGCAGTCAATTTCCTCGACTGGACGGAACCGGAGCTTATCAAGGGCGAAGGCGCGGTAAAGCTCCTTCCGGCTAAAATCAGGGAAAAGGGACTTAACAACGTCCTTGTCGTTACCGATAAGGGACTTATGGGGCTGAACCTTCTCGACGGTCTTTTCAAGGAACTCGAAGAAACAGGTATCAATTATGTCGTTTACGACGGCGTTCAGCCCAACCCCACTATTGACAACATCGAAGCTGCACTCGAACTTTACAAAACAAATTCGTGCGAAGGCATCGTTGCTTTCGGCGGCGGCTCGCCCATGGACTGCGCAAAGGCTTGCGGTGCAAGAGTTGCCCGTCCCGAAAAGAGCATTCCCGAAATGCGCGGCGTGCTTAAAGTCATAAAGAAGCTGCCTCCCCTCTTTGCCGTTCCCACCACGGCAGGTACGGGCAGCGAAACCACCATCGCAGCAGTCGTTTCAAACCCCGTTACACATGAAAAGAACGCGATAAACGACCCCAGACTCCGTCCCAAGGTCGCCGTTCTCGATCCCGAACTTACCATCGGCTTGCCCAAGAAGATCACCTCCACCACAGGTATGGACGCGCTTACTCACGCGGTTGAAGCGTACATAGGCCGCTCGAACACAAAGTCCACCCGCGAATGCGCCGAAAAGGCAACAAAGATGATTTTCGACAACATTCTCACCGCTTATGAGGACGGCAAGAACATCACCGCTCGTGAAAATATGCTTGAAGCGTCTTACCTTGCAGGTCTTGCGTTCACAAGAGCATATGTCGGATATGTCCATGCAATCGCCCACAACCTCGGCGGCATGTACGGCACACCGCACGGACTCGCAAACGCGGTCATTCTTCCCTATGTTCTCGACTATTACGGCGCTTCGGCTTACAAGCCGCTTGCAAAGCTCGCCGATATCGCCGGATTTGAAACCGCCGGCATGGACGACGAACAGAAAGCGCAGCTCTTTATCGCAAAGATCAGAGAGTACAACGAAAAAATGGGTATCCCCTCAAAATTTGATTTCATCAAAGAAGAAGATATACCCACCATTGCGAAGCGCGCTCTTAAAGAAGGCAATCCCCTCTACCCCGTTCCCAAGATCATGGACATGGCAGACTGCACCTTCGTTATAAGAGAGCTTATGGCGTAACTCCGTACACCGTTTTTCAAAGATAAAAAGAAATACCGGTATTGCCTTTTTTCGGGCGGTACCGGTATTTTCATATCACTGTAAGCGCCGCGCGGTTCATCATGCAAAGTAACGCAGACAAACCGACGGCACGAAACAGCCTTATTGTTTTTGACTCAAAAAAAAGGTTCCTTATGTTTTTTGGGGAATCAAAGAGTGAAAGCCTTTATTCTCTATGATTTTTCTTCTCTTTTTGATTACATTCTTTTGTCTGCGCGCCGAGTGCGCAAAAAATCAGGCAGAAGGAAGGAACCAAACAGACAAAAATCAAGCATGGGCATAACTTCTATACTTTAATTACAAAGAAAACCGCAAAAAAAGAAAAACTAAACATTATTGCGGAAATAGCAGAGCGTATTTGTTTTACTGTCGAAGAAATACACACGGTAGCTCCCAAGATCGGGATAATCGGGGTCGTCGTAGATATAGACATAATCGCCGTCGGTTATCACGGACATATCAAAATCGTAGTTCGCCGCAACCTTGTCTTTCGGGTCGTTTTGCTCCGCGGAATCCACCCACGCTTCAAAATCCTCGATGTGCCGGACAAGCTCGGCTTTGTTGTCGTCTGTCACCGGCGCAAAGAACTTGTTCCCGGAAAAGTCAACCTTATCGTAGGAATACTTCGCATAATCGGTAAAATCCTGTACCGTTCCGCTCGAATAGACCTCCTTTGACTTATACTTACCGAGAGACGCGACCACTTCATCCGACTCGTTCGAACACGAGCATAACGCAAGAAGCAAAACGGCAAACGCCACACATAAAAACTTTTTCATAAAATACCCTCCCGAATCAATATCATCGACAAACAAGAAGCGAAAACGCGGACTCATATATCCGTGGCGTTAACAAATAAAGCCAACCCCATAGAAGTAAAAACAAATCAATAAAAAACCGATTTACCGGCAGCTGTCCTTTCGAATAAGAACAAAAAACCAGCGCTTTTTCTCCCCCGTATTTCCGTGTACACCTCACCATATCATTATTTTTACCGTTTGTCAAGCATTTCACAGAACAGTTGTGCAACGCCGAACAAAACAACTTTCATCAAAACTTTTCGGGAAAGAATATTTTTTGTCCCCATAAATCAATGCAGGCGAAGTTTTCTGTCAAAAACTCCTGCCTGCATATACCACAATCAGATACCTAACAACTGTTTCTTCTTCGTGTCAAATTCTTCTTGGGATATTACGCCTGCGTCGAGCAAACTTTTGAACTTGACCAATTCGTCTGCTGCGGAAGTCTGCACAACAGGGGCATTTCTGTTCGACTTGCAGATATCCATTTGTTTCTTACAGTACGCAACGACTTCTTCCATTTTTTTCGTTGGGGAGCTTCGTTTTTTCCCATGTAAAAGAATTTTCACTCCAATAATTATCGGATCTGTTGTTCATCATGCCGCTTGAAGTTTCAAACTGTACATACCCGATCGTGAGTCCGCTTTTCTTGTATTGAATGCCGATACAATCCGCGAAATAAATGGTCTTTTCGCCATCCGTTGAGTTGCCGACTAAAAAAGGCGCAATCCCGGCTTTGCTTTTGATGACCACTTTGTCAGGGTAAACTGTCAGATGCTTTCCCACTTTTCCTTGTAATCGCACACAATGTTATTTTCCATTTCACACTATCCCTTCTGTATTCTGTTGCAAGAGTATGTATTTTTAATCCTTGCAAGAGCTATTATATATCCTTAAATTCCGTATGTCAAGAATAATATATCTTTTTATTACACATAATTTGCTGTATGTTGCCTTAAAATATGTACGAGGTGAATTATATGGTTTTTGACATAGATTATATAGGTTTATTCGGAACAAGAATTGCTGCCTTGCGTGAACAAAAAGGGGTTTCGGCGCGGGAAATGAGTTTGGCGCTGGGGCAAAGTGAAAGCTACATCAACAAAATAGAAAACAAGCGCACCTTCCCTTCCATGTCCGGATTCATATATATTTGCGAATACCTGGAAGTAACACCGGCAGAATTTTTCGATTTTTCCATAAAAAGTCCAACACAATTAACTGAATTCACATCCGCCGCATCAGCCTTGTCGCCGGAACAGACAAAGCATGTTTTGCAGATTATAAAAGACATAACAAAAAAACAGTGACACAAAAATACTACCACACCCGTTGTTTGCTTGATTACAAAAAAAGACCTGCTCTTGCAGATCTTTTTATTGGAGGCGTCACCCAGACTTGAACTGGGGATCAGGGTTTTGCAGACCCATGCCTTACCACTTGGCTATGACGCCGAGTCATGTCACGGAACAACTTTGTGATGTCCCTTTCGAGCCTCATTATAGGTTTCCTATAAAAAATGGAGCGGATGACGAGGCTCGCCCGCTTAACGCGCCTGCCGGCGCTACGGCACGCACACGGAACACCGAAATCCTCCACCGGAGAATTTCTCTCGCGCGGCGAGTGTTCCTTTCGAGCCTCATTATAGGATTCCTATAAAAAATGGAGCGGATGACGAGGCTCGAACTCGCTACCTCCACCTTGGCAAGGTGGCGCTCTACCAGATGA
>ERZ1034928.471-NODE-471-length-18543-cov-9.316367_pt1 | contig 18543 bp, 14 predicted proteins | sample MGYA00520627_ERZ1034928 | MGnify/ENA primary metagenome ERZ1034928 (study PRJEB33766, sample SAMN09781755) | gut metagenome | biome: gut microbiome | host: Homo sapiens | place: Madagascar | study: EMG produced TPA metagenomics assembly of the PRJNA485056 data set... | reverse complement strand
TTGTATAAGAAATGACAACAAGTTTTATCTACTAACCTTGAGAGAAAACGTTGACAGTATTGTTGATGCACCAGAAGTTCTAAAATCTCTTGATTTGGTCGTACTTCATAAAGTTATATTAGAAAAAGAATTGGGATTTAGTCAAGAAGAAATGATGTCACAAAATGGTGTTTTATACGAAAAACAAGAGGATAAAGCATTTGACATGTCAGGCGAAACTCAAGCATCTTTTATCATGGCATATCCAAAAATTGAAGATATTAAAAGAATTTCAAGCGCAGGAGAGCGCATGCCTCAAAAGTCAACTTACTTTTATCCAAAATTATTATCAGGAATAGTAATAAATCCGCTTTAAACATAAAGCGGATTTAAAAACTTATCTTAAAGAACTCATATTCTGTTGAACGATTTGTAGTTGAGTTTCATACATTTGCAACTGCATATCCAGTTTCTTTTCAAGCTGGTGCAGTTTCTCTTTCCGAGCCTGCAACTGTTTAACCATAGGATTTGAAGGATCAAGATCAGTGCCAACATTGACAAGTTCTGTCATTGACATCGTCAAATTCAACTTGGCTTCCTTGATTAAGTCAATCTTGTACTCCAAGTCTTTTTGCATTCCTATGTATTTTTGTTGTCCAACGGTTTGTGTTACAATGCCCATTTTTTGTCTTCCTATCTTAACTGATTAAGTTTTTGACCTCTCAAAAATGTGTGTTCATTATCACTTGCAATCAAAGCTTCCATTTTTCTCAATTGATTTCTGTGATAATTAACCCTGTATTCAGCAATTTTAACCTTCTTACGAATAGTTAGTGCATCTTTCAATCCTTCAGTTACAGCTCTTGAAAGCTCTTTAACTGGAGAGTGTCTTTTGAAAAAGCCTTGCGAATACTTTATGAAAGTCATTAAGTTGTCGAAGTACGACCCGAAGGTCCTTTGAACCATTTCCATGTGATTCTCCTTATGCAAGACCTTCAATGAATTAAAACGCATAATACGAAAATATTGCTATATTTTACGCATGTTTTTACATGTCTTAATTTATTTACAGTCTATTGTATCTCCCGTGAAACTTTGAAAGAATATACTTTTTCTCTCTGCATGTTCTATCGGAAGATTTGAGGATTTCTTTAGACTTTTTTTCTTAAGGCTTGAATTTTTGTTACAAAGGTTTACAAAAATATCAACAATGTAACGAGTCGAAAATATACAATTAAACAGAGTTCTAATGAATGTTCTCAAAGTGTAACCTCTACATGTTTTGAATTGCTTTACTGTTAGAATCGATACCTTCTTTAAGCATCTTTTTAACTACTTCACCTTGAGTGTCGAGCATTTTGCAGACTGTTTCAATATTTCTAACCTTTGTTGTAAGAATTGTGTCAGCATTTGACACAACCTTACCAGAAGCGCTTTCTATCGCAGCAAGAACTGCAGAACCAGTACCTTGCATAACGTTACCAGCAAGCAATGCTCCCAAACCATATTCGCCCATATATGGAGCACAAGATTGAGCAATACCACCAATACCTGAAATCAAGCCTGCCGTTTGCATTAAGAAGCCTTTACCAAAATTGCTCAAAGCACTTGCCGTTCCTGTTGCATAAGCAGTTGAGCTTGCAACATCCGCTATGCTTCCGATTGCAGAAGCATAACCTGTCGGACATCCATAAGATCCGTAGCAATCTATGATAGATGCAGCCATGCCTGTTGCACAACCAATAGGAGCAGCGAAACCAGAATACGTTTCCAATCCATAACTTGAAGATGGTGTTGCACCTGAGGAATAAAATGATGTTCCCGGAATTGAATAAGGGGTATTACCACTTATATTCGGCATAAAAGAGGATGGAGAAAACAAACTTGCAAGGTTATACAAGAAACCACCCGCAGCTTCAAAACCGCCACCAGTCGAACCACTTGCACTTGACACTGTTATGTCACGCAATTGGTCGTATGTTTCCCAAAGCTGTGCTTTTGCCTCGCTGTTTGCTTTGCCCCACTTATTTGCTATTACAAGTAAACTATCATTTTTATATGACATATAAACCTCTTCTTCTTAATGTGAAAAACAATTTCAAAAAGATTAGCTGAATGTTTTGAATGTATCTTCCACGTTCTTTTCGATAACCTTTGATACTGCATCCATTTCAGTTTGAAGTGCATTGTGTTCTGTATCAAGCTGTTTCAATTTCAACTCTAACGTTCTATCTTCTTGTTGAATAATTTCTGTTTTTGCGTTGATATCTGCAATTGTTTTGTCGTAAACAGATTTTTGGTATACATATTCGTTCATTGCTTGATTGTATGCTTGCTCATCTGTTTCTTTTGAAGATGCTAAATCAAAAGTATTTGAATAGTTTTCAAGTTGAATTTGAGAATACATACCTGAATCTTCTTTTTTCAAATAAGCATTTGAAACATCATATACTTTATGTTGAATATCTGCTGCATAACAGTTTTGAACAGGTTGTGTAGTTGTTCCAACACCTTGGTCTAAAGAGATAAAGTATGTTGTTCCCCCACTTGAATATTTATAGATTTTTCCTGTTTCGTTATTGAGGTAATTCTTTCCAACAAAAGAATTTGCTTCGTTGAGAGAAATTTGTTTAACTGCTGCTTCATCTTGGTCTTGATCATATTCGGTCAATTTTGTTGTACCGTAATAATAAACTGTCTTTGCACCTTCTGTTTTTGAAGTAATAGACAAATCACTTCTTTCTTTATACATACCAGTATAGTCTGTTTGAGTAGAATAGTACGTAACTTTTGCGTTATACTCTGCACTTCCTGTAAGGGTTGCAATTTTATCAATTGTATAATCTTTGCTTCCGTCTGAGAATGTATAAGAAGTGGTTGTAAAATCTGTATAGTTTGGCGGAGTTGGTACATTAAGTTCAAGCATCCTGTTAAATAAGCCTGCACTTTCATTTGCCAATGCTGTACGTTGTTGGTTAATTTGTTGACCTTCATATTCAACGTTGGTCTTTCTTGCCGTCAACTCAATGTATCTGGCTTGTGATGCTGCCATGCCCATAATTTATTCTCCTATCTTACCTATAATATGTGTTCGCCATGTTTTTAATCATGATTTTCGCAAAGTCAATTTCAGTTAAAATTTCTTTACAATATCACTCTTAAATTATACGGGGTTTCTCAAAAGAAATAAACATCAAAAGCTCAAAAATCATACAAAAAGAGGATAAGAAAATTTCTTTTGATAATGTTAAAAAGGTTACATAAATTTAACAATGAAATATTAAATGTGAGTTTTAAATTTTGGACTGTGTTATAATATCTATATAGAAAAATGGGATATATCGGGAGATAAGATGGTAAGTGAAGTAAATAATCATTATGATGCAAGTAATATTAGGGTTCTTGAAGGTTTAGAAGCCGTAAGATTAAGACCTGGGATGTATATAGGTTCAACTTCTCAAAGAGGGTTGCACCATTGTATTTATGAAATCGTAGACAACTCAATTGACGAGTCTTTGGCTGGATATTGTACAGAAATTACGGTAAAAATTCAACCTGACAATAGTGTTACTGTTGAGGACAATGGTAGAGGAATTCCAGTTGACGTAAAACCAGAAACAGGAAAATCTGCTTTAGAAATTGTCCATACAGTTCTTCACGCTGGTGGAAAATTCGGGGACGGTGGATACAAAGTATCTGGTGGACTTCACGGTGTTGGTGCATCTGTTGTTAATGCATTGTCTGAAAAAATGGTTGTTGAGGTTTCTCGTGACGGTTATGTTTGGCGTCAAGAATATATGAGAGGAGAGCCTACTGGTCCTGTTGAAAAAATGAGAGAAACTGACAAAACAGGTACTAAATCAAGATTTTGGCCAGATCCAGAAATTTTTACGGAAACAACTGAAATTGACGTTGATGTAATTGCTAACAGACTTCGTGAAATGTCTTTCTTAAATAAGGGCTTAAAAATTATTCTTATTGACGTTAAGGCAAATGAAGAACAAGTTTTCCATTATGAAGGCGGTATTGCAAGTTATGTTGAATTTTTGAATGCTAACAAAACAGTTTTATTTGAAAAACCTGTTTATATGGAAAAAGTTGTTGACGGAATGACTGTTGAAATCGCAATGCAGTATACTGATTCGTATTCTGAAAGCGTTTTATCGTTCGCTAACAACATTAACACTCACCACGGTGGAACTCACCTTACAGGTTTTAGAAACGCTATCACTCGTGTTTTGAATGATTATGCTCGTAAGAACAATATCTTAAAAGATTCAGAACAAAATTTGTCTGGGGATGATGTAAGAGAAGGTTTGACAGCTATTGTCAGCGTAAAACTTTCAAACCCTGAATTTGAAGGACAAACAAAAGAAAAACTTGGAAATCAAGAAGCTATGGGTGCTGTTCAAGATGTTGTTAAAGACAAATTGCAAGAATGGCTTGAATTCAACCCAAAAGTTGCAAAAATGATTATAGAAAAAACATTGCAAGCTCAAAGAGCGAGAGAAGCTGCAAGAAAAGCAAGAGAATTAACAAGAAGAAAATCTGCTCTTGAAAGTTCAACTCTTCCAGGAAAACTTGCAGATTGCTCAAATAGAGAGCCAGAAAAATGTGAAATCTATATTGTCGAAGGAGATTCTGCTGGCGGTTCTGCTAAACAAGGTAGAAACAGAATGTTTCAGGCTATATTGCCTCTTCGTGGAAAAATCCTTAACGTTGAGAGAGCAAGACTTGATAAGATGTATGGAAACAATGAAATCCAATCTATGGTTCAGGCTTTCGGCATAAATATTAGCAAAAACGTAGAAGAAGTTGAGCTTGAAAAATTGAGATATCACAAAATTATCATCATGACTGATGCTGATGTTGATGGTGCTCACATTAGAACTTTGCTTTTGACTTTCTTCTTCAGATATGCAAAACCACTTTTGGACAATGGTTACGTTTATATTGCGCAACCACCTTTATTCAAGGTAACAATCGGAAAAAATTCAGAATATTTATATGATGATAAAGCTCTTGAAAAAATGCTTAACGACAGAGGTGTTAAGGGACTTTGCTTGTGTGATAAGACAAAAACAAAAACTTGTTCTGAAACAGAGTTCGTTGAAATGATGTCTAACATGTCTGCATATTACAACTCTTACAACAACCCTATTTTGAGTCTATTCCCAGAAGTTATGTTGAGAGGTTTGGTTCGTTCTGAAATTAAACCTGAAGACTTTGAAGATCAGGCAACAATGAACAAGCATTGTGAATATTTAAATCATTACATCAAGGATCATGCTGAAAATTATAATGTTCAAGATGCTGAAAATTATGAAGTTTCAATCAAATATAATCCAGAAAATGCAAGATACAACATTAAATTATCTTTTGGAAACGAAAAAGATCCTGTAACAGTTAATGCTCACGTTATTAAGAGTCCAGAGTTCAAGAGATTGAAAGCTGCATATCCACTAATTAGAGATTTCTTGATTGAAGAAGAAAAAGAACTTCTTCTTGAAACAGATTCAGAAACAATTACTATAAATTCTTTTGCAGAGTTGAGAAAAATTGTTGAAGAAAGAGGTCAAAAAGGTATTCAGCTACAACGTTTCAAAGGGTTAGGCGAAATGATGCCTCAACAGTTGTGGGAAACGACTATGAATCCAGAAACAAGAACTTTGAAAAAAGTAAGCGTTGAGGATGCAATTTTGGCAGACAGATTGTTTGATATCCTTATGGGGGACAAAGTTGACCAAAGACGTGACTTTATTGAGGCTAATGCCGTTTACGCTACTAACATTGATACATAATATTATTTGAAAGGATATTAAAATGACAAAAAAAGAATTAGTATTCCTCGGACCACCTGCAAGTGGAAAAGGAACACAAACTGACAGATTAGCAAAAGAATTAAACTTTCCTCACGTTGATACAGGCTCTCTTTTGAGAAAAGCTATGGCTGATGGAACTGAAGATGGAAAAATCGCTAAAGGTTACGTTGAAAAAGGTGCTTTAGTTCCTGTTGAAATCGTTGCATCTATTATCAAAACAAGATTAAAACAAGATGATTGCGCTAATGGTTTCATCCTTGATGGATTTCCAAGAAGTACTGAACAGGCTGAAATGCTTGAAAAAATGCTTAACGAAATTGATGAAAACAAAGATGTTGATTTCAAGGTAATCTATTTTGATATTGATCAAAAGTTGCTTTTAGACAGAATTATTTACAGACGTTCTTGTCCAAAATGTGGAAGAATTTACAACCTTCTTTCATTGAAACCTCAAAAAGAAGGAATTTGTGATGATTGTCAAGCTGAATTAACTCAAAGAAAAGATGATACAGAAGAAATTGCAAAATCAAGATTTGCAACATATTTTGAACAAACTGCACCTTTAATTGATTTTTACGACAAGAAAGGTTCGCTTGTAAAATTAGATGCAAATGGAGATATTGATGAAGTTTGGGAAAGACTTCTCAAAGTTGTAAAATAAACTAATTATACATATTATTATATTATTTGTATGCGTTCAAAAAAATTTTTGAACGCATTTTCTTTACCTAATCTTTACTTGACGGTGTACACATGAGTGATATCATTATAATGTAATAAATATACATACCTTTGGAGAATGAATGGCAGGAAAAGATTTTTTTACGGACAATGAAAGCTTGAAAAGTGATTTTTCGGCTGCAAGAGCAATAATTACGGCACCGTTTTTTGGAAACAATGTTAAAGAAGTTAGAGATGTTGCAAGTGCTTACGAACTTGCAAGAACAAGTTCAGGAATAGTTGAGCTTGAAGGCGAGCCGATTCCTAACTTTAAAAAATTGGGGCTGAAGAAAAACACAAAAAGGCTATTATTTAATGACGGGGCTGTTGTTGGAAGATGTGCAGCAGCAAGAAGAATTGTTGGAGAAGACAACTGCAACCTTACAGAGCTTTTACCAATACTAAGAGAGGCGGTTTACAAGACAAGATATAAAAAAATGTACAAAGCTCAAACCGTCGTGGGATTAGACAAAGACTTTATGATAAGAGCAAACTTACTTATCCCAGAAAATTTTGAACATATTCTCTACGGTTGGATGCTAAACTTTCAATCAATTACAAAAGAATATGCAAAAATGTACAAAGCTTCTAAAAAATTGAATACAAGTGATATTTACATAATATCCGATCCCGACTGGTCACATCCTAATCACCCTTATGGATTGACCTTTTTTGATGCTGAACACAATTGTGCTGCGATTTTGGGAATGAGATATTTTGGGGAACACAAAAAAGGAACACTAACACTTGCTTGGGGAAGTGCGGCGAGAAATGGCTATGTATCTTGCCATGGTGGAATGAAAAGATACACAAAAGGTAAAGACAGTTATCAATGTGCGTTTTTAGGACTTTCTGGTTCTGGAAAATCAACAATCACGCACGCTGACCACATTAAAGATTACAAAGTTTCTGTCCTACATGATGATGCATTTATAATAAACTCTAAAGAAAAATTTTCCATAGCTTTAGAGCCTGCGTATTTTGACACAACAAGGGATTACCCTGCTGATTGTGAGGATAATAAACACGTTCTTATATACCAAAACGCAGGTGTAATCCAAGATGAAAAAGGAAAAATGTATGCCATAACTGGTGATATCAGAAACGGTAATGGCAGAGCAATAAAATCAAGATACAGAGAAAAAAATAGAGCAGACAGATTTGACAATCCGGTAAATTCGATTTTCTGGTTAATGAAAGATTCAAGTTTGCCACCTGTTTTAAAAATTGAAGACTCGATATTGGCATCATCTCTTGGTGCAACGCTTGCAACAAAAAGAACTGTTGCTGAACGACTTGTAAAAGGTGTTGACAGAAATGCGCTTGTAATCGAGCCATATGCTAACCCATTCAGAGTTTACCCTCTTTGTGTGGATTATGAAAGATTTAAAGAACTCTTTTCAACTGGCGTTGATTGTTATATACTTAACACGGGAGATTTCAGAGGTCAAAATATAGAACCAAAAGTTACTCTTTCAATTCTTGAAAAGATTGTTAAAGGCGAAGCAAAATTTGAAAAATGGTCAAGATTTGATAGCCTTTTGACAATGCAAATTGACGGATTTGATACTACCCTTGAAGGGGAAGAAATTAAAGATGATTTTAGACACAATTGGGAACATCGAATTTCATTTGTAAAATCAAGAGAAACTGAAAAATCTGGAGTGGACAAACTTCCAGCAGAGGTTGTTGAAAAACTTGAAGGTATATTATCTCTCATATAAAGGAGAATTTGAGATGAAAATAAAATCAGGAAATTTAAGAGAAGAATGTGACGTAGTTGTCCTTTCAAAATTTGAAGATGAAAAAAAGCTTTCAAAAAGTATAGTAGAGATTGATAAAGATTTGGATTTAATAGAAAAGTATGCAATTTCTCAAGATAACTTTGAAGGTAAATTTGGCGCAACTTATGTTTTACAAACTTATGGTAAGATTCCTGCAAAGAAAGTTCTCCTTGTGGGTTTGGGAAGCAAAAAACTTTTTACTGCTAATTTATTGAGAGAATTAGTTGCAAAAGTTACAAAAATTCTTAATGTAATGAACGCACAAAAGGTTTGCATTTCTCTTGATACAAACTTAAGCGAAGAAAAATATGCTCATAACGTTGCATTAGGTTTGATGATGGGCGAATATTCTTTCGACAAATATAAGAGCAAAAAAAATAAACGCACAATAAAAGAAGTTATTGTAAATACAAGTTCAGAAGAAGAATTGAGAAAGGGTCAACTGATTGGAGAAGCGACATCATACGCAAGAAACCTTTCAAACGAACCTGCACAATACCTAACACCAGAAAAACTTGCACAATATGCAAAAGAAATTGAAGGAATAGAAACAAAGGTATTGATGCCTGAAGAAATTGAAAAAGAAGGAATGACAGCATACCTTGCAGTTGCAAGAGGAAGCGTTCACACTCCAAGATTTATTCATATGCACTACAAACCAGAGAATGCAAAGAAGACTATTGCATTGATTGGAAAAGGTATAACATTTGACTCTGGTGGAATGGACTTGAAACCACCAGCCTCTATGCTTACAATGAGAGATGATATGTCTGGCGGAGCAGTTGTTATGGCTGTAATGAAGCTACTTAAAGACCTCAAACCTGATGTTGAAGTTCACGGGATAATTGCAGCTTGCGAAAATATGATAAGCGGAAAAGCATACAAACCAGGGGATATAATAACTGCAAAAAATAAAAAAACAATTGAGGTAGAAAATACCGATGCAGAAGGCAGAATAACACTTGCTGATGCGCTTTGTTATGCTTGCGAACTCAAAGTTGATGAGATAATCGATATTGCGACATTAACAGGAGCTTGCATGGTGGCATTAGGCTCACAATGTGCAGGATTGTTAGGAAACAATGAAGAACTTAAGGATAAAATTAAAAAGATAGGCGATGAGCAAGGCGAAAGATTTTGGAATTTGCCAATGTATCCTGAATATTTTGAGCCATTAAAAAGCGATGTCGCTGATATGAAAAACACTGGCGGTCGCTGGGGCGGTGCATCAAGTGCTGGATTATTTTTAAACGAATTTGTGGATAAAAGTATTCCTTGGGCACACCTTGATATTGCTGGCACAGCTTTTCTTGATAAACCACAAAAAGACCTTATTAAAGGCGCAACAGGTATTGGCGTAAGAACTTTGATTAACTACATAGCGGGAGAATAAAAATGACACAACAAAGAGTATTATTATGTATTATGGATGGATGGGGAATCAACCCTAATTTAAAAACAGCAAAATACGATGCGACAAAGCTTTCGCACCCTATTCATATAGATGAACTTATAAAAGAATATCCTCACACAAAAATTCATGCAGATAGTGAATACGTTGGACTTCCGCAAGGTCAAATGGGCAACTCTGAAGTTGGACACCTCAATTTAGGTGCAGGAAGAGTTGTATATCAAGAACTTACGAAAATTAACAAGAGCATAAGAGAAGGAAAGTTTTTTGAAAATGAAGTACTTTTAAATGCCGTAAAACATGTAAAAGAAAATGACTCATCACTTCACCTATACGGTCTTGTATCAGACGGTGGCGTACATTCTTCAATGGATCATTTGTTTGCCCTAATCAAATTGGCAGCACAAAACGGACTTAAAAAAGTTTACGTTCATGTATTCTCTGACGGAAGAGATACACTTCCAAAGAGTGCAATGACATACGTTCAACAAGTTGAAGATGAGCTTAAAAAATATGGTTTGCCACCTGTTGCAAGCATAAGCGGACGTTACTACGCAATGGATAGAGATAACCGTTGGGATAGAATAGAAAAAGCTTATAACTGCCTACTTTTAGGAGAAGGAGAAAAGGCAGAAAGTGCTAAAGAAGCCATCGAAAAATCTTACGAAAAAGGTGATACAGATGAATTCATTTTGCCAACTGTAATAAATGTTCCAAACTCAAGAATTGAAGATAACGATGCAATTATTTTCTTTAACTTCCGTCCTGATAGAGCAAGAGAAATTACAAAAGCAATGACTTTTGAAGAATTTGACGGATTTGAAAGAAAAGCTGTAAGAAAAAATCTTTACTATGTTTGCATGACACAATACGATGAAACATTTGATATAAACGTTGCGTTTGGTCCAGAGAAAATGACAAACATTCTTGGTGACGTATTGGATCAACACAACATTAAACAATATAGAACAGCAGAAACAGAAAAATATGCACACATTACATTCTTCTTTAATGGTGGTGTTGAAGAACCTAAAAAGCTTGAAACAAGAGCACTTGTTGCTTCACCAAAAGTTCCAACATACGATATGCAACCAGAAATGAGTGCTTATGAAGTTTGTGAAAATGTTTTGAAGGCAGAAGACAATGAAGAGTATGGATTTATTCTTGTAAACTTTGCAAACCCAGATATGGTTGGACATACAGGAAATCTTGAAGCCGCAGAAAAAGCATGTCATGTTGTCGATGAATGTGTTGGCAAAATTGCACAAAAAGCAAAAGAAAAAGGAATAATAATGCTATTAACAGCAGATCACGGAAATGCTGAAGTTATGGCAGATGAAAACGGTGTTGTACAAACAGCACATACAACCAACGAAGTTCCTTTTGTTGTAATCAACGCTAAAGAAGGTTTGAAACTTCGAGAAGAAGGAGCATTATGTGACGTCGCTCCGACAGTTTTGAAATTGATGTCAATTCCTCAACCTGTCGAAATGACTGGAACATCTTTGGTTTAGTTTGTCTAAAAATTTGTTTCTGGTATAATACTTATTGACGGAAAAAGTATGGAAACATTAACAAAACCACTTGATATAGATTTAGCTTTCAAGAAAAACAATGTCGATGAATTGTTTTTCAATTTGAGTGAAAATCCAAAATGCTTTAAAAATAAAGACTTTAGATACACTTTAAGTCTTATCTATCAGACAGTAGAAGATGAATTTGAAGGAATATTTTTAAGCCCTGTTTCGCCTGTCAGAAATACAGATTTCTATATGATAGAAGAGAATGGAAATCTTGCATTTTTTGTAACACCGACGAACAATTTTCAATTTTATTTGAAATCAAAAGGGTCAATGTTTAGATTTTCACCTACAATGCTTGAAGGCAAACAAGGTTATGTAATGCCTCTTGACTTGGTTTTGGACTATTTTGGTGGATTTGGAGAGATAGTTGATTTTTCCGCCGTAACACCTTCTTTTGTTTACTTTAACAAGCTTACACAGTTTGTTATGAGCCTTATTCAAAAGTTGTATTTTATTCCTACAATTAAGTCAAAAACAAATACTTTTAAGATTGTTTATGAACCGATAATATCAAATAATCAAATTGCAAGAATTATTAGTCAGTTTGAAGAAAATCTTGACGAAAACCTTTTTATAAAAGGGAAAATGCCTGAAAATTTCGTAACTGATTTTATCAGAGGATACCTAAATTATCTTATATATAAGTTTTTGGGAATTAAGGCATACAAATTTTCAAATATTGATTCAGGACTTTATCTCATAAAAGATATTGATTTCAAGTCTGCGATTAGAAGCAATGATATTTCAGAAGGCATCTCTCAATGGTTTGACGAGTTGTACCTCGGAAAATATGATGTAATTCCGTTTTTCAAAATAAACAAAATTACAGATGAAAAATTTGAACTAAAAATCCATATCAAAAACAGAAAGACTGGAGAAACTGTATTGATGGACGATTTGTATACAAAGGATAAAGTTTTTGATATAGCGTCTTCCGATGTTTCAAAAATTGTCGAAAAGCAATTGAATTATGTCGTGAAATACATGCCAGAACTTGAAAAACTTTTCGAGGATGAGGACAAACTTTCTCTTGAGTTAAACCTTCAAGAAGTCTATCAAATAATAACAAAAACATCATATTATCTTCAAAAAGCACAAGTTGAAGTAATATTACCAGAAGAACTTACAAACATCGTTGTTCCAAGAGCATCGATAAATGCAAGAGTTAAATCAGATAGAGCTGCAGATTTAATAAATATATTCAACAATAATAAATCTGGAAAAATTACTCTAACAGAAATTTTAGACTTTAATTATGAAATAGCAATTGGAGATGAAAAAATCAGCCTTGAAGAGTTCAAAAAATTGGTTGACGAAAACAATGGTTTGATAAAATATGGCAACCACTATGTTCTTATCGATAAAGAAGAAAATAAAAAGGCTTTTGAAGAACTTTTGAATCCTAATCTGCTAAAGATGTCAAGAATGGAACTTATTCATGCATCAATGTCCGGTCAGTTGGGCGAATATGATTTTGATTACGATGAAAAATTTGCAAGCATAATCAAAGACTTTAATAAGCCGGTAGAAGTAACCCCGCCAAAAGATTTAAAGGGAACTTTGAGGGTATATCAAGAAACAGGATTGAAGTGGCTTTGGACTAACGTTTCAAAAGGCTTTGGTTGTTGTATGGCAGATGATATGGGGCTTGGAAAAACAATTCAGGTAATAAGTCTTATCTTAAAACTAAAAGAAGAAGGCAAACTTAAACACCCTGTTTTGGTTGTTTGTCCAACAACCTTGATGGGAAACTGGATGAAAGAACTTGAGATGTTTGCACCAACACTTAAAGCAGCAATATATCACGGTCTTGATAGAGAACTTGATATGAAAAATGATATAATTCTCACAACCTATGCAATTATGAGAATAGATGCTGAAAAGATGAAAAGCGAAAGTTGGTCAATGGTCATCGTAGATGAAGCACAAAACATCAAAAACCCAGATACTGCTCAAACTCTTGCTGTAAAATCAGTTAAGTCAGATATCAAAATTGCGATGACAGGTACTCCGGTAGAAAATAGATTGACTGAATTGTGGAGTATTTTTGATTTCATAAATAGAGGATATTTAGGTTCATTGAAAGAATTCCAAAAAGGATATGCAATTCCTATTGAAAAATTTAAAGAACTTTCAAGAGCATCAAAACTTCGTATGTCTGTATCTCCGTTTGTTTTAAGACGTTTAAAAACAGACAAACATGTAATATCAGACTTGCCAGAAAAGATAGTTATAAACGATTATTGTTATCTCACAAAGACACAAGCAGCTTTGTATGAAAAAACTCTTAATGAGATGATGGGCAAAATTAGCGGTGTTCAGGGAGTTTCAAGAAGAGGAAATATCTTCAAGATGATTACAATCTTAAAACAAATTTGCAATCACCCTTATCAATTCTTAAAATCTGGAGAAATGAATAAAGAATTGTCTGGAAAACTTGAAAAATGTATAGATTTGCTCTCTCAAATTCTTGAAAACGATGAAAAAACTTTAATCTTTACCCAATACAAAGAAATGGGAGATATTTTGGTTAAAGTTATTGAAGATGAACTCAATATAACACCATCCTTCTTCCACGGATCATTAACAGTTGCACAAAGAGAAAGCATGATTGAGGATTTCCAAAACAACCCAGAAAGAAAGATTATGATACTTTCGCTTAAAGCTGGTGGAACAGGGCTAAACTTAACAAAAGCAACCAACGTTATCCACTACGATTTATGGTGGAATCCTGCAGTTGAAGATCAAGCAACTGACAGAACATATCGTATTGGACAAGATAAAAATGTAATGGTTCATAGACTCGTTACATTGGGAACTTTTGAAGAAAAAATTGATGAAATGTTGAAAAGTAAAAAAGACCTTGCAAATATGGCAGTATTTGAAGGTGAAAAAATCATTACAGAACTTTCTGACGAAGAAATCTACGAAATATTTACTCTATCAAGCGGTGGTGTTGGTACAAAATTGCAATAATTAAAAATTTTATAAAATTGGGGCAATTTTTTTGTAAAAAAATACTTATTAAACATGTAGCAAATAAAAAGGAGCATCATGTTTAGTCCTGAATTTATGAAATTCTTAATCGGCTACCAAAAAAGTGAACCGAAAAAAGAAAAGGAAATCCGTCTTAAAATGAAAAAGACAGTTCCTGGTGCTGTATTGGTAACTAATAAAGAAAAATAATACCCTGTTGAGTTCCATCGGAAAGTGTAGTACAATACACAAATAAGGTGGAAATATGTCAGAAAAAATCAACACGGTTTTGGCTAATTTTGATACACAGGCTCAACAACTTTTGAGCTTGTATCTTGAAGAACTCGATTTTGTAAACCTTGAAAAAAGTTTTGAGGATATAAATGAAGCGTTCGATTTTGTATTGAAGTCAAGACCAGAAATATTAGTTGTTGATATTTCACAGAAAACAGATTTTGTTTTAAATCTAATTTCTAAAATGTTGACCACACACAAAACCTGCAAGATACTTGCTGTGTCGACAGATTATTCATCAAATACTGTCATAAAGGCGATGAGAGCAGGAGTAAGAGATCTTATAAGCGCACCTGTTATAAAAGAAGATTTTAAGAGTGCAATACAAAAACTTAAAGGTGAAAGTCCTGTAAAAAAAGAGAAAAAAAGTCGTGTTATAACTGTTTTCTCAAATAAGGGTGGAATTGGGAAAACATCAATTGCTGTTAATTTAGCACTTGAACTTGCTAATATAACTAAAGAAAAAGTTGCTTTAATAGATTTGAATTTGCAAATGGGAGATATAACAACATTCCTTGATATATCACCGTCATTTGATATATCTTATCCAATAAAAAATTTAAGCAAAATGAACTCAGAATTTCTACTAAATACACTTGAAAAATATAAAGACACTAATTTGTATGTACTTGCCGACCCTCCAAGTTTAGAAAAGGCGAAAGAAATAACCTCAGAACAAATTACTGGACTTATGAGAGTGCTTAGAGAAACGTTTTCTTACATAATAATAGATATAAGTCCAAATTTTGAGAAAAAAACCATAGCAACACTTGACAATTCAGATTTGATATTGCTTGTAACAATGGTAAACTTGCCAGCAATAAGAAATTGTCAGAGATGTTTAGAAATATTCCAAAAATTGGGTTACGACGAAAATAAAACACAAGTGGTTTTAAATCGATTTATGGAAAATGATGAAATCAAAGTCGATGATGTAGAAAGTGTTCTAAACAAAGAAGTTTATTGGAAAGTTCCAAACAACTATTTTGCGATAATGTCAGCAATCAACAAAGGTATTCCGGTAAGTATAATGAATCCGGATTCAAATATAACGCAAAGTTATCAAGGATTAGCTGTAAAATTGGCAGATAATGTACTAAAGCAAAACTTTGCGGTAAAAACAGATAGGACATCTGAATTTAATTTTATGAGTTTATTTGAATAAGTGTTGAATTAGCATAAAACTTATCTTTTAAGTAAAAAAAAAGGGAGCAGATTTCCGCCCCCATATACAGAATGACTTAATCTAAATTCTTATCTGCTACACAGATAATGGCCAAACCATCTGGATTATACTCTGTTGTGTTTTTTGGAAGAGCCCTAATTGTACAAGTACGAGCTACCAAGAGATACTGATTGCCTGATGAATCTTGTTCCCCAGTCCAAGCAATGTTGGTTGGTTCTACAAGCCCTTTTTGACACGCTTCTTGAAGTTCACTACGTGTTGGCATTCTCATTCCCTTTGCACTACATGTCTTTTGTGCATCGTCATAAAATTTAACATCTATCCCATTTGAAATAAGAAAATTTCCAGCATCATAAATTTCTCTTCCCATTAACTTACAATCGCCAGTTGTTGAGTCACAAAAATCTGGACGGATACAACCACCATTTATTCTTTGATAACCGGATGCACAAGTATCACACGAGTTTCCCGTTTTTGATGAACAGTTAGTTAAATCCGCCACGCATTGATGATTATCTGCCTTTTGACCTGACAAGCAAGACAAATTTGCACACGTTCCATTTACAAGGGTTTGATTTGATGAACAATCCGCTATTGTTATCTCTCTTTCTGTTATCGCTCCGTCATATATCTTGTTGTTTGCAAGTGTATATGCACTGCAATCCAATCCGCTACAATCTGACTTATCTCCTAATGGATATATTCCATAGCGGGTCATTGCTAACTCGTATCTACCACATTTCGTTTATTTTCAAACATGTTTTTTAAAATTTCAATTTGAATATCTATTTTTGACCGTTTATCGACGGGGGTAAATGAGGGGTAAATAAGGGGGGTAAATGGGGGAAAATAAGAGGTATTCGACCTTGGGTGAGTTATTGTATTGATGTGAACGGGGTTTTGCGGTACGTTTGACTCCAAAAGTACCTAAAAAATATTTTGTAATTTCTTGACCGTTTATCAACGGTAAAAATAATTTTAGAAATAAGTACAAGTTTTTAAGAACAACTTCTCATTTGATTCCATCAATAAATGGTTCTTTTTAAAATTTATCGTCAAAATAACTTACACATAACCAACAGGAATTGTATTCGTGTTTTCTGTTATAGGAAAATCTTCACTACAAAGACAAATTATAGCACCTTCTCCCCTTTTTTCCTCTGGAATAACAGAAAAATGTTTAAGCATACCTTTGTCGGGTTTTGCAGTTTTTTTTATTTCAACTGGGTATAGTTTATCATTTTTTTCAATAATTATATCGATTTCTTTTTTATCTTTATCTCGATAATAGTATATGTTTGGTGTTTTTGCGTTATGGACGTAGCTTTTTATAATCTCACCAACTACAAATGTTTCAAACATAGCACCACTCATTGCGCCACTTTCTAATGTTTTTGGAGTTTCCCAGTTTGTTAAATAAGAACATAATCCTGTATCTAAAAAGTAGATTTTTGGAGTTTTAACAATTCTTTTATTCAGATTAGAAAAATATGGTTGCAAGAGATAAACAATATTTGATGATACTAAAATTGAAACCCAAGATTTTATTGTCATTACAGATACACCAACTTCAGATGCAACATCTGTATAGTTAAGCATTTGCCCAGTTCGAGAGGCTAAAATTTTTAAAAATTTCAAAAAATCCATTTCGTTTTTAACAGCATTTAAATCTTTTATATCTCTTTCTATGTATGTTTGAAGGTATGAACTGTAAAAAGTTTCCCAATTTGTATTGTTAACGTTTATATCAGGATAAGAACCTTTCCAAATGTGTTCATAAATGGTTGTTAAATCTTGCCCTTTAGAGCTTTTTCTCATTTGCTCAATAAAACTTTTTGCCGGAATAAATGGAATTTGCTTTTCGCCTAAAATTTCTTTTAGCGAGAACCCTTTTAAATCTAACACAGCCACTCGTCCAGCTAAAGATTCGGTAACATTTTTCATCATATGAAATTGTTGTGAACCTGTAAGCCAATATTGTCCTTTATCATCACTATTATCAACAGCGATTTTGATATACGAAAGTAGGTTTGGCGCATATTGAATTTCATCAATGATAATTGGGGCTTTATATCTTTGCAAAAATAATTCCGGCTCATTTATCGCCAATTCTCTATCTTTATAATCATCTAAAGTTACATAATTACGGTTTTTGTCACAATGTTTTAATACTGTGCTTTTACCAACTTGTCTTGCGCCGGTGATGAGCAAAACCTTGAATTGACTACTTAATTCAATAATTTGTTTTTCTAACGTTCTTTTTTTATACATAAAACCCCGACTATTTTAAGTTTATACTATATAATAGTCGGAAATCTACCAAAAGTCAAGTGCTACCACTATAAATCTAAGTTAATTTGGTATTTATTTTAAGGATTATTCCGACATTTACCCTATCCCCCTCTCATTTTCCCTTCATTTACCCCCATTTACCCCCGAGGTACTCGACTTTGGGTGAGTTATCCTATCGATGTGAACGGGGTTTTGCAGTACTTTTGACTCCAAAATACCTAAAAAAATATTTTATAGGTTTTGACCGTTTATCGACGGGAAAATGAAAAGAAAAATATCGTTGGGGTTGAACATAGCCGTCACTCTTTTACGACGATAGCCGAGAGTGAACTATCAATACTAACGAACAATCAAAGAAGTCGAATTTTATACCAAAATTTAATTAAACTATCATTTACCCCCTCATTTACCCCCGAGTTATTCGACTTTGGGTGAGTTATCGTATCGATGTGAACGGGGTTTTGTGGTACTTTTGCCACCAAAAGTACCTTATATA
>ERZ1034928.466-NODE-466-length-18719-cov-6.803901_pt1 | contig 18719 bp, 18 predicted proteins | sample MGYA00520627_ERZ1034928 | MGnify/ENA primary metagenome ERZ1034928 (study PRJEB33766, sample SAMN09781755) | gut metagenome | biome: gut microbiome | host: Homo sapiens | place: Madagascar | study: EMG produced TPA metagenomics assembly of the PRJNA485056 data set... | reverse complement strand
CTGCGGGCCTCTCCGCGTTTGAGGGTGCTAGATCGTAGGAAGATTCGAAATCATCTGTGGATTTGGGGCCGGTTTTGAACAAGGTTTAGATGCTGCGCTTGCTGTTACCGAATTGTGTATGAACCGTGGAGGACAAGTCGACTATACTTTAAACAAGGGATTGGAGTGATTGCTCGCGATTTTGCGGTCTGCGTAATCGGGCTGCAAGGGAGGAGATTCATTATGGCTGTAAATAAGATGCTTGTTGCGTTTGATGAGTCTGAGGGTTCGAAGAAGGCGCTCAAGACCGCATCGGAATTGGCTGCTGCTAATCCGAATGCCCATGTCGACCTTGTCTATGTGGTGCCGATTCCAATGTTGAGTTCTGATCAGATGGCCAGTTTCCAAAGCATTTTGGATTTGATGATTTCTGATGGCGAGGACCTGCTGGCGGCTGCGGCAGATGGCATGGGCGATGATGTTGCATCTCGCACCGATTCGTTGTTGCTCACGGGCACCAATCCGGCCAGCGAGATCCTGCGACTTGCTGATCAGCGTGATTACGACATGATCGTTATCGGTAACAGGGGCCTTTCCGGTCTGAAGGAGTACACAGGCAGCGTTAGCCACAAGGTGCTTGCCGGCTCAAAGGTTCCTGTGCTGGTCGTTAAATAGCTTCAAGATAATTCAAGGGTAGTTCTCTTGGCCGCTTGCGACTTCTCGCTGGCGGCCAATTCTTTTCCTGCGCCCGTAAGAGGGAGTGTGCTGAGGTCGAGGATCGGCGAGTTGGCGATGCGCTACTTTGCTCTCAGCTCCCAGAAGGCAACGGCGCTTGCTGCTGCTACGTTGAGGCTGTCAACTCCGTGGGCCATGGGGATACGCACGGTGTAGTCGCAATTTGCGATGGTGCTGGAGGCTAAGCCGTCGCCTTCGGTTCCTAATACCAGGGCTAGGCGTTCTTCGCTGGCAAGTTGGGGGTCGTCGATTGAAACAGAATCGTCCGACAGCGCCAATGCGGCAGTCTTGAACCCCAGGCTGTGCAGCAACGGAATACCGTCGTGGGCCCATGAGCCGGCTCCTGTAGCGCCGGAGTCTGCGCCGATACGGGCCCAGGGAATCTGGAACACGGTTCCCATGGATACGCGGACTGCTCGGCGATAGAGCGGATCGTAGCAAGCTTGCGTAACGAGCACTGCGTCGATTCCAAGTGCGGCCGCACTGCGGAAGATGGCTCCGACATTAGTGTGGTTCGTGATGTCCTCGAGTACGGCTACTCGTCGTGCGTTGCGGCAAACTTCCTCAACGCTTGCGGTGATTGGGCGGCGGAAGGCGCCGAGTGCGCCGCGTGTGAGCTCGAAGCCGGTCAGTTGTTTGAGCTGACCGTGAGGAAGAATGAACACCGGTAGGTCGATATCAGGGTAGCGTTGCCCGATTTGCTCGATGATGGGTTGCATTCCGGGAAGGAATTTCTCCTCCATCAGCAGTGACAGCGGTTGCATGCCGCCTGCGACGGCGCGCTCGATCACCTTCGATGACTCGGCGATGAACATGCCCTTTTCGGGTTCGAGCTTGTTTCGCAATTGCGCCTCCGTCAGGCGCGCGTATGCGTCAAGGCGGGGGTCGTCTATAGTGCTGACGTTGATGATCATGAGCCATTCTTCCTGTTCGGTGTTGCTTAGGGTCAATGATACCCGATGGCAGCATCGATGCGCAGCATGTGCGCGGAACCTGCGGCTTGGCGTGTAACCAAGACGGTGGGTTGACGGAGGGCGATGGGGAAACAAGACGCTAAGCCAAGGGTACAGATGAATAGGCCGGCGGACGGGCAAGCGGGGAAATAGGCCGCGGTGTCTGTTGGTTTTGTCCATGTACTGCGGCAACGAGGGTTAAATCTAGAAAGGCGCACGCTCCTGAGTTCTGCCGTTTCAATCCATGGGGCGAGTTTATGCCGCAAGTATCAGGGATGCGCGATCAGTTCTGTAAGGGTAGATTGCGGGCTGTTGCGCGGCAAAACAAAGCTCCAGTTTCTTTTCGTTAAGGAAAAGTGCGGTTCTTGTACCATGGCATATAAACGCAATGCTTAGCGAAATCAAGGCTGCGCTCGGAAAAGTGCAGTTCTCGTTCCGTGGCAGAAAAGCCGGTTTTGGCTCCTTGGCAAATCGTGAAAGCTTCACCTCGTGAATGAGGACCCTGCCTCTGAGGTTTGGCGGCTTCGTTGTGTTGAAGGGTATACTTTCCTATAAAGATAACTCGACAAAGGAGCATGGTATGTCGGCATCGCAACATGAGAATGCGCTTGAGCGGGCAGCGCATCCCGAGCAGCACCCCGCGTTCGATCAGTTCGTGGCTACGATATCGGCGCTTCGCGCGCCTGATGGCTGCCCGTGGGACCGCGAGCAAACGCATTCGTCCATTGCTCACAACATGATCGAAGAAGCGTACGAAGCGGTCGATGCCATTGAGGCGGGCGACGTTGCCCATATGCGCGAGGAGCTTGGCGATGTGTTGTTGCAGGTGGTGCTGCAAAGCCAGATAGCGGCCGATGCGGGCGAGTTCGACATCGAGGATGTCGCGGCGGACGTGGATGCCAAGATGGTCAGGCGCCATCCGCACGTTTTTGGGGATGAGACAGCAGTCGGCGCATCCGAGGTGCTGAACCTATGGGATAAGGTGAAGCTGCGGGAAAAGCAAGCGGCCGACCAGGCTGGTGGGGAAAGCGGAGACGAACCGCCGGCTGGGTTGCTGGATGGTGTGCCGGTGAGCTTTCCGGCTCTGATGCAGGCGCAGAAGATATCGCGCAAGGCGGCTGCGGCCGGATTCGAATGGGAAACGCTCGAAGACGTTTGGGACCAGGTTCAAAGCGAAATCGATGAGCTGAACGAGGCGTACGATCAGGCCCCGAAGGCGGCCAATGGCAAGGTTGAAGGCGACCCTGAGGCAATTGCCCATGTGGAGGAGGAGCTGGGCGATGTGCTGTTCAGCTTGGTCAACGTTGCTCGTCGTATGGGCGTGAATTCCGAGAACGCGCTGCGGGCAAGCTGCCGTAAGTTCCGTACGCGCTGGTCTGCCATGGAGCAGTCGGCGTTTGAGCAGGGCGTACGCCTTGAGGATATGACCTGCGAGGAGCAAAACCGCTTGTGGGAGCAGGCGAAGGCCGATTTGCGCAAGTAGGCGCGATCGCCTGAACGGGAGACTGGCCGTGGTAACGGAACGGTAAGAAAGCCCTTGCCGCTCTGTAAACCTAGCTTCCCGTGCGGTACCATAATCTTAATAGATAGCACGCGCCGTAAGCCGTTAGGCCTGCGGCGCGTATTTTCAATGCGCGAACTGCGTGAATCGTGATTACGCCGCATCGGTAAGGTGCGGAGAAGGAGCAAGCCGATGAGTACGACCGGTGAACCCTCGATCGAAGCTGCGGAAAGGCTGCAGGGGCGTACGGTGGAGGACAGCGCCGCAAAGCAATTGCCCGTCCCGAACGTACCCGACCTTTCGGCGTTCGATATGATCGGGAATCTGCATATGACCTCCGAGAGCATGGAGAAGCTGCATCAGGCTAGCGTGGAGACCCAGTCGATCATGCAGAAGTATCGGGCCGCCATGAGGGAGATGCAGGTTCGCCTGGAAATCTTGGACCAGGATCTGAACCTGAAGAAGCATCGCAATCCCATCCACCATATCGAAAGCCGCCTGAAGACTCCTGCGAGCATATACGAGAAGATCGGGCGCTACGGGTACGAGGCGACGCTTGAGAACATGGAGCGTTACATTCTCGATATCGCCGGCATTCGCGTCATCTGCCCCTAGATCCAGGATGTATACAGTCTGTTCGAGCTGCTCAATCGCCAGGATGATCTTGAGATCGTGAAGGTGAAGGATTACATCGCCTCGCCGAAGCCGAACGGGTATCGCAGCCTGCACGTCATCGCGCGCATCCCCGTGTTCTTCATGGATAAGAAGGAGTCCATTCCCGTGGAAATCCAGCTGAGAACGCTGGCCATGGACTTCTGGGCAAGCTTGGAGCACGATTTGAAGTACAAGGCGGTCAGCGAGGTGCAAGGCATCGATGCCAGCAGCGAGCTGAAGGATTGCAGCCGTATCATCGAGGAGGTCGAGGCCCGCATGCAGGTGCTGGCGGGCGCCTTGGAGCCTGAAGGGTAGTCATCATGAAGCGCTACGTCACCGATGCGAACAACATGCTGTCCCAGGATGAGCTGGGGTTCACGCGCAATCCGGATGCCGAACTCCATTTGATCACCTGCTGTCCCGATGTGGCGTATCAACGTATATCGGGGTTCGGCGGTGCGTTCACGGAGGCAGCGGCGAACGTGTTCGCCCTCATGCCGCCGGAGCTGCAGGACCGCTTTCTGTTGCTGTGCTTCGGGGGAGCGAAGGATGGCGATCCTGCCGCCGGCGGAAATGCGTATAGCTTGTGCCGCACGCACATCCAGAGCTGCGACTTCGCGTTGAGCAACTATTCGTATGTGCGGCCATTCGATTCAAGCTTGCGGTCGTTCACCATTAGCCGCGATAGGCAGCTGCTGCTTCCGTTCATCAAGTGCGGGCTTGCGGTGAACCCGCAACTGCAGTTGTTCGCAAGCCCCTGGAGCCCGCCGGCCTTCATGAAGACCAATCGACGCATGAACGGCGGAGGGAAGTTGCGTCGTTCGCAGTATGAGGCGTGGGCCGAGGTGCTGGCGAAATATGTGGACGCGTATGCCCGCGAGGGTGTGCGCATAAGCCGCATGAGCGTGCAAAACGAGCCCATGGCAAGCCAAGCGTGGGATTCGTGCCTGTTCAGCGCGGAGGAGGAAGCTCAATTTGCGGCGGCGTATCTGCGTCCGGCGTTGGACGCGTCGGGGCATGGCGACATGAAGCTGTTCGCTTGGGATCACAACACCGACAAGATATTGTCGCGCGTTCAATCTACCTTCGGGGCGCCGGTGAATCAGGCGGGGAAGCTGCCGCTTGCCGCCGCCGGCTGGCGAGCCGAGGGCACGGTTGCCTCCGACGCTTTCGCGGGCGTGGCGTTCCATTGGTATGCGGGCGATCATTTCGAGCAGGTGGACGAAGTGGCGCGACGCTGGCCCGACAAGGAGCTGCTGTTCACCGAAGGCTGCGTGGAATACACACGCGGCGAGGAGCGCAAGGCCACGCAGGAACGCAAGGCCGAGCAGTATGCGCATGCCGTCATAGGCAGCTTGAACGCAGGCGCTGCCGGATTCATCGATTGGAATCTGCTGCTCAACGAGAAGGGCGGGCCGAACCATGCCCGCAACTTCTGCGAGGCGCCATTGATGTACGACCGCGACAGGCGCGAGCTGGTGGCAAATCGGTCGTTCTTCTATATGGCGCACTTCTCCCGCTTTGCGCCGGTAGGTTCCCGTCGCTTCTTGACGTCGCGGTATACCGACGACCTGGAGACCGTGGGCTTCCTGCGTCCCGATGGGTCGCGCGCGTTGGTCGTGCTGAACCGCCACGCCAGGCCGCGGAAGTTCCTGGTATCGGAAGGGGAGTTCACGGCGGAATGCAAGGCGGTGGGGCATAGCATCACCACGTTGGTGTGGGGCGAAGACGAGGTGCGCGACAGGTAGCCTTTTGCGACTGCGGTGGTCTTGCCGTGGCCTGCGGCGATGCTCGATTCGTGGCGTGCGGTCGGCGGTGTTGTTCGGAGCTGTGCTAGTTTTCGCCGCGGCTTGCTGCGACCTCGGCGATTAGCGCTGTGGCCCGCGGAGCTTGGGCCGCAGCTCGCAACTGGCGGCCATTTGGGCGAGCGATGGTTTTCGCCGTTGTTTGAAACCGCCCTTGACCTGAAGTGCGCTTTAGCCTTTACCATCGAATGCAACGAGAGGAGCATTCGATGACCGCAAACAGCAATACCGTGTCGAAGCTCGGCTTCGGCTGCATGCGCTTTCCGCTGACAGACCCCAAGGACGTCACCGCCATCGACATCGATCAGGTCAAGGAGATGGTCGACCTGTTCATGGACGCCGGCGGCACGTATTTCGATACCGCTTTCGTCTACCATGACGGGCACTCCGAGGTAGCCTTGCGCGAGGCTCTGGTGGAGCGTTATCCGCGTGATAGCTTCACCATTGCCACAAAGTGCCTTGCCTGGGCGTTGCCCGATGCCGAGGCCGCAAAGGCCTGCCTGGATACCTCCCTCGAGCGCCTGGGCACCGACTATGTGGATTATTATCTGCTGCACAATGTGGGTGGCGAGCGTACGAAGAAGTTCGATGATTTCGGTTTGTGGGAATGGGCGCAGGAGATGAAGGCCGCTGGCAAGATCCGCAACGTGGGCTTCAGTATGCACGATGGCGCGGAGACGCTCGATCAGCTGCTCAACGAGCATCCCGAGGTGGACTTCATCCAGTTGCAGGTGAACTATCTGGATTGGGAAAGCCCCGTGGTGCAATCGCGTCGCAACATGGAGGTCGCCCGCAAGCACGGCAAGCCGGTGGTGATCATGGAGCCCGCACGTGGCGGACGTTTGGCCGATTTGCCGGCAGCCGTTGCGGCGCCGCTGCTGGAGGCGCGTCCTGATTTGAGCCAGGCGTCGTGGGCGTATCGTTTCTGCTATAACCAGCCCGGCGTGCTCACGGTGCTTTCCGGCATGTCCACGCCCGATCAGGTAAGGCAGAACGTCGCCGAATGGCACGAGCATGGCGGCGCGTTCTCCCCAGAGGAGCAGGAGGCACTGGATGCGGCGTGCGAAGCGCTGGCCGCCGTGCCCACGGTGCCGTGCACCAATTGCCGTTACTGCGTGAAAGATTGCCCGCAGCAGATTGCCATTCCCGAGATCATGAACCTGTTGAACCTGGAGGTTCAGACGGAGAACACCGAGTTCGCCAAGCAGCAATATAGCTGGCAGGCGGCGCCGGGCCGTGCGAGCGACTGCATCCAATGCGGCGCATGCGAGGCTATGTGTCCGCAGAGCATCGACATCATCGAGCAGCTTGAGAAAGCAGCCGAGCATTTCGAGTAAGGCATTCGGCTCCGGTTGCGCCCGAGAGGGCCGCTGAGAGCATTTCGGGCGCAGGGCTGCTGCGGGGCGGGGGTCGCCGCGAAGGCGATCGAGCGCTCCTAAGCCGTGATGCTGGGCTGGGGTGGCTGCAGAAGGCCGCCAAGTGTTTCGATCAAGGCTGCTGTCGAGAAGGCGGCCGTCCCTAAGCCGTGATACGGAGTTGGCGTGGCCGACGTGGCCGCGGAAGGCGGCCGAGCGCTGCGAAGCCGCAATGCGGAACGGGGTTGAAGCTACCATACGTGAACGGGGTCGAAGGTGATGCGCGCCTTCGACCCCGTTCACTTTTGCCGCCAGCGTTGCAGGCGGCGTTTTCGCTATTCGCTTACCGTTGCGTTAGGCAAGCTTACCTTGCAGCCCCTTCGCAGCAGCGGCCTTGTCGAAGTTGCCGCCGGTGCGCTTGGTGAGCTCGCCCATGACGCGTCCCATCTCCTTCTTCGTGGTTGCGCCCGTCTCGGACAGCACGGCATCGATGAGCGCGGAAAGCTGCTCGCCGGCCAGCTGCTGCGGCAGCAGCTCCTCGAGCATCTTCACCTGGGCGGCGAGCGTGTCGGTGCGCTCCTGGTCGTTGCCGGCCTTGATGGATCCCTCCAGCGTCTCCCTGGTTTGCTTGATGACGCGTTTCGTCATATCGTCGACGTCTTGCTCGGTGATGTCGCGGCGTTCGTTCACCTCGATGTTCTTGATCTCGCCGTGCACTTGGCGAAGGATGGACAGACGCACCTTGTCGTGTGCCTTCATGGCCTGCTTGATATGCTCTTTCAGCTCGTCGTACTGCATGTGCGCTCCTTTATGTCGGGGTTCTGCGGCGCGTTGCGCCAGGTGTTCCGTTTTCCAGTATAACGCCGCTTGCAAGACGCTGGCTTCCGTTGCGCAGCCGCTTCGCTACGGGCGCGCAGCATACGGGAGCCGTTATGCTGCGTGTGTGGTATAACTGGTGCCTATGGATACTGAAACGACATACCCCGCATCGCCGGATATGCCTTCCGGCGCCGGTGAAACCCCTGCAGCGCCTGCTACTCCCCATGCCTGGACGCCGTCCCAGTTCAAGCCGCGCGACCTGCGCGAGGCCCGAGCGCATCGCAATGAGCCTGCGCAAACCTCGGCGAACGAGGCGAACAGGAAGCATAACGTGCGCGAGTACACGCTGGGCGAGGAGATAGCCAACTCCATCTCGCACGGCGTCGGTGCGCTTCTGGCCATCGCCGCCATTCCCATCCTCGTGGTGAAGGCGGTAAGCCATGGCGGCGGCATCCTGTTGTTCGCCGCGTTGATGTACACGCTCACCATGCTGCTCGAATACACCATGTCCACGCTGTATCACGCGTTGGCGGTCGACAAGGCGAAACGCGTGTTCAAGGTGTTGGACCATAGCTGCATCTACCTGTTCATCGCCGGCTCGTACACGCCGTTCTGCCTGATTTCTCTTGCCGATTCGAACGGTATCGCGCTGTGCGCGTTCGTGTGGGTGCTCGCCGTGATAGGCGTTGCTTGCGAGGCGTTCTGGGTGTTTCGCCCGCGCTGGATCTCCGCGGTGCTTTATCTTGCTCTGGGCTGGTCTATCGTGGGGTTCCTGCCGGCGCTTATCCAGGCCATCCCTGCTGTAGGCTTGTGGCTGCTGGTCGCAGGCGGTCTTTGCTACTCGGTCGGATGCATCTTCTACGTGTTGAAGAAGATCCCGTACATGCACTCCATATTCCATTTGTGGGTTGTGGCGGGAAGCGTGCTGCAATTCCTAGCGATTGCGCTGTATGTCATGTAGGCTAGCTCAAAAGGAAATTATCACTAGGAGCGGTTTTAGCGCATGAACGGGAAAAACGAAGACGACGACGGTAAAAAGGGGCTGAAGGGCATTTTCGGCTTTTTGGGCGCACCGAAGCGCCAAGCCCTGTCGGCTGAGGACGAGATCAAGGATTTCGTGGCGGACAGCGACGATCTGCTTGATGATGAGAAGCGCATGATCCATGAGATCTTGGACCTGGGCGACATGGACGCCGGCGAGATCATGACGCCGCGCGTGGATATGATCTTGGTGGAGGATGCCGAAACCGTGCGCCAGGCGGTGGACCGCATGATGGGAACGGGCTATTCTCGCCTTCCGGTGTTCCAAGGGGATATCGACCGCATCGTCGGCGTGGTCCACTATAAGGACTTGGTGCCCCCCGTGCTCGACGGCCATGGCGACGACCTCGCGGTCGACTACGCCTTTGAGCCGCTGTTCGTGCCTGAGTCGAAGGACGTGTTCCCGCTTCTGGCCGAAATGCAAACGAAACGGCAACAGATGGCCATCGTGGTGGACGAGTACGGTGGAACCGATGGTTTAATTACCGTCGAGGACATCGTCGAGGAGATCGTGGGCGAGATCGTGGATGAAACCGATCGCGAGCGCCCCATTCTGAAGCAGGAAGGTCCCGGCGTGTGGCTTGCCGACGGCCGTTTCCCCGTTGAGGACGCCGTTGAAATGGGTTGGCCGCTTGCCGAGTCCGAGGACTACGAGACCATAGCCGGCTGGGTGCTCAGCATGCTGGACACCGTTCCGCAAATGGGCTACTCCTTCGAGAAGGACGGCTACCGCTTCACTATCCACTCCATGCGACGCCGGCGCATCCTTGCGGTGCGCGTGGAGCGCATATCCGACGATGCCTCGCAGGCATCCGATGGCAAGGCAGGTCAGGAGGAGCGGTGAACCGAACGCGCCAGCTATACCGGTCGCGCAATGCGCTGGTAGGGGGCGTGTGTGCCGGAATCGCCGAGCACTTCGATGTCGACCCGCTGGTGGTGCGCATCCTCTTCCTGACGTTCGCCGTGTTGACGCTGGGCCTTGCGGGCTTTGCGTACCTGGCGCTCTGGGCAGTGCTTCCTAAAAGACCCATGCAGGTGAAGCCTGTGAAGGTGGAGCCTGATTCCGTTCACTCCGATACGTTCGGCGCGGTGGATTGCCGTCGTGCCCGTGGCGCTGCGATGGGGCGGTGCGCGAATGCCGTGCCCTATGTGAGTGCGGCGCATCTGCCGCCCGTGCCGCCTGCGATGGCGGAGGGCGCTCGATGCGAACAGGGGACCGCTATGGGCGCCGATGTCGCTTCCGTCGAACCTCGCGATGCCAAAGCCGGCGAAGGGGATGGCCCGTCAACTGCCCGGATCGTGCTCGCCCTTGCGGTGGGCTGCCTTCTGGCTTCGCTGGGCGCGTCGTTTGCGGTGTCGGGAATCTTGCGCGGGGTCGCCTGGTGGCAATGTTGGCCGTTGGCCCTGATCGTTTTCGGCATCGTTCGCATAGCCGTGCCGGGAAGGGAGGGTGCGCGGGCCCTGGCGTTTTTCGCGGGCGTTTCCGTGTTCGCGGTGGGGCTGACATTGCTGCCCATGAGCATGGGGTTCATCTCGTGGGCCACGTTGCCCAAGATGTTCGAGTGCTTATGGCCTCTTCCCGCATTGGCGGCGGTTTTGCTTGCAATGGGGGTGTACGCCCGCCGCCCTGTCATCATCGTGGCGGCGGCGGTGTTCGTGCTGTTGTTCTGCGTGCTCGGCTTCGACTTGTTTTCCGAGCCCGGCCCGCTGCACGAGTTGTCCTTCGGTACGCCGTTGGGACGCGAATACCGCTTTCCTTTGCCTTTCGATTAACCGAGCCGATAGGTTCGCATCACGGCCATGCGCAGCACGCATGGCCGTTTCCGTTTCGTAAGGCGCCGCTCGTCGGATGCGGTACGCTTGTTCGTGTTTCGGTTTTGCCCAAGCTATGGGAAACTACCTGGGGAAATATAAATGTTTTACTTGTCAATCGAACAAACGATGAAGGGCGCCTTCACATGATTTTGTCGGTTTCGGGCCTTCCGGTAAAATAATCCCTGTCAGAACAGCATATCGCCCTTCAGGCAGCAAACCCTTTCGACAATCGAAGCAAGCTGTCGCCGCCTTGGCGGTCTGGTCGTATGCTGCGAGCGAAAGGTTTTGTTTGAAGAAACGGAATGCATACCGCACCGGTGGGCTGGCGCTGAAGGTCGTCGGCCTTGCATGCGTGTCGTGCGTGCTGGCAGGTTGTCTGGGCGTGGGATTCGCAACTGCCGCCGGCGGCGTTTCCCACGATATGCAGACGTTCGGCATCAGCGAGGTCAGCACGCCGGGCAGTGCGTCGGCATCGGCGGAGTCCCTGTCCGATCAGGCTGCGGACGCCTCCGTGACTGCAACGTCCCGATTGGCGGCTGCTGGAACGCGCGACATCTCGAAGGGCGTCGCCGCCATCGAGGCCGAGGAGGAGGCCGCTCGTCGCGCCGCCGAGGAGGCGCAGCGCGCCGAGGACCTGGCGCATACGCAGGCCGCGCTTGCCAACAGGGACGCTCAGCTCGCGCGCGACGAAGGCGCTGGCCTGACGGGCCTGGCCGAGGTCGACTGGAACGTCAGCAAGGCGGAGTTCGTGGGCGAATGGACGCTGCGCATCGACGCGTATCTGGCGGGAAGCCCGCTTTCGGGTTATGGCGCCACGTTCGCCGAGGCGGCTTGGGAAAACGGCGTGGACCCGCGTTTCTCCCCGGCCATCTCCAATACCGAGTCCACGAAAGGTCTGAACTGCTTCCGCAGCCATAACGCATGGGGCTGGATGGGGAATACGTCCTGGGGAAGCTGGAACGAGTCCATCAATGCGCACGTGCAGGGTTTGGCGAAGGGCTATGGGTACACCATCTCCCTGGTGAACGCCAACAAGTATTGCCCGCCAACCTATGAGGATTGGTATGCGAAAACGCTTGCGCAAATGCAGCTGATCTAGCGCGAAGGCGGCCTGCGGGCCGCCTTTTGCGTTATCCTGTTGCGTGAACTTCGGGAAGGATTTTCGCATGAGCAACGTTATCGTGGTGGGCTGCGGCCGCGTGGGATCGCAGCTGGCCAACATGCTGTCGGACAACGGCAGCAACGTGTGCGTGATCGATCGCAACGTGGACGCGTTCGCCAATTTGGGCCGCAACTTCAACGGATCCACCATTCAGGGCGTGGGCTTCGACGAGGAAACGCTGGAAAAGGCGGGCGTCGATGAATGCGACGTCGTGGCGGCGGTGACGCAGTTGGACAATACCAACCTCATGTGCTGCGAGGTGGCAAGCCGCCTGTTCGGCGTGCCCCATGTCATTGCGCGCCTGTACAACCCCGATCATGAGCGTGCGTACATGCAGCTGGGCATCGACTATGTGTGCGGCACGTCGCTGGTGGCCGAAGACGTGTTCAGCAAGGTGGTTTCCGGACATGGTGCGCATCTGGACACGTTCGGCGAGTTCGAGGTGCTGCGCTTCTCCCTTGACCTGAGCTGGTCCGAGCGAAACACCATCCGCGTGGCGGAGATGGAGCGCGACCATGATATCCGCATCGTGGCGTTCGAACGTGGCGACGGCAGCGCCAGTTCCATTCCTACGCGCGAGTCCATCCTGTACAACGGGGACTCGGTGTTGGCGTGCGTGCGTCACGAGCTCATCGAGCAATTCAGCAAGTACATTCAAGATTAACGCGGTTTCCGCTTGCCCGACGGCGAAGCGGGGGAGGTTTGGCTGATGTACGTAGTGATCGCCGGCGGCGGCAAAATCGGCGAATATCTGGCGAACGTGCTGCTTGAGAGCGGCAACGATGTGACCATCATCGAGGAGGACCTGGAAGCGGCCGACCGCTTGTCGGTGGTTTTGCAGGGCCGTTACCTGGTCATCCATGGCGACGGCTGCGATTCGAAGTATCAGGAGGATGCGGGAATCCGCCGTGCGGACGTGTTCGTGGCCACCACGGGCCAAGACGACGACAACCTGGTTTCGTGCGAGATCGCCCAGCGCGTGTTCAACGTGCCGCGCTGCATCGCTCGCGTGAACAGCCCGAAGAACCTGCGCATCTTCCACGAGGTGGGTATCGAATGCGTGTCGTCCACCACGCTCATCGCCAACCTCATCGAGGAGGAGACGCTGCTGGGCAGCGTGAGCGTCGTGTCGTCGCTGACGCATGGCAACGTCATGCTGACCGAGGTGGTCGTCCCGCGCATGCGCCATCATTCCAACGATGCCGGCGTGCTGGCAAGCGCTATTCCCTTGCCTCCCGATAGCATCATCGCGGCGGTTGCGTCCAGCGACAACGTGGAGGTTGTGAATGAGGACACGGTGCTGTTCCCCGGTGATAAGGCCATCGTGGTGGCGGACAACCAGGTCATCGACGCCGTGCGCGCCGCGTTCAAGGGTTTGTAGCAACGAAAAAGGGTGCTTGCGCGAAACGAGTCTCCTGATGAAAGGACCCGAAATGGATTTCCATTTCGGGTCCTTTCGCGTTATGAGGATAGATCGAAGCGCAGGGGTGGAGCCGGCGAAGCCGCCGTGCTCGGTGCGGGCACGGCGGCTGCATGCGTGCGGATGGGCTGGCTGGCGGGTTGACTCTTGGCGGGCGCCCACCCGGCGGTTGGCGCGCCGCGGCTTTAGCGCGGCGTGTTCGCCAGCTCGTCCAAGGCCTCCTGCGGCGTGTATTCGCACGTGCCGTTGCCCAGCTTCACCACGTCGATGCTGTCGCCGGCCTTGACCTTGCCGTCGGTGAGGGCGACGAAGAAGATTCCCTCGCGCGGGAAGATACAGTCACCGGCCAGGTAGAAGATCGCGCACTTCTTGTGGCACACCTTGCCCTGCTGCGACAGCTCCAGCAGCACGTCATCGCCGATCTTGAGCTGCGTGCCGAGCGGCAGCGCCATGAGGTTGATGCCCTCGGTGGTGATATTCTCGGCGAAATCGCCTTCCTTCACATCTAAGCCGCGCGCCCGGGCCTTCTCGATGGATTCCCAGGCCAGAAGCGAAACTTGGCGATGCCAGTCTCCGGCGTGCGCGTCCTCGGCGACGCCGTGGTGCGCCTCGATGGTCACCGGGCCGTCCACCACGGTCTTGCGCGTGCCCTTGCGCTTGGACACGCATACGGCGCGCACGGTGCCGTGCGTGGTGCTGTCGGCGTCAGGCCCTTCCATGCGGCCCTTGTCGAACACGTTGAGCTGTTCGCCCGCCTTGCGCGCGGCGGCTTCGGCATTGCATGCTTCGAGGACGCCGTCTTGCCGGCCCTCTTCTTTCTCGATCGTCATGATCCCCCCCAATAAACCTAGTAAATATCTAGGCGCATCTTATCATATCTGAGAATGATTCGGCGAACGAACATGCCGAATCTGCGAAAGGCGGGGTGGGGCGCGGGCATACGTAAACCATCTGCAGAAACACGTGCGGTGCCGGCGAGCCGCATGTGCGCACGGTATGATGTGGTCATCAACTATCAACCGCGAAAGGGGTCGTTGTGATCAACCGCTACACGCGCCCGGCCATGGGCGCCATCTGGGAGCTTCAGAACAAGTTCTCCATCTGGAAGGAAATCGAGGTGCTGGCGTGCGAGGCTCAGGCCGAGCTCGGCCAAGCCGGCATTACGAAGGAGGAGGCGCAGTGGATCCGCGACCACGCCGACTTCACGGTTGAGCGCATCGACGAGATCGAGAAGGTCACGAACCACGACGTCATCGCCTTCACCACGTGCATGGCCGAGTACATCGATGCCGATGTCCCCGAGGGCAAGGAAAAGCCCAGCCGTTGGGTGCATTACGGCATGACCTCCTCCGACCTGGGCGACACCGCGCTGTCGTATCAGATCGTGCAGGCTATCGACATCATCCTGGATGACGTCAAGCAGCTGGGCGAGACGTGCAAGCGTCGCGCGTTCGAGTTCCAGAACACCCTGTGCGTGGGCCGCACGCACGGCATCCACGCCGAGCCCATGACGTTCGGCATGAAGTTCGGCAGCTGGGCTTGGGCGCTCAAACGCGCGCAGACTCGCCTGGAGCAGGCTCGCGAAGTCGCCGCAACCGGCGCCATCTCCGGCGCGGTGGGCACGTACTCCAGCATCGACCCCTACGTTGAGAAGTACGTGTGCGAGAAACTGGGCCTGACGCCCGACCCGCTGTCCACCCAGGTGCTGGCGCGCGACCGCCACGCCCAGGTCATGTGTGCGCTCGCCTGTGCCGCCGCAACGCTGGAGTCTATCGCCATGCAGGTGCGCCTGCTGCAGCAGACCGATGTCATCGAGGCGGAGGAGCCGTTCAAGAAGGGCCAGAAGGGCTCGTCGGCAATGCCCCACAAGCGCAACCCCATCACGGCCGAGCGCGTGTGCGGCCTTGCGCGCTGCGTGAAGGCGAACGCCCAGGTGGCGCTCGATAACGTGGCGCTGTGGTTCGAGCGTGACATCAGCCACTCCGGTACCGAGCGCGTGGCGCTGGCCGACAGCTTCACTGCGCTGGACTACATGTTCGGCAAGATGCAGTGGATCATGGACGGCCTGCAAACCTATCCGGCGAAGATGGAACACAACGTGTGGCGCACCAAGGGCCTCATCTTCTCCAGCAAGGTGCTGCTGGCCCTGGTGAACACGGGCATCACGCGCGAGGAGGCGTACGTCATCGTGCAGCGCAACGCCATGGCCGTGTGGGAGGATATCCAGAACGCGGTGGACGGCCCCACGTATCGCGAACGCCTGGAGAACGACCCCGAGGCCAAGCTGTCCAAGGAGACGCTTGACGAGATCTTCGATCCGTGGGACTTCCTGACCCGTAAGGACGAGGTGTTCAAGCGCCTGGAGGGCCTCGAGTTCTAAACGGCACTGCGCGCGTTTCGGCGACCTTCTTGTCGCCTGCCGGTGAAGGCGGGCTGCCGTACGGGCATATCGTCGCTGTTGGAAGCTTGCGTCATGGCTGGTAGGCTGCTTGAGCGTCCCCGATGGCGATGGGCGCGCGGGGTGCGTATGCAGCTTGTGGCAAGCTAGCGAACAAAGAAGCGCCGCGACTTCAAGTCGCGGCGCTTCTTGCTGTTTATCGACGGTTTTCCGAGGTTGCGTGCGGGAGCGGTCTTCGCTTTCGCGCCCCTGCTTGTTATGCGCGCAGGAACGCCTCGTATCCGCGTTCGGCCTCGTAGATGTCGGCTTTGCTGGTGGCCTCCCAGGGGCTGTGCATGGAGAGGACCGCCACGCCGGAGTCAATGACGTCCATGCCGTACTTGGCGGGGATGTACGCGATGGTCCCGCCGCCGCCGGCGTCGACCTTGCCCAGCTCGCAGGTTTGGAACTGCACGCCGGCGTCGTCCATAATCTTGCGGATGCGAGCCATGTACTCGGCGCGGGCGTCGTTGCTGCCCGACTTGCCACGCGCGCCCGTGTACTTGTTGAACACCAGGCCGTGGCCCAGGTATGCGCTGTTCTTCGCCTCGAATACGCTGGCGTATGCGGGGTCGAAGCCGGCGGAGACGTCGGAGGAGAGCATGGCGGATGCGGCAAGCGCGCGGCGCAGCGGCAGCATGCCGCCCTCGCCGGCAAGTTCCATGATCTCGGCGATGGTGTTCTCGAAGAACTGCGAGGCCATGCCCGTGGCGCCCACGCTGCCGATTTCCTCCTTGTCCACGAGCACGCACACGGCGGCGCGGTCGAGCTCCTCGCCGGCGACGGCAAGCTGCGCCACCAGCGAGGTGTAGGCGCACACGCTGTCATCTTGGCCGTAGCCCAGTACCATGCTGCGGTCGAAGCCCAGGTCGCGGGCGCGGCCGGCGGGCACGACCTCAAGCTCGGCGGACAGGAAGTCCTCTTCCTCGATGTCGTACTTGTCGGCAAGCAGCTTAAGGGCGAAAGCCTTCACGGGGTCCTTCTGCTCCTTAGCTTCGCCGTCCTCGTCGCGCACCACCAGGGGGCGGTTGCCCACCAGGATGTCGAGCGCCTCGCCTTCGACCACTTCGTTGGCCTTCTTGCCCATCTGCTGGTTCGCCAGGTGGATGAGCAGGTCGGAAATGCAGAAGACGGGATCGTCGGCGTCCTCGCCGATTTTCACGTCCACCACGCTGCCGTCCTTCTTGGCGATCACGCCGTGCAGCGCCAGCGGGACGGTGACCCATTGGTAGTGCTTGATGCCGCCGTAGTAATGGGTATCCATGAAGGCAAGCTCGCTGGATTCGTACAGCGGGTTCTGCTTGACGTCCAGGCGCGGGCTGTCGATGTGCGCGCCAAGGATGTTCATGCCGTCGGTCAACGGGCGGGCGCCCAGCTGCACCAGGATGACGGCCTTGTTGCGCATGGTTGCCCACAACTTGTCGCCGGGGACAAGCTTGCGGCCTGCGGAAATGGCGGCATCAAGGCTCTCGTAGCCGGCGGCCTCTGCGCTGCGGATTGCGGCGGCGGAGAACTCGCGTTCGGTCTTGTTCTCGGAGATGAAGTCGATGTAGCCGGCGGCAAGCTGCTCAAGCTCGGCCAGCTGGTCCTCATCGTAGCGTTTCCACGCGGATTCGCGTTCCATATACGCTCCTTGCATTCGGGGATCGTTGCTCGCTGACGATAGTACGCCAACCGGGGCGGGCACGCTAGGCGGGGAAGGAGCGCAACCGGGAAAGCCGACAACTGCGAAATCGGGATTTCGGGTGAGTCGCTGCGAGGGCGCTATGAAATAAGCGGAATCCACTCGATGGAGCTGTCAGCAGGGTATTGCTGCTCGATGGCTTGATTCTCGGTTTGGAATTGCTCGGCGGTGATAGCCGTCTTGTTGCCTTGCGCGTCGATCTTCACGTAAGTCCCACTCTCCATACCGAGCTTCTCAACTACGTTGAGGTTATCGGTGCGACCGTTGAAGCCGTTCGCATAGTCCGTCCAGGCGTCGCCGATGCTGGTCGGGTAGGCGCTCAGCGTGCTCACGGTGATCATCCAGTCTTGGAAGCCGCCGCTTCCGCGTTCGTAAAGATAGCCGCCGGCGCAGACTCTCATAGTCGAACGCTCCCATGAATAAGCGACGCGAACGGGGGCGTTGTTGACGTAGGACCAGATGTCGAACGCTTGGGTGTTGGCCTGTGCGTCTTTGCAACCGATGATCAGCTCGGGGACGTTATCGCCATTCAGGTCGGAAAAGGCGTAGCAAACGTTCGAGAAGCCGCTGTCCGCCCAATCCATAAGATAATTGGGAATGGCCATCGAATTCACGTAAGGATGTCTGGAAGCTAGGTCGTCCTTGCTGAGCTTGGCGGAATCGTCTGTAAGCGAGCGATAGTCGTCGACGACCGCTCGCAGGGTGGTTTGCGCCTCTGCGGCGGGGTTGACGGGTGCGGGCGTGGGTTCTGGCTCCGGCGCGGTCTCGGGTGCCGGCTCTTGCTCCGGCACCGCAGCCGCCGCCGGCTCTTCCGGTTGCTTTGTTTCCGGGGCCTCTTGTTCGGTTGAGGTTTGCTCGTCTGCGGGTTTTGCCGGGCTGTTGATGGAGAGAGCGTCGAAAGCGACTCCGCCGACGATAAGCGCAAACGCCACGGCCGAAGCCGCAATCACGACGGGCTTCCCGATGGTTTTCCGGGGCGTATCCGCTTGGGAGCAGGACGTTGCGCCGGATGTGCTCGCCGATCCTTGGTCGTCGGCTGGGGATTGTTCGTTGGTTGCGCTTCCGCAGGTTGGGCAAAATCGTGCATTTTCGGAAAGCTTCGCTCCGCAATGCTCGCAGTACATCGACGCCTCCTTCGCGGCTGCAGTTATGCCTGCAACCGATACCTGATGCTAAAGACTACGGCAATCCGTTCAGAGCGGTTGCCTTGCTTGTGGATCGAGTCAATTTGTGATGGCTTATAAGCTACGGCCGGGGGCGTCCGCATTTGGGGCAAAACGATCCGGCGTTGCCCGTCTTCCCGCACGGGCAGTCCCATGTGCTCGTTACGACGGGGCTGATGGGCGCCGTCGGCTGTGC